>Ga0190267_10000198_pt1 | contig 13011 bp, 8 predicted proteins | sample Popmic239T_FD_140332 | JGI IMG/M metagenome (GOLD analysis project Ga0190267, IMG submission 140332) | Populus adjacent soil microbial communities from riparian zone of Oak Creek, Arizona, USA - 239 T | ecosystem: Environmental > Terrestrial > Soil > Riparian zone | place: USA: Arizona... | reverse complement strand
CCGGGAGAGTCAATGGAAAGTCCTTCCGGCCGGGCAACTGAAAGGTAAAGCATGAAGAACAAGATGATGCTGCTTGCCCTCGCGGCAATCAGCGCTGTGATGTTCGTGTTGCCGGCCGTGGCTTCGGCGGGCGAACCGAAAATCGACCCCGCGAGCGGCAAATTCCCGCTCTCCTTCACCAGCACCGGCACGCACGGCGAATTGCGCGCTACCGGCGAGCCGGCGATCACATGCACCTCGAACACGGGTACCGGCAGCTACACCACCGCCACTACAGGCACGATTGCCCTGACGTTCCACGGGTGCACCACGTCATTCTTCGGATTCCCCGTCGCGTGCAACTCGGCCACCCAGCCGAGTGGAACAATCAAAACGAATAGCTCTGTGTTCCACACCACGTACCTGACCGACGCGAAGACGAAACCGGGCGTTCTGGTCACACCTCCGGCGGGTGAAGTCTTCACCACAATCATCTGTGGAGGCTTCGCGAACATCGAAGTCAAAGGCAACGGGATCCTCGGTGAACTCAAAGCGCCGGAATGCGGGAAAAGCTCAAAAACCGCGACACTTGACTTCGCGGCGACGGGCTCGTCCCAGACCTTCAAGAAGGTCACAGCAACAGGAATCGACTACAGCCTGAACTCAGTCACAGAGGGTGGCACTACCGTGACTGCTGCAGAGGTTGCCGAGGGTACGGTGACGTACGCCGGCGGCGAAAGCGCAACGCTTACATGCGTCTGAGCAACTCGCTCAAGTAGTAGGTCAGCAGCGCAGCGCGGGACCGCTACGGCGGTTCCGCGCTTTTTTGATCGGGTCACCGCTCTCGCCTCACGGTCACAAAAATGCGCACGCGAAATTCTGCCTTTCTGCGAGATGCAGCCAGAATGGGCTCTGGCTGTTGATCAGGGTCATTGCTCAGCGAGAAAGGCCCTGTGCGCTTTGACTTTGGGAGTGGTCCAAGTGAATGTATTAGGGGGCTGTACAAGGGGACAGCTACCGGCCCCTGTTGGGCAGGGACAATGTCGAAAGAGGGGGACGCATGGTGGTGAGTCGCAAGGGTGGAGCAGTCGCAGTACTGGGCGCACTCATCTGCTTGGTTGTATGCGTTCTGGCTGCCAGCGTGGCATCAGCGGCTGAAGATCCCAGCTACCTCTCGAGCTTCGGCCCGGACGGCACGTCTTCGGCCGGCTTCGAAAGAGCGGGTCCCATCGCCGTGGACCAAGGAAGCGACATCGTCTACGTCATCGATCATTCCGCCGGGTCACTCTTCAAGTTCGATACCGACGGCAATCCTCTCGCGTTCACGGGGTCTTCCGGCTACATCTCCGGCAACGCGATCACCGGTCTCTCCTTTTTCGTTGGCAGCGGGGAAAGTCAAGTTGCCGTCGATTCAACCAGCCACAGGATCTACGTCACCAGTGGGAATTCGATAAGAGCCTTCCAGGAGAACGGTGAAGCGGCCGAATTTAGTGTTGGGCCAGGAGCCGGCACCAGTGAAATCAGCGGCTTCACGGAACTTCTCGGAGTGGCCGTCGACAGCAACGGGAACATCTACGCTAGCGACTACGGTCCTGGCGGCAGCGGGGTCATCAGCATCTATACCTCGTCGGGCGAATTCATCACTCAGTTTGAAACCGCCACCCCGGCCAATATCGCGGTCGACTCCAACGGTTCGGTCTACGTCAATCGCTGGCACAGCACGGTCCTCAAATTCACCCCCTCGGAATTTCCCGTCACGGCCACCACCACCTACACGGCTGTGTCTGAACCCGTGGATCCGGCTGCTTCCTACACGGTCAGCGTGAATCCCGCGACGAACGACGTCTACATCGCCGAGAACGAAGGTTTGATAGCCCAGATCGCCTGGTATGACGAAAACGGCAACCTACTTTCGACCTTCGCCGGGCCCGGGGAAGAAGGGGATATCGAATCCTCCGAAGGCATTGGGATCAACGGCGACAGTGGGACGGTGTACGTCTCCGACACGCGGGTGGACCTCTCGCAGGTCAAGATCTTCGGCGAAGAGGTCTTCAAACCGGAACGGCCGACGATCGTCACCGTTGCCGCGACCCGCGTGACCGCAGACTCGGCGACGCTTCAGGCGCGGATCAACCCCAACACGCTCGCTACCACTTACCGCTTCGAGTATGGAACCAGCGACTGCTCAGCGATACCGAACCCCTGTACCGCCGCGCCGATCAGTGGCGCAGCGATCGGATCGGGCCATGATCCGATGATCGTGTCGCAGTCGATCGCCGGCCTGCAGCCCAACACGACCTATCACTACCGGGTCGTGGCCGAAAACTCTCTCGGCACGATTACTAGCGCGGACCGGACGTTTACGACGCAGGGGGTCAGTCTCGGCTTCGAGCTGAGCGACTCCCGTGCCTGGGAGATGGTGTCTCCGCCCCACAAGTTCGGAGGCGTGTTGCGGAGTTCCAGCGCCGGAGTCATACAGGCGGCCGAAGATGGCAACGGCTTGGTCTACCAGAGCCTCGGCTCGATCGAAGCGGCGCCCGAAGGAAACCGCGCGGTAGAACCCGCCTCGGTCCTGGCGCGCCGCAGTGCGGACGGCGGCTGGCGCTCGCGAGACATCACCCCTCCGCATACGAAAGCGACCACGGTCGCCTCGGGTACCGAGTACGACCTCTTCAGCCCGAATCTCGAGCGAGCGCTGCTGGAACCTCGCGACGCGACGGTGCTTTCGCCTAGGGCCTCTGAACGCACCCCTTACCTGCGTGAGAACTCCGAACCTGCCATCTACACGCCGCTGGTGACTTCGAAGGAAGGCTTCGCCAATGTGCCACTTGGCACCTTGTTCGGGGGCACGCTGGAGGTCAGCGACGTTACTGTCAGCGGCGCGAACCGTGCTCTCAGCCACGTTGTCCTGGCATCCAGGACGCCGCTCGTCGCCGATGCCGCGCCTGAAAGCCTCTACGAGTGGGCAGGCGGAGATCTGCAACCGGTCAGCGAACTGCCCACGGCCGAAGGCGGAGCAGTGGTGCAGGGGGTCTTGGGCTCCGAGCAGGGCTCGGTGCGGCACGCTGTATCCGAAGACGGCTCACGGGTGTTCTGGGCCCCCGGCAACATTGGGACCGGCAGCATCAACCTGACCGCGCTCTACCTCCGCGACACCGTTGCCGAAGTGACGACGCGCCTCGACGTACTCCAGCCGGGGGCAAGCGGAGCGGGTGACGCCCGACCCGTGTTCCAAGGCGCCAGCGCCGATGGCACGGTTGTTTTCTTCACCGACTCCCGCCAGCTGACCTCAGACGCCAGCACGAGCGGGCGAGACCTCTACCGCTGCGAAATTCCCTCCGGGGCCGCTTCTCAGGGCTGCGCAAGTCTCACGAACCTCAGCGCCCCGCGCGCAAATGCGGGGGAAAGCGCCGAAGTCCAAGGCTTGGTGCCGGCCTTCAGTGAGGACGGGACCCGCCTCTACTTCGTCGCCTTGGGCGTGCTCGACGCCGCGCCGAACCCGGTCGGTGAAGAAGCCATCTCCGGCGAGCCGAACCTGTACCTCTGGCAGGAGGGAGAGGGGCCGAGGTTCATCGTCGCGCTGTCGAACGAAGACGACCGCGACTGGGGCAGGCTCCATGGGGATACCCCTGGGTACGCTCGCCTCCTCAGTGCCGCCGCCTCCCCCAGCGGTCGCTACTTCTCCTTCATGTCGGAGCGGAGCCTTACCGGTTACGAAAACAGGGATGCGGTGAGCGCTGAGCTGGACGAGGAGGTCTACGTCTATGACGTAGCCACTGAGCGCTTGGCGTGTGTCTCGTGTAACCCCTCCGGCGCCAGCCCCGCGGGGCAGCAGGGCCCACCCTTCGGCGCGGATCCGCAAAGCCTTTGGACGGGTCGCTGGGTAGCGGCAACGCTCCCCGAGTTGACCGTGTCAGCCGGAAGCCAGTTGGCACGCTATCCCGTCTATCGCCCCCGGGCGGTGCTCGACAATGGCCGAGTCTTCTTCAACGCGGCTGACTCCCTGGTTCCGGCGGACTCCAACGGCAACTGGGACGTCTACCAGTACGAGCCGACCGGAGTAGGCAGCTGCAGTATCTCCTCCAGTGGTTCCGCCGCTTCTCGATCCGGAGACGCGTGCGTGTCGCTGATCTCCTCGGGAACGGCCGAAGGGCCGTCGACCTTCCTGGATGCCAGCGCGACCGGGGACGACGTCTTCTTCCTCACCGCCGGGAGGCTGTCGGTGAACGACACCGACACCGTCTACGACATCTACGACGCCCGTGTCAACGGGATCGCTGCGGTGCTGAATCCGGTCTCCGGGTGCGCCGGGGAGGCGTGCCAGCCCGCCGTCGCCCCGCCGCCGTCCTCGGCTCCGGCCAGCGCCGTTTTCCGCGGCCCCGGCAACGCGAAGCACTGCCCGAAAGGCAAGCGCAAGGTGCGCCGCCACGGCAAGGTCCGCTGCGTGCGACGGCACAAACAGCGGAAACATCACAAGCACAGCCACCATCGCAAACAAACCAGCAAGAACGGAGGGGCACGCTGATGAGGCGCCTTGCCATCGCAATCGCTGCCGTCGCCATGTTGTTCGCCATCCTGCCGGCGGCTTCGGCCTCCGCGGCCCCCTCGCCTTGGTGGCAGGTCCTGACGGGCAGTCGCCCGACGAACCTCTGGATCCCGAGCGACAACGTGCAGGAAATCAACTCCCAGGTCAGGTCGGTCTTCGGCTTCGAAGCGCTAGCGGCGCGGATAGAAGTCGGCGGTGTGACGGTCGGGTGCCTGGGGACGAAGGATCCCTTTGCCACCTTTGTGTGTGAATCGGAAACCGGCTTCGCGCCGGCCGAATCCGCCAGCGAGGTGGCCGGTGCGCTCGAACCCGCTTTTGGGACGGCGGTCGAAGCGACGGGAGGCCCGGCCGGAGCAGCGCCGATCGTTGTAACCGTCCCCGGTCAAGGCGCGCCACCCATAACGGTTACGCCCATCGAATATTTCGGAAACGTCGTCGGTGCCGCCAGTACCAAGGTGCTTTCGGCAGGGGGCAGCGGCCGCCTCGTCCTCACCATCACCAACCTGGGCGATGCACCCGTGGATGGCAGCTCGACGCCGGTGACGATCGTCGACCAGCTGCCCGCGGGTGTCGAGGCTTCCCGGGTGGAAGGGTTCGCCGGGGTGCAGAACAGGTCGGGCCTGGTCGCCTGCACTGTTGACGCCACCGATCTGGTGACCTGCAGCTTCGAAGGCACGCTCCCTTCCTATGAATCGATCGAAGTCGAAATCTTCGTCAGCCTCAACGGCGAACCTCCGATGCAGGGCGCGCCTGGTAAAGTCACGGTTTCCGGCGGCAATGCTCCGACCGCAAGCGCGATCCAAGAAATTCACGTCAGTCCTGAGGCGACCCCGTTCGGGATCGAACAGTTCTCCGCCGTGGCCGAAGAAGAGGGCGGTGCCACGAGCTCTCAAGCAGGTGCCCATCCATTTCAGTTGACTACGACTATCCAGCTCAATTCGGGCCCGATGATCAGCAGAGTAGATGGCGTCGAACAGCCGGCTCAACCGCGCAATCTGCGCTTCGCGCTGCCGGCCGGCCTCGTCGGCAACGCGACTTCAGCGCCCGAGTGCAAGCTGGACGATTTCTTCGCTATCAATGAAAACCTTGTGAACACGTGCCCGGACGAAGCCGCCATCGGCGTCGGCTCGGTCACGATCACCGGGCTCCTCGGGTTCGTGCGCGTCGCGATCCCGGTCTTCAACCTGCCGCCGGCCGATGGCGAGCCTGCCCGCTTTGGCTTCACCGTGGCGGGTGACCCGATCGTGATCGACACGCGGGTCGATCCCGACAACCAGTATCGGATTATCGCCAGCGTCAACAACACGTCCCAGCTGGTCCAGGTCCTCTCGAGCACGATTACCCTCTGGGGGGCGCCTGGCGATCCGCGCCATGACAGCTCGCGAGGCTGGGCTTGCGCCTATCAGCTCCTCGACAGTGGACCTTGCGAGCGTCCGGCCAACCTCGGCGAAGATGCCTTCCTGCGCCAGCCGGTCTCCTGCGTGACGCCGCTGGACTTCGATGCGGAAGCCGAACCTTGGAACGTCCCGATCGGCTCTGTCATCGATAGGAAGACCTTCGTCGGCGACACCCTGAGCGGCTGCAACCAGGTTCCGTTCAACCCGACGATCGCGGCATCCCCGACCAGCAAGCTGGCCGGCAGCCCGAGCGGCTTCGACTTCCGGCTCGACATGCCCAATTCCGGTCTGTTGAACAAGGACGCGATAGCCGAAGGCCAGGCCAAGAAGGTGGAAGTGACCTTGCCGGAGGGGATGACGGTCAATCCTGCCCAGGGAGAAGGCCTGGTCGGCTGCTCACCCGCCGAGTACGCGCGAGAGAGCGCGGCCTCCTCGCCCGGCGCAGGTTGTCCTGAGGCTTCGAAGATCGGCGAAGTCCAGGTCTCGACGCCGCTACTCGATGAGGAAGCGCACGGTGCTCTCTACGTTGCGTCCCCCCATGACAATCCCTTCGACTCCCTCCTGGCTCTATACATCGTCGCGAAGATCCCCGAGCGTGGAATCCTGATCAAACAGGCCGGCAAGGTGGAGCCGGACCCCGTCACCGGGCAGCTGGTGACCACTTTCGACGATCTGCCGCAGATCCCGTTCACCAGCTTCACGCTGCACTTCCGCGAAGGCGGCCGGGCGCCGCTGGTGATGCCGTCGGCCTGCGGAACGTTCGAGACCGTCGCCAGGTTCACTCCCTGGTCTGCCGCGGATCCGAACAACCCGACCCCGAGCGAGGTGGTTACGAGAACCAGCTCCTTCACGGTGGATCAGGGTGCCGGTGGCGGAGCTTGCCCGACCGGCACGCCTCCATTCGATCCGGACCTCGTGGCCGGCACGGTCAACAACGCGGCTCGCAGCTACTCTCCCTTCAACGCCCGCTTGACCCGCGACGACGGGGAACAGGAGTTCACCCGCTTCTCGCTGAAGCTGCCGCCGGGGGTCATCGGCAAGCTGGCCGGGATCCCGTTCTGTCCCGATATGGCGATCGCTGGGGCGAGGGCTCGGACCGGCGCGAACGGTAGCCAGGAAGAGCTCGACCATCCGAGCTGCCCGGCGGCGGCGCAGCTTGGCCGCACGCTCGTCGGCGCGGGCGTCGGCTCGTCCCTGGCCTATGTGCCGGGGAAGATCTACCTAGCCGGCCGCTACCAGGGTTCCAAGCTCTCGATCGTGGCCATCACCACCGCCATGGTCGGCCCGTTCGATCTGGGGACGGTGGTGATCCGCCAGGCGCTGCGGATCGATCCGGAGACCGCGAGGGTCACCGCCGACGGAAGCAGCGCCGATCCGATTCCGCACATCCTCCAGGGGATAGTCGTCCACGCTCGAGACATCCGCGTATTCGTCGACCGGCCTGGCTTCGTCCTCAACCCGACCAGCTGCGAACGGATGGTCACTGCTTCCACGGTTCTCGGCGCAGGGGTCGACTTCGGCTCCTCGACTGACGATCAGGTCGCGACCCCGAGCTCCCCGTTCCAGGCCGCCGACTGCGCCCGTCTCGGCTTCAAGCCGAAGCTGTCGCTGAGCCTGAAGGGCGGCACCAAGAGAGGCGACACCCCGCGCCTGAAGGCGGTGGTGAGGGCGCGCAAGGGTGATGCGAACATCGGCGCTGCCCAAGTCACCTTGCCCAGGTCGGTCTTCCTCGAACAGGCCCACATCCGCACCGTCTGCACCAGGGTCCAGTTCGCCGCCGGCGGCGGCAACGGCGAAAAATGCCCGAAGGGATCGATCTACGGTCGCGTCAAGGCGGTCACTCCGCTACTGGACGAACCCCTCGCCGGCCCCGTCTACCTGCGGTCGTCCAACCACCCCCTGCCGGACTTGGTTGCTGCGCTGCACTCAGGCAAGGTTGACATCAACCTCGCCGGCCGCATCGACTCCAGCAAAAGCGGGCGGCTCCGCAACACCTTCGAAGCAGCGCCGGACGCTCCGGTGAGGAAGTTCACCCTGGAAATGCAGGGCGGCCACAAGGGTCTCGTGACCAACAGCGTCAACCTCTGTAGCAGCAAGAACCGCGCGATCGCGACCTTCACGGGGCAGAACGGCAAGGTTCGAACGCTCAAGCCTTTAGTGCGGGCTGACTGCCACGGCAAGAAGGCACCAAAGCGCCACCGTGCGGGGTAGCATCAGTAGGTTCACCCATCCTTAAGTAGTGCCACAGCGGAACCCCGATCGAGGAACCTGTGAATATTGTGCCTGAACTATCAGCGCGCATAGATATGCGGATGTAGAACTGCGCGCGCGGTTTGCCAGTCGTCTGCCCCTGCAGGGAAATCGTCAGCCTACCGAGTGTGCCGACTCTGCCTGATCGACCGGTGCCCCAAGAGCCTTGACCTAGCCGCAAAGGCCGGTAGGAATTGGGCAAAGGGCGGGGTTGTCAGATCCCATGCCCACCACGCAAAGGCCACTGACATAGCCACGTGTGGGTTTTAGAAAGGCTAAGTTATGAATAACAAAATAAGGTTGTTCGCGCTTGCCGCGATTAGCACTCTCATGTTCGCCTTCCCGGCTGTCGCGGCAGCAGGGGAACCAGTTATGGATCCTGCAAGCGGTAAATTCCCGCTCACTTTCACCCTCGCAGGTAAACACGTGGAAATTCGGGGCGCCGGTGAGCCAAGCATCACATGTACCGCCTCATCTGGAAGCGGGAAATATTCGACCGGAACCACAGGTGAACTCAACCTGACCTTTCAGGGGTGCTCGACGGAATTCTTTGGCTTCCCAGTTAGCTGTAATTCAAATGGTCAGGCTAGCGGAACGGTTAAAACTGCAACTACGGTGTTCCACGACACGTACCTAACGGACGCCAAGACGACACCAGGGATATTGATCACACCGCCGACCAGCGAAGTAATCACCACAATCATATGCAGTAGCTTCGCGAATGTGGAAATTATCGGCAACGGTATTATCGGACATTTCGAATCCCCGCAGTGTGGAACCAGCTCGAAAACTCGTACACTCAACTTTACGGCGACCGCTGCGTCGCAGACCTTCAAGCAGGTAACAGGCACAGGTACTGTCTTCGAGCCGCTCTACAGGACAGAGGGCAGGACTTCAGTTACAGGAGCGTTGGTGGCTGAGATGACCGTGACGTTCTCGGAGAACGCAACGCTCACATGCGTTTGAGAAAGTCACGTCAGTAATGACAGCAAAGGCACGGGATCACAGATGATCCCGTGCCCGATAGCACTGGCTCATAACCCCATCGTCTTGCCGATGATCTCTTTCATGATCTCGTCGGTGCCGCCGCCGATCGGGCCCAGGCGGGCGTCGCGGACGGCTCGCTCGATGCCGTACTCGCGCATGTAGCCGTAGCCGCCGTGGATCTGGAGGGACTGGTCGGCGATGTCGACGAGGGTGCGTTGGGTGAGGAGCTTGGTCATCGCGACCTCTTGGATGCAGTCCTGGCCTTCGTGGAAGAGGCGGAGGGCGTTGTAGGTGAGGGCGCGGGAGGCTTCGGCGCGGGTGGCCATCTCGGCGACGTGGTGACGGATCGCTTGGAACTTGCCGATCGGGCGGCCGAAGGCTTCGCGATCGGAGGCGTAGGCGACGGTGGTCTCGATCAGCTTCTGCATCGCGCCGACGGCGCCGATCGCCATCAGCAGCCGCTCCCAGGCGAAGTTGGACATGATCAGCTTGAAGCCGCCGTTCTCCTCGCCGAGCAGGTTCTCGGCCGGCACCTCGACGTCGGAGAAGGAGATTTCGCCAGTGTCGGAGGAGTGCCAGCCCATCTTCTCCAGCTTGCGGCTGACCTCGTAGCCGGGCATCTCGCGCTCGAGGACGAGGAAGGAGATGCCGCCGTGGCCGCCCTCCTCGCTCGTTTTGCAGGCGCAGACGAGGAAGTCGGCGCGGACGCCGTTGGTGATGAAGGTCTTGGCGCCGTTGACGACGTAGGTGTCGCCGTGGCGTTTGGCGGTGGTGGATAGGGAGGCGACGTCGGAGCCGGCGCCGGGCTCGGTGATCCCCAGGGCGCCGATCTTCTCGCCGGCGATTCCGGGCACCAGCCAGCGCTGCTTCTGCTCGGTGGTGCCGAAGTTGAAGATCGGCGGCATCGCGATCGAGGTGTGGGCGTTGAGGCCGGCGGCGACGCCGCCCGATCCGCCGGAGCGGGCCAGCTCCTCGACCCAGATCGCGTCGTGCAGGTGGGTGCCGCCCTGGCCGCCCAGCTCCTCGGGGAACTTGAGGCCGAGGAAGCCGAGCTCGGCGCAGCGGCCGAACAGCTCGCGAGGGAACTCCCGCGCCGCCTCCCACTCGTCGACGTGCGGCGCGATCTCGCTGGTGACGAAGCGGGCGACGGTCTGCCGCAGCTCCTCGTGCTCCTCGGTGAAGGGGGGGAGGGTGGCGCGGACGCCGCTGTCCTTGACGACGGTCATCCGGCGTCCTCGAGCATCGTGTAGCCGCGGCCCTCGTGGTCGAAGCCGAGCAGGTCGCCCTGCGGGTTCTTCTTGCCGCCGTGGTGGTAGGCACGGACCTCGGCGATCCTGCCGTCGCGGATCAGGAACCACTCGGCGCCGCGGTCGAGGCGCCGCTCGTCCTTCTCGGGGTCCCGCCAGGTCATCGTCCACTCGATCGCCACCTGATCTCCCTGCTCGATCAGGTTCTCGATGTACCACTGAGCGTCGATGTGCTCGACGGCGAAGGCCGCGTAGCGGCCGATCGTCTCCGCCCCCTCGTGCGGCCCTAGCCGCGTGTAGTAGTGGACCGCGTCCTCGGTGAAGTGCGCCGAGATAACCTCGGCATCCCCCTTGTTCAGGTCCCCGTAGTAGGCGCGCACGCGCTCGGTTCCAGTCATGGCACAAAGTTAGTGCTATAAATTTGCAGACAACGCATTTCTTGTGCGGCCTTTCCTGTTAGCGTCGAGACATGAGGCGAAAGATGTGGACTGACGAGCGATTGAGCGAGCGATTCGACGGGCTAGACAAGCGCCTTGATCGCGTCGATACCGACGTTCGCGAACTGCGGGGCGACATCCGCGACCTGAAGACCTTGACGGTCCAGCTCTGGGGTTCCACGATCATCGGCTGTATCAGCGTCATTGCCACGTTGCTGGCGACGCGCTGAGCTCTACAGCCCGTAGCTCCGCCCGATCACATCGAGCATGACCTCGTCGGTGCCGGCGCCGATGCGGTTGAGGCGGACGTCGCGGTAGGCGCGCTCGATCTCGTACTCCTTCATGTAGCCGTAGCCGCCGAGGATCTGGACGCACTCGTCGGCGACCTCGCAGGCGATGCGGGAGGCGTAGAGCTTGGCCATCGTGATCTCGCGCACGGGGTACTCGCCGTTGGCGAAGCGCCAGGCGGTGGAGTAGGTGAACTGCTTGGCGGCCTCGGTCTTGGTCGCCATCTCGGCGAACTTGTGGCGGATCGCCTGGAACTTGCCGATCGGCCGGCCGAAGGCTTCCCGCTCCTTCGCGTACTCGAGGGTCTTTTCGATCATCCGCTCGGCCCCCGCGTGGCAGCCGGCGGCGGCAACCAGCCGCTCTCCCTGGAGCTCCCAGGCGATGTGGTAGAAGCCTTTGCCCTCCTCGCCGAGGATCGCGTCGGCGGGGACGCGGACGTCTTCGAAGGCGAGCTCGCCAGTGTCGGAGGCGTGCATCCCCATCTTCTCCAGCTCGGCGGAGACGGTGAAGCCGGGCACGTGGTTGCCCTCCTCGTCGCGCAGATCGACGACGAAGAGGGTGATGCCGGCGTGGCGCTCGCTCGGATCGGTCTTGCAGACGAGGACGATGAAGTCGGCGCGCGGGCCGTTGGTGATGAAGGTCTTGGAGCCGTTGATCACGTACTCGTCGCCGTCGCGGATCGCGGTGGTGCGGATCCCGGCGACGTCGGAGCCAGCGCCGGGCTCGGTGATCCCGAGGGAAGCGACCTTCTCGCCCTTGAGACCCGGTTCGAGGTACTTGCGCTTCTGCTCCTCGGTCCCGAGCAGGTGGATCGGGGGGAGGGCCATGTCGCTCTGGACCGCGAAGCCCATGTTGGTGCCGCCGGAGCCCGAGTAGCTCATGCACTCGGCGCGGACCAGCGAGTAGAAGTAGTCGCCGCCCTGGCCGCCGTACTCCTCCGGGAAGCAGAGGCCGAGGAAGCCGAGCTCGCCGCAGCGCTTCAAGGCCGAGGTCGGCCAGTAGGTGTCCTCCCACTCGTTGCGGTGGGGCCACAGCTCCTTTTCCACCCAGGACTGCATCGACTCGCGCAGGTCTTCGTGCTCCTGGCTGAAGATGAAGTGCTTGCGCCCGGCTTCGAAATCGGGCTTGATGACGCTGGAGCCGTTGGTCGCGGTCGCCACTGTCTCTCTCCTCTACTCGATTGGCGAGTGGACAGTAGCACTTCCTACTTTCAGCGATGCTATGGTCCCGCCGGTGAGTCAGGCAGATAGCCAGTGGAGCGGCGAGAAGGTCGCCTACACGGTGGCCGACGGCGTCGCCACGGTGACGCTGAACGACCCGGAGAAGCGCAACATGCTCTCCGGCCAGATGCTGGTCGAGCTGGTCGAGGCGATGAAGCTGGCCAAAGCCTCCGAGGACGTGCGGGCGGTCGTGCTCACCGGGGCGGGGGAGAAGGCCTTCTGCGCCGGCGCCGATCTCGGCGGCTTCGCGATGGACGTGCCGCTGGTCGCCAAACACTTCGCCACCGACCTCTTCCTCGAATTCTTCCGGCTGATGCCGCGCCTCGGCAAGCCCTCGATCTGCGCCGCCAACGGCCACGTGCTTGCAGGGGGCATGGGCCTCGCCCTCTCCTGCGACCTGGTCATCGCCAAAGAGGGGGCCACCTTTGGCACGCCCGAGATCAACGTCGGTGCCTTCCCCTACATGATCATGTCGATCATCTACCGCAACGTCCCGCGCAAGAAGGTCAACGAGATGATGCTGCTGGGCGAGCGGCTCTCGGCCGAGCAGGCGGTCGAGTTCGGGCTCGCCAACAAGGTCGTCCCGGCGGCCGAGTTCGACGCCGCGGTCTCTGACTGGGCGACCAAGCTCGCCTCGAAGAGCCCGGTGCTGATGCGGCT
>Ga0190267_10000197_pt1 | contig 13023 bp, 13 predicted proteins | sample Popmic239T_FD_140332 | JGI IMG/M metagenome (GOLD analysis project Ga0190267, IMG submission 140332) | Populus adjacent soil microbial communities from riparian zone of Oak Creek, Arizona, USA - 239 T | ecosystem: Environmental > Terrestrial > Soil > Riparian zone | place: USA: Arizona... | reverse complement strand
TGCGGTCGTTCGGGAGTGCGGGAGTGGGGGAGTTCGGGGGGGCGTGAGTGCGGGAGGGCGTGAGTGAGTGAGTGCGTGAGTGCGTGAGTCGAATGTAAGAAACAGCCGTGGATGCGGGAGAGGCCGGCGCGGAGCCGGCGAGGCCAAGGTGCGACCCGCCTCCACCTGCGCGTCCGCATCCAGGCGAGCCGGGAGAAGATCGGCGCAGTCCGCCTGCAGGAGCGAATGAATTCGCCGCTACAACGGCACAAAGTCCGCCTGCGCGGACTCGGCGGCCGGGCCGTGTGCGGCGCCCCACGCACCTGCGCGTCCGCAACCAGGCGAGCCGCGGCTATCACACGTGACGACCGCTCCGAGCAAGCCGAAGCAAGATCCTTCGGTCGCGCGCCGGGCCGGGAGTGGCAGAACGTGCGGCGCGGCGCTCCCTCAGGATGACAGGCTGTCGCGTGGGGGCAGGTGAAGCCCCGCGCCGTTTGCGGGGCTTCGCGCTTCCATAGCCGCGGGTTCACCCGCCCGGGTCAAACCCGCCCCGGCAACGCATCCTCACCCCGCCCCTACTTTCGCACTCACGCACTTCCGCACTTCCGCACTCACGCACTCACGCACTCACGCACTCCCCCTCCCTCACGCCTCCAAGACTTCCTTCGCGAAGGCGTCGATCTCGAACGGCAGGAGGTCGTCCATCTTCTCGCCCACGCCGATGAACTTGACGGGGAGGTCGAACTCCTCCTTGAGCGCGACGACGATGCCGCCGCGGGCGGTGCCGTCCATCTTGGTGAGCACGATGCCGCTCAGCGGCAGCGTCTGGCTGAAGGTGCGGATCTGCGCCATGGCGTTCTGCCCCACGGTGCTGTCCAGCACGATCAGCGTCTCGTGCGGCGCGCCCTCCATCTTCTTCGCCAGCACGCGCTGCACCTTCTCCAGCTCCTTCATCAGGTCGGTCTGCGTGTGCAGCCGGCCAGCCGTGTCGATGATCAGCACGTCCGTCTCCTTTGCATACGCCTGCTCCAGCGCGTCGAAGGCGACGGCGGCGGGGTCGCGGCCGGGCTCGCTGCCCACGAAGTCGCACCCCACGCGCTCCGACCAGCGCCGCAGCTGCTCGATGGCGCCCGCGCGAAAGGTGTCGCCCGCGGCGATCATCACCTTGCGGCCCTGGCGGGTAAGCCGGTGCGCCAGCTTGGCGATGGTGGTGGTCTTCCCCACCCCGTTGATGCCCACGATCAGAAAGACCGTGGGGCCGCCCTCGTAGTTGAAGCGCAGCGCGGTGTCGGAACGGCCGGCGCGCAGGATGGCGACGATCTCCTCGCGCACGGCACGGAGGAAGTCGCGCTGCGACCTGGCCACGCCGCGCTCGGCCAGCGTCTCGACGACCTCGACGAGGCGCAGCGTGGCGGGGACGCCGAAGTCCGCCGCGATCAGCGTCTCCTCCAGCCCCTCCAGCGAGCCCTCGTCCAGCCCCTTGACCAGCACCGTGACGTCCGTGAGCGCCACGTCGACGATGCGGTCCCAGAGCGACTTCTTTCCTTCTTCCCTGGTGCGGAACAGACGCGCCATCAGCCCTCTATCCGAGAAAAGCCGGCGCGCGGCCGGCGTTCATCAATCATCCACGGAATCCAGGGGCGATTACACCCGCCGCGCCCACCGGTGCCCGAATATACGGCGAAGCGGGCGGGCGGCAAATCGCGGGCACGCCGAAGCGCCCGCCGGAAGGCCGGCGGGCGCCTGGTACGCGGATCGATCAGGGGCGGCGGAGGGCGCCGCGCCCGGTGCGGGTCAGCGGCAGTTCTCGGTGATCGTCTCGCTGCACAGGAGCGCGCGGTAGTACACGTCCACGAAGAAGCTGCTGCCGCTTCCGCTGGAGGGGAACGCGTGGATGGGCTGCCCGTACGCGCCGCCGTACGCCGCGCCCCAGCTGCGGAAGATGGGCCCGTTGTTGTTGAAGTAGGCCGGCGTCTTGGCCTGCTTGCTGTTGGTGTTCACGGTGATGTAGTACTCCTCGCCCGCGTACCCGTACACGGCCGTGGTGAACGTCACGCGCTGCCAGCCGGAGGGCGTCTCGGCGGGGAAGGTGATCTGGTGCACGGGAAAGCCGGACGTGGTGTAGAGCCTCGCGGTATGGCTGCCCGTCTCGCCCGGGGCCTTGTAGAAGCGGTAGCCGGTGAACTTGCCGTCGTAGTCGGGGATGAACCGGGTCGCCACCTGCCATCCGGGGGCGGCGTCCAGGAACTCGGAGGGGGTCTGGCTGGTGTAGATGCTGTCACGCAGGGCGTAGATCGGCTTGTCGCCGGGCAGCTCGGCGGCGTGGCCGGTTTCGGGCGCGCGCGGCTGGGCATCGGGCGTAACGGCGTCGGCGCAGGCGGACAGCGAGAGCGTGGCGACGGCGGCAACGTAGAACAGGCTCCTCATCATGCACTTCTCCGGTTGGGACGTGAACGAGCCGGATGCCTTGCGCGCCGCCGGAAGGCAGGCCGCGGGGCATCTCTGTCATCGGGATTCCACGCGGCCGCGTGGACGGCACGGCGCACCGTGCTCGAGCCAGTGTACGCCCAAACGCCCGCCCCATCACGCGAATCTCCGCCGACGGCCCGATGCGGGGTGCCGGCGGCCCCATCCCGAGGGCCAACGGCACCACCCCGGACGCGGCGTGCGCGTCCGGGGCGGCGTTCGTGATGAAGATCGCGGGTCACCGCTCGTCGGCAACGTCTTTCCAGCATCGCGACGCCGGGACAGCGCGTACCCCGTGCGTGTCCCCGCGATGTCCCACCCGTAGCGCCGCGCTCCCCGCCTCCTTCTCCCCGTCCAGCCGCCAAGCCCTTGTCCCCGAACCACTTGGGGCGGTGTGCGGACACGCCGTGAATCCCGGCGTGCTCCGTGCAAACCGGCCGGCCGCGGGCGCCCTGCCCGTGCGGGCCCGGCCATCCGCCGCGGCGAAACACCCCTCCGATCCACTCCTTCCCCACACCTCAGGCACAGGAGGTTCTTCATGCTGAGCATCAACGGCAGAGTCGTGGACTCACGCACCGGTTCGGGGGTCGGCGGGCTGCGCGTGGAAGCGTGGGACGCGGACCGCGGCGCAGACGACTACCTGGGATGGGCGGCGACGCGGGAGGACGGCGGGTTCGACATCGTGTTCAACGAGCTGCTGAGCCGCGAGTGGTACGACGTGTGGCCCGACGTGTACTTCCGGGTCTACTACGCGGGCACCCTGCTGCTGAGCACGGAGGGCAGCATTCGCTGGAACGTGCGCAGGCCGCTGCGCGACCTGGTGCTGCACGTGCCCTTCGTCCCCGTGCAGCCGCCGTGCGTGGTGCGCGACATCTACCTCAAGATCGAGCGCGTGCCGGACTACAGCCCGCCCCGTCCCCACACGGAGAAGGCGGCGCCGCACATCCAGTACGGGCGCGACTGCATGCGCAACGAGGGGCATGAGAACGCGCTGATCCCCGAAGCGGAGATCCAGGCGCGGTCGCTGACGGCGGTGGTGTACCGCGAGTACCTGGACAGCGGCTACCTGGTGCCCAAGCCCGACAAGCTGATCCTGGCCGACATCAACGAGCCGCCCTTCAACCACCGCGTCCCCGGCACCGTCATCTACACCCGCGCCTGCGAGCGGCTGCGGATTCACGTGTGGAACATGGACGACGTGCCGCACTCGTTTCACGTGCACGGGCTGCGCTACGGCATCGAGTCCGACGGCTCGTGGCCCATGGGCACGCAGAACCACCACGGGGTGCGCTCCGACGCCATCTGTCCCGGCGAGCGGTTCACCTACCTGTACGACGTGACCGACAAGATGATCGGGCCGTGGCCGTTCCACGACCACACGCACCACCACGCCAACAAGATCGAGCGCGGGCTCATCGGCGGGGTGGTGGTGCTGGCGGCGCACGAGCGGCCGCCCCGCTGCTTCTGCTATCCCACCCGGCTGCTGGACGCCCTGTACGCCGGCGTGGCCGAGCGGCAGGGGGTGGAGCTGGGGCAGCTGGCCCTTCCGCAGGGCCACGTGCACGGCGAGCTGGCCGTGGAGGTGCAGCTGGAAGGCGGCCACACGCACGAAAGCGGCGGCCACGACCACGGCGGGAGCTCTGGCGGCGTGCACGGGCACGAAGGGGACGGGCGGGGCGGCGTGTACGCGCACCACGAGGGGCACCACCCCGGCGACCCGGCGCCCGCGCCGGCGGAGGGCGCGGCGGGCCCGGTGGAGGTGCAGCCGGTGGAGCACGCGGTGGCGCTCCCCCGAGCCCTGCGGGCGGACCGGCTGAACGCGTCGGCGGGCGCGTTCCTGCGGGGGCAGGTGCACTTTCTGGAAGAGCTGGCGGTGAGCGAGATCACCCGGCTGGCGTGCTGCCGCACCAACACCGACCACGTCCCCGTCTTCTTTCACGTGCTCTCCAGCGGCGAGAGCAACCCCGTGTTCGACAGCGGCGACCTGGAGGAGTTCACGGGGGTCTTCGAGTTCACCTTTGGCGCGGCGGGAGACTTCGAGTACTTCTGCCAGCACCACCCCGTCATGACGGGGACGGTGCACGTGGTGCCCGGCGGCCCGCCCACCGCCACCGTCAACATCGTCGACGCGCCGGCCATGGCCTTCAGCCCGCAGTCGGCGGTCATCGGCGTGGGGGGTACGGTGCGCTGGGAGAACCACAGCATGCACCACCACACCGTCACCTCGCGCGACGGGGCGGCGCTGGCCACGCACTGCATCAACGGGCGCGGCTTCGCGGGCAACACGCCCACCATCGTGGGGCGCTCGGGGCAGCGCATCCGCTTCTACGTCTTCAACCTGGACACCGGCACCGACTGGCACAACTTCCACCCGCACGCCCTGCGCTGGAAGTTCGCGGGCGAGACCATCGACATCCGCAGCATGGGCCCGGCGGAGAGCTTCACGGTGGAGGCGGAGATCCCGCCGGTGCTGATCCTGGACGAGAAGGCGGCCGCCTGCCAGGACCCGGAGTGCCGGCCGCGGGACGCGCGCCCGTACCGGCTCAAGGGCGACTTCATGTTCCACTGCCACGTCCATCACCACATGATGAACGGGATGATCGGCCTGGTGCGCGCGCAGCAGACCGTGTGGCTTACGGACGAGATGCTGGCGGAGCTGGAGCACCGCACCCTGCTGCCGCTGGACGACGGGAGCAACGCCTGCCCCGAGGTGGACCCGCACCCCTGCGGGCACGCGCACGGCGGCGGCCGCTGGGAGGAGGTGGCGGGGAACCCGGAGGTCACCTTCATGCACTCGGTGCTGCTGCCGCAGACGGACCGGGTGCTGTACTGGGGCTACACGCGGGTGGACCAGTCGCGGGTGTGGGACTACTCCACCCCGGCGGGCACCTACCTGCCCCCCGCCAACCAGCCGGCCACCCTGCCGGGGATGGACGAGAACATCTCGAACCTGTGGTCGGCGGCGCACACGCTGCTGGACACGCCCGAGGGGCTCACGCTGGCGCACGGCGGGTTCTCGCCCACCCGCTGCTTCACCTTCGACCCGGGCACGCTGGCGTGGGCGCAGGTGCAGGACACGGTGCAGAACCGGTTCTACGCCACCACGCTCACCCTGGGCGACGGGCGGGCGCTGACGCTGTACGGCCCCGGCGTGGACGACGTGGAGGTGTACACGCACGGCGCCGGCTGGGACCCGCCGGCGGGGGTGCCGGTCTCCATGAACCACCACGAGTTCTACCCGTGGACGTACCTGCTGCCGGACGGCCGGCTGTTCATCGCCGGGCCGCACGTGCCCACGCAGCGGTTCGACTGGACGGCCCCGGCGGGGGTGGAGTCGTTCCCCACCATCGCCGGCGAGCGCAGCACGGGGGGCGAGAAGGGCACCTCGGTGCTCCAGATCCTGCGCCCGCCGGAGTACCGGCCGGTGGCGGTGATCATGGCGGGCGACCCCGCGCCGGCGCAGCAGACGGCGGAGCAGATCGACCTGGCGGCCCCGGTGCCGGTGTGGAGCCCGCTCCCCGGCCTGGTGGCGGCGCGGCCGGAGCAGTGCACGGCCACGCTGCTCCCCGACGGGCGCATCTTCCTGGCGGGCGGCATCACGGGCGGGGCGGACGGCGGCCCGTGCGAGATCTACGACCCGCGCAACCCGGGGGCGGGGTGGCAGCCCGGCCCGGCGATGAAGTACGTGCGCAGCTACCACTCGTCGTTCATCCTGCTGCGCGACGGGAGCGTGCTGGGTGGCGGCGACCCGGGCGGGATGGCCGGGCCTACGCCGCACGAGCGCTTCTATCCCGACTACTTCGACCACCCGCGGCCGGCGATCACCAGCGCGCCTGCGAGCATCGGCTACGGCCAGGCGTTCACGGTGGATACGCCGGACGCGGCCGGGATCAGCGAGGTGGTGCTGCTGCGCCCGGGCGCGGTGACGCACGGGTACAACATGTCGCAGCGGGGAATCGAGTGCGTGATCACGGGCGCGGCGGGAGGGACGCTGACGGTGCAGTCGCCGCCGACGCCCAACCACCAGCCGCCGGGGTGGCACCTGCTGTTCATTCTGGACGGCGGCCGGGTCCCGTCGGTGGGCCACTGGATCCGCCTGACGCCGTGAGCCGGACGCCCTGATCCCCCGCGGACCGGGGACGAGGGTTCGGACGAAAAGACCTGCCCGGCGCCGTGTATCGACGCCGGGCAGGCTGTGTTACGACCGATCTCCTGCGTACGATTCGCCAGCGGGAACGCTACTCCGCCGCGTCCTCTTCGCACCTGCAGGTCTTGAGGGTCAGGCAGGTGCCCAGGGGGCAGGTGTTGATGCTGCAGTTCTCCGTCTCCACGGTGTCGTCGTGGCCGTGGATCGTGCCGCGGCGCGCGTCCACGTCGTGCGTGGCGAAGCTCTCCACCCGCAGCGCGGCCAGGTCCAGCGTCAGCTTCTTCATCCTGTGTCTCCAGCGTTCATGGGATGATGCCGGCTCCGCCCCACGCGGATCAGCGGCGGCGGCGGGTCAGCGGTTCTCGGCCGCGTCGTTGTCGCCCTCCGCCTCGCAGTTCTTGATGGTGAGGCAGGTGGCGAAGATGCACGTGTAGTGGCTGCAGTTCTCCGTCTCGCGGGTGTCGTCGTGGCCGCGCACGGTGCCGCGGCGCGCGTCCGCGTCCTGCGTGGCGAAGCTCTCCACCCGCAGCGTATCCAGGTTCAGCGCCAGCTTCTTCATCTAGTCCTCCGATGCTCGAGGTCGTCCGGTCACGGACGGGCGGCCCACCGCAAGTCTCATGCATGCGCATCCGGACAATTTCACCGTGCACGGGAACGCTCCCACGCCCGTGCAGGTTCCGGAAGAGCCGCGGGACACGGAGCCGTACGCGTGAAGGCGAGCTCCGCCATCGGAGGGTTGGCGCGCATTATGCGCCGTAATGCGCTGCGCCACGAAGGGCACGATGATATGAAACCTCTCAACAGGAGTGTCACGATGAAGCGTTCCATCCTGGGCAGGACGGCGTTCTCGGCGGCGGTGGCGCTGGCGCTCGGCTTTGGCGTGCGTGAAGCCGTAGCCTCGCCCGCGGCACAGGCGGCGCGGCCGTACTGTGAGGATCAGTTGGATTGCGAGAACTTCTGCGCCGCGAGGTACCCAGGACAGACGGTCGGAGCGGTTTGCACTGCCGGGCATTCGTGCTTCTGCTATCCGTAAGCCCCCCACAAAAGCGAGGGGTACAGAGGGTCAGAGAACAGCCAGAGATACAGAGGAAGATCGGTCGTCCTCTGTATCTCTGGCTTTTGTCTGTATCTCTGTACTCTTCGACGTTGTTTTCCGGACCTGGTACTTCGCACAAAAATCAACGGAGCCAGCAGGAGAAAACTCGGCTGACTCCGTCGACTCCGTGTGAGGCTACTACGGTGGCGCGCCGGGGCCGCTCTCGCTAGTGTTTCGCACAGACCCCGTTTCCCTTCTACGAGCATCCCATGGCCCACATCGCGCTCCGCGACGGACTGCCCGGCATCCGGGCGCTGATGGACTTCGATCCCGAGACGGCCCGCCCGCTTTCCGCGCTGGCCGAGGTGCTGTTGCGACGCAGCGAGGGGCTGTCGCCCGGCGAGCGCGAGCTGATCGCCGCGCACGTCTCCACGCTGAACCGCTGCACCTTCTGCGCAAGCTCGCACGGCGCCACCGCGCGCCACCTGCTGGGCGAGCAGGCCGCACTGGTGGACGCCGTGCGGAACGATCCTGCATCCGCGCCGGTCGGCGAGAAGCTCCGCGCGCTGCTGGACATTGCCGCCCGGGTGCAGCAGGGCGGGCAAAGCGTCCGGCCCGAAGACGTGCAGACGGCCCGCGCCCACGGCGCGACCGACGCCGAGATCCACGACACCGTGCTGATCGCCGCGGCATTCTGCATGTACAACCGGTACGTGGACGGCTTGGCCGCGTGGACACCCGACGACCCCGCCGCCTACGACCGCATGGGGGCGATCCTCGCGACGACGGGGTACGTCCGGTAACGCATTCCCCCCGGCCGCGAAGCGCTCCTGGTACCGATCACCGGAATCCCGTTCCAGACGGCAGACAAAACCGCCCCGGACGCGGCAGGCGCGTCCGGGGCGGCGGGATGGCTCGATGGGAGCAGGCGGCCGATCAGTGGCCCATCAGGGCGTGGATCTGGGCGGGGACGGCAAAGGCGTCGTCGTCCACCATGTCGAACTCCACGGAGGTGATGGTGATCACCTGCTGCTGCCCCATCATCTCCTGCTCCAGGCGCGTGGGCATGCGCACGGCGCCGAACTGCTTGTAGTCCTTGAGCACCGTGGTGACCGAAACGCTGCCCATGGGCGACTCCTGCGTGTTCACGCTGGCCACCAGCAGCCCGCCGTCCACCGCGTAGCAGTCGAAGCTCTCGCGCCCCGACTTCCACACCACCCGCACCTTGTAGCACGCCTGCCCGCCCATGGTGGTCTGCTCCACCGTCGTCATGGACTGGTAGGTGGAGGGGTCGCGCACGGCGCTCAGCGGGTCGGCCTGCTCCCGCGCGGCGTCCAGCTCGGCGCCGGTGAGCAGGCGGGCGCCCATCATGGGGTCCAGCGCCCAGCCGGTCTGCCCGTCGAAGCCGTTGCGGATCTCGCCCAGGCTGGGGATGGTGACCTTGCTCACCACGCGGTTGGGCTTGCCGGACATCACCTCCAGCTCGCCGGTCAGCCCGGCGGCGGGCATCTCGAAGGTGCCGCGGGTAAGGGTGGTGCGCGGCGCCAGCAGGGCCTCGCGCCCGCCGACGGCGTCCAGGTAGCGCTGCACCAGCTGCTGCGCGGGGGGAAGCTGCTGCGCGGCCGCCGGGGCGGGGGCCAGGGCGCACACGGCCAGCGCCATCGCCCACACGCGGCGTCCCACGGGTCTCACGGTCATCGGTCCAGCTCCTTTCGAGTTTCCATTGCGCTCCCCGCACCGGGGAGCGGTTCAGCGCGGCTCGGACGCGCCGCGAATCCAGTCCAGCGCGGCCTGCAGCGGGCGGTCGCGCCCGGCCAGCAGGTCCGCGCGGGTGAGCGGCACCCGCTCGTCGGGCACGGCGCCGCGGCCCTCCACGCGCACGCCGTTGGGGTCCACGAAGTCGGCGATGGCGTGGTACAGCACGTCCTGGTTGGGCAGCCGCAGCATCAGCGCGGGGAGCGCCATCCCCGGCGTCTGCTCGCCGAACACCCGCGCCCGCCCCACGCCCTGCATCCCCGCCGCGAAGATCTCGGAGGTGCTGGCGCTCATCTCGTCCACCAGGATGGCCACCGGCCCGGCGAACGGCCGCGTGGGCCGCGCGTCGTGCGTCACACGGCGGGGGATGGAGACGAAGCGCAGCTCGTTCTGCCGCGTCTTCATCACCCCCAGCGGCACGCTGCGGTCGAGGAAGGCGCCCGCGGCGCCCATCACCAGTCCGCCCACGCCGCCGGGGTTGCCGCGCAGGTCGATCACCATCCCCCGGCAGCCGGCGTAGTCGTCCATCGCGCGCTCCCACGCCTCGCGCATGGCCGGCATCCACAGCGTGAGCCGCACCACGCCCACGCACCCGCCCTCCTGCTCCACCCGCTGCGTGAGCACCTGCAGGTGCATGGTCGGCAGGTTGCCGAAGCGCACCGCCTCGCCGGCCACGGGGCGCAGGGCCAGCGCGCGCTCCACCACCGCGCCGTCGCCGCCGCGAAAGCGGGCGCGGACGGTGTCGCCTTCCTTGCCCGAAAGCAGCGCGCCCGCCCCGCCGACCACCCCCATCCGCCCCGCGGCCCGCGCGGCCTCGCCCTCCAGCGCGGCCAGGGCGTCCAGCCACGGCTGCACCTGGCGGCCGTCCACGGACTCCAGCACCCAGCCGGCGCGCACGCCCGCCGCCGCCGCCGCGCCGCCCGGCGCCACGCGGGTGACGGTCACGGCGCCCTCCACCAGCCGCAGCTCCACCCCGGCGTCCGCCGGCACCCCGGCGTCGTCATCGTCCGCGGCTTCGTCATCCTCCCCGTCCGCCGCGCCAGCGTCGTCTTCGTCATCATCCCCCGCTGCGGGGGCGACGGCGTCGGCGGCCTCGCGGGGGATGAGCGCGAAGTGGCTGTCGCCGATGCGGGCCAGCATCTCGCGGATCACGCCGCGCACCTACGCCTCGGTGCGGGCGGCCTGCACGCGCGGGCGCAGCTCGTCGCGCACGGCGGTCCAGCTGGTGCCCTTGAAGGTGGAGTCGTAGTAGCTGTGGTGGATGCGGCTCCACGCGGAGTCGAAGGTCGCCAGCGCCAGCGCCGGGTCCATCGCCGCCGCGACGGCGGCGGGCTGCGCGGGCGGCTGCGTGCCGGTCTGCGCGCACGCCGCGGCCGGGAAGGCGGCGGCGAGCAGCAGGGCCGCAAGGGGACGGATGCTGCGGACGGTGCGGGTCGGCATGGCGCGTGGGCGGGGGGCGTCGCTCGTCATGCCGTCCAGTACGTGGACGGCAGACCGTAGTTTCATGCGGCGGATGAAGATACCAGCCGCGGCGGGGGCGCGGTAGGCGTCCACGGCCGCCTGTCGTCGTCACTGGCAGACAACTTGCCCGCGCATCGACGCATGGCGACGAAGAAACCAATGCCCTACTGGCTGGACGGCACGGAAACGTGCGAGCTGTGCGGGCACCCGCACCTGCTGCAGGCCGAGCGCCGCTGCGCCGCCTGCGACCGCCCCAACTGCGAGCACTGCGTGGTGGTGAACCGCGAGACGGGCGAGGTCCTCTGCCACGAGTGCGCCGAGGGCGCGGAGGAGGACGGCTGATGGCGGCGCGGGCGATCTGGAAGGCCGGCATCTGCTTCGGCGCGGTGGACGTGCCGGTGAAGCTGTACTCCGCCGTGCAGGACCGGGCGGTGCACTTTCGCCTGCTGGACGCCAAGCGGCACGAGCCGGTCAAGCAGCACATGGTGGATCCGGAGACGGGCGACGTCGTGGACTCCGCCGACATCCGCAAGGCGTACGAGACGGAAGAGGGGCAGCTCGTGATCCTGGACGAGGAGGACCTTGCCGCCACGACGCCGCCGCCTTCGCGCGAGATCCGCATCACCCGCTTCGTCCCCCCGCAGCGCATCACCCACCAGTGGTACGACCGGCCCTACTTCCTGGGCCCGGACGAGGACGACGAGGGCTACTTCGCCCTGGCCCGGGCGCTGCGCGAGCGCGAGGTGGAGGGCGTGGCGCGCTGGGTGATGCGCAACAAGGAGTACGTGGGCGCGCTGCGGGCGGAGGGCGACTACCTGATGCTGATCACCCTGCGCCACGCGGGCGAGGTGGTGCCGGCGTCCGCTCTCCCCGCACCGAGCGGCCGCGCGCTGGACGACCGCGAGATCGGCATGGCGAAGCAGCTGATCTCGGCGATGGAGGACGAGTTCGACATCACCGCCTTCCACGACGAGTACCGCGAGCGGGTCCAGGAGCTGGTGGAGGCCAAGGCCGCCGGCAAGGTGCTCAAGTTCCCGAAAGCACCGAAGAAGCAGACGGAGACGTCGCTGGCGGACGTGCTGCAGGCGAGCCTGACGTCCACGGGCAAGGAGCGCAAGCGTGCCTGACACCGACATCTGGGAAGACGAGGGCGGCGAGGCCGTCGCCCGCTCCTTCTGGTCCGGCACCATCACCTTCGGGCTGGTGAGCATTCCCGTGGCCCTGTACGCGGCCAACCGCTCCACCCGCGTGTCGCTGCGGATGGTCTCGCCGGGCGGCACACCGCTCAACCGCCGCTACTTCACCACGAAGGACGACCGGGAGCTGGACACGGACGAGATCGTGCGCGGCTACGAGATCGAGAAGGACCGCTTCGTGATCGTGGACGACGACGAGCTGGAGCGGCTGGCGCCGGAGCGGACGCGCGACATCGACCTGCGCCACTTCGTGCCGGTAGAGGACGTGGACCCGCGCTACTTCGAGCGCGCCTACTACCTGACGCCCGCGGGGCAGTCAAACAAGGCGTACCGGCTGCTGGCCCAGGTGATGGAGGATACCGGCCGGGCGGGGATCGCCACCTTCGTGATGCGGGCGAAGGAGTACCTGGTGGCGATCATGGCCGAGAACGGCATCCTGCGCGCCGAGACGCTGCGCTTTGCCGACGAGCTTCGATCCCCCGAGGACGCCGGGCTGCCGGAGCCGATCGAGGCGCCGCCCGCCGCGGTCAAGCGCATGAATCGCGAGATCGGCAAGCTCGTCGAGCAGTCGCTGGACAAGAAGGAGCTGGAGGATGAGTCCGGGGCGCGGCTGCTGAAGGTGGTGCGCGCCAAGGTCCGCGCCGGCGAGGACGTGGTGGATGCACCCGAACCCCGTGGCGAGCAGGATACCGAGGGCGTCATCGACCTGATGGAGATCCTGAAGCGCCGCCTGCAGGGCATTCAGGACGAGGACGCACCTGCGCCGGAGAAGAAATCGGCGGCGGCGAAGAAGTCGGTAGTCACTCCCTTTATCAGTGATTCACCGGGCGAGTCAGGAACTCGGTCCAAGTCCACAGGTGCTCGGTAAGTCCGAGTGCCATCGCGGGTGAGCGCTGCAGATGCCTCCGCCCATCCGCCAGCCCGTCATGCTTAACTCGCAGTGCCCGGTGTGGCCGCAGCAAGTTCTCCTGGAATATTCGTAG
>Ga0190267_10000196_pt1 | contig 13092 bp, 10 predicted proteins | sample Popmic239T_FD_140332 | JGI IMG/M metagenome (GOLD analysis project Ga0190267, IMG submission 140332) | Populus adjacent soil microbial communities from riparian zone of Oak Creek, Arizona, USA - 239 T | ecosystem: Environmental > Terrestrial > Soil > Riparian zone | place: USA: Arizona... | reverse complement strand
GGCCATGGGCCGGTCGCCGACCATCCGGCCCCGCGGCCCCTCGGTCGTCGTCCGCCTGCCCGCCGCCTCGGAGCCGCGGCCGCCTTCCAGCCGCACGATCCGGGTCGGCCCGTCGGGTGCCTTGGCGGGCGACTCCGACGGTTCGAGTGACGACTCTGACTGTTTGAGTGAGGACTCTGACCGTTGGAGCGGCGACTCTGACTGTTGGAGCGACGACTCCGACGGTTCGAGTGACGACTCTGACTGTTTGAGTGAGGACTCTGAGAGTTCGAGCGACGACTCTGAGAGTGCTTGCTCCAACTCTTCGAGTGCGATGCCAGGCTCTTCGAACGGCGAGCGGCGGCGGCGGTGGGCGAGGGCCAAGGGGGCCACCCGGCGCACGTCGTCGATGGTCGCCTCGGTCCTGCCTTGCCAGCCCGCGAACGCCGCCGCCGCCCGGCAGATCACGAGATCGGCCCGCAGCCCCTCGGCCCCCACCGACGCACACAGGGCGGACACCGTCCGGACCAGCGGCGCGGACACAGAGGCCGGCGTGGCAGCAGCGAGCCGCGCCCGCAACGCCACGTCCGCTCCCGACCAACGCTCCAGAAACGCCAGGGGGTTGCGGTCGAAGTCCAGTCTGCGGGTGACCGCCTCGGCCCGCTCGTCGGGGTCGGTGCTGGCGGCCACGTCCACGGCCAGGCCGAACCGGTCGAGCAGTTGGGGGCGCAGCTCGCCTTCCTCGGGGTTCATCGAGCCGATCAGCACGAACCGGCTCGGATGCTCGTGGGACACCCCCTCGCGCTCCACCCGGTTCACGCCCGATGCGGCCACGTCGAGCAGCACGTCGACCAAGTGGTCGGGCAGCAGGTTGACCTCGTCGACGTAGAGGACGCCGCCATGGGCCTCAGCCAGCAGGCCGGGCTGGAAGCGCCGTTCGCCGTGGGTCAGTGCGGCGGCGATGTCGACCGTGCCGACCAGCCGGTCCTCGGTGGCGCCCACTGGCAGCTCCACGAACGGCGCGTCCTTGGCCAGCAGGCGGGCCAGGCCGCGGGCCAGCGTCGATTTGGCGCTCCCCTTCTGACCCCGCAGCAGCACGCCGCCGATGGCCGGGTCGACTGCGTTCAGCAGCAGCCCGAGCTTGACGTCGTCCTGGCCTACAACGGCCGAAAAGGGGAATTCATGCATCATGTGCTCCGTGAAGCGGCTGGCGGCTGTGCTCATCGCACTGACGGTTCTGGCAGGCGGGTGCTCTGATGACAAGGACGAGCCCGACGCCGGCGCACCGACCACGGAGTCGACCGGCGGCCCCACGACGGAGACGTCGGCACCGGCTCAGCCCGGGTGCAACGGCATCGGCCCCGCGCCCAAGGAGGGCACGTCCGAGATCACCTGGATCGATACCGGCGGCAAGCTGTGGGCCGTCAGCGCCGACGGGGCCAAGCGCTGCCTGATCGAGGGCGCCGCGGCCGACGACGGCATCACGTGGGGCGGCGCCGCGGACCGGGTGATGCTGCGCAACAAGGTCGTGTTCGCCGACGGCCGCACCGAGGAGCCGTTCCCGCTGGGCGGCCTGACCGTGCTGTCCCGGCCCTCCGGCAAGTCGGTGCTCCAGGTCCGCGACGGCAAGCTCAACAAGCGGGAGCTGGGCAAGGACCCGACTGAGATCACGTTCCTGTCCGGTCACGGCGACACCGTGTACCACCCGGCCGGCCAGCACATCGTCTCGACCGGGAGCGCCGAAGGCCGCTCGACCCTGATGATCGCCAACAACCTCGGCCAAGGGCCGCAGGACCTCGTCCAGAACGAGACCGCCAACCTGATCTACAACCCGACCTTCACCGCCAGCGGGGCGCTGCTGTTCTTCGCCGACCACGGCGAGTACACCGAGCTGCACCGGCTCGAGATCGACGCCGGGAACCTCACGACCATCGAGAAGGTCGACATGCCCGACGGCATGGCCGACTTGGTGACGTCGCCGTTCGAGGGTGGCGGCGTGGCGTGGGCCCAGGGCGCATGCGACACGGCCAAGGGCGGCCGCACGCTGCGCGCCCAGCAGGGCGGCCAGTACTTCAAGACCGCGGGCACCGCGGTCGAGCGGGGCCAGCCGGTGGGGTGGACGCCCGACGGCGCGCTCGTCGTGGCCAAGCCGGGCCTGTGCGACGCCGAGGGCGAGACCGACCCCGGCGACGTCGAGCGCACGCTGTACCGGTTCAAAGACGGCACCGCGACTGAGATCGCCAAGGGCGTGCAGGCCGCCGCCGTGCGAGCCGTGCTGCCGCCGCCGCCCGCGCCGCCCAAGAAGATCCCCCAGCAGGCGCCTGCCTGATAAGGCGCCCTGCGGCGGCCGGTCGGCCGCCTTGATCCCAACTCTGGAGGACATAGCGAACCACTTTGGTTCGCTATGTCCTCCAGAGTCGCGTTGGGGGGCGAGAGGGGTGGGGGTGGGGGCGAGGGCGAGGGGGGCGGGAGGGGTGGGGGCGGTCAACGGGACTCCTCCCAGCCCTCGGCCTCCAGCAGGGCCGAGCGCAGGGTCGCCAACGCCTCGTCGCTGGCGTTCCACAGGCCCCGCTCGTTGGCCTCCAGCAACCGCTCGGTGATCGACTGCAACGCCCACGGGTTGGACTGCTCGAAGAACTTGCGCACCTCGGCGTCGCCCACGTACGACTCGGTCACCCGCTCGTACATCCAGTCCTCCACGACGTGCGCGGTGGCGTCGTAGCCGAACAGGTAGTCGACGGTCGCGGCCATCTCGAAGGCGCCCTTGTAGCCGTGGCGCTGCATGGCGCTGATCCACTTCGGGTTGACGACGCGGGTCCGCACCACCCGGGCCGCCTCCTCCGCCAGCGAGCGCACCCGGGGCGCGGCCGGATTGGCCGAGTCGCCGAACCAGGCCTTGGGCTGCCTGCCGGTCAGAGCCCGGATGGTGGCGACCATGCCGCCGTGGTCCTGGAGGTAGTCGTCGGAGTCGAAGATGTCGTGCTCGCGGTTGTCCTGGTTCTTGACCGCCACGTCGATAACCGAGAACCGGCGGCGCATGGCGTCCAAGTCGGCCCGCCCGCCCAGCGCGCCCCGCCCGTACGAGAAGCCCGACCAGGCCTCGTAGACGGCGGCCAAGTCGTCGTCGCTGCGCCAGTCCCGCGACTCCAACAGCGGCAGGATGCCGGAGCCGTACGCGCCCGGCTTGGCGCCGAAGATGCGGGGGTCGTCGTCGAAGCCGGCCAGGCGGAAGGCGTCGTCGAGCAGCTCGATGAGGTGCGGGAAGGCGTCCCGGAAGAAGCCGGAGATGCGCAGGGTCACGTCGACTCGGGGACGGCCAAGCTCGCTCTCAGGGATCAGCTCGACACCGGTCACCCGGCCCGACTCGGCCGCCCACACCGGACGCACGCCGAGCAGCGCGAGGGCCTCGGCGATGTCGTCGCCCGACGTCCGCATGGCCGCGGTCCCCCACACGACCAGGCCGACGCTCTCAGGGTAGCGCCCCTCCTCGGCCAGGTGCCGCTCCAACAACTGGTCGGCCAGCTTCTGGCCCACCTCCCACGCCAGTTTCGACGGCAGCGCCTTCGGGTCGACCGAGTAGAAGTTGCGCCCGGTCGGCAGCACGTGCGCCATGCCGCGGGTCGGCGCGCCGCTCGGCCCGCTCGGCACATGCCTGCCCGCCAGCGCGGCGAGGAGGTTGTCGATCTCGTCGGTGGTCCGGCGCAGGTTCGGCGCCAAGGCGTCGCACACCCAGCGCAGCGTCGGGTCGCCGCCGTCATACGTCCACCCGGCCGCGCTCAGGCCCTCGACCAGCGCCCTGGCCTCGGCCTCCGCTGCGTCGGTATCGGCCAGCGATCCGTCGGCCGACCGGCGCAGCGCGGGCACGTCGCCTTGCGGGAGCCGGGTCATCGCCAGCACCAGGTCGACCAGCGCCGATCCCTCCGGCCGCAGCCCCAGCGTGTGCAGGCCACCGCGGATCTGGGCGTCTTTCAACTCGCACAGATAGCCGTCGACGTGGAGGATCATCTCGTCGAACTCGTCGCCCTCGGGAGCGGCCTCCACGCCGAGGTCGCGATGGATCTCGGCCTCGACCAACAGGTCCCACACCTGCCGCCGGATGGCAGGCAGCTTGGCCGGGTCCAACGCGGCAACCTGCGCGTACTCGTCGAGCAGCCCCTCCAGCCGGGCCAGCTCGTCGTAGGTGTCGGCGCGGGTCATCGGCGGGAGCAGGTGGTCGATGATCACCGCGTGCCCGCGGCGCTTGGCCTGCGTGCCCTCACCGGGGTCGTTGACGACGAACGGATAGACCAGCGGCAGGTCGCCCAGCACGACGTCCGGCCAGCACTCGGCCGACAGCCCCACGCCCTTGCCCGGCAGCCACTCCAACGTGCCGTGCTTGCCCATGTGCACGACGGCGTGGGCGCCCCACTCGTCCTCCAGCCACCGGTAGAACCCGACGTACTGCTCGACCGGCGGCAGGTCCGGCGAGTGGTAGACGGCGACCGGGTTGTCCCCGAACCCGCGGGGCGGCTGGATGGCGACGAGCACATTGCCGAGGTCCAGCGCCGACGGGTGCTCGGGGTCGAACGTATCGGCCAGCTTGTGCATCAGCGCATCGCCGTCGGACGGGATGTCATCGACGACATAGCCCGCGTCGCGCAGCGCGTGCAGCAAGCCGATCGTTGACGCGGGCGTGTCGAGCGCGACCGCGTTGCCCAGCCGACTGCGCTTGGTCGGATAGGCCGACAGCACCACGGCGACCTTCTTGTCGCCCGGCTCGACGTGCCGCAACCGCGCCAGCTTCACCGCCACGCCCGCGACCCGCGCCAACCGGTCGGGCAACGTCCGATACGCCGTCACCGGCGAGCCCAGCGCGTCGCCGTCGTCGACCGTCTCTTTGAACGAGAACGGGACGGTGATGATCCGCCCGTCGAACTCGGGGATCGCAACCGCCATCGCCACGTCCACCGGCGCCAGGCCGTTGTCCGACGCGGCCCATGTCTCCGACGACTGCGTCGCCGCGATGGCCTGCACGATCGGCACGTCCAGCGCAGCCAGACCCGATGCGTTCCACTGGTCGCCGTCGGCCGAGCCCATGGCCAGGACCGTCGTGATGAGGCAGTCCAACTGCAACGACGCCAACAGCGCCAGCGGCCCCTCCTCGCGCAGCGAGTAGCAGTAGACGGCGATCGCCTGCGCGCCCCGCCCCTCGATCGCCGAGCACAGGTCGTCGACGAACTGCGTGTTCCCGCTCAGCACATGGGCCCGGTAGAACACGACGCCCACCCGCGGCCCACCCGCCCCGACTGCGCCGACCTCCGACCACACCCCGAACGCGGGCACCTCGACGGGCGGGTCGAACCCGAAGCCGGTCAGCAGCACCGTGTCGGCCACGAACCGCAACAGGTGCTCGACGTTGTGAAGCCCGCCTGCCCGCCAGTACTCGAACGCCTGCGCGGTCGGCGCCGTCGACAAGGCCGTCAGCTCCGCGTCCGGGACCGCCTCCCCGCCGAACGCCAACAGCGGGATGCCCCGTTCGACACAGGCCGCGCGCAACTCGTCGAACGGCCCCTCCCACGCCCGCCGCCCGCCCAGCAGCCGCACCAGCACCACGTCCACGCCGTCCAGCGAGGGTGCTGACGCCAAGGCCGACGGGTTGGCCGCCCGCACCGCAGGGAAGCCCTCGGGAAGCCCTTCGATGACCGAGCGCAGGGCGAGGATCTCGGTGTCGGCATTGGTCAGGACGAGGATCACGCGGGCGCGCCTTCCTTGATGAGCGCGTCGAGCGCGGTGAGGTCGAGGTGAGCTTCGAGCAGGTCGGCCAGCCGGTCGAACTGGGCCCGGCGGGCGGCAGGGAACGACACGCCCGCGGGCACGAACGTCTTGCCCCGGCGCCGTCCGAGCTCGGTCAGAAACGCAGCGCGGAAGCCGTCCGACTCGAACAGCCCGTGCAGGGTCGTGCCGAGGAAGCGGGCCTCGGCCGGCTCGACCGCACCGTCGTCCTCGGCGCCGTACGCGTCGTCGAGATGGACCCAGCCGACGCCGCCGTGCACCCGCCCGTGATGGATCTGGTAGCCGGTCACCCGCTGGCCCATGCAGACGCCCCGACGCTGCAACGTCACCTTGTCCGGCCCGAAGCGGGTCTCGACGTCCAGCCACCCCAGCCCGTCGACGACGCCGCGCCCCGACTCCACGTCGTCCTCGATGCGCCGGCCCATCATCTGCAGCCCGCCGCACACGCCAAGCACCAGCGCGTCGGTCGCCAGCACAGCCCGGTCCAGCCCACGACCGCGAAGCCAGTCGAGGTCGGCGACAGTGGCCTTGGTGCCGGGCAGGATCACGAGGTCGGGCGACCCCAGCGCGGCGGCGTCGTCGACCAGCCGCACGCCGACACCAGGCTCCAACGCCAGCGCGTCGAGGTCGGTGAAGTTCGACAGGCGCGGGAAGTGGATCGCGGCGATGTCGAGTGCATCGCCCCGGGCCGGCCCGGTCGCCTGCGGACGGCGGCCGGTCAAGGCCAGCGAGTCCTCGGCGTCGAGGGCCACGTCGTGCACGAACGGCAGCACGCCGAGGGTCGGCACACCGCACCGCCGCTCCAGGTCGGCCAGGCCGTCGCCGAGCAGCGCAGGGTCGCCGCGGAACTTGTTGATGACGAAGCCGCGCACCAGCGAGCGGTAGTGGTCAGGCAAGAGGGCGACGGTGCCGTACAGCGCGGCGAACACCCCGCCGCGGTCGATGTCGCCGACCACGATGGCGGGCAGCCCCGCCTCCGACGCGACGCGCAGGTTCACGATGTCGTGGTCGAGCAGGTTGATCTCGGCCGGGCTGCCTGCACCCTCGACGATCACCACGTCGAAGCGGCGGCGCAGGTCGGCCAACGCGTCCAACACCGTCGCCAACAACGAAGGCTTGGCCTCGTGGTACTCCGCCGCCGTCATGTGGGCGAGGGGCTTGCCGTTGAGCACGACCTGGCTGGTGCGCTCCCCCGTCGGCTTCAACAGGATCGGGTTCATCGCCACTTCCGGGTCGACGCCGGCGGCCAGCGCCTGCACCCCTTGGGCCCGCCCGATCTCGTGCCCGCTCGGCGTGACGAACGAGTTGAGCGCCATGTTCTGGGCCTTGAACGGCGCGACCCGCACGCCGCGCCGGGACAACAGCCGGCACAGCCCGGTCACGACATGGCTCTTGCCCGCGTCGCTCGTCGTGCCGCACACCATCAGCCCGCCGCGCACAACGCCTCCTCCAACCGGGCCAGCCCGGCCTCGTTCGGCACCGCCACCCGCACCGCGTCGGGCAGGCCGAAGCTCGTGCAGTCGCGCACCAAGACGCCATGCGGGGCCAGCCGGTCACGCAGCCCCCGAGCCCGCAGGCACAGGACGTAGTTGGCGTCCGACGGCTGCGGCTCGAAGTCCGCCAGCAACGCCGTCAACTGCGTCCGCAACTCGGCGATCCGCTTCTGCCAGCCAGGCAGGTCGGCGGTCTCGAGCAGGTCGGGCAAGGCCTCCGCGGCCAAGCCGTTCAACGACCACTCGGGCTGGCGCGCCGCGAACCGGGCCACGTCGTCGGCCAGCACGTAGCCCAACCGCAAGCCAGGACAGGCGAACAGCTTGGTCAGCGAGCCGACGACGATGCCGCCCCGCCCCGCTGTCCACTCCCCCGTTGCCAAGGCATAGAACGCCTCGTCCCACACATCGGCGTCGCCGTCCGCCAGCAGCCCGGTGGGGTTGTTCGGGTTCGACCGCCACCGAGGCCCCTGCGCGGCGCGCGGGTGCAGGGAGAACTCGGGCTCGGACACGACGCCGCCGCCCACGGCGTCGGCTACCAGCGCGATGGCCTCGGCCCCGCCGTTGGTCAACAGCAGCCGGTCGCGGTCGACGCCCATCGCCTCGGCCAGCGCGGCGGTCGCCCGCGATGGATCGGGATAGCGGCCCAGCGCGTCCAAGTGCTTGCCCACGATCTCGGCGGGGTCGGGCGCGACCGGGTTCAGCGACGCCGACAGGTCGAGCACCTCGATGCCCAACAGCGCAGCCAGGCGAGCGCCGTCGCCGCCGTGGGGGCCGGCCGGGATCACAGCGCCACCGCCAACGCGGTCAGCGCCCACGTCACGTCCGACGACAGCCGCACCGCCGCCTCGATGTCGGCGGGCTCGGGCGGACGGCCGTCGCCCAACGGCGGGCGCAACTCGACCCGGTCGCCGTAGCGGTTCTCGCCGCCGAGGCGGAGTCCCAGCGCGGCGGCGAAGGCGGCCTCGGCCACGCCGGAGTTGGGCGACGGGTGCGCGGGCGCGTCGTCGCGCACGGCCCGCCAGACCGACGCTGCCGCCCGCGGCCGGACCACCGCGACCAGTCCGGCCGTCACCCGCGCCGGCACCCACCCGGCCACGTCGTCCAAGCGGGCCGACGCCCAGCCGTACCGCTCATACCGAGCCGAGCGGTGCCCGACCACGGCATCCATCGTGTTGACTGCCCGGTACCCCAAGGCGCCAGGCGCACGCGCAACCGCGGCCCACAGCGCAGGCGCCACCACCGCGTCGACCGTGTTCTCGGCCACCGACTCGACCGTGGCCCGGGCCAGCTCCTTCTCGTCGAGCCCGCTCGGGTCGCGCCCGACCAGCGCAGGCAGTCGCAGCCGGGCCAACGCCAGGTCGCCCTCGTCCAATGCCTCGCCGACCGACAGCGCCGCGTCCCACAGCGCGCGCCCGGCCACCGAGACGTACGTCGCCACGCCAGTGGAGCGGACCAGCGCGCCCGCACCGACGCCGACCGCCAAGCCCACGCCCGCGTGCACGACGCCAGCCGCCCGAGAGTCCCGGTAGACCCCGCGCTCGACCGCCCGCATGACCCGCCCGAACAGCGAGACCGGATGGGGCCGCACCGGCGGCTCGCCCAACACCCGGTCGGCCAACAATCCCAATGCGACCTGCATCAGTTCCACCCCGCCGCGACGACGAGGCCGACCGTCTCGGTCACCATGCCGGCGGCGCCGAGCACGTCGCCGGTGAACCCGCCGATGCGCCGCTGGGCCAGGCGCACCACGCCGATGCCGGCGGCCAACGCGGCCAGCACCGTCAGCGGCCCGGGGATCGGCCGCCACAGCGCGGCCAGCACCAGTGCCGACATCACGCCCTCGGCCGCGATCGGCCGCACCCGCGCCGTCAAGAACGCGGCGGCCAGGCCCCCGCCGGGACGGGCGTACGGAACCCGGACCATCGTCGCCGCCATCAAGGTGCGGGACGCACACCACAGGCCGGCCAGCAGCAGCGCGGAAGGCTGCAACGTCGCCAGCGCGGCGCCCCGCAGGGCCAGCACCACCACGCCGACGCCGAGCCCGAACGCGCCCGCAGTCGGCTCGGCCATGACCTCGAGCCGCCGCTCGGTCGCGAGGTGCGGCAACAGTCCGTCGGCCGAGTCGACCAGGCCGTCGAAATGCAGCATGCCGGTGAAGACGAGGTCGGCGACCACGACCAGCAGCGCCGCGACCAGCGACGGCCAGAGCCACTCCGCCAGGTGCCACACGCCGCCGACCGCGAACCCCAGCAACGCGCCCACGATCGGGAACCACAGCAGCGCGGTCGGCGCCGGATCGCGGGCGCCTGCGAACGGCGTGAGGAATGACAGTGCCCGCCTCACTCCGAGTCCCTGCCCAGCTCCAGTGTCCGTCCGGCCACGACGAGCAGCACGCGGTCGGCGGCGTCGGCCACCGCCCGGTTGACCTCGCCGAGCCGGTCGCGGAACCGCCGTCCGATCTCGCTCGACGGGTGCACGCCGAGGCCGACCTCGTCGCTCACGACCACCGCGTCGCCCGACCGGGCCGACAAGGCGGCGGCCAACGCGGCCCCGTCGGCGGCTTCCATGTCGGCCGCGACCCACGTGCCCAGCGCATCGACCAACAGCGACCCCTGCAACCGCTCGACGGCCTCGACCAGGTCGACGGTCTCGACGGTCGACCACTCGGCCGGCCGGCGCAGGCGGTGGGCGGCGATGCGCGCCGCCATGTCCGGGTCGCCGCCCACGCCGGTGGCGACATAGGTCACCGGCTGCGGCAGCGCCATGGCCAGCCGCTCGGCCACCTCCGACTTGCCCGACCGGGTGCCGCCCAGGACCAGCGTGATCATCGAGGGCGGCCCGCGGCGAGCACGGCGCCGTAGACGGCGCGGGCCAGCCTGCTGCCCCACACCGAGCGGGGTCCGCCGAAGTCGGCCGCCCGTCCCTCGCTCGGGCACAGCACGACCACCGCGTCGGTGGCGGTGCCGGTGGCGTCGTGGCCGAGGTCGCGCAGGGCTTGCACCTTGGCCTCGGTGGCGGTGGCGACTGTGTTGACCAGGGCGGCGTCGGACAGGCGCTCGGGCACGACGGCCACGAGGTTGATCGTGCCGACCAGCTCGATGGGCGACGCTGACGGCGGGGCTGCGGCCTGGACGGGGTGGCCGAGCCCGACGGTCGCGGTGACCTCGACCCCGTGGTCGACGGTGGTCTCGTGCAGGCGGACGTCGGCCGCGGTCAGCAGCCCCACGCCGCGCCCAGGCAGGCCGAGCGACACGGCCAGCTTGGCCAGGTGGTGGTCGGGGTCGCGCCGCGCGTACGACGGGGGAACCTGCGCGTTGACCACCCAGCGGCGCATGCCGAGTCCGCCGCCGTGGGGCGCCGACGCCACCGCCCGCATGGGCGCGGGAAGCCGCCACACCAGCAGCGGAAGCTCCCGGCCGCCCTCCCGACGGGAGCGGAGTTGCACTGATACGACGTCCACGCGTCTCCTTCCAGCGACGCAGGTATCGGGCTCCCAGGCGACTGCCTGGTGACCGTTGCGGGACAGCCCCGGATTCGCACCGGCGTTCCCTGCGCAGCGGGGGTGAACGTTACCGCGTTCGTTACGGTTCGGCCCATGAGCCGCGCCGAGTCGATCGTCCTTTTGAACACCGGGCATGGGAAGGGCAAGTCGTCCGCCGCCTTCGGCGTGATGTCCCGCGGATGGGCGCGGGGCTGGACGGTCGGCGTCGTGCAGTTCATCAAGGGCGGCAAGTGGCGCACCGGCGAGCGCAAGCTGGCCGACCACCTGGGCATCGAGTGGCACACCCTCGGTGACGGCTTCACCTGGGAGTCGACCGACCTCGACGAGACCGCGGCCAAGGGCAGGCACGCGTGGGACGTGGCGGCCGAGAAGCTGTCGTCGGGCCAGTACGACCTGTTGATCCTCGACGAGCTGACCTATGCGGTGAAGTACGGCTGGGTCGCGGTGGAAGACGTGGTCGACGGGATCAGGTCGCGGGCGCCGAAGACGAACGTCGTGATCACCGGCAGAGACGCCCCCGACGAGTTGATCGAGGTCGCCGACACCGCCACCGAGATGCGCAAGATCAAGCACGCCTACGACCAAGGCATCGGTGCCAAGAAGGGCATCGAGTACTGACCGGCCGCGCTGGTGCCGCCACGCCGAGTAATGAGGCTCCGCGTCGCGGGGTAGGCACGGGGTTAACGTGGCGAGATCGAGCGAAATGGGGTATCTGGCGTGCGACGACTCCTAGTCCTGCTGAGCGTCTTGTTGTCCTTCGTGCTGGCCGCGCCGGCGTTGGCCGCGGCGGGCTGGGAGGAGGTCCGCGACCGGCTTGTGCCGCTTCCCCCCGGCTTCGTCGAGACCAACGAGGCCAACGCCATCAACGGCAAGATCAACATGACCGATCTGATGAGCGCGGCCGGCGAGGAGATGCCGGACGGGCTCTCCAAAGACGACATCGCCGAGCTGAACGACGCCGGCTTCGCCCGCACCCTGATCAACCAGGAGCAGGGCGACGTGCTCGTCATCATGGGCTTCCGGGCCAACAACGACGAGGACGCCGGCTACATCGTCGAGGGCATGCTCGACAGCGCCACCGAGGACTCGGAGATGAAGAAGGACGAGGCCGCGTCGACCGACGACGTGCACGTCTATTCGATGACCAGCACCCAGGCCAACGGCCAGGCTGCGGTCATCCGCAAGGGCAAGTTCGCGTACCTGTTCCTCGTCGCCAATCAGAAGACTGTGGCCAACAAGGACCTGGCCAAGAACCTGGCCACCCAGCAGCTCGCTGCACTGCCGGCCGGATCCACGGAGGTCGGCGGCGACGAGGCCAGCAGCGCGGTCGTGGCGCTGGTGATCTTCGGCATCCTGATCGCTCTCGTCGTGTTCCTGCTCGTGCGCCGGGCCAACAAGCGGGCCAAGGAGGCCGAGGCAAACCGGCTAGCGGAGAGCGGCAGCGGCGTCGACCAGCCCGGCGCCGTAGAGGGGGTCGGCACCGGCTACGCCGAGGTCGGCAGCAGTGGCACGGATCCTCTGGCCGGCGGCCCGCCCGCGGATCCCCCGCTGAGCCAATAGCGCAGCAACGCCGCTGACGTGCGGCGCGGCCATCGAGGTGCCCGCCGCCGTCACGTAGCCAGGCCTGCCCTCGTCGCACTCGTCCAGATCGAGCGCGAACGTCGACAGGACGTCCTCGGCGTTGTGGTCGCAGAAGATCGAGCCGACGCCGCCTGGCGCGACGACGTCGATGCCGTAGCCGAAGTTGGAGTAGCCGGCGTGCAGGCCCCGGCGGTCGACCGAGCCGACGCACAGGGCGCCCGCGGCGCGGGTCATCGACTCATTCGTGCAGATCGGCACCGCGTCGTTGCCCGCCGCGAAGACAACCAGGATGTTCTTGTTGAGCGCGTAGTCGGCCGCCTCGGCGATGCCGGCATCGAGGCCGAACGCGTCAAGCGTTGTCGTCACGCCGGGCAGGCTGCCCACGCTCACGTTGATGACGTGGGCGCCGTGGTCGGCGGCCCAGCGGATGCCGGCGGCCAGGTCCACGCCCGAGCCGGAGTTCTCCTCGTTGAGCACCCGGACCGGCAGGATCATGGCGTCGGGGGCGATGCCGATGATGCCGCGGCCGTCGTCGGGCGCCGCCGCGATGCCGGCCACATGGGTCCCGTGGCCGTGGCGGTCGTCCCACGCGCTGCACGGCACCGGCCGGGTGCCGCAGTCGATCCAACTGGCGCCGGGGAGGATGCGGCCGGCGAACTCGGGGTGCTGGACGTCGATGCCGCTGTCGACGACCGCAATCACGACGCCGTCGCCGGTCGCAGTGGCCCAGGCGGCGGGGGCGTGGATCTGATGGAGGCCCCACTG
>Ga0190267_10000195_pt1 | contig 13104 bp, 10 predicted proteins | sample Popmic239T_FD_140332 | JGI IMG/M metagenome (GOLD analysis project Ga0190267, IMG submission 140332) | Populus adjacent soil microbial communities from riparian zone of Oak Creek, Arizona, USA - 239 T | ecosystem: Environmental > Terrestrial > Soil > Riparian zone | place: USA: Arizona... | reverse complement strand
CTCGATGCACGACCAGGGACCCAGCCCCGCCGGACTGGCCTCGCCCGGGGGATCGGCGCGCGGGGCGCAGTGCACGGCGATCTCGCCGCCGGGGCCGGTGAACTTGATGGCGTTGGACAGCAGGTTCAGCAGGATCTGCCGCACCCGGTCCGGGTCCGCCAGGTACGCCGCGCCGGGGGGGCAGGGCTCCTCGCGCAGCGCCACGCCGCGCGCCTCGGCCTGCGGCAGCACCATCGCCACCGCCTCGGCCGCGGAGTCGCGCAGCTCCGCCGGCTGGCGGGTGAAGCCCATCTCCCCCGCCTCGATCTTGGCGAAGTCCAGCACGTCGTTCACCAGCCCCAGCAGGTGCTGGCTGCTGGCGCGGATACGGTCCAGGTAGGCGCGCTGCCCGTCGTTCAGCGGGCCCTGCAGCCCCATGTCCAGCAGGTCCGCGTAGCCGATCACCGCATTGATCGGCGTGCGGATCTCGTGGCTCATGGTGGCCAGAAAGACGGACTTGGCGCGGTTGGCCTCTTCCGCGGCGCCGCGCGCGGCCTGCGCCTCCTCCAGCGCCCGGGTGCGCCCCTCCTCGGCCCGCAGCTGCTCTTCGACGTCGGTGTTGGTGCCGAACCAGCGCACCACCCGCCCCTCCGCGTCGCGCATGGGAAGCGCGCGCGACAGGTAGCGGCGAAAGCGCCCGTCGCGCCCCCGCAGGGGAAAGGTGTCTTCCCACGGCTCCCCCGCCCGCACCGCGCGCGCGTAGCGCTCCGTCACCCCCTCCACGAAGTCCGGGTGGTGCACGGTGCGCCACTGCCAGCCCATCATCGCCTCCGGGGTGGTGCCGGTGTAGTCGTACCAGCGCTGGTTGTACCAGAAGATGGAGCCCGTCTCGTCCGCCATCCACGCCAGCTGGGGGATGGACTCCGCCATGGTGCGGAACTGCCGCTCGCTCTCTTCCGCCGCGGCCCGCGCGGCGCGCTCCGCCTCGTACAGCCGGGCGCGGCGGATGGCCTGCGCGCACTGGCGGGCCAGCGCCAGCATCAGCGCCCGGTCGTCGGCGGAGAAGTCGCGCGGCTGGCGAAAGCCCAGGCCCATCGCCCCCAGTCGCTCGCCCTCCACCACCAGGGGGACGGAGAGGGAGACAGGATAGATCACCTGCGCGTCCCGGAGGGCGGGGTACAGGCGGTCGCGCTCCTGCGGTGAGGAGACGATGACGATCTCCGCCCGCCGCACCGCGTCGGCGATGGGGACCTCGGCCGCCAGCGGGAAGCGCTCCCACCCGCCGGCCGCCTGCGGCGGATAGCCGCGCTGCTCCACCAGCTCCAGGGCTCGTCCGTCCGCGGCTACCAGCACCATCACCCCCGCGTCCGCGTCCAGCGCGCCGATCCCCTGGTCCATCACCGCCCCCACCACCTGCGCGGGGGTCAGCGCCTCCGACAGCGCCTCGGTGACGGACTGCAGGCGGCGGGTGCGGGCGGCCGCGCGCTCCGCCCGCTGCTCGGCGCGCACCCGCTCCGTCACGTCCAGCACCAGGGAAAGCTGGCCCAGCCGGCGCCCCTGCGAGTCGGTGACCGCGGTGTTGTACCACTCGCAGTGCAGCACCCGGCCGTCGCGGGTCAGGTTGCGGTTGGCGGAGAAGGTCTGCCGCGCGCGCCCCTCCGCCAGGTCCGACGCCACCCGCCGCACCTGCGCCTGGTCCCCCGGGTGCACGAACGGCCACTCCGGCGCGCGCTTCCCCTTCACCTCGTCCGCGCGCCAGCCGAACAGCGACTCGGCCTCGGGGCTCCAGCGCGCCACGCGCCCGTCCGCGTCCCACTCCACCGAGGCCAGGGGGAGCTGCGCGAACGGGGACTCGGCGCGCGCCGAATCGGCGGGTGGTGCGGTGGGGCCGGATGTCTGCGTCATGCGGGCGCGAAAAAGCGACGGTGCGGCCGGGGCACGGGTCCGGCCTCCAGACAATTTCCGCGCCGCGCCCGCCGCCGCAAGGCGGGAGGCGAAGGATTGTCCATCCTTTGGGTTCATTGCGGATCGGGTTGCACGTCGCGCATCGCCGGATTCCGTGGCGAGTTCACCACGCGCAACACCATCCCACGTGTCGGCCGTGGCGCCGCGCACCGAGCTTTTCCTGGGGATGTCGGGATCGGCAGCCGGATGGAAGCGCGGCGGAGGGCCATGAGAATTTTCGATTCTTCGTGGATTGGGTTGCTGTCCGGGACCGGCCGGCCCATCGCGACGAAATCAGCCGTCGTGCTGTCGCAAGCCCGCGGCAACAGTGTGTATGAGAAATTTCTTGAGGACACCTTTCCCGCCGTGCCCACACAGGAAACGGCGGTCATCTCCCCCCTGCGCCCCCTTGAAGGCCTCCCTGAGCACCCTCTCAGCCGGACGAAGTCACAATCGTCCGCTACGCTCTACTGCTGCCGCGGCCCCGTGGCGCGTCCGTGCTTTCGCAAGATCGCACGGCGGGCGTCGTGAACGGGGGCTCACGCCGCGCTCCGGCGAACGGCACCTCGCATTGTCGTCTGCATCTAAGTCCACAAGGAGCCGAATTTTTCGGGAACGACATCGTCTTCCGGAGCGCCCCGCAACCTGCCATCCGGCTTCACCTGATGCGCGATCTTGCAAAGTCTCGGAGCGCGACAGGACCGGCGGCATTCCCGCCGCGGTCGTGCGGGGGGATGGTTCGCGGGATCGCGCATCAGGTGGTCGTGCAGGCTGGGTCCGGTGTGCTTCGGCACGCATCGTCGCCGGCTGATGGTGGGGGATGAGCATGAGGGGTCCCCCCAAAAAAATTCTCATGGCCCCTTACTGCGTCCGCACCATCCGCCCAACCCGACGTTCCACGCCCGACATCCAACCCGAAACGGGTGAGCGCTCCACCAGCTTCGGGAATGCCGCCGAACGACGGGCGGAACCGCGTCGGCGCACCCTCACCCGGCTCGTCTGGCAACTGAATCGATGGAGATCCGTCTTTTTCCGCCCTTCAACGTTTTTCGTCCCGGAGGCATCCTACCCTGGAACACCGCCCGCGACCCGCCGCGCGCGCCGGCTCCCCCGCCCCTCGCGCCGCGCGTCCACACCCCGGAGGAACCCCGCATGCTTTCACGCTCCCTCGCGTCCCTGGCCCTGACGGGCGCCCTGCTGGCGTCCGCGGCGGCGGCGGGCGCGCAGACACCGACGTTTCAGCCGCGCCCCTGCGACCCACCCCTCGAGGGCGCCCGCTGCGGCACCGTGCGGGTGCCGGAGAACCGGGCCGCGCCGGGGCGCATGCTGGCGCTGAACGTGATCGTCATCCCCGCCCGCTCCGCCACGCCCGCCCGGGAGGCGGTCACGTTCTTCGGCGGCGGGCCGGGGCAGGCCATCGCGCAGGGGGCGCGCTGGGCCGCGGAGGAGTACGAGGCGGTGCTGGACGAGCGCGACCTGCTGTTCGTGGACCAGCGCGGTACCGGCGGCAGCGCGCCCCTGCAGTGCGCCCTGCGCGACACGGCCAACCCCCAGTCGTACCTGGACGACTTCCTTCCCCCGGCCGCGGTGGCGCGCTGCCGGCAGGAGCTCGCGCGCAACGCGGACCTGTCGCGCTACGGGTTCGAGGCGCTGGCGCACGACATCGAGGCGGTGCGGGTGGCGCTGGGGTACGAGAAGCTGGACCTGAACGGCGGGTCGTACGGCACGCGGGCGGCCATGGGCTACCTGCGCATGTACCCGCAGAACGTGCGCAGCGCCATGCTGCTGGGTCTGGTGCCGCCGGGCTTTCTGCAGCCGGAGTCGTACGCGCGCGACACGGACGCGGCGCTGGCCGGCGTGCTTCGCGAGTGCCGGGCGGACCCGGCGTGCAACGCGGCGTTCCCCGACGTGGAGCGCGAGGCGCGCGAGGTGGTGCGGCGGCTGGAGCGGACGCCCGGCGTGGCGGAGATCCTGGACCCGCAGACGGGGCGGCGCGTGCGGCTGAGCGTCTCCCGCGGCACCTACGCGGAGACCATCCGGCGGATGATGTACAACGCCCCGGCGGCCCGCAGCGTCCCGTACGTCATCCACCGCGCGTACGAGGGCGACTTTCGCCCGGTGGCCCGCACGGCGCTGCGGGACCGGCGGGGGATGCAGCAGGGCAGCTGGTGGGGGCTGTTCCTCTCCATCACCTGCAGCGAGGACGTGCCCTTCATCGACCAGGCGGCCGCGGCGGCGGAGAACGCCACCACGATGCTGGGGGACTACCGCGTGCGGCAGCAGGCGGAGGCATGCCGCGGCTGGCCCACCTACCCCGTGCCGGCGGAGTTCCACCAGCCGTTCCGCTCCGACGTCCCCGTCCTGCTGATCTCCGGCGAGCTGGACCCGGTCACCCCTCCACGCTGGGGTGAGCGGGCCGCGGCGATGTTCCCCAACGGCCTGCACTTCGTGGTGCCGCACGCCGCCCACGGCTACGGCGGCATGCAGGGCACGGCGTGCATCGACTCGCTGACCATGCGGTTCTACCGCCAGGCCTCCGTGCGCGGGCTGGACCCGGCGCCGTGCCTGGCCGGCGTGCGTCCGCCTCCGTTCGTCACCCAGGTCCCCGAGCCCATCACCCTTGACCGCCCGGCGCTGGAGCGGCTGGCGGGCGTCTACACCAGCGCGCAGCCGCAGCTGGAGATGCGGGTGGATGCGCTGGACGGCGCGCTGCGCGTGCGCCTGGGCGACTTCACCGCGATCACCTCGCCGCGCACCCCCACCGAGTTCGGCGTGGAGGGCATGCCGCCGGAGTTTTCCATCACCTTCTCCGACGACGCGCGCACGGTGACCATGCGCGAGCCGGGGGAGCCGCCCCTGGTCCTCGCCCGCAGGCCGTAGCGGCACGGGGACACGGCGCGCCGGCGGAAACCTTTCCGCCGGCGTTCTCGTCCACCTCTGGGAACACGTGGCGCACGGAGAGCCCGCGTCGGCTCGTTGCCCGTGTCCCTCGCGATGGTTTCGCACGGAATCCGCAGGAACACTCGCCCGGCCGACACCTGTCATTCTGAGGGAGGCGCCCGCGCGGAGCCGTCTCTCACGCTGAGGCCATGGCGCCGACCGAAGAATCTCTATCGGAAACGACGCGATCTTTCCGACGCGGCTCCTCGCACCGAACTCTGCCGGATCCGGTATCGCATCCTGCCCGGCCTCATCCCACCCGCTGGAGAACCCGATGATCCGCTCCATCCTCTGCGCCGCGGCCGCCGGCGCGCTGCTGGCCGTGCCCGCCGGCGCGCAGACGCCGCGGTTCGAGCCCAGGCCCTGCCAGCCGGCGATCGAGGGCGCGCGCTGCGGCACCGTGCAGGTGCCGGAGAACCGCGACGCGCCGGGGCGGATGATCGCGCTGAACGTCCTGGTGCTCCCCGCGCGCTCCGCCACGCCGGCGCGCGAGGCCATCACCTTCTTCGGCGGCGGGCCGGGGCAGGCCGCGACGGAGTTCGCGCGCGGGGTGGCGGGCGTGTTCGCGCCGCTGCGGGACGAGCGCGACCTGCTGTTCATCGACCAGCGCGGCACCGGGCGCAGCGGCGTGCTGAACTGCCCGCTGCGCGACACGGCCAACCCGCAGTCGTACCTGGACGACTTTCTGCCGCCGGCGGCGGTGGCGCGCTGCCGCGAGGCGCTTTCGCGCACGGCGGACCTCACCCGCTACGGCTACACGGAGCTGGCGCACGACGTGGACGCGGTGCGGGCGGCGCTGGGATACGAGCGGCTGGACCTGCAGGGCGGCTCCTACGGCACACGCGCGGCCATGGTGTACCTGCGCAACTATCCCGCGCGCGTGCGCAGCGTGGTGCTGCAGAGCGGGGTGCCGCCCGAGTACTATCCCCCGGCGGACTACGCGCGCGACCTTGACGCGGCCCTGGCGGGGCTGGCGGCGGAGTGCCGGGCGGAGGCGGCGTGCGCGGCCGCGTTCCCGGACCCGGTGGGCGAAGCGCGGGCGGTGGCGGACCGGCTGGACGCGGCGCGGGGCGTGGCGGAGATCGTGGACCCGCTCTCCGGCGCGCGCCTGCGCCTGACGGTGTCGCGCGGCACCTTCGTGGAGACGGTGCGGCGGATGATGTACGACCCCGGGCAGGCGCGCGGCGTCCCGCTGCTCATCCACCGTGCGTTCGAGGGAGACCTGCGGCCCGTGGCGCGTGCGTCGCTGCAGGACCGGCGCAACATGGAGCGGACGGGCGGGCTGGGGCTGTACCTGGCCATCACCTGCGGCGAGGACGTGCCCTTTATCGACCTGGCCGCCGCGGCGGCCGACAACGGGCGCACGCTGGGCGGCGACTACCGCGTGCGGCAGCAGGCGGAGGCGTGCCGCGGCTGGCCCCGCTACGCGCTTCCCGCGGACTACCACCAGACCTTTCGCTCCGACGTCCCCGCGCTGCTGACCTCCGGGGCGCTGGACCCCGCCACGCCGCCGCGCTGGGGCGAGGCGGGGGCGGCGGCCTTTCCCAACGGAGTGCACCTGGTGGTGCCGCAGGCGGGCCACGGCTACCGCGGGATGGTGGGCTCCGCCTGCGTGGACTCGCTGGTGATCGAGTTCCTGCGCCAGGGGGCGGCGCGCGGGCTGGACACGTCGTGCGTGCGCAACGTCCGGCGCCACCCGTTCGTGGTCGAGGCGCCGGCGGAGAGCATCACGCTGGACCACGCGGCGGTCGCGCGCTTCGCCGGCACCTACGCCGGCACGGCGGGCCAGCGGCCGATGAAGATGCGGATCGAGTCGCTGGACGGGGTGCTGCGCGGCACCGTGGGCGGCGACCGGGTGATCGCGACACCCCTCTCCGCCACGACCTTCCGCTGGGAGGGGTTCGCGCCGGGGTACCTGCTCGAGTTCTCGGAGGATGGATCGACGCTGAACCTGCGCACCCCCGGCGATCCGCCCGTGGCCCTGACGCGCACGCCGTAGCGGGTGATGAGGGCGGTGGATTCGGCCGGCCGTGCGCGGAGCGTGGCGCGGCGGATGCAGGCACCCCGCGGCTTTCGCGTGAGGGGCCGGCCGAATCCACCCACGGAGGGGACGATGGCGAAGTGCGAGGTGTGCGGGAACGACTACTACCTGTCGTTCGAGGTGATCACGGCCGGCAACCGGCACGTGTTCGACAGCTTCGAGTGCGCCATCCACAAGCTGGCGCCGGTGTGCGCGCACTGCGGGTGCAAGGTGATCGGGCACGGGGTGGAGGCCAACGGCACCTTCTACTGCTGCGCCGCGTGTGCCCGCACCTCCGGCGCCACCGACGTCGCCGACCACTCCGCCACCTCGCCGCGGGGCCTTGAGAGCGCGGGTGGCTGATGGGTGTCGGAGAAAGTATCGGCCGAGCGGCCGAGCAACACACAGGGCTGAGGGGGTGTTGCCAAGCCCTATAGCTCAGCGTTGACTTCCTGAGGGAGCGCCACACAGAACTTCAACTTACACAATCGCTTGTGCGCGACCGAAGGACCTCGTCCGCCTTGCGCGGGGCTGAGATTCGAGCCCGGAATCCAGCCCCACGGTTGAGCTGGGGAGGTCCTTCGGTCGGCGCCAAACCCCTGTGTGTAAGCAGATTGCGAAGCGGCGCCTCCCTCAGGAAGTCAACGCTTGGTACGGTCTGGCAACACCCTCTGGGTGAGGGAAGCGCCCCGGGAAACCATACGCCACGTGATCGCCCGCGTGCGGCCGAAGGACTTCGCCTGCGGGGCTGAGGGGCGTGAACGGCTCCCGAGGGCTGGGCCTGGCGCGACCCGACAAAGATCCTTCGGTCGCGCGCAGGCTCCTATCGTTATTGATGGTTACGCGCGTGCGCTCCCTCAGGATGACACCGTGCTTCTGGTGGAACTGAGGGAGAACGGCTGCCAAGGGCTGGGCCCTCGCGCGACCCGACAAAGATCCTTCGGTCGCGCGCAGGCTCCTATCGTTATTGATGGTTATGCGCGTGCGCTCCCTCAGGATGACACCGTGCTTCTGGCAGGAAGGCGATGCCTTCCCGGGGCGCGGCCGCGTCAGGTCAGGGGATGGCGCCGGGCTTTCCGGTGATGCGCCGCAGCAGGCCGGTCTGGCCGGCGTGGTACGCCTGGTGAAAGAGGATGGTGCCCAGCAGCGAGCGCAGGGTCTCGGTCAGCTCGCCCTTGCTGTCCGGGCCGGGCATCGGCCGCTCCAGCGCCTCGGGGGTGAGCGTGGCGAGGCCCGCCTGAAAGCGCTCCGAGGCCGTGTCCCACGCGGCCAGCAGGTCCGCGAACGGCATCGCCTCGGCGGGGTCGTGGAGTGGGGGGGCGCCGCGCTCGTAGCGCTTGCCCGCGTCGCCCAGCACGGGCTCCTGCCCCACCAGCGGCAGCACCTTGTCGTACACGTTCACCAGGTGGCCCACCACGAAGTTCAGGCAGTTGCCGTCCGGCCGCGGCTGGACCAGGCTGTCCTCGTGCGTCAGCCCCTTCGTGTTCACGCGGACGACGCCGTGCGCCATCCCCGCCTGGTGCAGGTAGATCTGGACCTCGCTCGGAATGGCCGGTGCGGCTGTGGTCATCGGGCGCCTCCGTGGGTAGATGTATTACGATATCGTACTATACGCTTTCCATATAGTGTACTGCGACAGCCCTCCCGTCAACCCTGTAGCCGACCGGCGGCGCTTGCCGTATTATCCGAAATCGTAGCAGTATCTCCCACCGATCGCGCCATGGCCCTGGAATTCCTCTCCCCGCTGCACAAGGCGTCGCGCCAGCTTTCCGTGTACCTGGAGACGCCGCTGGGCGAGCCGGGGCTGAGCACGGCGGAGGGGCACCTGATCACCTACCTGAACAGCTACGCACCGGCGTCCATCGGCGAGCTGGTGCGGGTGTTCGGGATCAAGCAGTCCACCTTCACCAGCATGCTGGACCGGCTGGAGAGCGCCGGCCTCATCCGCCGGGAGATGAACCCCGGCGACCGCCGCTCCTTTCTCATCCACATCACCGACGAGGGGCGGGAGCGGGCGGAGCAGACCAACCGCATGCTGCTGGACCTGGAGCAGGCCATCCGCTCCCGCGTGACCCCCCGCGACGTGGAAGGCTTTCACGCCGTCATGCGCGCCGTGGAGGAGATCACGCAGGTGCGCCTGCGCGAGCGGTGAGGAGAATCGGGCGGAGGTGTTTTCCGGATTTACCCGGAGGGACCTGAACGGCTCCCGGGGGGCTGGGCCTCGCGCGACCCGACAAAGATCCTTCGGTCGCGCGCAAGCTTCTGTGGTCATGAAAGTTACGGGTGGGCGCTCCCTCCGGATGACAGTGTGCGTCAACGCCTGGTGGATACAGGGTACGGCAACACTCCCGTGGAGCTGGATGATCAGCTCGCCAGGTTGATGTTCACGTACTCGTCCTCGCCGGTCACGTCGCGCTCGATGCAGTCGCGCAGCCACTCGGGGATCTGGAACGCGTGGTCCTCGGAGGGGAGCTCGATCTCGGCGAGGACGAGGCGGCGGCCACGGAAGCGGTCGATCTCCCACGTCAGATCGCCGTCCGGCACCTTGAAGCGCAGCTTGCGGATGCGGCGGCCTTTCGTCAGCGGCCACAGGCGGCGGAAGGTGGCCTCGTCCGCCTCTTCCTCCAGCTCCGTGCGGCTGATGCCAGTGCCCAGCTTGACCGTGCGGTAGTAGCGCGCCGGCTCGCCCGCGCGGCGCACCCGGCGTACGCGCTCCTGCAGCCGCTCGCCCGGCAGGTACCCCTGCGCGATCTCCGTCCGCACCGCGCCCTCGGGGAGCGACGGCATGCGCCGCAGCAGGAACTTGCGCTCGATCTCGCGGTCCGCGCCGCCGCCCCGCATCTGCCCCGCCACCGCGTCCACCCGCGCGAAGAGCTCCGCCGCGCGCCCGCCCAGGAACGCCTCCGACGCCTCCCCGTACAGCCGCTCCGTCTCCGCGCGCGCCGCGGCGGCGAGGGCGTCCAGGCCGGGGAGCGGGTCGGGATCGGGGCGCGGGTCCAGCGCCTCCGCCTCCGCGCGCTCTGCGGCGAGCAGCTGGCCGGCCACGTGGGCGTCGTGCATCTCGCCCAGCGTGTCCTGCATCCGCTTGATGCGCTTGACGGCCCAGGCCGCGTCCGGCAGCTCGGCCGCGAACGGTTCCAGCAGGTAGCGCAGGCGCTTGGCGCTGATGCGGCCCTCGTGCAGCGCCTCCTGCTGCTCGATGGAGCCGCCGGCCTCCAGCTTCCGCCGCAGCTCGTCCGCGTGCGCCGCTACCAGGTCCGCCGCCACGGCGCCCATCCGCGGCTCCTCGCGCGGATCGGCGGCGGAGACGTGCGCCTCGTACGTCGCCAGCCGCCCCGCCAGGCGCTTGCGCTCCCGCCCGAAGTCGTGCGCCACCTCCTTGCGCAGCGAGCGGTCCAGCTGCGCCTGCCGCGCGCGCAGGCGCTCCAGCAGCCAGTCCAGCCCGGGCCGCTCCGCGTCGGACAGCTCGCCGCCGTGGGCCTCCATCCACCCGATCATCACCTCGCCGTCGCGGCTTTCGCCGGTGGCGCGGGCCAGCGCCTTCAGCCGCCGCCGGTCCTTGCCGCCGATGCCGTCGCGCAGCTGCTCCGAATACGCGCGGACGGTGCTGCGCAGCCGGCGCAGCGCCACGCGAAAGTCGTGGAGCGCCTCCGCGTCGCCGGTGTCGTCCAGGCGCACGCGCGCGGTCTGCGCCTCCTCCAGAAAGCGCAGTGCCAGCCAGCGCGCGGCGCGGTGGGCGCCCAGCTCCAGCAGGCTCATTCGCCCTCGGCCAGCCAGCGCAGCTGCCGCGGCGCCAGGGCCCACACCAGCACCGCGTTGCCGCCGGAGGGCGGGTCGTCGAACTCCAGCAGCACCGCGCCGCCCTTCTTGATCTCCACGAACGAGTCGTTGCGCCCCGTCAGCAGCCAGCCGACCAGGAAGCCCAGGTGTGGCTCGTGCCCCACCACGGCGACGGTGTCGCCCAGCTCGTGCGAGCGCAGCCAGCCCAGCAGCTCGTCGGGCCGCCGCTCGGGGGAGAGCTCCTCGAGCGTGACGAACTCCATGCCGCCGTACACCTTGGCCACGATCTCCGCGGTCTGGGCGGCGCGCACCAGCCGCGAGCTGGCCAGCAGCGTGAGCTTGGGCATCACGCGGTGCAGCCCGCGGGCGGCGGCCCGCATCCGCTTGCGGCCGTCGTCCGTCAGCGGGCGCTGGCTATCCGGCTGCCCGCTGGCGGCGAACGAGTCACGGTCCTCGGCCACGCCGTGGCGGATCACCAGCAGCTTCATCGACTCCTCCTCATCCTCTTTATCCCCCGGTCATCCTCTATCCGATTCCATTCCGGAAGGCAGGGCACACACCGGGCCGCGGCCCCTGCCTCCGCGCTTCGGCGGATTTCGGGCTGCGTCCGCGGGCGCCCCCCTCTCCCGGCCTCTCCCCCATAAACCGCATGGGGGAGAGGAGAATTCGATCGCGCGCCGGAATGTGCGGGCGCGAGGTCACGCCCCCTCCCGCTCGTCACCTCGCGACCTCCCCCGAAACTGCCGGGGGAGGTACTCCGGCGGTCCGGAGCTCGGCGACGGGCATCCCACTGCGCCCGACGGGGGCCCCTCCCCCGGCCCCTCCCCGCTCGTTCCTCGCGGAGAGGGGAGAATTCGATCGCGATGCGACGCGCTTCCTGCCGCTCGCCGAGTCCCACCGGAGTCAGCCCCTCGCGTCGCAGCCGCGGGCCAGCCGCGATGCCGGCCGCTCCCTCCCCCGCGCAGTTTGCGGGGGAGGGTCAGGGAGGGGGGCCCCGGCCGGCGCCGTCTGATGCTGCTCGCCGAGTCCACCGGCGTCCGCCCCTCGCGCCGCAGCCGCGGGCCAGCCACGATGCCGGCCGCTCCCTCCCCCGCGCAGTTTGCGGGGGAGGGTCAGGGAGGGGGGCGCCGGCCCGCGTAGTCTGATGCCGTTCGCCGAGTCCACCGGCGTCCGCCCCTCGCGCCGCAGCCGCGGGCCAGCCGCGATGCCGGCCGCTCCCTCCCCCGCGCAGTTTGCGGGGGAGGGGTCAGGGAGGGGGGCGCCGTCGGATGCCGTGCGGCGCCTGCCGATCCCGCCGCTCAGTCATCCCAGCCGTCGTCGGACGCCTGCACGTCGACCTCCGCGGAGCCGTCGGCGAGGTAGGTGACGTTCACCTGCCAGGGGCGGCAGCACACCTGGCAGTCTTCCACGTACTCCTGCCGCGGACCGCTCCCGGGGTCGAGCGCGATGTCCACCGTCTCGCCGCAGTAGGGGCACAGGACGGTGGCGCCGGTGTCGGCCGTGCCGTCACCCAGGGGAAAGTCTTCGTCGACCCACGCGTCCTCGGGCTCCTCCGCGATGTAGATCATGGGGATGATAATGCGTCGGCGCGGCCGCATCACCAAGCGTGCCGCGCTCCGGGCGCTTGCCGTGCGGGGGCGGCGGCGGGTACAATCCACGGGAACGCGCACGCCCTGATCTCCCCGCGAGGTGCCAACGATGAACCGATTCTCTCCCGCGTCGCGCGCGGCGCTCGCCCTGGCCGGCGTGCTTTCGCTGGCCGCCTGCTCCGGCCCGCGCCAGAGCGAGACGCCCGAGCCGGAGGCGCAGCCCCGGCCCGCCGCCGCGCAGGCCGCGCCCGCGCCCGCGCCGGCCCAGCCGCAGGGGCAGCGCCCGCCCCCCGCCAGCCCGCGCGACACCGCGGAGATGCGCATCGCCAACGACCGCATCTACGTGGACTACGGGCGGCCGTACGCGCGCGGACGCACCATCATGGGCGGGCTGGTGCCGTACGGGCAGGTGTGGCGCACCGGCGCCAACGCGGCCACCACCTTCGTCACCACGCGCGACGTGCGCATCGGCGGCACCCCGGTGCCGGCGGGCACGTACACGCTGTACACGCTGCCGACGGCGAACGCGTGGCAGCTGATCATCAACAGGCAGACGGGGCAGTGGGGCACGGAGTACGACCAGGCGCAGGACCTGGCCCGCGTCCCCATGCGCGTGGAGCGCACGCCGGCGCCGGTGGAGCAGTTCACCATCGAGCTGCAGCCGGGCGCTGGAACCGCGCTGAACCTGGTGATGACGTGGGAGAACACCCGCGCGTCCGTGCCCATCGAAACCGGCGCGCGCTGAGGATGAAGGCGCATACGCGCACCGCGGAGCTCGGGGAGCCGTTCCGCCGCTTCGGCGAGTGGATGGAGCGCGCCCTAGCCGCCGGCGTGGGGGAGCCCACGGCCATG
>Ga0190267_10000194_pt1 | contig 13110 bp, 7 predicted proteins | sample Popmic239T_FD_140332 | JGI IMG/M metagenome (GOLD analysis project Ga0190267, IMG submission 140332) | Populus adjacent soil microbial communities from riparian zone of Oak Creek, Arizona, USA - 239 T | ecosystem: Environmental > Terrestrial > Soil > Riparian zone | place: USA: Arizona... | reverse complement strand
GACGAGGTGCTGGTGCCGGAGCCCACCTGGGTCAGCTACCCCGCGCAGGTGCGGCTCTGCCACGGCCGGCCCGTCGCCATCCCCTGCGGCGTGCCCATCGCCGACTACCGGCAGTTCATCACGGCGCGCACCCGCGCCATCGTGATCAACAACCCCAACAACCCCACCGGCCAGGTCCTGACCGAGCGGGAGTGGCGGGAGATCCACAAGATCGCGACGGAGTACGACCTCTACATCGTGGCCGACGAGGCCTACAGCGACTACGTGCTGAACCCCGGCGAGTTCATCTCCGCGGCCGCGCACGACCCCGCCAAGAAGCACACCATCGTCTGCAACACCCTGTCGAAGAACTACGGCATGTCGGGGTGGCGCATCGGGTACGTGTTCACCAACGAAGAGCTGCTCTTTCAGATCCTGAAGCTGAACCAGCACCTCGTGACCTGCCCCGCGACCGTGCTCGAGATGTACATGGCGAAGCACTTCCACGAGGTGCTCGCCATCACCGCTCCGCAGATCCGCGACGTGGTGGTGAAGCGCGTGGCGGTGGCGCGCATGCTGGACGAGGCGGGGCTCGACTACATGCCCGGCGACGGGACCTTCTACCTCTTCATCTCCATCGAGGGGAGCAGCCTGGGGTCGCTGGAGTTCTGCGACCGGCTGCTGGACGAGCACGGGGTCAGCGCGGTGCCGGGGATCGGCTACGGCGACTCGTGCGACCCGTTCATCCGGCTGTCGGTGGGGTCGGAGAGCATGGAGCGGATCCGCGACGGGGTGGAGCGCATCGCCACGCTCCTCCACGAGACGACGGAGCCGGGCGTGGACCTGGAAGAGCTCGAGGCGCTCCCGGCCGTCTGAGCGGGTGCTGCCTCAACCCCAAGCGCTGACTTCCTGGGGGAGGCGCCGCGCCGCAACTCGCTTCTATGACGAAGCGTGGCGCCGACCGAAGGACCTCGCCAGCACAACCCGCGGGGCTGGATTCCAGCCTCCAATCTCAGCCCTGCGTGGGGCAGACGAGGTCCTTCGGTCGCGCGCAAGCAGTTGTGTGGGTTGAAGTTCTGTGTGGCGCTCCCTCAGGAAGTCAACGCTGGCTGTACATCCGCGGGTGCCCGGGTGCCTGCGGTTGCCCGGACGGCCCGCGTCGACGGCGATCGAGTCGTTCAACCGCCCGCACCACCGGGCGAAAACCGCGCGCCGGCGGAGGCACACGCCCGCCGCGGCCGCCGCGCCCTGACCGCGCGGCCTCGCATCCATACGACCCGCGCACTCGCCTCGCCCGACGGCGCGGGCGGTTCCGATTTCAAACCGGCATCGAGAAGAGGAAGTTTCCATGTATCGTTTGCACCGCAGCGGCGGCCGCGTGAAGAGCGCCGGCCTGGGCCTCGACACCCTGTACCCGGAGGAGGCGAGGCAGTACGCCGAGGATCCTTCGCCCGAGCGGGCTGCCCAGCTGCGAGCCGCCTTTCGCGCGGTGCAGGACAACCCTTCCCCTCGCCTGTGCGCGTCGTTCTTTCCGCAGGAGCGAAGGGCCATCAAGCAGCACCTGGCGCGCACCGGCCTCTACCGCCCGTTCCTGAAGACCGACCAGGGCCCCCCGGGGACCTTCCTCCCCTTCGTCACCGCCGAAGGGGCGGAGCTCCGGCCCGCCCGGATCGTGCGGCGGGAAGGGGTGGCGGTGCCGGAGGCGTACGCGGCCGAGGCGCTGGCCGCCGACCCCGTGTCGCGGCGCACGGTGGACCGGGTGCGGGAGCTGTACCGCGAGTACCGGCTGGGCGAGTGCGCCGGGGCCATCGGCGAGCTGGCCGAGCACGTGGGCTACGACCGGCGCGACGCCGACGTGGGGCGCGGCCTCTTCTTCTTCTGCAACGCGTCCGCGGCGGACGAGCCCGTGACCATTCCGGAGCACGTCTGCGTGAAGGTGGAGCAGGTCGTGAACGAGCTCATGGAGCGGGCGCAGGGCAAGGCCGCGCACGCCAGGGCGCTGTACCGCGACGGCATGCCGCTTTCCGAGGCGCTGGCGTCGGCGCAGACGGCCGACCCGGTGGAACGGCCGCTCTGGTTCCAGGCCGACGTCTACCTGACCCTGGACGGCGGCATCGAGGTGGACCAGATCCAGCTTCCCGACCTGGGCCTGTTCCTTACCCAGCTCTCGCCGGACGGCTACGACATCCTGCCGCAGGTGCAGGGGATCGTCCGCGACCTGCGCGCGCGGACGATGGAGCAGCTCGCGACCCTTCCCTCGCCGACGTACCTGCTGACCCGTCCCGGGGTGCTGGAGTGCCGCGAGGACACGCTGGAGCAGCTGGAGATCCTGGCGCTGCGCAAGATGGCGCGGGAGCTGTGCCTGGACCTGCGCGTGGGGACGCCGGCGGACGTCGCCCGGCTTCCGGCCGGCGCGCAGGTCCTGCTGCTCAACGTGGACCTGGGGACGCCGGAGAGTGAAGCGCTCCTGCGGCGGACGGCGCGCGGAGAGATCTCCTGCACGCCGGACCCCTTCCTGAAGCTGCTTTCCCCGGAGCTGACCACGCTGCGCCGGGTGCCCGTCCGGGGCAAGCAGCTCGAGCGCTTCCTGCAGACGATCCGCGCCGGCGGGCAGATGAACGCGAAGAGCTATCACGCGTTCCACGCCGGCATCGACCGCATCTACCATCACGGCAAGCACACCACGGACATCCTGCACGTGGAGGTGCCGGGAGAGCGCACGCCCACGCCCACGCTGCGGCACTCCGTGCACAGCTTCACCTCACTGTACAACACGTGCAGCCGCAACGGCTTTCCTGACCTGTGGATCCGCGAAGTCCCGATCAACCGGGAGAACGCGGTCGTGCACAGCGACACGGGCCCGCACGTCGCGGCGTTCCGGTTCTTCTTCTCGCGCGACTGAGCGGGGATGCACGTGCCCGATCGAGCGATCATGAAGAGTCTGCGGGGCGAGGCGCTGGGCGTCGTGGGCGGCCTGGGGCCGCTCGCCTCCGCCGAGTTCGTCCGGACGGTGTACCGCTGCGCCTCGTGGGAGCGGGAGCAGGAAGCGCCGCGGGTGCTGATGGACTCCAACCCGGCGTTCCCCGACCGCACCTCCGCGTTCCTGGCGGGGGAAGAGGACACGGTGCTCCCGATGCTGGTGGAGGTCCTGGAGGGGCTGGTGCGGCTCGGCGCCACGCGGCTGCTCATCTGCTGCATGACCGCCCACCACCTGCTCCCCCGGCTTTCCCCGGAGCTGCGCCGCAAGGTCGTCCCGGTGCCCGAGGTCGTCGTGGCCCAGCTGCGCCGCGCCACCGGGCGCTACCTGGTGCTCTGCACCAGCGGGACGCGCCGCCTGTCGCTGCTGGAGCGCCAGCCGGGGTGGGCGGAGGTCGCGGACCGCGTCGTCTTTCCCGACGCCGCGGACCAGGACCTGGTCCACGAGCTGATCTACCGGCTCAAGCGGAACGCGGACCCGGCCGTCCTGGCGCCCCTGGTCTCGTCGCTGCGCGCCCGGTACCGCGCCGACGGGTTCGTGGTGGGGTGCTCGGAGATCCACCTTCTCGCCAGCCACCTGTACGGGGGCGTGGAGCACCCGGAGTGCATCGACCCCTTCCTGGCCATCGCGTCGAGCCTGGCGCGTCCGTAGCCGGCGGCGCCGGTCCGGATGCCGTGGACGTTCGGCGTGGAAGGGCTCGGCGAGCGCCGGGAGCCCGCGCTGGCCGCGGCCGCGGCGACGTGACGCCGCGCAGCCCCGGGGCGCCCGCGGGTGCCCGGTCCGAAACCTCGTCCGGCCGCCGCGCCTGCGACCGGCAGTCCTTTTTCCGCAACCGGTGAAGTCCATGTCCCCCACGGCAACCGCGTGTCCGCGCCGCGCGCCTTCTTCCCTGAACGGGGTGCCCGACCTTCCGCACCCCGCGGCCGTCCGCCCGGCCCCCGCGGCCGAAGCGGGCGAGATCCTGTTCAAGCGGCTGGTGGAGGCGTACACGGACCCCCACGGCCTCTACGACACGCTGCGGGAGCGGAGCCCGGTGAGCTTCGATCCGGCGGCGCGGTGTTGGGTGGTGACGGGGCAGGAGCCGGTGCGCAAGATCCTGGGGGACCCCCGCTTCGTCTCGGACGCGGCGCTGGCGGTGCCCGGGATGCGGCGCAGCCCCCGGCGGACCTTCGCCAGCGACGCCATCCAGAAGCAGATCATCTTCGTGGACGGCGCCAAGCAGGCGCGGGTGCAGCGGGCCGTGCTCACCGAGCTCGCCCGCCGCGGGGACGCGCTGGGTCCTCCCCTGCGGGCGTGCGCGGCCGCGCTGGCGCAGCAGGCGCACGCGCGGGGCGACTTCGACCTGGTGGCCGACTTCGCCGTGCCGTTCACCATGCAGGCGGTCTCGCTCATCCTGGGGATCCCGGTGGGCACGCCCGAGGAGATGAGCCGGCTGGAGCGCTGGTCCAACGCGTACGCCGACATCACCAGCGGCTACCTGCACGCAAAGATGGACGACGTGGTGCAGCTCGGGGAGTTCATCCGGATGCACGTCGCGGCGCGGGGGGGAACGCCGTCGGACGACCTGATCGGCGCGTTCATGCGCGACGGCGGGCTGGACGACGAGGACGACCTGGTCATCCAGTGCATGGGCGTGTACGCGGCGGGTCGGGTCACCACGCAGAAGCTGCTGGCCAACGGGCTCCCGCTCCTGCTCCCTCAGTGGAGCGCGTGGCGCGAGCTGGTGCGCGCGACGCCGTCCGCCCTGCGCCGGCTGGTGGAGGAGCTGCTGCGGCTGGTCACGCCCACGCGCTACGTGGTCCGCTACGCGGCCGAAGACGTGGAGATGGCCGGCGGCCCCGCGGGCGACGTCCGCGTCAAGCGCGGCGAGCGGGTGGTCCTGAGCCTGGAGGCCGCCAACCGCGACGGCGGCGCGTTCGCCTGCCCGCACTCGCTCAGGGCCGACCGGCAGCCCAACCCGCACGTGGCGTTCGGCTTCGGGCCGCACCGCTGCCCCGGGGCCTCCGTGGCCCGCATCGAGATCGCGGTCGCGCTGCAGGCGCTGCTCGAGACGCTGGCCGAGCTCCGGCCGCACCCGTCGCAGCCGCCCGCCTGGGACCCGAATCCCAACATCGGCGGATACGCGTCGTACCGCTGCCTCTGCGGCTGATCCCGCATCCGGGAAACGAAACAAAGCCGCCGCGCCGCGCCTCCGGAACCGGGGCCCGGGAAGACCGCCCGGGCCGGCGGGGCCGGAAGAGAAACGACGGACAACTCTGCGCCTGACCTTCGAACGGAGCAATGAAGTGACTGAACTAGCGATCGCGCCCCGGCAGCTGCCGGCCAGCCTGTTCCCGATCTCGCCGGTGACCGTGCCTGCCCAGGGCCTGGGCGCGGTGATCGTGGGCCTGGGGCGGGCAGGGATGGGCCTGCACATCCCCGTCCTGGAGAAGATTCGCCGCAACGGGGCCGGCACTTCACCCTTCGGGGCCGTCGTCGGTCTGGTCGACACCGCGGAGTCGGGCGCCAGGCGCGCGCTGCACCGCCTGGAAGCCGACTATGGATACGACCCGCACCAGGTAAGCTGCGGGCGGTCGCTCACGGATCTGCGGGGGATCGATCCGGAGAACACGATCGTGCACATCTGCACGCCCGCGGACGACCACGCATCCGCGCTGCGCGCCGCGACCGACGCCGGATACCGGCGCATCATCGTCGAGAAGCCCTGCGCCGCCAACACGGCCGAGGTCGACGAGATGCAGCGGGTCGCCGACCGGACGGGCGCCAGCATCGCCGTGATCAATCCGTACCTGTACAGCCGCTCCGTCGCCAGCTGCATGGACAAGATCCAGCAGGTGGGACGGCAGCCCCACTACCTGGAGTTCGAGATGTCGAAGCCGCGGACGGCGCCGACGCTGGCCGGGCGCTCCAAGCCGGAATCCGTCATGGACGTGGAGCTGCCGCATCAGATCGCCACGGCGCTGCACCTCACCCAGTCGTCGCGATACAGGGTCCTTCGCGCCGAGGTGCGGCACATGCACTACCGGGAGACGGACACCGAGGCGTGCCAGGTCGTGCGGAACATGGGGCTCGGCGTCATCGTCCTTGAGCTGGACGAGTGCGTGGCGGTCCTCGTCTCCTATCTCGATGCGCTGACCCGCACGCGGGAGCTGAAGCTGCGCTTTCCGAACCACGAGCACATCGAAGCGTTCCTGCCGGTCACGGGGGACGACCATACCAGCGTCATCATCGAGTACTCCGGCCGCAACTCCGACGGGTCGATGGAGCAGCGACGGGTCGCGAAGCTCCCCGACGACATGCTTACGCGATGCCTGTTCGACATGTACTCGCGGTTCATCACCGGCTCTCCGCAGCTCAGCGACCTCACCTTCAACCGCAAGGTGGTCGACGTGATGGACAAGGCGAAGATGTTCGCGCGGATTCGAAGGTAGGGGCAGAGGTGGCGAGCGGGTCCCGGGGGAACGGGCCCGGTTCTGCTCCGGCTCGTGGCTCCGCTGGCCGCCCGGGTCGCCTGCTCCAGGCGTCCGGGCGCCGCGCCGTTCGGAGCGCCGCCGGTCGATCCGGTCGAAGCCGACCCCCGTCAGGGCGAGTGGCCGGTCCGCCGCCGGCCGCTGCATCCGCCGACGCGTCCATGCGGCACGAGCGCCCTGCATCCGCGGCGGGCTCGCGCTCCCGGGCGCGCCGGTTCACATTCCACGCTCGCGGCCGGAACGATCCGGCCATGAGTCAAACCGGCTTATCGCCATCTGGGGGCTGAGCAACGATGGACGAAGCACCGACCAGGGATTCCACCGCGATCGCGGGACGGCTCGAAGCGCTTGCATCCGCGTTGCGCGGCGGCGCGAACCCGCTCCTGCATGACGCGGAGATGCTGGACCTGTTGTACGGCATCAACGGCTTTGGGATGAACTGGCTGGCCGCCGAGACCGCCGTTCCCGACGTGCGGGACGTGATCCTGGACCTGCTGTACGACGCGGTGCGCGCGCGGACGGACGGGCCGGGGATCCTGGCGACGCTCGGTCAGGTCCTGAGATCGGACATCCACCTGACCTCGTGGCTGAACACGGAAAAGCAGCGCCTGCGCCACCGGCTGGTCGACCTGCTCGGACGCGTGTGCCGTGAGAACGCCGGCACGGAGCTCGGGGAGACCGCCGTTCGCGAGACCGTGCGCACGATCGTCTCCGACTCGTGCATGGTCACGCTCGACGTGCGCGGGCAGTGCATCGACTGCCTCGTCGAGTGCCTGGGTGCGCTGCCGTCACTGGACGTCGAGCCGCACCTGGAGGTCGTGGAAGCGATCGTGGCAGGATTCCGCCCCTGCCACGAGCGTGCGCTCGCGCTGCAGGTGATGGATACGCACGATACGATCGATCCTCACACCGACCTGCCGGACCGCCCGTTCCTGGACGTGCTCGAGCGTGCCGCGCGTGTGAAGGCACGGGAGCGGGCCTTCGTCTTCGGGGCCAGGCTCGCGGATGCCGTCCTCGACGTCCGGCCCGGTGGGCGTGCACGGTCGATTGCCGCACTGGCCGGGGAAGGCCGTGCGGCACTGGCCGCGGTGCGGTCCGGAGTCCTCTCCTCGGCCGAGTTCGAAGCGTTCATCCGGGCGCGCCTTCCGAGCCGGGCCAGCGATCTCGGTGATTACGTGGTCAACCGTCACCAGGTGCTCGTCGACGGCCTGACCATCCAGGAACTCTGTCGGTGGCTGATCGCGGCACCCGAGAACTCATCCAGCGATCGGCGTGCGCGCCGGACGATCACGGCCTTCTTCAGGCAGGTGCTCGGGATGGGGCAGGCGGCCAACGCGGGACTGGACGCAAGGCCGTTCTTCATCGACCATGGATACGGCCCGGACGGGATCCAGCTCGACTGGCCGAGCTACGTGTTCCTGCCGGCGGGTACCATCTGGGGCAAGGGTGCGGGGGTGGACCTTTCCTGCGGCGTGGCGATCGGCGGTGGGGTCGATCTCGCTGCCCGTCGTGGCCGAGACGCCGCGTACATCGGGGGAAGCTGGTCGGCCACCCTGTATCATGGCCATTCACACGTGGGCGGCACCCAGGGATCGCAGGGAGCCGAGTCCCGAGACCGCATTCTCCACTTCGGCCTTACGGTCGATGACGGCGAGCGGCTTCCCTGGGGTGTGTACGTAGAAGCGGAGCACCACGTCGGCGGCGGTGTGTACCCGGGCGTCCGCACGTACCCGCTGGCGCCCGCGCGGTAGGTCTGGGGTGAGCCACCCGATCCATCGCTCCGCACAGTGCATCGTGCAGGCGAAGCGGAGGGTCAGCAGAGGGGGTGGAGGTGGCAGGGGGCCCATCCGCGTTTTTCGAGGGCGGCACCCGTGCCGCCGGAGCGCCCCGGCAGCCAGCCGTCACCGATACCCGCCGCGCGATCTGGTGAGCTTCCGGACCGCACGAAAGGTGGAGGCAAGGTTCCGGTACGGCGGACGCACCGGCTCCCTCCGGCCCAACGGCGAAGCAGGCTCCTGCAAAAGACGCGCGGCAGGTGGAGACGCCTGCTGGCTGCACCGCGTACGCGGCGGGAAAGGTGTCTGTTGAAGATTCCGCGATACTCACCGTTGCGGGAGCTTGCGACGGCACGACGGCAGCCCTTGCCTCGCGACGGACCCGCAGCGTTGCCTGCAACTGTCCCGATGGACCTTGTGTACACCACCGCGCGGGGCGTGATGTGACACGCGAAAAGGCCCTGCATCGCAAGACGGTGCAGGGCCTTCGCTTATCCTAGTCGGGACGGCCGGATTTGAACCGGCGACCCCCTGAACCCCATCTACGTAAATTGCGCATCAAAATACGGCAAGATGGCGGATTTGCTGGCTTTCTGATAGACCTCGCCGCATCTAGAGCGGGATTTGATGAGGTTGCGGAGTAGAAACATACACAAAAACATACACGCGCGCCGTGTTCGTGGGGCAGGATCAAGCTCACCGCGGGTGACAACCCTGCGTCCGCAGGACGCGATGGCGCCAGCGTTTCTCGATAGTTCACCTTGGAACACGGAGCGTGGTCACCAGTAGCGGATCGGCCCGGAAACCGTAAAGTTCCCCTCCCGGTGCAAACACGTACTCACAGCCACCTAAGGACGATGGATCACGCATCCCACAACAAGATCGTTTCTTTCATCTGGAGTATCGCGGACGATGTCCTGAGGGACTTGTTCAAGCGGGGTAAGTATTCGGACGTGATTCTCCCGATGTGCGTCATCCGTCGGATGGATGCCGTGCTGGAGCCCACCAAGAAAGCAGTGCTGGAAACAAAGGCAATGCTCGATCTGGCGGGGTTTACTGAGCAGCACGCTGCTCTGGCCGCCGCATCGGGGCAGGCATTCTACAATACGTCCAGGTTTACGCTTCGCGAGTTAGCGTCGCGCGCCAACCAGCAGCAGCTCAAGGCTGATTTCGAAGATTACCTTAATGGCTTTTCGGCAAACGTCCAGGACATTATCGACAATTTCAAGTTCAGGAACCACATCCCGACGCTCTCGAAGGCTGACGCCTTGGGGAGCCTGATCGAGAAGTTCCTCGATCCCGAGATCAACCTGAGCCCCAAGCCCGTGCTCAACGGCGACGGCTCGGTGAAGCACCCCGCGATGGACAACCACTCGATGGGGACGGTGTTTGAGGAATTGGTGCGTCGCTTCAACGAAACCAACAATGAGGAAGCTGGCGAGCATTGGACGCCGCGCGACGCCGTGCGGCTGATGACCACGCTGATGTTCCAGCCGATCGCGGACCGGGTGAAGGCAGGCTCTTACCTCCTCTACGACTGTGCCTGCGGCACCGGCGGCATGCTCACGGTGGCGGAGGAAACCCTCCAGAAGCTGGCGGCGCGGCACGGGCAGGCGGTGGTTACGCACCTTTACGGCCAGGAGATCAACCCCGAGACGTACGCCATCTGCAAGGCGGACATGCTGCTGAAAGGAGAGGGTGAGAATGCCGACCACATCGTCGGCGGTGCTGAGTGGTCGACGCTCTCGCACGATGCCTTTCCGGCGATGGAGTTCGACTTCATGCTCGCGAACCCGCCGTATGGGAAGAGTTGGAAGAAGGATCTCGAGGCGATGGGCGGGAAAACCAAAATGCGCGATCCGCGCTTCAGGGTGATGCACCGGGACGAGGAACTCTCGCTGGTGACCCGCTCCAGCGACGGACAGCTCCTATTCCTGGCAAACATGGCGTCCAAGATGAACCACCGCTCGGAGCTCGGCAGCCGCATCGCCGAGGTTCACAACGGTTCGTCGCTCTTCACCGGAGACGCCGGGTCCGGCGAAAGCAACATCCGGCGCTGGCTGTTCGAAAAAGACTGGGTGGAAGCAATTGTCGCGCTTCCGCTGAACCTCTTCTACAACACCGGGATCGCCACCTACGTCTGGGTTCTAAGCAACCGCAAAGCAGGGCGCCGCGCAGGCCATGTTCAACTCATCGATGCCACCCAGTGGTTCCGGCCACTGCGGAAGAACCTGGGCAAGAAGAACTGCGAGCTCACCGACCACGACATCCGGCGGGTGATGGCAGCCTACGATGCGTTCGCCCCGTCCGAGCACTCCAAGATCTTCCGCAACAAGGACTTCGGCTACTGGAAGGTGATCGTAGAGCGTCCGCTCCGGCTTCACAGCCAACTCACGCCCGGAGCCATCGCCGCCCTCCGCTTCGCATCGGGTGACGAAGAGATCCGCGGTGTGCTCCACGAGGAACTGGGCAACGGGCTCTTCGAAGACTTCGAGCGCGTCAGGCCCGCGCTGGAGAAGCGCCTCGCCGAGTGGGGCGCCCCTGAGGCGGACGGAGACGACGAAAGCGACGAGGAGGCGCCGAGGAAAGGGCTCCCCGAGAAGCGGAAGAAAAGGCTGCTCGACCCGAAGACCTGGGAGCGCGACGGGCGCCTGCTGGAGACGGCCACGACGCTCCGGAAGCTTTTGGGGGACGACGTGTTCCACGACCACAACGAGTTCCGACGCAGCGTGGCAGTGGCTCTCGCGGGCGCCGGGATCAAACTTGGCTCCGGCGACCTGAAGGTCCTACTGCGCGCCGTCAGCTGGCGTGAAGAATCTGCCCCGTCAGTGATCGCGAAGGTCCACAATCCGGGGAAGTCTTCGCCCGATCCTCTCCGTGGCCGCTTCGAGACCTCTATTGGTGGGAAGACGCGCGTGGTGGAGTACGAGCCCGACAGCGACCTGCGTGAGAGCGAGCGGGTCCCCCTGCTCGAAGAGGGAGGAATCGAGGCGTTCTTCACGCGCGAGGTGCTCCCGTACGCCGCTGATGCTTGGTACGACGCGTCGAAGACACAGGTCGGCTACGAGGTGAGCTTCACTCGCCACTTCTACAAACCGCAGCGCTTGCGTACGCTGGACGAGATCTTGGCCGACATTCTCGTCGTCGAAAAAGAGGCGGAGGGTTTCCTCGCAGGACTAATCACGTGAAGATCGGCATGATCGAGGGTCTCAAGCCTTACTCCGACTACGGATCGGTTGTGTCACCTTGGGTCGGTCGGATCCCATCGCACTGGACCGTCCGAAAGCTCCGCACACTGGTCAGCCCACGCAACCAGCGAAACCGGCCCGATCTCCCGCTTCTATCGGTTGCACGCGAGCGCGGCGTCTTCGTGCGTGGACCGGACGACGGCAACAGAAATGTCATCCCCGACGACCTGTCGCATTACAAGGTCGTGCGTTTGGGGGGACTCGTGATCAACAAGATGAAGGCCTGGCAGGGTTCGATGGGCATCGCGCCGTGCGATGGTATTGTAAGTCCGGCTTACTTCGTGTACGACTTTCGTGTAGCGAACCGGGAGTACGGTCAGGCCCTTCTCAGGAGTCGCCCCTATGTGGCTCACTTCGCGCAGGCGTCGGACGGCGTTCGAATCGGTCAGTGGGACCTCTCGGTCAGTGATATGCGAGAGATCCCCATCGTTCTGCCGCCGCCTGACGAGCAGGCAAAGATTGTCCGCTTCCTCCGGTATGCGAACTGGCGAATCGACCGTCTGATCGGCGCGAAGAAGAAGCTCGTCGCGCTGGCGAACGAACAGAAGCAGAGTATCATCCATCATGCGGTCACGCGCGGGCTTGATGCCCGCGGCGAGCCCATCACGCGATCCACGGGAGAGCGGCCGGTGGCCTATGCCCAGAGACGAATCCCATGGCTCGCGTCGGTGCCGGAGAGGTGGGAAATGGTGCCAAGCGGGCAACTGTTCCAGCCGCGCAAGGAACTGGCGCGTGAAGGCGACGAGCAGTTGTCCTCCACCCAGGCGTACGGAGTGATTCCGCAGGCAGAGTTCGAGCGTCGTGTGGGGCGTCGGGTCGTGAAGATCTCGATACACTTGGAGAAACGGCGCCACGTCGACCGCGACGACTTCGTCATCAGCATGAGAAGCTTCCAAGGTGGGTTGGAGCGCGCCTGGGCCTCGGGATGCATACGTTCCTCATACATCGTCCTCCGGCCTCGCGCCCCGATCGACGTCGGCTACTTCGCCTACCTGTTCAAATCGCCGGAATACATCCGCGCACTGCAGGCGACGGCCAACTTCATCCGAGATGGTCAGGACCTGAACTTCGACAACTTCCGTCTCGTCGATCTCCCATTGCCTCCGACTAATGAGCAGCGCGCAATCGCGGCATACTTGGACGTGCACACCTCCGCGCTCACGCAGAGCATCGATCGAATGCGCCGCGAGCTTCAGCTTCTCGACGAGTTCCGCGCCAGGATCACGGCTGATGTCGTCACCGGACAATTGGACGTTCGGGCAGTTGCGGCGGCCCTTCCGCCGGAGGGAGAGCCCGCCATGGACGTCGAGGAACCCGGCGGATGGCTCGACAGCGACGATGATGACGGCCAGGAGGGGGACGACGCATGACCACCGACACCTCCGAGAAAGGGCTCGAATCCCTCATCGCCCGGGCAATGACCGGGCGGGTCGACCTGCTCTCGCCGCCCTACGTTGCCAGTGAGGGGGCGGTGCCGCTTTCCGGCGGCACGGGATGGATCCTGGGCGACCCGAAGCATTACGACCGCGGCGCGTGCGTCGACCTGGTCCAGCTGCGCGGCTTTCTAGACGCAACCCAGCCGGAGCTGTTCGAGAAGCTACTACTGGAGACGGACGGCCCGACGCGCCGCCAGTTCCTCGCGCGTCTGGAGAAGGAGGTGG
>Ga0190267_10000193_pt1 | contig 13141 bp, 15 predicted proteins | sample Popmic239T_FD_140332 | JGI IMG/M metagenome (GOLD analysis project Ga0190267, IMG submission 140332) | Populus adjacent soil microbial communities from riparian zone of Oak Creek, Arizona, USA - 239 T | ecosystem: Environmental > Terrestrial > Soil > Riparian zone | place: USA: Arizona... | reverse complement strand
TTCACCTGCTCGTTGCTGAAGTCGCCGCCGAAGAACGGCCAGTTGAGGTCGACGACCGACAGGTCGCGCACGGTGCCCGCGATGTCGATGGCGTCGATGATGCTGCGGGGGTCGCCGTAGCCGTCGGTGGCATAGCGGTCGACGTAGGTGGCGAAGTGCCAGATGCCGGCGCCGTAGACCTGGCCTGACGGGTTGGTGTCACTGGGCACGCCGCGGATCGGTTCGGACTGGATCGGATCGGTTCGGATCGGTTCGGGCTGAGATGTGGTCATGATTCCTCCAGGTTGCGGCTAGCTCGCGTCGATGCGAGGGGGTCGAGCGGTGGTGAGGGTGGGAGCGCCCTGATTGCGTGAACGCGCGACGGCCTGCAGCCAGCGTGCACGGCGTGCGGATGCGGAATCCGCATCCATCCGGGGGCGGAACACGGCGACATCGCGGGGCCTGGCTGCGAGCTGTTCGTCGTCCCACAGTCCGGCGCCGATGCCTGCGAGGTGGGCGACACCGAGGGCTGAGAGCTCGGCGACATTCGAGCGCACGACCCCGCGCTGGCTCAGGTCCGCCTGGAGCTGGACGAGCCAGTCGTTGGAGGAGGGTCCACCATCCGCCAGGATCCACTGGACGCGCGCCCCGGAGCCGTCCGCGGCGACGAGGACGTCCTCGATCTGCAGGACGATCGATTCGACAGCGGCGCGCGCGATGGCCGCTCGCGGGGTGCCAAGGTCGAAGCCGGACAGCACGGCGACCGCGCTCTCGTCCCACCACGGAGCGCCGAGTCCGGCGAAGGCGGGCACCAGATCTACCGTGGATGGGGCTGAGGCGTGTCCGAGTGCCACGACCTCGGCCGGGGTGATGCCGAACAGCTCAGCGAGCCAGACCAGGGTGGCGCCGGTCGAGAGGATGTTGCCCTCGAAGGCGCGGGCGATGGAACCTCCGACCCCCCAGGCGATGGTCCGGACCAGTCCGGAGGCCGTGGGCAGCGCGCCGGGAGTGCTCAGCCCCATGATGGAGGAGCCGGTCCCGTAGGTGACCTTGACCGAGCCGGCCTCGCGCGCCCCGTGGCCGTACAGCGCGGCGTGCGAATCGCCGAGGACGGCCGTGATGGCGACGCCCGATCCGCTGACCGTCTGCGTGGCCTCGTCACTGGCAGCGACCCGAGGAAGCACGGCAGTCGGGATGTCGAACAGGTCGAGCAGCTCAGCGCTCCAGTCGGCCGTCTCGATGTCGAGGAGCTGGGTCCTGCTCGCGTTGCCGACCTCGATGCGATGCTCCCCCGTCAGACGGGAGATCAGCCAGGAATCGACGGTGCCGACGGCGAGCTCGCCGCGCTTGCTGCGGGACCGATCGAGGTCGACCTCGTCGAGCAGCCAGCCCAACTTGAGTGCGGAGAACATCGGATCGATGGGCAGCCCGCTGATACGCCGCACGCGCGCGGCGTGGTTCGCGAGCTCGCGAGCGCGGGGAGCGGTGCGACGGTCCTGCCAGCCGAGCATGGGGCCGACGGGCTCGCCCGTGCGGGGATCCCAGACCACGGCGGATTCGCGCTGGTTGCTGAGGCCGATGGCGGCCACCCGCGAGCCGTAGCGGTCCACGGCGGAACGGATTCCCGCCAGCATGCTGTCGAGGATCGCTGTGGCATCCTGCTCCACCCAGCCTGCGGCGGGATGCGACTGGGCGAGCGGTACGGAGGTGGTGCTCAGCACGCCGCCGGACTCATCCACCACCAGCGTCTTGGTGGAGCTCGTGCCTTGGTCGACGGCGAGGACGACCGGGCCGTCGTCAGCCATGCGCAAGTGCCTCCCGAGCGTGCCGTGCGAAGTCGGCCGCTGTCAGACCGAAATAGTCGAGCAGGAAGTCGGTGCTGCCCGTCGGCGCGAACTCCGTGAGGCCCATCAGGCGGACGGGGGGACGCGCCCCGTTCTCGAGCTGCGCCACGATCGACGCCACGGCGGAGCCGAGACCCCCGGCGAGGTTGGCCTCCTCCGCGACGATGATGGCGCCCGTCTGGCGAGCCGCAGCCGTGATGGCCTCCACGTCAAGGGGGGCGATCCAGGATGCGTTGAGCACGCGTGCCGAGATCCCGTCGGCGGCGAGCGCAGCTGCAGCGACGAGAGCACGCGATACCAGCGTGCCGGTGCCGATGAGAGTCACGTCGCTGCCCTCCCGCAGCACGGGGAACTTCCCGCGCACCCACTCGGTGGACTCGGGGGTGACGTCGGGGACCTTGTGTCGGCCGATCCGCAGGAAGGTGGGCCGGGGGTTAGCGACCAGCTCGCGGATGGCCTGACGCGTCTGCGTCCGGTCGGCAGGCATCGCGATGTCCAGTCCAGGCAGCGCGCGGAGCCAGGAGAGATCCTCGACCGAGTGGTGGGTGGGGCCGAGCTCGCCGTATGCCATTCCGGGGCTCATCCCGCAGAGGATGACCTTGTGCTGGCTGTACGCCACATCGGCCTTGACCTGCTCGAGCGAGCGGCCCGTCAAGAAGGGCGAGGCTGCGCAGACGAACGGGATGAGACCGGCATTCGCGAGGCCGGCGCCGACGCCGACCATGTTCTGCTCTGCGATGCCGACATTGATGAGGCGGTCGGGGAACTCGTCGCGGAACGCGGTGAGGTTGCTCGAGCCGACCGAGTCGTTGCAGACGGCGACGATCCGCTCGTCGGTGCGCGCGATGGCGATGAGCTCCTCGGCGAAGGCGACGCGGTTGTCGTACAGGGGCTGGTCGCCGACCGCAGTAGGAGAGGTGGTGGATGCCGTGCTCATGCCGATTCCTTCAGTTCCTCGAGGGCGATGGTGACCTGCTCGGCGCTCGGCACCTTGTGGTGCCACTCGACCCGGTCCTCGATGAACGAGACGCCCTTGCCCTTGATCGTGTTTGCGATGACGGCGACCGGCTTACCCGTCGTCGAGGGTTGGAACGCCTCGAAGAGGGCGTCGTAGTCATGCCCGTCGATCATCCGGACCTCCAGTCCGAAGGCGGCCAGCTTGTCGTCGAGAGGGTCGAGCCCGTTGGTGTCCTCGGTCCGAGCACCCTGCTGCAGGCGGTTGCGGTCGACGATCACCGTGAGGTTGTCGAGCTTGTACTGCGCGGCCGACATCATGGCCTCCCAGTTGCTGCCCTCCTGCATCTCTCCATCGCCCAGCACGACGAACACGCGCGTCGGCGCCTGCGTCAGCCTCGCGGCGATCGCTGCGCCGACGGCCACGGGCAGTCCGTGCCCCAGTGGACCGGTGTTGGTTTCCACACCCGGGACCTTGTTGCGGTTGGGGTGGCCGTTCAGAGCGGACAGTGGCTCCATGAAGGTCGGCAGCTCGTCGGGCGAGAAGAATCCGCAGTGCGCAAGCGTGGAATAGAGGGCAGCGGCGCAGTGGCCCTTGCTGAGCACGAAGCGGTCGCGGTCGGTCCAGGTTGGGTTGTTCGGGTCGACCTTGAGCACGGCGTTGAAGAGAGTCGTCAAGATGTCGGTGACCGAGAGGTCTCCGCCGATGTGCCCCTGGCCGGCTCGCGCGATCATGCTCACTATCGATCGACGGGTCTCTGTGGCTCGGCTGGCAAGCGCATCTCGACGGTGGGCGGCATCTCCAGCCTCGATAGCCCGGCGGAGCTCGAGATACGAGGCTGCGGTCTGGGGATCAGCGATCAGTGCTGCCATAGCGGTGCGCCATCTCAGGAGTGTCGAAGGAAGCGCATCGCAGCGTTTCGCCGGTCTGCATATCCATTCAGTCATGGTTATCTGTGCACGAGCCAGCTTCGCAGGCCACGCGGGACCTGTCAACTCACTGCGGCAAATACCTAGCGACTACTCTGGATTACGGCGCGCTTCGTAGGGCGAGCGGCAGGCGGGACGGGGAGTGGGACATGGTCATCGGCGAGGTTCCTGAGACAGCGGGACGTCGCGGGCCGTACGCGAAATCCGCGCAGACCCGGCTCACCATCCTCGACGCGGCGCTCGAGGTGTTCTCTCAGTCCGGCTACCGCTCCGGGTCCCTCCGCAACGTCGCCGAGCGCGTCGGCATGAGTGAGGCAGGACTGCTTCATCACTTCCCGAGCAAGAGCGCCCTCCTCGCCGCCGTGCTCGAACACCGCGACGACCAGTCCCAGCAGATGTTCGACTTCGACATGACGGACGGCCGCAAGACCCTCGAGGGGCTCCTGGCACTGGCGCGGTACAACAGCACCATTCCCGGTGTCGTCGAGCTCTTCACGATCCTCGCGGCCGAGGCGACGTCGGCCGACCATCCCGCGCACGACTTCTTCGCGAACCGCTACAAACTCACGGTCGGCATGATCGCCAATGCCCTGCGCGATCTCGACCGACAGGGTCTCGTCAAGCCGGGTGTCGACCCGCACAGTTCAGCGCAGCGAGCCATCGGGATGTGGGACGGCCTTCAGATCCAATGGCTGCTCGACCGCGGCTCGCTGGACATGAGCGATCAGCTGAAGGCCTATTTCGACATGCTCCTGGTCACCCCGCTCTGACCTTCCGCCCTGGACTCTCGAGCCAGCGCCACGGTTCCGGAAGTCATGCCTGCATCAGCCTGGCGAGCGCAAGTCCCGTGAGTCGCTCCTGGAACTCCACCGCCGACTCCGGCGAATGGCCGAGGAAGTGATCGCCGTACATGACCCGGAACACACACTCCGCGTAGATCATTCGAGCGACGGCCTCGGCGCCGTCCGTGCCTGGATGGCTGAGGAGGTCGGTCATCGCGTCGACGAGCGCCTGTGATGAGGCCGCTCCTCGGGCGAGAAGCGCCTCGTTGGACGATGCGAACCTGATCACGGGCCTGAGGAAACGCTCGTGCTCGACGAAGGTGGCGCAGCCCGCCGTGACCACCGCGATCGTGCGCTCGCGACTGCCCGGCGGTGTCTGTGCCGCCGCCCGCAGATCGGCATCCTGAGTGGCCCTCACCGCGGTCATTCCGCGGTCGTAGATGGCCCAGAACAAGCCAGCCAGACCGTCGACCCGAGCGTAGATGGTGGGTGGCGAGACCCGCGCGGCCCGGCATACCGCAGAGATCGTCAGCGCCTCGAAACCCTCCTCCTCGAGCAGCCGGGTACCGGCGTCGATGATGCGCTCCCAGCTCTCGCGGGTTCGTTCCTGCGATGGCGCGCGGACGACGGGGCGAGAGCTGGGGGCATCAGGTACCGACATATCCCTATAGTCGACCAGATCCCCGGGCGGGCTCGAGGATGCCGTTCCCCATCTCCTCCAGCTGGGCGGAGATCTCGGCCGGATTCCTCTCACCGATCTGCTTCTGCAGGAACCTGGTGTGGTCGAATACGAAGTCACGCAACGGTTGGAGCGGTCTGGGTGCGTGATGGAACACCTTGCCCAGGAAGTAGGCCGACTGAACTTGATTCGTCGTGTGCGGGATGCGCGGGGTCTCGTAGTTCACGAGTGCAGCCTTCACGGCTTCCGTATCGGCGAGGTCCACCGCCGCGAGGTGCTTCGCGATGAAGTATCCGTCCCCGATCGACATCCCCGCGCCGTACGCAGCGTACGGCGACGTGGCGTGCGCAGCGTCGCCCGCGATCGTGATGCGACCCTTCGACCATGCCTGCAACGGCTCGCGATCGCGAATCACCCAGCGCTGCACGTTGGCGGGGGAGGTTGCGGCGATGAGTCTCGGAAGCGGGCCGTCGAACTCGGCGGCGAGCTTCGCCGCGTGCGCACGAAGGTCAGCTGGCGCGGGCGCGTCGTGGGGGAATGCCTCCAGCGTCCACCACTGGAACCCGTCCCGGCCATCGCTCCGGATTGAGGTATAGCTGCCCTGAGTCGTGCGGTTGTGGGCCACGACGCACTCGCCTGCCTCAGCGTCGGCCGGCAGTTCGAAGGTGAACCCTCCGATGATGTGAAGGTTGTGCTCGCGCTTGGGGGCGTCGCCCCATAAGTGCTTGCGGACAATCGAGTCGATCCCGTCCGCCCCGATCAGCACTGGAGTGTTCACGATCTCACCGCTGCGCATCGTCAGCTCGACGTGGTCGCCCTTGTCGCTGATGCCGACGACCTCCTGCCCGGTCCTCAGCATGCCGTCTGGGATTGCGGCGAGCATTCGCTTGTAGAGGTCGGGCCGGAGCATGCCGATGAACCCGCCGCCGAACTTCGCGACGATATCGGGATCGATCGTGATCTCTGCTCGAACATGACCCCTCATGTTGCGGAACGTCGAGTGGCACGGAGCGCCCAGATCCGCCACGTCGACGCCCATCAATCCGAGGGCCTTGATGGGCGGAGGCCACAGATTCAGGATGTTGCCCGCCGGCCGCGCCTCGGGATAGCGCTCGAAGATGACCGCCTTGCGGCCCGCCGTATGCAGCGAGAGGGCAGCGGCCATGCCTGCTGGTCCGCCACCCAGGACGACGATGGGGTTGGACGAGAACTCATTGCTCATGTAGTGCGCTCCTCTTCGAGTGCGGTCGATACCTGCACGCTAGGACGAGATGCGCGTATTGTAAAGCCTTTACGGTATTGGAGGCGGGGTGACCGGATCCGAGATCACGTGGGTGGCATCCCGCGTGCAAGCTGAATCCTTTGCAGGGCTTCGGGCGCTGGCGTCGTCATTCGGCTGGGACGTCCTCGTCGATGCACCGCAACAGCTCATGTTCCGAGATGCGCGGGGCGCGGTCATCGAGTACTGCACTCCTGAGCATCCCGTTCCCGACTACCTCTTCAGTGAGCAGGACGTGGTGGTCGGCTTTCTGGTTGCCGACATCGGCGAGCTGCTCACGCGCCTTCCCGAAAGGGAAGCCCAGCCCATCGGCACCCGCACCGCGGTGGGAGAGGTCGAGTTCCAGCATCTGCGGCGCAGCGACGGGACCGTCTTCGGGCTGATCGCGCCGGCACCCCGCTCGGTAGAAGCCATGCCTGAGGCGGAGGTTGTCCAGCGGCTGTGAGCCGTCACGCGGCCACTGCCGCGCACACTTCGGCGATCGCCTCGGACACGGCGCGCTGCTCCCCTGGGCCCGCGGCGGCAGACAGATCGATGCCGTCGAAGAGCCCGCTCCCGAGGAGTCGCCGAGCCAGGTCAATGGCCGCCTGCACCCCGGCTGTCGCGGAGACGCCTTCGGACCGGACGGCGCCCGGGAAGTAGTGCTCGATCCGTCGCTGACCAGCCGGCGACACCACCACGGGGACGGAGGCGATGCGGATCAGTTCGGGCAGTTTCTGCTTGGCGCGCACAGCGAAGTCGCGAACGTCTGCCTCGTCACCGTGATTGATGATCACCGCCTCGGCTCCAGCGGCCGCCTTGTGCTCCAGTCGCGCGAGATCATCGCGCGCGAGAGCGCGCGGCGACTCCGCGACCAGGACAGTCATCCCTCTGCCCGCGGCGAGGGAAGCCAGTCGAGTCGAATCGAGGTCGAACACCGCGGCAGCGTCCGGTCTTCCGCCGATCGCGGGGTGGTCGCCGGTCAGGCACAGCACGCCGGCCGCCCCCGCTTCCGCGATCCCCAGAAGCTCCGATTCGAGGGCGACCCGATTGCGATCGCGGCAGTTCAACCCCACGAACGCGCGCAGGCCGGATGCCGTGACCTGCTGGACACGGAGGACAGCCGGCAGCTGCACGCGAGCCCACGGGGCGTCGCCCAGGAGAACACCGTGCACCGTGCCGCGAAGGGTGTCGACAGTCTTCCTGTGCTCCTCGGCGTCAGAGGAATCGGACGGCAGCTCGGCGAGCACGATAGGTCCTGTGTGAAGCTCACGCAGGCTGCGACTGTCCACCGCAGGCACAGGCTCTCGACGCGGGAAGACCGGGACGGGGAGTCCGACCCTGCCCGTAAGGAAAGGGCAGGCGCGGTCGCTGAGCTCGCAGGCCCCGTCGTCCTGAACGCCCTGACACGGCCCGAAGATCATGTGCTTCGGGCACGGGGCGTCAGCGAGCATGCCCCTGCCCGGTCCTGTAGGCGGCGGCCGGCGGGGTCTCGCCGAACTCCACGGAGGTGGAGAGGTCGAAATACTCGCGCCAGGACCTGATCAGACCCCCGTCAAGCGACACGATGATCGCGTCCGGTGTGGAGCTCCGCGCTCCGTCGGACCGTCGTGTGGAGGAATAGGTCCACTCGAGCGCGATCTGCGTCCCGTCGGTGGAGGAGAAGACGTTGGTGACCTCGATGCGGACATCGTCATAGAGCGCCTTGAGGTCAGTCATGATCTCGGACATCTGCTCCACCGACCATGTGCCGGATGGGGACATGAGCTCCGCTTGCGGGTGCCACAGGTCCTGCACCGCCGGCCAGTCGTTCGCCTCGAATGCACGAGCGAGCCGCTCGATCATGGCGCGGGCGCCGGTCATCGTGCACCTCTCGTTCGTCGTGCATCGTGGTACCAGGGCAGGGCCAGCCGTTCGATCAGCGAGACGAGCCCGAAGAGCAGCACGCCGATCACGCTCAGGACGGCCACGACGCCCAGCATGTCCGCCGTTCTGAGCTGCGAGTTGAACGCGATGATCAAGTAGCCGAGGCCGGCGTTGGACCCGACCCACTCTCCGAAGACGGCGCCGAGCACGGCGAACGCGGCCGCGATCCGGAGCCCAGAGAAGGTGGCCGGCAATGCGGCGGGGAGCTGCGCCATGGTGAAGCGCTGCCAACGGGTTGCTCGCAGGGTCCGCAGCACGTCGAGCAGTGCGGGATCGGCAGCCCGGAGGCCATCGATCATCGCGACGGCGACGGGGAAGAAGCACACGAGTGCGATGACCATCAGCCGCGGGCGGATGTCGAATCCGGTCCAGAGGACGAAGAGCGGAGCGATGGCCGGCAGGGGGATCATCTGCGACACGATGAGCCACGGGGTGAGCGCGCGCTCGACACTGCGCGATGCGTGGATCGCCGCGGCGACCGCGACGCCGAGGAGGACGGCAATGAGATAGCCGAGCAGGATCGCCTGCAGCGTGACCCAGCTGTTCGCCAACAGCAGGGGCCCGTTGGCGACGAGCCGCTCCCCCACCTCAAGCGGGCCCGGGAGCGAGAGCGAGCTGATGCCGGAGACCGTGACGTAGGTCTGCCAGAGAACGACCACGACGACCGCGACGGCGATCGGCAGAACGACGACGGAGTATCCGCCGCGCAACCCAGCCAGACCTCGATTCATGATGTGACCCCTGCCTCGAGCGGGGCGAGGAGGGCCGAACGGTAGGCGGCGAATGCGGGGTCCGCCTGCACCTCGATGGTGCGTGGCCTCGGCAAGTCGATGGTGGTCTCCAAGGCGATCCCTCCGGGCCGGCCTGTCATCGCATAGACGCGGTCGGAGAGCAGGATGGCCTCGTCCACGTCGTGGGTGATGAACAGGATGGTGACGCGGTGGCGAGACCAGACCTCCAGCAGCCAGGACTGCATGGCTCGTCGCGTCAGGGCGTCGAGGGCTCCGAACGGCTCGTCGAGCAGGAGCAGATCCTGACCTCCCAGGAAGGTGCGCAGCAGAGCCGCGCGTTGCCGCATCCCCCCTGACAGCTGAGCCGGCCAGCGCTCTTCGAATCCAGTGAGCCGAATTCGTCGAGGTAGCCACGGACGACCTCGCGAGACTTCCGCTTCGACTCCCCCGCGATCCTGAGTCCGACGGCGGCGTTGTCCAGAACGCTCTTCCACGGCATCAGCAGGTCGCGCTGCGGCATCAGCCCTACCGCGCCCAGCCGTTGGTCGGAGGGCTGCCCCGAGAGTTCGATCATCCCGCTCGAGGCATCCTCGAGACCTGCGACGATGTTGAAGAGAGTGGACTTGCCGCAGCCGCTCGGCCCGACGATGCTGACGAACTCGCCCTCTCCGACGGAGATCGTCACGTCGGAGAGGGCGATCACCGGATCCCCGTCGCCGCGCTGGTCGTATCGCTTGGACACATGCTCCACGCGAAGCTTCGGGGTCGGCGTCATTCGGAGGGGACCAGACCCGTCCGAACGAAGTCATCCGACGAGACGGCCGTGTCGATGAAGCCGTTGTCGAACATGAAGTCGGCAAGGCCCTGGAGGGCCTCTGCATCGATGACTCCGAATGAGGGGTCGGGTCCGATGAAGGAGTCGCCAATGCCCTCGATCTGGCTGACCATCCCGTCCAATTCGAGCCCGGCGTTCTGATCCACGGTCGCCTGCGCCGCGGCCGTCGGGTCCTCGAGCAGGTCGGCATAGCCCTTTGCCGTCGCGTCGGTGAAGGCGTCGATGACATCCGGGTTCTCATCGAGGTACGCGTTGTTCGAGTACACGACGATGCTCGGGAAGGCGAGGCCTCCGTCGGAGCCGAGGGGAATGAAGTTCACGTCCTCGCCTGCGGCCGCAGCCGCAGCCACGTCGGGCTTGAAGGCCATGACGGAATCGACCTGGTGTCCGAGCAGATACTGCATGAAGCCGGATCCCGTCGTGATGAACTCCGAGGCGGCCGGGTCTCCGCCGGCGGCGGTGATCATCTCGTTGGCGAGAGCGATGTGCGAAACGCTGCCACTCGTGCCGACCTTCTTGCCGGCCAGGTCGGCAGGAGTCTCAATGCCTCCGCTGGCGAGCACAGCCATTCCCTCGAGGTTGCCGCCGACGAGTGACATGAAGGCTGAGTACTCGCTGTCCTCCGAGACGAGGGAGATCAGATCCAGCGGGCTTGCGATGCCGATGTCGGCCTGGTCCGCCTGAACGAACTTGAGCGATGCGACCGGATCGTTGGGGATGATGACCTCGAGGTCGATGTTGTTGTCCTCGTAGTAGCCCTTGTCGAGCGCCTCATAGATCCCGGCGTGGGCGCCGTAGACGAAGTAGTCGAGCAGCAGACGGACCTTGGTCGTCTGCTCCAGGCGGTGCGGATTGTCGTCCGCCACCGTCCCCGCGGAGGGCGCCGAGGAGGCGGCGGGGGCCGCGCAGGCCGTCAGAGCCAGCGCTGCTATCGAGAGAACGGACAGCAGGCCTGCGGCGCGCTTGGTGGTGCGGGTCATGCGGATCCAATCGGTGGAGGGATGCCGTGCACGGCAGAAGCGCCGACCAGTCCAGGTTAGGAAGCCGCCGTTTCCCGGCTATATCGGCCCCGTTACACCTCTGCGCGATTTCATCCGCGCGGTGTGTAGCGCACCCTCAGGTGCGTGTGTCAGGCAGATCGCAGGGCTGCCGAGGGGATCCTCCGGTGCGACCGCGACCAGCCTTCGAGGTGTCCGAGCGCGATGAGGAGCGAGCTGGCCTGCTCGGTGAGTCGATAGTCGACGCGCGGCGGGACCTGCGCGTAGACGGTCCGGATGAGATACCCGTCGTGCTCGAGAATCCGCAGCGTCTGCGTCAGCATCTTCTGCGAGCAGCCGGGCAATCTGAGGTGTATCTCCGAGTAGCGCAGCGAGCCGGATCCGATCTCGGTGAGCACGGCGACCGTCCAGCGATCTCCGATCCTGTCGAGCACGTCGCGGGGAATCATGCCACCACCCGCGCTGCCGCTGCCCCGGGCACCGACAGTCCGCGCAGACGCTGAAGCGTGCTCACGAGGACCTGCTGTTCGGATGAGCTGAGGTGTGCGCCGATCAACCCCTCGAGAGCAGAGTTGAACGTCTTCGACGCATCCGCGCACATTCGGGCACCTGAGCCGGTCAGCGAGATGAGGGACGATCTGCGGTCCGTCGGGTTGGCACGTCGCTCGCAGTATCCGGATGATTCGAGGCGGTCGACCAGCTTGCTCGTCGCCCCGACGGTGATGGCGAGGTAGTGCGCGATGTCGTTCACCCTCGGAGCGCCACCGAGTTCGACGACCGAGCGAAGCACCTCGTACCGCTCCAGGGCGAGCCCATGTCGGCCGCGCACCTGAGCGTCCACCTCTGCCCACAGGGCGGTCTCGAAGCGCAGCACCTCATGGAAGACGGACTCGACGGGAGTCATGCATACCCCTTACATTCCCCGGATTGCATTCCGCGGATTTATCTTCCTCAGAAGATACCCGACGACCCATCCGTCGTCCAGGGCAACACGGCCGTCGGCAGCTACCGACTGGCCGGACCCCACCTTCTGCTGGCTGGGCGACGCACAGCAGACTGCCCCTCGCACGGGAATCTCCGCACGAGGGGCAGTAAGTTGTTGTCCAGCCTGATTCAGGCCTTCGGCTTGATGTTCCAGAGGTACGGGTAGGCGTTGAGCACCTGGACCTTGACGTCCGTGTTCGCGTCGCCCACGAATATCTGCTGGACCCGGTAGAACGGGGCGAACCACGCCTGCTCGACCAGGTACCTGTTGAGCTTCTCGCCCGCGGTCGCGACCTCGTCCTCGGAGCCGACCTGCAGGGTGCTGACGAGATCATCGACAGTCGCGTCCGAGGCCTGGAACGGGTTCCACGGAGACTGTCGCGCGATCTGGAACTGAGCCAGCTGCCAGTCGGTCGGATCCTGCTGCAGCGTCATCCATGCCATCGGATAGCTCTTCGAGAGGAGGCCGCTGATGTAGTCACCGAGCTGTACGTCGGCGAACTCCACGGTGATCCCGATCTGACCCAGCTGCTGTGCGACGAGCTCGAACGTGCTGGGCGGAAGGCCATTCGCTCTCGGCATGCTCACGGTGAATCCATCGGGATAGCCCGCCTCCGCCATCAGGTCCTTGGCCTTCTCGACGTCGTACGGGTAGTAGCTGTCGAGGGACTCGTCGTAGCTCGCGGATGAGGTCGGGAAGATCGAGGAGGTCGCCGTCCCGAAGCCGGCACCCACGCTGGTGAGGAGCGAATCCCGATCGAGCGCCATGTTGATGGCTTGGCGGACCCTGACGTCCTTCAATGCGGGCGCCATCGTCCCATCGCGGTCGAGGAGGAGCAGCCCGGACCAGCCTCCCTCGAGTGGGTAGCTCGTGAAGCCGGCCGATTCGATCTGCGGCAGCGACGTGGGATCGAACACCGTAGCGGCGTTCACCTGACCTCCCTGCAGAGCGTTAAGCATGGCGGTCGAATCGGAGTAGACAGCGATCACGAGCTTGTCGTAGTGCTGATCCTCGGGGTTCCAGTAGTCAGCCTTCTTGTCGAAAACGTAGGTGCTGCCCACGACCGTCTCATCCGCATTCAGCGTGTAGGGACCGGATCCAACGGGAACCAATGCCAGATCGGCCGAGTCGAATGCGGCCGGGCTCTCCACAAGGCCCGCGTTCTGGGTGAGGTAGGTGAGGAAGGCGGGGTCTGGCTCCGAGAGAGTGACCACCACCGTGGTCGCATCGGGGGCTGTCA
>Ga0190267_10000192_pt1 | contig 13154 bp, 6 predicted proteins | sample Popmic239T_FD_140332 | JGI IMG/M metagenome (GOLD analysis project Ga0190267, IMG submission 140332) | Populus adjacent soil microbial communities from riparian zone of Oak Creek, Arizona, USA - 239 T | ecosystem: Environmental > Terrestrial > Soil > Riparian zone | place: USA: Arizona... | reverse complement strand
CCTCGACGGCCTCGACCGCCGCCTCGACGCCATGGAGTCGCGCCTCGCCGAGGTGGCTGAGCGCCCGCTGCCGGAGCCGCCCGCCCCGCCGCCCCCGCCGCCCGAGCTCGACACCGAGCCCATCCACGCCGCCATCGACGCCGCCGCCGCCCGCGTCACCGAGCACCTCGCCGCGCAGTTGGCCGAGCAGGTCGGCGGCCTGGCCGGCGAGCTGACCGACGCCGACGAGCGGGTCGGCCGCATCGAACAGGCCGTCGTCGAGGCCATCGCCACCCAGGTCGACGAGCGCCTGGCCGCCGTCGAGTCCGCCATGGCCGAGCGCGTCGCCCATGTGGAGTCCGCGCTGGCCGAGCGCATGTCCGGCTTGGACGACGCCGTCTCGGACCGGACCATCGACCTGATGCGCCGGCTGGCCCAGGTCGAGGCATCGGTGGCCGAGGGCAGGGCCGAGGCGACCCAGGTGGCGCCCCGCGTCGAAGAGCGGCTGGCCCGCTTCGAAGAGGCGGTCGAGAAGCGCCTGGCCCGTTTTGACCAGACCCACCAGACCATCGCCGACCGGGTCACCGACCGCATTGCATCGGCCGACGACGCCGCCGCCGACCGGGCCGTCGACCTCATCCGCCGCATCGGCCAGGTCGAGGCCGCCCTCACCGAGTCCCGCGCCGACACCGCCGAGCTGGCCGCTATGGCCCCCCGCCTGGACCAAGTGGCGGGCCAACTGGCCGAGCGGATCAGCGAGGCCGAGCAGGTGGCCACCGGCCGGGCCGAGCAATTCGAGGCCCGCATCTCCATGCAACTGGCCGAGCTCGACGCCGCCGTCGCCGCCATGCGGGCCGAGTCCGCCGCCTTGCCCTCCAACCTCAGCGAGCAGATGCAGGCCGCCATCGGGAGTTGGCGCAACCGGCTCCGCCGAGGCGAGAGCGACGAGAACATCAAGAAGGCCTTCGACGACTTGTCGGCCCAGCTCGCCGACGGCGTGTCGCGCCTGCAGGACGCGGTCAACCGGGCCCAGGGCGAGTCGCTGAGCGCGGCCCAGACCACCGTCGCCGAGATCCGCCGACTGCTCGACTCGGGCCAGTCCGAGCACCTCGACGCGGTGGCGGCGCTGGCCGAGAAGCTCGTCGCCATCCACGACGAGCTGGCCCGCCACGACAGCCGCCTGGTCGACGCGGTCATCGCCGCCATCCCCGAGCCGCCCGCCCCGCCGACCCCGCTGCCCGCGCCCGAGCCGATCGTCGTCGACACCACCGAGACCATCGACGCCCTCCGCGCCTGGATCGCGGATGAGCTCACCCGCATGCGCGAGGCGCTCGAGGAGGCCTACGCCCGCACCGGCACCGTCGCCACGTCGGTGGCCCGCCAGGTGGACGACGTCGTGCAGGCCGCGGTCACCGCGGTCAACGACAGGGTCGGCCGCGAGCGCACCGCCACCGACGGCATCCGCCGCGACGTCGAGCTGCTCGGCACCCGCATCGAGGAGCTGGGCAAGTCGGTCAGCGCCGGGCGGCGCGAGTTCGCCATCACCTCGCAGGGCCTGCCCGACCTGCTCCGCAACGTCATCCAGGAGAACGACCTCGGCCCTGCGATCGAAGCGGTCAAGGACGCGGTCGCATCGGCCAACCACGAGCACCAAGACGTCCTGCGGGCGCTGCACTCGTCGCTGGCCAAGCGCTTCGACCTGCGGGCCCGCACCATCGCCGAGACCCTCGACGGCCTTGCCGCCAGCCTCGAAGCGGCCAAGACCATCGGCCCGTCGCTCGACAAGGTGGGCGCCCGCCTCGAACAACAGCAGCCCTTCCTCGACCAGATGCGCACCGAGCTCATGCAGATCGGCACCGCGGTCGGGGCCATGCCCGCCGACATGGAGCGGCGCCACGCCGAGGCCACCGCAGGCATCGACCGGGTGGCCGACGCCCTCACGACCCTGCGCAAGCACGCCGCCGCCCTCGACCGGGCCGTGCAGGGCATGCGGGCGTCCCAGGACGGCCTGGCCACCGCGTTCATCGACCTGCGCGACGGCAACGGCGTGCTGCCCCAGCGCCTTGACCAGATCGGCACCGCCATCGACCTCACCCGCCGCCAACTCGGCGAAGTGGCGGAGCTGACCCGGACGGTCGCCACGTCGGTCGACCAGCAGCAGGCCATGGGCAACCGCCTCGCCGAACTGGTCACCCAGGTCCGCGCTGCCACCCGCAGCGACATCGAGCGGGTCGAGTCGAGCATCCACCTCGAGGTCCTCAAGCAGCACCAGCAGGACCAGGCCAGGCTCACCCAGGCGGTCGCCGGCGTGAGCGAAGTGGTCGAGCGGGAGGCGGGCGTCATCGCCCAGCGGGTCTCCGCGCTGGCCACCGAGGTCGACGCCATCCGCCTCGAGCTGGCAGGGACGAGGCCCGACGCGTCGAACTGACCCTTTATGCGGTTTCGTGCAGTTCTCGTCGCGCTCATCGGTCTCGCGGTCATCGCGCCGGACGCCGGCGCTGTCGGACCCAACCTCTTGCCCAACGCGAGCTTCGAAGACGGCGTCAACGATGTCGCCGCGCAGGGCGTCGACCAGCCCCTCTTGCCGGTCGGCTGGGCGTTCGAAGGGGCCGCAGGCCTGTTCGACCACTCGCCCCACGAGCGCAAGACCGGGCGCTACTCGGCGGCCATCTCGATCCCCGCGGGCGGCAAGCGCAAGGTCTGCTACGACGCTCCCGTCGGCTGCCACGACAACGTCCCGTTGAACACGGTCAAAGACACCGTCGCCACCGCCTACACGACCAACCCCGCCTATCGCCCCGTCTATCCGGTGCCGGTGGCGGCAGGCAAGCGGTACGTGGTCTCGGGCTGGTTCATGTGGACGCTCGCCTCGATCGGCGAGGGCGGCGTGCTCGTCCGGGTCCGCTGGCTCGACGCCAACGGCGCCCCGATCCGCATCGACCGCGCCTTCGTCCGAACCTCGGTTGAGCGGGACCAGGAAGTGCTGAACTGGAAGTCGTTCAGCGCGACCCTTACTGCCCCGACGGGTGCGGTCCAGGCCGTCCCGCTCTTCGGCGCCAACGACGACGTGTTCATCTCGAAGATCAACTACGACGACGTGAGCTTTCACGCCGCTTGATCCCGCCTAATCTCGCCCGGCGGTCCGGGGCGTAGAGGAGGCATGTGACGTTGATCCGGCGGCTTTCGGCGGGCCGTGGCGAAGTCGTCGCCCTGCTCGCGGTCGCCATCGTCGTGCCCCTGCTGCTGCCGCGTCGACCCACCGCGGGTGTGCTCGGCCTCGGCATCGTCACCGCGGCGGCCCTCGCGCTGCAGGCGGCAGGCCTCGTGCTGGTCTACCGGAGCAACCGGTTCGTCAACTTCGCCCAGGTCGCGTTCGGCGCGGTGGCGGCCACCGTCTTCACCACGATGGTCCACGCCCGCCCTGCCGTTCGGGCCGTGCAGTCGGTGTGCCCGCCCTGCATCACCGACGTGACGCCGACCGTCCGCAACGTCAACTACGCCCTCGCCTTCGTGACCGCGCTGGCGGCCGCGGGCGGGCTGGCCTGGCTGTCGTCGCGTTTTGTCTTCCGGCGATTCGCGGCCGCGCCCCGCCTCGTCCTCACCGTGGCGTCGATCTTCCTGCTGCAACTGCTCGCCGCGGTCGACAACGCGGTGCCCCGGGTGCTGACCACCTCGGCCCAGAAGGAGGCGTCGCTGCCGGTGCGGGCCGCGGCGCCATTGCCGTTCGACTTCACGGTGCGGATCGGCAAGACCGTGCTGCACGCGGGCGACCTCCTGCTCATCGCGGCATCCGTCGCCGCCGTCGTCGGCATCGCGGCGTGGCTGCGCCGCAGCGGGCGCGGCACCGCCATCCGAGCCGCCGCCGAGCGACCCGAGCGGGCCGAGACGCTGGGGGTCGACGTGGGCCGGCTCGACGGCCAGGTGTGGCTGGTGGCCGGGCTCCTTTCCGGGGTGGCGGGCGTGCTCACCGCCACGACCGTCGGCTCGGCGAGCGGCGGCGCGGGCGTCACGCCGGTGGCCTTGCTCGTGCGCATCCTCGCCGTCGCGGTTGTCGCCCGCATGTGGAGCCTGCCGCTGGCCGGACTGGCCGCGCTGGTGGTCGGCGTGCTCGACCAGGTCGTGTTCTTCGCCTTCAACACCAGCGAGATCGTCGACGGCGCGCTGCTCGTCTTCATCGCCGTCGTGCTCCTGCTGCAACGCGAGCTGCGGTCCCGGGCCGACGACGACGCGGGCGGCACATGGCGGGCCACGCGGGAGGTGCCGCCGGTGCCCGCCGTGCTGGCCGCGCTGCCGGTCGTGCGGGCGTGGCGACGCCGCGGCGTGGCCCTGTTGGCGATCGTGATGCTGGGCCTGCCGTGGGTGCTGTCGTCCGGCCAGACCAGTGTGACCGCCATCGTGTTGTTGGAGGCGGTGACCGGCATGTCGCTGCTCGTGCTCACCGGCTGGGCCGGACAGGTCAGCCTGGGCCAGTTCGCCTTCGCCGCGGTGGGGGCGTGGGTGGCGGCCGCGTCGCGCCTTCCGTTCCCCTTGGCGGTCGCGTTCGGAGGCGTGGTCGGCGCGCTGGTCGCGGTCGCCGTCGGCATCCCCGCGCTGCGACTGCGCGGCCTGCACCTCGCCATCACCACGCTGGCCTTCGCGCTGGCCACGTCGGCCTTCCTGCTCAACCCGCGCTACGGCGGCCGGGCCCTGCCCGAGCGGCTCGACCGGCCCACGCTGCTCGGGCTCGACCTGGCCGACCAGCGGTCGTACTACTACCTGTCGCTGCTGGTGCTGGCCCTGGTCGTGGCGTCGGTGGTCAGCATGCGCCGGTCCCGCACCGCCCGGGCCTTGATCGCGGCGCGGGACAACGCAGCGGCGGCCCAGTCGTACGGGATCGACCTGACCTCGGCCCGGCTCGGCGCCTTCGCCGTCTCGGGCTTCCTGGCCGCGGTGGCCGGTGCGTTGATCGCGTTCCAACAAGGCGGCGTGCAGGTGCTGTCGTTCCCGCCCGAGCGCAGCATCACGGTGTTCGTCTTCGCGGTGATCGGCGGGCTCGGGTCGGTGGCCGGGCCGCTGCTCGGGTTCGCCATGTCGGGCCTGCTGGCGCTGGCGTCGGCGTCGCCCTTGGCGACCGGGCTGTCGTCGGGCGTGGTGGGATTGGCCCTGCTGCTCGTGCTGCCGGGCGGGCTCAGCGGCCTGTTCGCCGGGCTGCGCGACGCGTGGCTGCGGCGGGTGGCCCGACGGGAGCGGATCGCGGTGCCCGGCCTGCTCGGGCGGGTGGCGGCCGAGAGCGAGCGGGCGCCGATCCTGCCGACCCGTGCCGACGTCATCCCGCCGCCCCGTTACGAGCTGGCCGACCAGTGGGGGGTGCCTCGTGGCTGACCGCACCCTCGTCCCCACCCCGCGCCAGCTCGACGTCGGCGACCTGCCCGCCCCGCCCCCCGCCCCGCCCCCCGCCCCGCCCCCCTCCTCGCCGCCGCCCCCCACCGACTCTGGAGGACATAGCGAACCAAAACGGTTCGCTATGTCCTCCAAAGCGGAGAAGAGGGCGAGGTTTGAGGGGCCGAAGCTGCCGCTGGCGGTGTTCTGCCTGATCACCCTCACGGCCCGGGCCGAGGACGCCGCCCTCGGCGTGCTGCTCCCGCAGATGCGCGCCGAGTTCGGCATCAACCTCCAGTTCGTCGTCGCCATCGGTTCGCTGGTCACGATCATGGGACTGGTCCTCGCCCCGGTGCTCGGCTGGATGGCCGACCGGGTCAAGCGCGTGGCCATGCTCCGCGTGGCCGCCATCGCGTCGGCGGTCGGCGGCGTGCTGCAAGGCTTGGCGCCGGGCGCGCCCCAGTTCGTCGGCGGCCGCATCGTCGCGGGCGCCAGCGTCAGCGTCGCCCAGCCCGCCAGCTTCCCGCTGCTGACCGACTTCTATCCCCCCACCAGCCGGGCCCGCGCCTTCACGATCTACTTCGCCGCCGCCCAAGTCGGCCTCGTCCTCGGCCCGCCCCTCGCCGGCTTCATCGCGGACCAGACCAACTGGCGCGTCTCGCTGGTCAGCATCGGCCTCGTCGCGGCGGCCGCCGCGACCCTCGCCTTCCTCGTCAAAGAGCCCCGCCGGGGCGCCACCGAAGCAATCTCCACGCCGCCCGAGCCGGTCGGCTTCGCCGAGGGCTACCGCGCCGCCCGCAGCGTCACGACCCTGCGGCGCCTGTGGTACGCCACGCCGTTCCTCTCGGTGACGGGCCTGTTCACCCTCATCATCCTCCCGACCTACCTGTCGGAGGTCTACCAACTCGACTCGACCCGCCTTGGCCTGGTGTCGGCGCTGTTCCACCTCTCCGCCTTCGCGGGCGTGGCCGCGGCGGGGCCGTTGGCCGAGCGGCTCCTTGCCACCCGCCCCGGCCGGGTCATGACCATCGGCGGGGTGCTCCCTGCCATCCAGGCGGTCATGCTCATCGGCCTCTCGCTCAGCCCCAGCCTGCCGATGGCGCTGGTGTTCACGGTGCCGATCTCGTTTCTCAACACGGTGCTTGTGCCGAGCTTCTACAGCATCATCTCGCTGGTCGTGCCGCCCCGCATCCGCGGCCTCGGCCTGCAGACGACGGCGCCGTGGCAGGTGCTCGGCCTCGTGCTCGTGCCCGCCGTGTTGCAGAGCTCGACCACGTTCGGACTTCGGCAGGGCATCCTCGTGTTCGTGCCGTTCCTCGTGATCGGCGGGCTGATCTTCGCCAGCGGCGCGTCGGGCGTGGAGCGCGACATCCGTGCCGCCGAGGCGGCTGCCCGGGCCGACGAGGAGCACCGGCGGCGTCGGGATGCGGGGGACTACCCGCTGCTCGTCGTGCGCGACCTCGAAGTGTCCTACGACGGCGTAGTCGTCGTGCGCGGCGTCGACCTCGATGTGGACGTCGGCGAGATCGTGGCTCTCGTCGGGACCAACGGCGCGGGCAAGTCGACGCTGTTGCGCGCCCTTGCCGGCACCCAGGAGGCCAGCGGTGGAGCGGTGTTCTTCGACGGCCGCGACGTGACCCACGCGCCGCCGCACGAGAACGCGTCCCGCGGCATCGTCGTCATGCCTGGCGGCGCGGCCACGTTCCCCGCGTTGACCGTGGCCGACAACCTGCGGGCGGCGGCGTGGTCGCAGTCGGCCGAGGACCGCATCGACGACGTGCTCGACCTGTTCCCCGCGCTGCGCAACCGGCTCGACACCGCGGCGGGCTCGCTGTCGGGCGGCGAGCAGCAGATGGTCGGGTTGGCCCAGGCGTTCATCATGCGGCCCCGGCTGCTGCTGATCGACGAGCTCTCACTTGGGCTCGCCACCGCGGTCGTCGACGAGCTGCTCGACGTCATCCGCCGCATCGCCGACGCGGGCACGACGGTGGTGGTCGTCGAGCAGTCGCTGGACATCGCGCTGCGGGTCGCCCGGCGGGCGGTGTTCATGGAGCACGGCGAGGTCCGTTACGACGGGCCGGCCGGCCAACTGCCTGCCGCGCTGGTGAAGGCCCGCTTCCTTGGCCAGGCCAGTGGCCGGTCCCGAGTGGTGGTCCGCGACGAGGATGAACTGCCCGCGCTGGTGGTCGAGAACCTGTCGGTCGTCTACGGCGGCGTGCATGCCCTGACCGATGTGTCGCTGTCGGTCGACGCTGGCGAGGTGCTGGCCGTGGTCGGGGCCAACGGCGCGGGCAAGACCACGCTGTTCGACGCCATCAGCGGCTTCGCCCCGATCGCCGGCGGCCGGGTTGTGATCGGCGGCGTCGACGTGACCGACGAGCGCCCCGACGCCCGCGCCCGTCTCGGGCTGGGCCGGTCCTTCCAGTCCGCCCGCCTGTTCCCGTCGCTGACAGTGCGCGAGACGATCACCACCGCCCTCGAACGGCGCGCCGTGCGCAACCCCGCGCTGACCGCGCTGCGGGTGCCAAGCGTGCGCAAGTCCGAGGCGCTGTTGCGGCGTCGGGCCGACAACCTGGTCGACGTGCTGAACCTCAGCGAGTACGCGGACTCGTTCGTGAGCACGCTGTCGATCGGCACGCGCCGCGCTGTCGACTTGGCGTGCGTGTTGGCGTCGGAGCCGAAGGTGCTGTTGCTCGACGAGCCGTCGTCCGGCTTGGCGCACGCGGAGATCGAGGAGCTGGGGCCGACGCTGCGAGGCCTGGCCCGGCAGACGGGCTGCGCGATGGTGCTGATCGAGCACGACATGGGGCTGGTGGCGTCGGTGGCGTCGCGGGTGATGACGATCGAGCTGGGTCGGGTCAGAGAGGGAGTGTGATGGCAGCACGACGGCGTCGGCCGGGAATGAACGGGGCGCGCTTCAGCGAGTGCTTCGAGGCGATGGTCGCCAACATCGGCCGCGTCATCAAGGGCAAGGACGAGGTGGTGCGGCTGGCGTTGACCGCCATGCTCGCCGACGGGCACCTGCTGTTCGAGGACCTGCCCGGCACCGGCAAGACCGTGTTGGCCAGGGCCATCGGGCTGACCATCAGCGGCGACGTGTCGCGCATCCAGTGCACGCCCGACCTGTTGCCCGGCGACGTCACCGGCTCGCCGGTGCTGGACCGTCGCACGGGCGACTTCGTGTTCCGACCGGGGCCGGTGTTCGCCAACGTGGTGCTGGCCGACGAAGTCAACCGGGCCACGCCGAAGACCCAGTCGTCGCTGCTGGAGGCGATGGCCGAGCGGACCGTCACCGTGGATGGCATCACCCATCCGCTGCCTTCGCCGTTCTTCCTCTTGGCCACCGAGAACCCGATCGAGTTGGCGGGCACCTTCCCGCTGCCCGAGGCGCAGTTGGACCGGTTCCTGTTCAAGCTGTCGCTCGGGTATGCGGGGCGCGAGGCCGAGTTCGAGTTGCTGACCGCCAACGAGAAGCGCCAGGCCATCTTGGACGTGCAGCCGGTCATCGACACCGAAGAGGTGCTGGCGATGATGGCGTGGGCGGCCGAGGTCACGGTGTCGCCGCCGGTCAAGTACTTCATTGTCGACCTGTGCCAGGCCACCCGCGTGGAGCCTGCGTTGCAGATGGGCGCGTCGAGCCGGGCATCGCAGGCGCTGCTGCACGCGTCCCGCGTCCTGGCCGCCGCGCAGGGGCGCGACGACGTGCTGCCCGACGACGTGAAGCGGCTCGTCGGCCCCGTCCTGAACCACCGGCTGCTGCTGACCCCCGACGCCATGCTGCGGGAGGACACCGTCGAAGGCGTGGTGGACCGGATTGTCGCCCGGGTGAAGGTGCCTGGCGTTTGAAGCTCCTCGCCGAGATCGAGCGCCGCTACGGCGTCACGCCGGTCGGGCAGGCCGTCATCGGCTTGGCCTTGTTGGCGCAGGTCGTCGGCCGTCTGCTGGCGAGCGCAGCGGTCGTGCTCCTGGCGTACGGGGCGGTGCTGTTCTTCGGCGTGGCGTGGTCGCTCGGTCGGCGCCGGCTCGGGTTGGAGGCGACCCGCTCGGAGTTCCCGACCCGGCTGCGCGAGGGCCAGGCCGTCGACATCGAGGTCACGCTGACGGCGTCCAAGCGGCTGACGACGATCGTGGTGGAGGAGCGGCTGCCTGCGGTGCTGGGCCCGCCGGTGCGGGTGCCGGTCGCGACGCTGGCGGCGGGGTCATCGTCCGCGCATCGATACCGGCTGCGGGCGGGCAAGCGCGGCGTGCACGACATCGGGCCGTTGATGGCGGAGTGGAGCGACCCGTTCGGGCTGACCCGGCACCGGGTCGTGCTGACGCCGGCCGAGCCGCTGATCGTGCATCCGTCCACGCAGCCGGTCACCGACCGGGTGATCTCGCGTGAGTGGGAGGACCCGCCCCTGCGCCCACCGGTGTCGAAGCCGTGGCCGACCGGCTTCGAGTTCTACGGCATGCGCGACTACGCCAACGGCGACGACCCCCGCCGGATCGTCTGGCGCGTGGCGGCCAAGTCGGACGACCCCAAGTACGTCGTGCGGGAGGCCGAGCAGGGGATCACCGACCGGATCAATCTGTTCCTCGACACCGACGCCGAATGGCACGGCGACGAGACGTTCGAGCTGGCGGTGCGGGCGGCCGCGTCGCTCGGGGTGAAGCATCTGCACGACGGGTTCTCGGTGTCGCTCGACGTGAACTCGGCGCGGCTTGTGGCGTCGATTCGGGGCCGCAACGGCGGGATCCCGTTGTTGGACGCGCTGGCGGCGGCGTCGTTGGAGAAGGTGCCGCTGCGCGATACGCTGACCCGCCTGATGCACGAGCGACGAGCCAACGCGCACAACGTCGTCATCACGCCGCACCTCGACCGCGAGACGGCGACCCGGCTGCGGCTGCTGCTCGAACGGGGCACGTCGGTGCTGCTCGTCATGGTGCTGTGGGAGGCGACCGACTTCGCCTCGCTGCACCGGGCCGGGTCGCTCGGCTGCAACGTGGTGGAGCTGGGCGAGGGCATGCCGATGGAGCGCGTCTTCCAGCGCGTCGTCCGCGCGGTGGGCCGATGACCGCGTTTTCCCCAGCAGCAGGTGCTGGGGAAAACGCGGGGTGGCGACTGTGTGTGGCGGCGGCGGTTGCGGTGGGCGGCGGCGGGTGGGTGCTGGCCGGCGTGTTCGACTCGTGGTGGGCGCGCGGCCTCGGCCTGCTGGCGCCTGCGGTCGGGGCGCTGGTCGGGCTGTACGCATCGCGGTCGCGGTGGTCGTACCTGCCGGTGCCGGCCGCGCTGGTCGCGGGCTGGGTGGCGATGCTGCCGGACGCGGGCGGGCCGCGGCTCATCACCGAGGCGCTGAACAGCGGCGGCCTGTCGCAGCCACCGGTCCCGTTCGACCCCGGTTGGCGCTTCCTGTTGGTCGCGCTCCTCGTTGCGGCCGCCGCGGTGTCGGTCCTGTTGGGACAAGCCCGGCTGGCAGTCCTGCCTGGCGCCGCGGTGGTCCTCGTCGGCGTGCTGGTGCAGCCGACCGACGGCGCCGTCGTGGCGGTCATCGGCGGCCTGGTGTTCCTGGCCGCCGCGCTGGCGGTCGCGGTCGGCGGGGAGGATGCGGGGTCTGGTGGGTTCGAGCTGCGCCGGCTGGCGAGGGGCGGCGCCGCGCTGGGCGGCCTGGTCGCGCTGCTGGTGGCGCTGAGCCAGTTCGGGTTCCTGTTCCCTTCGTCGGAGGCGCACGAGGTCATCCCGCCCAAACGGCCCGAGGTCCCGCCGCCCACGCCGGACCGGGTGCTGTTCAAGGTGGAGGCGGACCGGCCGCTGCCGCTGCGCCTTGGCGTGCTGGACGTCTACGACGGCCGCGGCTTCCTCACCCCGCCGTACGACACCCGCCGCTTCCGCAAGCTGGACGCGCCCACCGCAGCGGCCGACGGCGGCGCGTTCGCGGCCATCGAGATCGTCGACCTCGGCGGCCACCTGCTGCCCGGCCTGGCCTCGCCCGCCGGGGTTCGCGTGCGGGGCGCACGCGTCGAGGTCGATCCCCGCACCGACCAACTGCGGCTGCCGAAGACCAGAGCGCGCAAGGGCTTGAAGTACCAGATCGTCGGGGCGCCGGTGCCGTCGGCCGCGGACCTGGAGGCGTCGCCGCCGGCGGGTGACGGGCTGCGCGAGTTCCTCGATGTGCCCGCACCGCCGCCCGCCGTCGAGGCGCTGTTGGCCGAGGCGCCCACGTCGTCCTACGCCCGGCTCCAGTTCCTGCGCACCGCGCTCTACTCCCGAGTGGTCGCCGCGGGCGCGGGCAACCCGGTCGACGTGCCGCCCGAGCGGGTCGCCGAACTGCTCGACGGCAAGGAGGGCTCGCCGTACGAGATCGCGGCGGCCGAGGTGCTCCTGGCCCGGTGGGGCGGCGTGCCGGCCCGGCTTGGCTACGGCTACTACGACCCGCAGGGCTCGGGCGAGATCCGTCCCCGCAACGGCGCCATGTGGATGGAGGCGTACTTCGAGGGGCACGGCTGGGTGCCGGTCGTCGGCTCGCCGCCGCGGGCCAAGTCCAGCTTCAACCGGGAGCCGAAGAAGCAGGACCCGCTGGTGCGGGCCACCGATGACTTGGCCCTCGTCGTGTACGTGCCCGTCCGGCTCACGACCGTGCGGCTGCTCTACACCTACGTGCGCTGGTGGGTCGCCCGCGTGCTGCCGGGGCTGGTCGCGGTCGGGCTCGCCGTCGCCCTCGTCCCGTTCGCGCTGCGACAGCTTCGGCGCTGGCGCCGGCGGCGCTGGGCCGACACCCCGGCCCGCAAGCTGTTGGTCGCGTACGCCGAGCTGCGCGACGGCGCGCTGGACATGAACATCGGCGCGCCCGAGATGACGCCGCTCGAGTTCCTCGCCGCCGTCGCGCCCGACGACGAGCACACGCAACTGGCCTGGCTCGTGACCCGCGGCCTGTGGGGCGACCTGCGCCGAGACCTCACCGCCGCCGACGTGCAGGCGGGCGAGGACATGGCCGCATCGGTGCTGCGTCGGATGCGCCGGGCCCAGCCGTTCGCCAACCGGGTGGGCGCGTTGATCAGCCGGGCCTCGTTGCGCTCGCCCTGGTCGACCGACATCCCGTCGGTGCGCGGCTTCGGCCTCCACCGGCTCCGCCTCGCCCCCGCCGCGCTCCTCTTGGTGGTCCCCCTCGCCTTTTCCACAGCACCTGCTGCTGTGGAAAAGGCGGATGTGCCACGGTCGGTGGTGGGGGTGGAGGTGCGCGAGGAGCCGACGGCGGCGGAGGCGTTCGACCAGGCCGGGGCGGCGTCGATCGTCGAGCACGGACAGGTCTTCTCGCTGCGGCGGGGCGACGACGTGGAGGGCTCGCTGCAGATCGGCGCCTTCGAGCCCGGCCTCACCGCTAGCGACGGCGACGTGCGCCGGGCGGTGGTCAAGAGCATCGGCGGGGGCCAGTTCCGGCTGATCCGCATCGGCTCGGTGCGGGCCTACGCCCTCGACCTGCCCGAGCAGCGGTTCCTCCTGTGGTTCCCGCCCGACGGCCGCTCGTACTACCTCGTCGTCACCCGCTCGTCGTTCGACCAGGCCGACCGCTTCCTGGCCGCGCTCGTCGAGTACCAGCGCACCGGCCGCCTGCCCGGCGCGGCGGAGCAGCCCGCGCCCGCAACCGACGTCCCCGTGCCCGACCCCCGCCGCGGAGCCCCGCAATGACCCCCCGCCGCCCCTCTCGGCCCCGTCCCCCCGTTCTCGGCGCGCTCATGCCCGGTTTCCGGGCACCAGCGCGACGAGAACGGCTGGCGATGGTGGTGATCGGGGTCGTGCTGGCAGTCACGGCCGGGGCGTGCGGGCCGGAGCGGCCGTT
>Ga0190267_10000191_pt1 | contig 13163 bp, 11 predicted proteins | sample Popmic239T_FD_140332 | JGI IMG/M metagenome (GOLD analysis project Ga0190267, IMG submission 140332) | Populus adjacent soil microbial communities from riparian zone of Oak Creek, Arizona, USA - 239 T | ecosystem: Environmental > Terrestrial > Soil > Riparian zone | place: USA: Arizona... | reverse complement strand
GGAGGTGAGGATGGCGGCGAGCTCGCTCTTGCGCGCATTCAGCAGCTCGCGGAAATTGAACAGAACCTGCGATCGACGGGCGATCGACGTGTCGCGCCAGGCGGGGAATGCGGCCTTGGCGGCCGCGATGGCGGCCTCGATCTCGTCCTCGTTGGCGAGGACCACCTCGCGTTGCGTGACGCCTCGTGCGGGATCGAACACGGGGCCGGTGCGGCCGCTCGCGCTGGGGTGGTTCTTGCCGTCTATCCAGTGCTCGATCAGGGTCATGCCTTCACTCTATTCGCGGCGCGCTGGCGCGCTCGAGCACGGTGTCGGAGGGCACCGGGACACTGTGCAGATGGACCCCGTGCTCACTCTTGTCGCCGGCCTCGCCCTCGGCGCAGGCCTCGGAGCTGTCGTCGGCCGCCTGCTCGCCCGCGGCCGGAGCGGAAGCACGCAGGATGCTCAGCTCGCCGCCCTGCGGCACGCGGCGGAACTCGACAGGCTGCGGGCAGACCAGGCGGCCCATCAGGCCGGACTGCAGGCGGACGCGGCGGCCGCGCAGGCCACCGCGGCGGGACTGCGCGACCAGCTCGCGGCCGTCGAGGACCGGTTCGTCGAGTTCGTCGATCGCACCGAAGCCGAGCGGGATGCCCGCACGCGGAGGGAGGCCGATGAGAGCAAGGTGCTGCAGGCGCTCTCCCCGGTTCAGGAGTCGCTGCGGGTGATGCAGGCCAAGGTGGCCGAGATCGAGACGCAGCGCGCACGGCAGCACGGCGAGATCGCGCAGAGCCTGCGCACCGCAGCCGAATCCGAGGAGCGGCTCCGGAGCACCGCGGAGTCGCTGGCGTCCGCTCTCCGCTCCAACAGCACCCGCGGGGTCTGGGGCGAGACCCAGCTGCGCAGCGTCGTCGAGGCGGCTGGGCTGATGCAGCGAGTCGACTTCGACGTGCAGTCGAGCATCACCTCCGACGCGGGCGCGGGGCGCCCCGACATGATCGTGCGCCTGCCGGGCGGCAAGAGCATCGCGGTCGACGCGAAGGTTCCCTTCACCTCGTACATCGAGGCGGCAGCCATTCCAGCGACGGCCTCGGACGCGGAGCTGGCGCGCAAGGCGACCCTTCTCAAGGCGCACGTGAAGGCTGTACGGGATCACATCTCGGCCCTCGGTTCGAAGGCGTATTGGGATGGGCTCCCGTCGAGTCCCGAGATGGTGATCGCCTTCATCCCGAGCGAGTCCCTCGTCTCCTCAGCGCTCGAAGCCGACCCGTCGATCATGGAGTTCGCCTTCAGCAAGCGGGTGGCGCTCTCCTCGCCCGTGACGCTGTGGTCGGTGCTCAAGACTGTGGCCTTCAGCTGGCAGCAGGACGTTGTCACCGAGGAGGCGAAGACGCTGTTCGACCTCTCGAAGGAGCTCTACGGCCGGCTGTCGACCATGGCCGGGCACATCGACAAGCTTGGCCGGTCGATCGAACGCAGCGTAAAGGACTACAACGGCTTCATCGGGTCGCTGGAGCGTCAGGTGCTCCCGTCCGCCCGCAAGCTCAACGCGCTCGACGAGTCGAAGCTGCTGGCGCCCCTCACCCCCATCGAAGAGAGCAAGCGAGAGCTGACCGCGCTGGAGTTCACCGCCGTGGAGCTCCCCGGGCTCGAGTCCGCGGACGAGCCGCTCGGCACGGAAGAGCTCGCGGGCGGAGTGGAGCCGCTGGCCGCAGTCGACGTCGTCGCCGCGACAGATGCGCGGCGACTCCACGAGCTCAACTCCCTCGTGCCCGCAGCAGCGGAGTTCGACCCGTTCTCCCCTCTGCTGGCCCGTCGGGACCAGCGCACGGCGTGACTGGGGCACGTGCGTACCGGACAGCGGACCGGGTGTACCGGACAGCGGACCGGGTGTGCGAACAGCGGACCGGAGCCCCGACGCCGTTGACAGCATCGGAATCCGGCCTCGAGTCCGCTGAACGGTACAGCGCCGGTACGCCCTAAGCCATCCCGATCGGCGTCGGAGCGTTGGCCTGCTCGCCTTCGCTCTCGGCGTCGAGCGGCGCCGCGAACTGAGCCCGGTAGAGGCGGGCGTAGGCGCCATCGGCGAGCAGCAGCTCGTCGTGCGTGCCCTGCTCGACGATGTGCCCCGCCTCCATGACGAGGATCAGATCCGCATCGCGGATGGTGGAGAGCCGATGCGCGATGACGAAGCTCGTCCTGTCGCGTCGGAGCTTCGCCATGGCGTGCTGCACGAGCAGCTCGGTGCGGGTGTCGACGGAGCTGGTCGCCTCGTCGAGGATGAGCACACTGGGGCGGGCCAGGAAGGCGCGGGCGATCGTGATCAGCTGCTTCTCCCCCGCACTGACGTTGGACGCCTCGTCGTCGAGCACCGTGTCGTAGCCGTCGGGAAGCGCGTGCACGAACCTGTCCACGTAGCTCGCGCGCGCTGCATCGAGCATCTCCTCCTCTGTGGCGTCGGGCCGGCCGTAGAGGATGTTCGCGCGGATGGTGCCGCCGAACAGCCAGGTGTCCTGGAGGACCATTCCCGTGCGCGAGCGCAGGTCGTCGCGGGTCATGGCAGCGATGTCCACGCCGTCGAGGGTGATCCGCCCCGCCCCCACCTCGTAGAAGCGCATCACGAGGTTGACCATGGTCGTCTTGCCCGCGCCCGTTGGCCCGACGATGGCCACGGTGGACCCGGGTTCGGCGGTGAGCGAGACATCCTCGAGCAGCGCGACATCCGGGGTGTAGCGAAAGGAGACGTTCTCGAACGCCAGGCGTCCGGTCGTCGAGGACGGCGAGTCGGCAGGGACCGGGTCCGCCGACTGCTCGGGCGCATCCAGCAGCTCGAATACCCTCTCTGCGCTGGCGACACCCGACTGCAGCAGGTTGGCAAGCGACGCCAGTTGGCTGAGGGGCTGAGTGAACTGCCGCGAGTACTGGATGAACGCCTGCACGTCGCCCAGCGACATGGAGCCGCTCGAGACCATCAGGCCACCGACGACCGCGATGGCGACGTAGACGAGGTTGCCGACGAACATGGTGGCCGGCATGATGAGGCCGCTCACGAACTGCGCACCGAAGCTGGCCGTGTAGAGCTTCTCGTTGGTCTCGCCGAATCGATCCATGATGTCGCGCTGACGCCCGAAGACCTTGACGAGCGAGTGTCCGCTGAAGGCCTCCTCGATCTGCCCGTTCAGCACGCCCGTCTCACGCCATTGGGCGACGAACTGCTTCTGCGCCCGCTTGCCGATGGCGGCCACGATGGCGAGGGTCAGGGGAACGGTGACGAGCGCGATCAGCGCCAGCAGCGGCGAGATGAAGAACATCATCGCCAGGACGCCGATGACGGTGAGCAGCGAGGTGACGAGCTGTCCCAACGACTGCTGCAGGCTCTGCGAGATGTTGTCGATGTCATTCGTGACGCGACTGAGCAGTTCGCCACGAGGGGTGCGGTCGAAGTGACTGAGCGGGAGACGGTGGATCTTCGCCTCGACCTCCTCACGCAGTCGGTAGACCGTGCGCTGGGTCACGCCGTTCAGCACGTAGCCCTGGAGGAAGCTGAATACGGACGCGAATACATAGAGCAGCAGCACGATGCCGAGGATCATGCTGAGGCTCGAGAAGTCGATCCCGGTACCGGGATGCAGATTCATGCCGCGCAGGAGGTCGGCGCGTTGGCTGTCGCCGGATGCCTCGAGCTGTTCGAGAACCTGAGCTTTGGTCGCACCTGCCGGAAGGCTGGACGAGATGACGCCCTCGAAGATGAGGTTCGTGGCGTTGCCGAGCAGCTTGGGGCCGACGACGGACAGCACGACGCTGATCACCCCGAGCGCGACGACCAGCGCCACCTTGGCCCGCTCCGGCGCGAGCCGGCCGAAGAGGCGCTTCGCGGAGGGGCCGAAGGTATTGGCCTTTTCGACGGGCATGCCCATGCCGCCGAACGGGCCGCCTCCGCCCGGGCCGCGGCCGGCCGGTGGGCGGCCTGCTGCTTGCCCGCTCATGCTGGCTCCTCTACGGCCAGCTGGCTGGCGACGATCTCTGCGTATTCGGGTGAGCTGAGGAGCAGCTCCTCGTGGGTTCCGCTGCCGACGACCGCTCCGTGCTCGAGCACGATGATGCGGTCGGCGGACAGCACTGTGGCGACGCGCTGCGCGACGACGATGACAGTGGCGTCGCTGACGGAGCGCGCGAGAGCTGCTCTGAGTCGGGCGTCCGTGGCGGTGTCGAGGGCGGAGAACGAGTCATCGAAGAGATAGATCTCGGGCCGCTTGACCAGCGCGCGGGCGATGGCGAGTCTCTGGCGCTGTCCGCCCGAGACGTTGGTACCACCCTGCGCGACGGGCGCATCGAGACGCTCGGGCATCGCTTCGACGAAGTCCCGCCCCTGAGCGATCTCCAGTGCCTCCCACAGCTGCTCGTCGGTGGCATTCGGGTCGCCGAAGCGCAGATTGCTGGCCACGGTCCCGGAGAAGAGATACGGCCGCTGCGGCACGATCCCGATCCTGCTGTGGAGCACATCGGGGTCGAGCTCGCGGACGTCGACGCCGTCCACGAACACCGCTCCGCCGGTCGCGTCGAACAGGCGGGGCAGCAGGTTGATCAGCGTGGTCTTGCCGGCACCTGTGCTGCCGACGATCGCGGTCGTCTGGCCTCGGTGGGCGGCGAAGCTCACTCCGCGGAGCACGGGCTGCTCCGCGCCCGGGTAGGTGAAGCTCGCGTTTCGAAACTCGACCTCGCCGATCGTCGGCGGGGTCGAGACCGGGTTGGCCGAGATGACCACGGAGGTCTCGGTGTCGAGCACCTCGCCGATGCGGCCGGCGGATACGGAGGCGCGTGGCAGCAGCACCGCGATGAAGGTGGCCATCATCACGGCCATCAGGATCTGGACGAGGTAGCTGAGGAACGCGGTGAGCGCTCCTACCTCCATCCCGCCGTCCTGGATCCGGTACGCGCCGAACCAGAGCACGGCGACGCTCGACACGTTCATCACGAGCAGCACGGCGGGGAACATCAGGGCGAACAGACGGCCGGCGAACACCGCCGTCTCGGTGACCGCCGCGTTGGCGTCGGCGAAGCGTCCGATCTCCTCCTCCTCGCGGACGAAGGCGCGGACGACGCGGATGCCGGTGAGCTGCTCGCGCAGCACGCGATTGACCGTGTCGATGCGCGCCTGCATCTTCTGGAACTGCGGCACCATCCTGCTGACGATCAGTCCGACCGCGACCAGCAGCACCGGGACGGCGACGACGAGGATCCAGGACAGCTGAAGGTCCTCGCGGAGGGCCATGACCACGCCGCCGATGCTGAGGATGGGTGTCGCGATGAGCATCGTGCAGGTGACCAGCACGAGCATCTGCACCTGTTGGACATCGTTCGTCGATCGGGTGATGAGTGAGGCCGCTCCGAAGCGGGTGACCTCCCGCTCGGAGAAGTCCCCGACGTGCGAGACGATGCTGGCACGCATGTCGCGGCCGACCAGCATCGCGATGCGGGCGCCGAAGTAGACGGCCGCGACCGAGCAGGCGATCTGTACCAGAGTGATCGCGAGCATCAGAGTTCCGATGCCGAGGATGTAGCCGGTGTCGCCTGTCGCGACGCCGTTGTCGATGATGTCGGCGTTGAGGCTCGGGAGATAGAGCGAGGCGATCGACTGGCCCAGCTGGAAGATGATGACGCCTACCAGGAGGGGCCAATGAGGGGCGATGAAGCGCCTCAGGATGCGAGAGAGCATGCTCAGTTTTCTGTAGTGGGAGGTTCGGTGACGAGGTGGTGGGGGCAGACCGCCTGCTCGCCAGGACGCAGAGCCCCGGTGACCACGAGGCCGGCGAGCTGGGCCGCCGATAGTGGACGGTCCCCCGCGATAGGTTCGATGGCCGAGGAGAAGGCGAGGAGTCGGAGGTACTGTGCGAACTCGCTGACGGGGATGGCGAGCCGGTCGGTGTCGGCGGCGAACACCTCCTCGAGGGCCTGCAGCCAGTGCAGCCGGGAGCTGTCGTCGATGGGGGGACGGGCGTGCAGGCCGAGGCTCGCCATGACTGCGCGGACCTGGCTGAACCGATCACGGAGTGCGACGATCACCTCGGCGACTCTGACCTCGAGCGGGAGGGTGGCGTCGATCCTCTGCAGCGCGAGGATAAGCGGCAGCGGATCGAAGAGCTGGGCGATTGCGGCGTTGATCAGGCTTTCCTTATCGCCGAAAGCGCGGAAGATCGTTCCCTCGGCAACGCCCGCTGCATCGGCGATCTGCCGCGTGGACACATCCCGACCGTTCGCGCGGATCAGCGGCAGCACGGCATCGAGGATCGCGTCACGCCGATCGTCCGGGGCAAGGGGCCGAGCCCGACCCCGAGTCTCCGTCAGATTCTGCACCTGTTCACGCTAGTGAGTGAGCACTCACTCGGCAAGCGCAGCAGCGCGCGTCTCCTCGAGACGGATCGGATCAGAGGGGCAGTGCGTCCTCGCCGAGCCATTTCTCAGCGAGGTGGTCGGCGATGACCCGCCGGATGGTGCCCGATCGTGAGCGCAGCACGATCGACTCGGTGCGGATGATCGGTCCCTTGCGGCGCACGCCATCCACCAGGCCGCCGTCGGTGACACCGGTGGCGACGAAGAAGGTGATCTCGCTGCGCACCAGCTCGTCGGCGGAGTAGACGTAGTCGAACTTCAGACCCGCATCCAGGCCCTTCTGATACTCCTCGTCGGTCTTGGGGGCGAGTCGGCCCTGGATCAGCCCGCCGAGGGCCTTGATCGCACAGGCCGTGGCGACGCCCTCTGGGCTGCCGCCGGTTCCCACGCACATGTCGATCCGCGTCTCGTACCGGGCCGCGTTGATCCCTCCCGCGACATCGCCGTCCAGCAGCAGGCGGGTTCCGGCGCCAGCGGCGCGGATGTCCTCGATCAGCTGCTCGTGCCGGGGCCGGTCGAGGACGGCGATCTGCATCTCCTCGACCCGCTTGCCCTTCGCTTTCGCCAGGGCACGGATGTTCTCACCGATCGGCTTGCGGATGTCCACCACGCCGATGCCCTCCGGGCCGGTGACGATCTTGTCCATGTAGAACACCATCGACGCGTCCAGCATCGACCCGCGATCCGACACCGCGATCATCGAGAGCGCGTTCTGACGCCCCGCCGCGGCGAGCGAGGTGCCGTCGATGGGGTCGACGGCGATATCGCAGGACGGCCCGCGGCCGTTGCCGACGTGCTCGCCGTTGTAGAGCATGGGCGCCTTGTCCTTCTCCCCCTCCCCGATCACCACGACTCCGTCGAAGTTGACGGTCCCGAGGAACGCCCGCATCGCGTCCACGGCGGCCTTGTCAGCCCCGTTCTTGTCCCCCCGTCCGATGAAGGGCACGGCGCGGATCGCGGCCGCCTCGGTCGCTCGGACCAGCTCCATCGCCAGGTTGCGGTCGGGCTGGAGGAAGAGCGTTGCCGTATCGGTGCCGACCATGATGATTTCCCTTCGGGCGACGCCGCCCTGACCTTGTCCCGGCGGGGTGCGTTCTCCGGGTGATCGAAGCCTATCGAGGCCTCTGCATCAGCGTCCCGTCACCCTGTCCCGTCACCCCTGTCCCGGCGCCCGCGGCTCAGTAGACTCAGGACCGCCGCGCCGCCCGCGCCCGTGAATCGAGGAGAGTCTCATGCCAGTCGCCACCCCGGATCAGTACGCCGAGATGCTCGATCGGGCGAAGAAGGAGGGCTTCGCCTACCCCGCCGTCAACGTCGCCTCGTCGTCCTCCATCAACGCCGTGCTGCAGGGCCTCACCGCCGCGGGCTCGGACGGCATCATCCAGGTCACCACGGGCGGAGCGGACTACTTCGCCGGCCACACCGTGAAGAACCGTGCATCAGGCGCCCTCGCCTTCGCCGCCTTCGCCACGGAGGTCGCCAAGAACTACCCCATCACTGTCGCGCTGCACACCGACCACTGCCCGAAGGACGCACTCGAGAGCTTCGTCCTGCCGCTCATCGCCGCCTCCGAGGATGAGGTCCGCGCGGGACGCAATCCCATCTTCCAGTCGCACATGTGGGACGGCTCAGCAGTGCCGCTGAACGAGAACCTCGAGATCGCGAAGGAGATCATCGTCCGCACGAAGGCGATCAACGCGATCCTGGAGGTCGAGATCGGCGTGGTCGGCGGCGAGGAGGACGGTGTCAGCCACGAGATCAACGAGCACCTCTACACGACGCTCGACGACGCCATCGCGACCGTCGAGGCTCTCGGTCTCGGTGAGGCGGGCCGGTACATGGCGGCCCTGACCTTCGGCAACGTGCACGGTGTCTACAAGCCGGGCAATGTGAAACTCAAGCCCGAGCTGCTGGGCGCCATCCAGGCGGGGCTCGCCGAGAAGTACGGCAACGGTCCCAAGCCCCTCGATCTCGTCTTCCACGGCGGATCGGGTTCGACTCAGGCGGAGATCACCGAGGCGGTCGGCAACGGCGTCATCAAGATGAACATCGACACCGACACCCAGTACGCCTACACGCGGTCCATCGCGGACACCATGTTCAAGAACTACGACGGCGTGCTCAAGGTGGACGGCGAGGTCGGCAGCAAGAAGGTCTACGACCCGCGCTCCTGGGGCAAGCTCGCCGAGACGGCGATGGCCGCGCGCGTCACCGAGGCCACCCGCGAGCTCGGCAGCTACGGCAAGTCCGCCAGCTAGCCCCTGGCGCTCGTCGGCAGGGCCCACGGCGCACGCTTGCGCCGGGGAAGCCCGTCGAAGCCCAACGGATATCGGGCTCAGCCAGCCAAAGGCAGCAGCTATGGGGCGGGCGTGGGCGAGGCCGTCGCGAGGGTGTTGATGTACTGGAGCATCGCGGGATCGCTGAACATGGCGACGCCGACCAGGACCGATCCCACTACCGTCGCGAGAACTCCAGCTGTGAGGGGAACCCAGAAGGCGATCCTGCCGCGGCGCAGGCGCGGCAGTGTGACTGCGAAGGCGGCGATCAGCAGCACCACGTGGACGATGTTGATGACGATGCCGATCGTCGAGGCGATCCCGTCGCTCGTGTACCGGCCGTAGCCGCCAGCCTTGTACACCTCATCCAACACGCTGCCCAGCGCGAGCATCTGCGGGATGGAGACGAGCGTCACGTACAGGCCGAGAGCCAGCAGTGAGACCGTGAGGATCGCGTCCCATCGCCGTGGCTGCCGTATGGCGCTCGCGGGGGGCGCCGTCGGCACGGCGGCCGACGGCTTCGGCTCGGCGCGCGCCGCCGGTTCGACCCGAGGACCGTACTCGCCATATCCGGGCGCCGGTCCGGAGGTGGGCCTGTCGCTCACGGTGTCCGCCTCATCGGGTCGCTCTCACCGGATCGCTCACAGGGTCTCGCGTGCGGCGGCCTCGGCCGCGCGGCCGGACGCCGTGGTGCGGATGCGTCCGCCGATCGCGCGCGCGTCGCTCTTGCCGTTGAGGTCGCGGCGCAGCTCCTTGGGCAGCGAGAAGATCAGATCCTCCTCGGCCGTCTTGACGACTTCGACGTCGCCGTAGCCGGCGCCAGCCAGCCGCTGGAGAACCTCGTCCACGAGCTCCTCCGGAACGGATGCCCCACTCGTCACGCCGACGGTACGCACGCCGTCGAGCCATTCCTGGCGCAGCTCGCTCGCGTAGTCGACGCGATACGCGGCCTTCGCACCATGTTCCAGCGCGACCTCGACCAGCCGGACGGAGTTGGACGAATTGGCCGATCCGACGACGATCACCAGATCGGAGTCGCGCGCGACCTTCTTGATGGCGACCTGCCGGTTCTGGGTGGCGTAGCAGATGTCGTCACTGGGCGGGTCCTGCAGATTGGGGAAGCGCTCGCGCAGACGGCGGACCGTCTCCATGGTCTCGTCGACCGAGAGCGTGGTCTGGGAGAGCCAGACGACCTTGTCGGGGTCCTTGACATGGATCGTCGCTACGGCGTCCGGCGACGTGACCAGGGTGATGTGGTCGGGAGCCTCGCCCGCAGTCCCCTCGACCTCCTCGTGCCCCTCATGACCGATCAGCAGGATCTCGAAGTCGTCCCGCGCGAAGCGCACCGCCTCGCGGTGCACCTTGGTGACGAGGGGGCAGGTGGCGTCGATCGCGTGCAGGCCGCGGTCCGCAGCCCCCTGCACCACTGTCGGGGCCACGCCGTGGGCGCTGAAGACAATCGTCGACCCGGTCGGCACCTCGTCGACCTCATCCACGAAGATCGCGCCGCGCTTCTCGAGCTGCGAGACGACGTGGATGTTGTGCACGATCTGCTTGCGGACGTATACGGGCGATCCATAGTGATCCAGCGCCTTCTCGACCGCGATGACAGCACGGTCCACACCCGCGCAATAGCCCCGCGGGGCTGCCAGGAGCACGCGCTTGGACCCGATGACGGGGGTATCCTCTAGCGTGCTCTGCACACCGGGGCTCTGCTCTCCGATGCGAGGCATGCCGAGGCCGATGGTGGCGTTGCTCACTCGGTGATTCTACTTGGGGCCGCTGACGAGTCAGCCGTGAGCGGCGCCGGGGCACCGCGGGGGCAGGCACCGTTGACGATGTTCTGCAGCGAGACGGAGAGGCAGGCGCATGGCAGACGCACCAGCGACCTTCGACGCACCGTGGCCGGTGGGCCTGCTCTCGAGCAAGCTCAAGGGCTGGATCGAGAGACTCGGCACGGTCTGGGTCGAGGGCGAGATCACCCAGTGGGGCGTCTCCGGGGGCAACGTCTACGGCAAGCTGAAGGATCTCGATCAGGCGGCCACGGTGAGCTTCCAGATCTGGTCCTCCGTGAAGGCCAAGCTCCCGACCGATCTCAAACAGGGCGACCGCGTCATCGCCCTCATCAAGCCCGAGTTCTGGATCAAGGGCGGCTCGCTCACCATGCAGGTGTTCGAGATGCGCCACGTCGGCCTCGGCGATCTGCTGGAGAGACTCGAGAAGCTGCGCGCGTCCCTGGCCGCCGAGGGGCTCTTCGCGTCGTCCCGGAAGCGTGCACTGCCCTTCCTTCCGCACCGGATCGGGCTCGTGACCGGCCGGGACTCTGACGCCGAGAAGGATGTGCTGCGCAATGCGCAGCTGCGCTGGCCATCCGTGGAGTTCCGCACGATCTACGCGATGGTCCAGGGCGACAGGGCCGCGATCGAGGTGGCCCGTGCCATCCGCACGCTCGACGCCGATCCCGAGGTGGACGTCATCATCGTCGCGCGTGGCGGAGGCGATTTCCAGAACCTGCTGCCGTTCAGTGACGAGGCACTCGTGCGTACCGTCTCCGGGATCAGCACCCCCTTGGTGAGTGCGATCGGACACGAGGCCGACCGTCCGCTGCTCGATGAGGTCGCCGATCTGCGCGCGTCGACGCCCACAGACGCCGCGAAGCGTGTGGTCCCCGACGTGTCGGAGGAGCTTGCGCGGGTGGCGCAGGCCCGCTCGCGCATCAGGAGTCGGGTCACCCACAAGGTGTCGATCGAGGTCGACCGCATCTCCGCGCTGCGGTCGCGTCCATCGCTCGGGCGCCCGTCGTGGCTGATCGACGTGCGAGCCGACGAGCTGACGCGCTGGGTCGCGCGTGGGGATGAGCTGACGGTCCGGATGGTCGAGCGTGGCGAGGTGCATACCCGCGAGCTGGCCACGAGGGTTCGCGCGCTGTCGCCGCATGGCACGCTGGCCCGTGGCTACTCGATCACTCAGCGCGGAGACGGCACGCTTGTCAGGAGCGCAGCGGACGCTCCCGAGGGCGAGCTCCTTGCGATCCGCCTCGCCGACGACACCGTCGGGGCGGTCAGCACGGGCACGGCTCCCCCGAGGGCGGCCGTCGGAGGGGATGAATAGAATGACGGCCGTGAGCGCCCAGAACCCATCAGCGCCTGCCGGTCCGGCAGCGGACTCGGCCATCGGCGAGCTCAGCTACGAGCAGGCACGCGACGAGCTCATCCAGGTCGTCGGCCAACTGGAGCAGGGCTCCGAGACGCTCGAGCACTCGCTGCAGCTCTGGGAGCGCGGTGAGGCTCTTGCCCAGCGCTGCGAGCAGGTGCTGCTCGGGGCCCGGACGCGGCTCGACGCGGCCCGCGCCGCCAAGGCTCCCGCAGCCGGCACCGCGGCCGAGTGAGCATGGCCCAGAAGCCGAACGCTCAGAGGTCCAACGCTCAGAGATCCAAAGAGCCGGCCATCGTCGCCGAGCTGGGTCGTCCGGAAACGCCCGAGGAGACCGCGGCGCGCAAGGCAGAGGACAGCCGCAAGCATCGCGCCAAGCAGACCTCCACCAACCTCTGGCTATCACTGCTCGCCACGGTCGCGGTGGCCGTGGTACTGGTGCTCCTCGTTCCCCGCGGCGACAATCCCATCGATCCCGACATCGACTACACCTCCCTGGCAGCGGATGCACAGGGCAGCGTTCCGTATCCTCTTGCCGTCCCAGCGCTGCCGGATGACTGGAAGGCGAATGCCGCTGAGCTCCGCACCAGCGGCTCGGGAGGGGTCGTCTCCTGGTATGTCGGCTTCATCACACCAGAGCGTGACTACCTCGCCTACAGCCAGGGCCTCGACGCCAACTCCACCTGGCTCGCCAACCTGCTCGACAACCACCGCGCCACCGGAACGACGGCGATCGGGGGGCTGGACTGGGACGTCTACGACGACCGCGACGATCGCGACGCGGGAAACCTGGCCTATGCGCTGTCCACAGAGCTGGACGACCAGATCTACGTCATCTACGGCACCGCGGAGGATGCCGAGGTCACCGAACTCGCGGCAGCGCTCGCCGAGCAGATCCGCGCCAATCAGAGCGAGGCCCAATGACTGAGGTCGTCAAGACACCTGCCCAGGTCTGGGCCCAGCTGCTGCGCGGCAACGAGCGATTCATGGCGGGCGAGCCGGCCCACCCGCGACAGGATGCCGAGCGCCGCGCGACTCTGGCTCACGTCCAGCGACCCGACGCGGCCCTTTTCGGATGCAGCGATTCGCGGCTCGCGGCCGAAATCATCTTCGACATGGGCATCGGCGACCTCTTCGTGGTGCGCAACGCGGGCCAGGTGATCTCCGACTCGGTCATCGGCTCGCTCGAATACGCGGTCGCGGTGCTCCAGGTCCCGCTCATCATCGTGCTGGGTCACGACGAGTGCGGCGCGGTCCGGGCCGCGATCGATTCGCAGGGGCCCGGCGCCCCGAGGCTTCCGGTGCACATCGAGCGGCTGGTGAGCCAGATCATTCCCGCGGTGCGGGCAGCCGGGCCCGTGAGCG
>Ga0190267_10000190_pt1 | contig 13163 bp, 11 predicted proteins | sample Popmic239T_FD_140332 | JGI IMG/M metagenome (GOLD analysis project Ga0190267, IMG submission 140332) | Populus adjacent soil microbial communities from riparian zone of Oak Creek, Arizona, USA - 239 T | ecosystem: Environmental > Terrestrial > Soil > Riparian zone | place: USA: Arizona... | reverse complement strand
TGCGCCCGCGAGGGGCCCCTCCCCCGGCCCCTCCCCGCTCGTTCCTCGCGGAGAGGGGAGAATTCGATCCCGCTACACGAGCTTCCAGGTGGGCACCCCCGTGATCCAAACGCTTCTGCGTGTTACATTTGCCGGCGACCGCGCCCACGACCGGCGGGGGCGGCGCTTCTTCAGCGGCTGGACGGATGGACTCGCAGAACAAGGCTCCCGCGCCGCGGCTGGCGCTCTGGACGACGGTGGCCGTGATGGTGGGGATCATCGTGGCGGCCGGCGTGGCGGTGGCGCCGCGCCCGGCGCCGCGGTTCCACGGCACCACGTACACGTCGGTAGCCCCGGCCGCGGAGTTCTCGCTGACGGACCACGACGGCCGGCCCGTCTCACTGCGCAGCTACCGCGGCGCGCCGGTGCTGCTGTTCTTCGGCTACACGCACTGCCCGGACGTCTGCCCGCTCACGCTGCACCGCGTCACGCGCGCCCTCCGCGCGGCGGGCGGCAGGGCGGATGACGTCCGCGTGCTGATGGTGACGCTGGATCCCGCCCGCGACACCCCCGCCGCCCTCAAGGCGTACGCCCAGCGGTTCGGCCCCGAGGTCGTCGGCCTGACGGGCGACAGCGCCGCGCTGTCAAACGCGCGTGCCGGCTACGGCGCCTTCATCGCGGACGTCCCCGCGCAACCCGCGTCCGCCGGCCACGCGCACGGCGCCGGCGCCGCGCCTCCCTCCGCCGCGCCCGCGCTGAAGACGGTGCATCCCGGCGTGGTGTACGGCATCGACCGGCGCGGCAACCTGCAGGTCGTCATCACCGAAGGCGCCCCCGTCGAGCAGATCGCGGACGACGTGCGGACGCTGTCGCGCTTGTAAGTCGGGCGCGATGAACCTTGACGGCGTCACGCCTCGAAGTGAGTTTTAATCTCATCCGTGCGGAGAGCACGGCTTTACCTCCCCCGGGTCTGCCTCGCGCACACCCGGGGTTTTTGTTGAACTCCACTAACGCACTAACGCACTCCCGCACTCGCGCACTCTCACTCCCACCTCACTGCGGCAGCGCGCGAAAGGCCTCCTCCAGCTCCCGGCGGGTGCGCTCGTCCAGGCGCAGGGACTCGGCGCGGACGCTGCTCTCGATGCTCTCCACGCGGCTGGCGCCGGGGATGGGCACCAGCGACGGCGAGGCCGCCAGGATCCACGCCAGCACCAGCTCCTCGGGCGTGGCGCCGTCGTACCGGGCGCCGATCTCGCGCAGGTCGTCGCTCTCGCGCAGCAGCGTCACGCGCCGCCCGCCGCCCACCGGCGAGTAGGGCAGAAAGGTGATGGAGCTCTGGTCGCAGAACTGGATGACGCCCGTCTGCTCCGCCGAGCGGTCCCACGGGTTGTAGCGGTTCTGCACCGAGGTCACGGGGACGATGGCGAGCGCCGCCTGGATCTGCATCAGCGACACGTTGCTCAGCCCCACCGCCGCCACCTTGCCCTCCTCGTACAGCCGCGCGATCTCGCCCACGCTGTCGGTAAAGCGCACTTTCGGATCGGGCGCGTGCAGCTGGTACAGGCCGATGCGGTCCACGCCCAGCATCCGCAGGCTGTGCTCGCAGGCGCGGCGCAGGTGCTCGGGGCTGCCGTCGTGGCCCCAGCGTCCGGCCGGCCGCACGCCGCCGCCCTTGGTGGCCACCAGCACGTCGTCGCGCACCCCCATCTCGTCCAGCGCCTCCGCGATCAGCCGCTCGTTGTGGCCGTACTCGGAGTCGTCCAGGCAGTACACGTCCGCCGTGTCGATGAAGTTGACCCCCAGCTCCACCGCCCGCCGGATCACCTGCTTCGCCTGCGCGCGCTCCGGCCGCCCCACCGTGGAGAGCGGCATTCCCCCCAGCCCGATGCGCGTCGCCCGCCGCCCCGTCCGCCCCAAATTCACCTGTTGCATCGCGCCTCCCGGTGCGTACGCGTGCGTCGCCGGCTGATTCGTCGTTGCTCGATGGAACCGCAACTGCTGGTTTGGGCGTGTCCCTCCGCTGCGCTCCGGGCCGGGCTGCGCGCGCCGTAGGCAACGATACGACTGTTGCCAACGGCGCCGAGCCCCCGGCGCTCACCCGCATCGGACGCGTTCCCGCGGCGCTCGTGCATCCGCGCCGGGTTCTCGGCCCTGCGGGCGCGCATCCCTCACGCGACGGCCTCCCTCGGCGGAAGCTCCGATGCGAGGATTCTCCGCCGTCCGTGTCGCGCCGCTCCCCGGACCCGATCCTCCCGGGCCGTCCCGCGTTCCCGTCGATCCGGAACGTCGCACGCCGGGCGAGGTGGCCCGGCGTGCGTGTTCCTACCGTCCCGGCCTGAGCGTCAGTAGCCCGACGGGTTGCTCGGGTCGCGGAAGCCCGTGCTCGGCGGCGACTCGCCCTGCCGCGAACCGCCGCCGTGCTCCATGGGCGGATCGTTGCGCTTGGTGTCGTCCGTCATCGACGGCCACGCGCCGCCCGACGCGCCGTAGCCCGAGCCGCCGGTGCCCGAGCCGCCGCCGGTTCCGCCCGTCCCCGATCCACCGCTCCCCGAGCCGCCCAGCCCGGACCCGCCGCTGGTCCCGCCCAGCTCCGAGCCGCCGGTACCCCCGCCGGTCGATCCGCTGCCGAAGCCGGATCCCCCGGTGCCGCCGGTCCCGCCGCCCGTCCCGCTGCCGCCCAGCCCCGAGCCGCCCGTCGAACCGCCGACGCCCGGACCCGTGCCGCTGTCGCCCAGCCCGGCGCCGCCCAGGCCGGAGCCGCCGACGCCACCCGTCGAGCCGCCGGTGGTGCCGGTGCCGAAGCCGCTGCCGGTGCCCGCGCCGCCCGTGCTGCCGCCGGTGCCGGTGCTGCCCAGGCCGGATGCGCCCGTGCCCGCCGTTCCGGTGCCGGTGCCGCCGGTCGCGCCGGTACCGGCCGTGCCGCCGGAGCCCAGCGCGCCGGTCGCGCCGGTGCCGCCGGTGCCGGACGTTCCGCCGCCGCCCTCACCGCCGCCGCGGCGCTCGTCGAACTCCTTGCGGATGCCGTCCAGCGCGCCCTGGATGCGCGAGAGCAGCCCGTCGATGCGCGGCTGCACGTCGGCCAGGAACTCGTCCACCTTGGGCTTGGCGCGGTCGCGCGCGTCCTGCAGGCGCGGCTTCAGGTCCTCCACCACGCCCTCCACCCGCGACTCCACGTCCTGGAACATCTGCTTCACGCGCGGACGCAGGTCGCCGAGCACCGCCTCGATGCGCGAGTTCAGCTCCTCGAACGGGCTGTCGTGGCCGCCCGTCCCGGTCGACCCACCGGTGCCGCCCGTCGATCCGCCGGTCCCCGTGGAGCCACCCGTGCCGCCCGTGGAGCCGCCCGTCTCCGTAGATCCACCCGTGCCCGCGGAGCCGAACGCGTCGCCGGTGCCCGTGCCGCCGGTCGATCCGCCCGTGCCGGTGGAGCCGCCGGTGGTCCCGCCCGTCCCGCCCGTCGATCCCGATCCGAAGCCCGAGCCGCCCGTTCCGCCGCCCGTGGAGCCGGAGCCGAACCCGCCGGCCCCTCCGGTGCTGCCGCCGGTGGACCCGCTGCCAAAGCCGCTGGACCCGCCTGTCCCGCCCGTACCGCCCGAAGAAGAGCCTGGCGTACCGCCGGTGCCAGAGGAATCGCCGGGGCCGCCGTAAGGGTTGTTGTCCATGGTCCGTCTCCCGTGCTGAGCGAAAGGGTGGAGGAGCGCCGGCCCGATGCCGCGCCCTGCCGAACTACGTCATGCACACGCGCGGGTTTCCCACGCACCCGCCGTGCCGGGACGGAAGGAGGTACGAAGGTACGAGGGTACGAAGGTGCGCCCCCGTCTCGTTGGCGACGTCACGCGCGTCCGTATCACCGTACCTTCGTACCCCGCACCCTCGTACCCCCATAGCCTTTCCGCCCCTCGCAACCCGTGCCATATTGCACGGTTGCGCCACCCGGACGGAGGGCGCGCTTCCCCGTTACGAGCTTTGATACCGATGGCGACTGTCGACCTGCCGGCTGCCGGCGCCCCGCTCACGGCCCTCAGCGAAGACGAGCTGATGTTCCGTGACGCCGTGCGCCAGTTCGCGGAAGAGGACGTGCGTCCGCGCGTGAACGCGATGGACGAGAAGCAGCAGATGGACCCCACGCTCATCCCGCAGTTCTTCGAGCTGGGGCTCATGGGCATCGAGGTGCCCGAGGAGCTGGGCGGCACCGGCGCCTCGTTCTTCACGGCCGTGCTGGTGGTGGAGGAGCTGAGCCGGGTGGACGCCAGCGTGGGCGTGTTCGTGGACGTGCAGAACACGCTGGTGAACAACGCGTTCCTGCGCTGGGGCAGCGAAGAGATCAAGGCCAAGTACCTGCCGCAGCTGGGCAGCGACAAGGTGGGCGCCTACGCGCTCTCCGAGGCCGGCTCCGGCAGCGACGCCTTTGCGCTGGCCACCCGCGCCGTGGCCGCCGACGGCGGCTTCCGCCTGACGGGCCGCAAGCTGTGGATCACCAACGGCGGCGAGGCGGAGGTGTTCATCGTCTTCGCCAACGCCAACCCGCAGGCGGGCTACAAGGGGATCACCGCGTTCGTGGTGGAAAAGGGCTTCGGCGGGTTCTCCGTGGGCAAGAAGGAGGACAAGCTGGGCATCCGCGCCTCCAGCACCACCGAGCTGATCCTGGAAGACGTCTTCGTCCCGGCGGAGAACGTGCTGGGCGAGGTGGGCAAGGGGTACAAGACGGCCATCGAGACGCTGAACGAGGGCCGCATCGGCATCGGCGCGCAGATGATCGGCATCGGGCAGGGGGCGCTGGACGCCACCGTGAAGTACGTGCAGGAGCGCGAGCAGTTCGGCAAGCGCATCGGCGACTTTCAGGGCGTGCAGTTCCAGATCGGGCAGATGGCCACGGAGCTGGAGGCCGCGCGGCTGCTGGTGTACAACGCGGCGCGCCTCAAGGACGCCGGCCAGCCGTTCCTGCAGGAGGCCGCGATGGCCAAGCTGTTCAGCAGCCAGGTGGCGCAGCGCATCACCAGCACCTGCATCGACCTGTTCGGCGGCTACGGCTTCACCCGCGAGTACCCCGTGGAGAAGTTCTACCGCGACAGCAAGATCGGCACGATCTACGAAGGCACCAGCAACATGCAGCTGCAGACCATCGCCAAGAACCTGATGAAGTAGCGTCGGGACGTTTCGCGATGGGTGAGGGGCCGCGGCGATCGATGCCGCGGCCCCTCGTCTTTTCGTCTTGGGGCATAGCGGATCCGCTCCGCACAAGAGCCTTGCAACCGCTTCACCAACGCTGCATTGTTTCACGAACGAGAAACAATCAAGGGGACATGCAACGAGCAACGACACCCCGCCAGGTAGAAGGGGCTGTGTTGAGGCTGCTCCGGGAGGCGCTCGGTCCGGCAGCAACGGTCGAGATCTCTGCACAGGCTTCCGGCGTGGACCTGAATGTCCGCCTGGCTGGCGGGCAGGTACTATCGCTGCACGTCAAGGACCTGGATGCGGCACGCGCGCCGGAGGGAGGCGCGGATACCAGCGTGTACGTGCTTCGCCGTGCCACCCGCCGGCTGCAGGACGAGATGCGGCGGGCCGGCCTCAGCTTCGTGGATACGTCGGGCACCGTCCATCTCGCGCTCGCCAACATCCTCGTCGACCGCACCAACCTGCGGGCGGGCGCACGGCGCGCCATCATTCACCAGAGCTTCGACCCGTTCTCCGATCGTGGTTCGATGATCGCCCGCACCCTCCTGGACTCCGTTCCGGGGGAGCGTACGTGGGGGGTACGGGAAGTGGCGGCGGAGGCGGGGGTGAGCCCCGCAACGGCTACGCGGGTGCTGCGCGAGCTGGAGCGTCACGGAGTCCAGGTCGAGCGACGCGGGCGGAGTGCCGCGGTGCGCCTGACGGACCCCCACGCTCTGTTCGCGGCGTGGACGCGGGCCTACGACTGGACGCGGAACCCGAGCGCCACCTTCAACGCGCCCATGGGAGACCCGGCCCGATTTCTGGCCCGGACGGGACGTGCGTGGAACGGCCCTCGCTGGGCGCTCGCGCTGCAGGCCGGGGCCGCCCGCGTGGCGCCGTTATCCACCTGGAGCCGGGTGCACATCTACGTGGATGTGCCCGACAGCCCCGCGCTGGTCACGATCGGGGAAGCGCAGGGCTGGGAGCCGGCGGAAGGGGGAAACGTGGTGCTGCTCAGGCCGTGGTATCGCACTTCGGTGTGGCACGGGCTCCAGCGGATCGCGGGGCTTCCGGTTGCCAGCGCGCTGCAGCTGGCGCTGGACCTGTGGCATTATCCCCTGCGCGGCCGCGAGCAGGCCGAGCACCTGCTCGAAACCGTGGTGGTCAGGTCACGATGATGATGATGCGCCAGGCGGATCTGGAAGGGACGCTACGTACGATTCTGGAGGATCTGCAGCCATACCGGTCCGATCTGGTGCTGATCGGTGGCTGGGTTCCGTACCTGTATCGGCACTACGGCGGATTGGGTTCGTGGCGCGGTGCGGACACTCTCACCTTCGAGCTGGACGTGCTCGTCTCACGGCCACTGCCACCGCTGGGCCGCCCAAACCTGGCCACGGTGCTCCAGGAAGCGGGGTTTCGGCCGCAGGCAGGCGAGACGCCACCTGCCGTCTGGGTGCGGGACGCCGCCGCGGGCGAGAAGATCGAGTTCATCACCGTGCACCGGGGGATAGCCCAGGGGCAGGGGCGGGTGGTGCCGCTGACGGAGCAGCCCGGGGTCGGGGCCATTCCGCTCGCCGAGCTGGAGGTGATCCGGAGCCACACCCGCACGCTTCTCCTTCCACCGCTGCCGCAGCTCCGCGCCGTGGAAGTGCAGGTTCCAAGGCTGGGCGCGTACGTGGTCAACAAGGCACTCACGTTCATCCGGCGCCGGCCGCGCGCGGACGAGGTCGGCACACCCAAGCTCGCCAAGGATCTCCTCTACCTGCGCGACCTTGCGGCTTCTGGAGAGAACGTGATGGCCGCCATATACGAAGACGTCGAGATCATTGCCTGTGATCCGGGCGGTGCGGAGCGCCTCAGGACCGCGGCGACCAACCTCTGGTTCGCGGCCGAGGGACACCTGCGACACCACCTCACCGGCACAGCGCGGATGGTGCTGGAGCGTGAGTCGAGCTCCGGGCTGGAGTTGGAGGAGGCCCGTACGCGGGGGTACCTCCGCGACCTGCACGCGCTGCTCCTGGAGTCAGCTGACCGTCACGCACCGCCGGAGAGCACCGCGCCTTCCCCCGATCCTGACGAGTGGTGATACCTGGCCACTAAGGCCCCGCCGGACGACGAGGGGCACCCGGCTGGCTGGCCGGGTGCCCCTTCGCTATTCTGCGGGCAGGCTCCATCCCCCACCAATGGTCTCGCTCCCGACGCACCCGCTCCGACGAATGACGATGACGTTTCCGATACGCGTCCGCCGCGCCCTGCATCTGCTGACCCTTGCCGCGCTGTCGGTGACGGCCGCCTCACCCGTGGGCGCGCAGGAGAGGGCGCGGGACCTGGGCATCCACCTGCCGGGGACGCCGGGGCCGCTGAACGCCATCACCGACGTGGCGGGGGTGGAGGTGGGGCACACCACGCTCATCCGCGGCGAGGGGCGGCTGGTGCGGGGGCAGGGACCGGTGCGCACCGGGGTGACCGCCATTCTGCCGCGCGGCCGCACGGGGCCGGACAGCGTGTTCGCCGCCTGGTTCTCGCTCAACGGCAACGGGGAGATGACGGGCACCACCTGGATCACCGAGGCCGGAGTGCTGGAGGGGCCCGTGCTGATCACCAACACCCACAGCGTGGGCGTGGTGCGCGACGCCACCATCGACTGGATGTCGCGCAACGGCCGCGTGCCCATCTTTGCGCTCCCCGTGGTGGCGGAGACGTTCGACGGGGCGCTGAACGACGACCTGGGCTTTCACGTGCGGCCGGAGCACGTCTCTGCCGCGCTGGACGGCGCGCGCGGCGGGCGGGTGCCGGAGGGGAACGTGGGCGGCGGCACGGGGATGATGTGCCACTTCTTCAAGGGCGGCATCGGCACGGCGTCGCGCCGGGTGACGGTGGGCGACTCGGTGTATACGGTGGGCGTGCTGGTGCAGTGCAACTACGGCGCGCGGCGCGAGCTGCGGGTGGACGGCGTTCCCGTGGGCGAGGAGATCCGCGACCTGCGCCCGTGCATCGCGGGCGGCCTGACCCCCTCGCGCCCGTGGCTGGCCGGCGTGCCCGCCTGCGCCGCGCGCACGTCGGACGCCGGTACCGCGCCGGACGCGCCCGCGTCGCGCATCGAGGGGCTGGGCTCCATCATCGTGGTGGTGGCCACGGACGCGCCGCTGCTGCCGCACCAGCTCAAGCGCATGGCCACGCGCGTGTCGCTGGGGGTGGGGCGGATGGGCGGCTTGGGGGAGAACTCGTCGGGCGACATCTTTCTCGCCTTTTCCACCGCCAACCGCGGCGCCTCGGTGGCGGAAGGGATCGCGGACCTGCGGATGCTCTCCAACGAGGAGATCAACCCGTTCTTCGGCGCCACCGTCCAGGCCACGGAAGAAGCCATCCTGAACGCCATGCTCGCCGCGCAGACGATGACGGGCGCCGACGGCTTCCGGGTGCACAGCCTTCCCCACGACCGCCTGGTGGAGGTGATGCGCCGCCATCACCGCATCCGCGACTGACGCATCCGCGTCCCCGCGTTCCAGCCCGGCCGGAGGATTCCGGCCGGGGCGTTTCGTCATCCCGCATCCGCCGCATCGCCAAACCCATTCCCTGGCCGACGCGGTGTGGAAGGCGTAGACCGCTGCCCCCCATCGAGTTAGCGCAAGGACCTCTAACTTGCGGCGGGAAGCGGGATGCGTTATCCTTGAGGCGTCAACCACAAAACATCTCGGCTCTCCCCCGGCGAACGGCCCCCCTCAGGGCACGTACGCCGTTGCACCTTCCCATTGCTACAGGACGTCCATGCCATTCCGTCGCGCAACCCCCGCCGTGCTCGCCCTGGCCGTGCTGGCCGCCTGCTCCGACGGCGGCCCCTCTGGTCCGGACCTGGACCCGTCGCTGGCCAGCGCGGGGGAGCAGATCCCCACGCGGCAGGAGCAGCGCCCCGGCACGCTCATCGAAAAGAGCGACGTGGAGATGTGGTCGCTGGTGCAGTTCTCCGAGGGGCGCGTGGTGGTGGGCCTGCGGCAGCCGGGCGTGGCGCGCGGCGTGTGGCGCGGCAAGGTGCTGGTGGACCGCAACCAGAAGGCGCAGGGGCGCGCGGCGGTGACGTCGCAGCCGGGCGTGCAGCTGCTGTCCGAAGACGACCTGCTGCCGAGGATCGAGGTGCGCCTGGCGGACCAGGCCGCGCTGAGCGCCGTCCGCAAGCTGCCGTTCGTGGACTACGTGGAGCCGGTGATCCTGCAGCAGGAGATTCCGCAGTTCGCGGGCGTGGGCGGGTGCGGCTGGGGGAGCACGTGGACGGGCGACCGCCAGTACACCAGCACCGGCGACGTGTATTCGCAGAAGTTCACGGGGATGAACATCCCGGCGGCGTGGAGCTACAGCAGCGGCTCGGGGATCAAGATCGGCCTGATCGACACCGGCCTTTCCAGCGGGCAGGGGCAGTTCGTCAGCACGTTTACGTCGGGGCAGAGCTACGGGCGCACGCTCAGCGTGCTGCGCATCTCGTCCCAGTCCAGCGCCTACGACGAGTGCGGCCACGGCACGCGTATGGCCGGCATCATCTCCGCGCCGTGGGACGGGCAGAACGTGGGCGGGATCGCCTACCGCGCCAGCCTGGTGAGCGTGCGGCACGCCAGCGGCGTGGCCACGGTCAACAGCAGCGACGCGGCGGCCAGCGTGCGCCTGGCCAACCAGCAGGGCGCGCAGGTGATCGTGATGGCCTGGGAGTCGCTCAACTGGCTGTGGCAGGTGTCGGACGAGATCGAGTACTGGCACTACGGCCGGCAGGTGCTGTTCTTCGGCGCGGCGGGGACCAGCGGTTGCTACGACGGCATCCTGGACAGCAACGTCATCTTCCCGGCGGACATGCCCGAGGTGGTGGCGGTGACGGGCGTGACGTACCCGAGCGGCGGCGTGCCCTGCGGCATTCACCATGGCAGCGACGTGGAGCTCACCTCGTACCTGGACGTGCCCAGCACGGGCCGGTACACGGCGGACGTCGTCAGCATGGGCGGCAGCAGCAACGCGACGGCGGTGGCGGGCGGAATCGCGGCGCTGGTGTGGAGCCGCAACCCCACCATGACCCGTGACCAGGTGCGCGCGCGCCTGCAGCAGACGGCGCAGTACTATCCCAGCCGCCACTCGGAAGAGGGCTACGGGCTGATGAACGCCGTAAAGGCGGTCCGGGGCTACTGACGGAGAAAGTGCGAGAGTGCGAGAGTGCGAAAGTAACGGCGCTTCACTCCGCACCTGAGCACGGATGAACGAAAGGGGCACGCTCGAGGGCGTGCCCCTTTCTGTTTTACGGCCGGCTCTGTCCCGGGCGGTTGATGCTCGTTGCCGATCTGATGGGCAACACGCCGTCCCGGCCGCGGGAGCGAATGAATTCGCCGCTGGAAATTCGCGAAGTCCGCCTGCGCGGACTCGGCGGCCCGAGTGCATGCGGCGTCCCACGCACCTGCGCGTCCGCTACCAGGCGCGCGACCGGCTCCCCTCCTGGGCGGTTGATGCTCCTTGCGAATCTGATCCGGCAACGTCCGCCCGCTGGAGCGAATGAATTCGCCGCTGGAAATTCGCAAAGTCCGCCTGCGCGGACTCGGCGGCCCGGCCGCATGCGGCGTTCCACGCACCTGCGCGTCCGCTACCAGGCGCGCGCGACCGGCTCCGTCCAGGGCCGGTTGAAACTGCGGCACTGCGGCTACGACATCACGAAGTCCGCCTCAGCGGACTCGGCGGCCCGAGTGCATGCGGCATCCCATGCGGCTGCGCGTCCGCTACGGGTTCATCCCGAGGACGTCCTTCCACTTTCGCACTTTCGCACTTTCGCACTCCCGCACTCCCGCACTAACGCACTACCTCCACGCCCTTCCAGAACGCCACGTGATCGCGGATGTTCGCGGCGGCGTCCATGGGGTCGGGATAGTACCAGGCGGCATCGGCGTTGGCGTCGCCATCCACCACCACGTCGTAGTAGCTGGCGGTGCCCTTCCAGCCGCAGACGGTGTGCGTGGCGCTCTCCCGAAGGTACGCGCGATTCACGGCCTCCGGGGGAAAGTAGACGTTGCCCTCCACCATCTCGTAGCGGTCGCTCTCGGCGATCACGGCGCCGTTCCACGTAGCACGCGCCATCGGCTCCTCCTGGGGGGTGTTGGATGATCGATGGCGATCAGCGCTGCAGGATCCGGCCCGCCCGCTCCGCCGCCGAGTCCATAGCCGCGTAGGGCGACAGCCGGCCGGACGCCACGTCGTAGAGGAAGGCGCGCTGGCGCATGCGCGACTCGTCCTTCACGTCCGCCGGCGCCTCCAGCGCGTACACCAGGATGCGCGACGGGCCGAACGCGGCGTGCGACCGGTAGCGCAGTGGCGGGCCGAGCACCGGGCGAAGGTTGCGGCCATCCAGGCCCGTCACGTAAAGCGCCAGGGCATCGCCCGCATCCACCTCGCCGCTGCGGTCGGTGTCGTCCAGCGCCACCTCGTACGAGATCCACGCGCGCGGCGCATCGTTCTCCCCCGCCCCCGGATACGACACGTGGCGGATGAAGGCGGGGCGGTCCAGCAGCAGCCGCACGCCATCCGCATCCACGAACATCACGTTCACCGCGCTTTCCGCGTCCGGGTAGCCGCTGGACCCGTAGCTGGACCGGCGGCCCTGCGCGGCGCCGTGGTCCACCGCGACGATGCGCGTGGCCGTGCCCAGGATGGAATCGGGCATCCGGTACCGCACGGTGACCGGCTCCGGCGGCGCCGCCGGGCGCGCACCGCCGCTGGCCACGCGCTCGGCCTCGTCCGCGGCGCCGCGGTTGCCCAGCCACTGCGCCAGGATCATCACGCCGGCGCCCGCCAGGAACAGCAGCAGCAGGATGCCGATCAGCAGCCAGACGAGGCGCGCGGCGCGGTCCAGGGACGGTTTCATGGGGGATGATGCGGAAGGGAGACGGCAACCCGCCGAAAGGTGAGCGGGGCGCGCCGCTCCGGCAAGGAGGACGCGCCCGGTCCGGCCGGCGTCAGCGCGACGAGGTCTGGCCCCGGAAGCGGGCCAGGTACGGCTCGGCGGAGACCAGGTCCAGGTCCGGCGACTCGTCCACGAACTGGCGCAGCAGGGTGCCGTGGCCGCTGCCCATGATCACCAGCACCCGCTCCCCCGGCTGCGCCACGCGGGCGATGTTGGCGAAGATGTGCAGGTTGCGCGTGTACCAGCTCGCCACCTCGTGCGCGCCCTTGTAGGTGGTGTCGCGGCCCACCGTCGCCATCACCAGGTACCAGCCGTGCATGCTGTCGGCGCGCGCGGAGTTGGCCTCGGCCAGGATGGCGCCCACGGGCGTGGTGGCCATGCGCGCGTTCATCTCGGCCACGATGGCCTGGATGGTGGAGCCCATCCGCTGCGCCAGCTCGCCCTGCCCGTTCTGCGCGGCGTACTGCATCACCCCGCCCACGTCCATGCCCAGCTTGTAGTCCACCGGATGCACGCGGTCGTGCCCGAGCATCCCTGCCAGCCGAAAGCCCAGCTGCTCGATCTCGTTGCGGCCGAGCGTGTGGCTGCCAGCGCGGTAGGCGGCGTAGCGCGCATTCCACACCGAGTCGCGGCTCGGCTCCGCCTCGATGGCGATGCGCGTGGGGCGGAACTCCGCCAGCGCCCGCGCCACGGCGGCGATCTCGGCCTGGCGGTGCGGCGCCAGCACGTCGTCCGCGGCGGTGTTGGCGTAGTCCTGCCCCGGGTTGTCCATGTGGTACGTGCCCAGCACCATCACCTGCGCGCGCGGCGGGGTGGATTGGGCATGGCCCGGCGTGGCGGCGGCGAGCAGCAGAACGGTGAGAACGGCAGCCCTGGTCGGCATCGGTTGGCTCCGTAACGGGTGTCGATGGATGAGGCGCGCCCCGTCCTGCCCAGCGCGGTGCGGCGTACGGGACGGGCGAGGGCGGGGTTTCCCGGTCGTATGGGTCGATTGACCCAGAGGGGGAATGACGACGTCCCGCCGGATCGACGACGGAACCCCTTCGGAGCGTCCCCATGCGGACAGGTGGGAAAAAATCGTTGACATCCCGGCAGCGACGATTTT
>Ga0190267_10000189_pt1 | contig 13165 bp, 9 predicted proteins | sample Popmic239T_FD_140332 | JGI IMG/M metagenome (GOLD analysis project Ga0190267, IMG submission 140332) | Populus adjacent soil microbial communities from riparian zone of Oak Creek, Arizona, USA - 239 T | ecosystem: Environmental > Terrestrial > Soil > Riparian zone | place: USA: Arizona... | reverse complement strand
TTCGCCGCTGGAACATCGCAAAGTCCGCCTTCGCGGACTCGGCGGCCCGACGGCATGCGGCGTCCCGGGCACCGGCGCGTCCGCTCCCACGAGATTGCCGGATCAGATTCGCAACGGGCATAAACCCGGGGCTGGAAATGCCATAAGCCCCGCCCTGGGCTCGCGGAGCTCGCCCGGCGGGGCTTCAACCGCTCGAGACGGCCGGCCACGAAGCGTGACCGGCCGTCTCCGTTCACCCTCACACCCTCACACCCTCACTCCATCACACCCTCACACCCTCACACCCTCACACCCTCACCCCCGCCCCACCGCCTCCAGCCCGTACTGCTGGATCTTCGTGTGCAGCGTGCTGCGCGAGATGCCCAGGCGGTCCGCGGCGGCGGTGCGGTTGCCGGACAGGAGGAAGAGCGTGCGCTCGATGTGGCGGCGCTCCACCTCTTCCAGGCTCAGGATGGACGGCTCGTCGCGGGTGGCGCGCGGGGCGCCGGGCGCCTTGAGGCCCGGCGGCAGGTGCTCCGGCTCGATGCGCGCCGCGCCCGCCGCCAGCACCAGCGCGCGCTCCAGCACGTTCTTGAGCTCGCGCACGTTGCCCGGCCACGCGTACCCCGCCAGCACCTCCAGCGCCCTGGCCGACAGCTCCGTGGGCGAGTTGCGGTGCCGCTGCCCGATCTCCCGCAGAAAGCGGTGCGCCAGCTGCAGCACGTCCTCGCGCGAGCGCTCGCGCAGCGGAGGGACGACCAGCGGAAAGACGGAGAGGCGGTAGAACAGGTCCTCGCGAAAGCGCCCGGCGCGCACCTCCGCGTCCAGGTCACGGTTGGTGGCCGCCACCAGCCGCACGTCCACCTGCATCTCGCGGGTGCCGCCCAGCCGGCGAAAGCTGCGCGTCTCCAGCACCTTGAGCAGCTTGGGCTGCAGCTCCGGCGCCAGGTCGCCGATCTCGTCCAGGAACAGCGTGCCCCGGTCCGCCACCTCGAACAGCCCGCGCTTCATCTCCTTGGCGTCGGTGAAGGCGCCGCGCTCGTGGCCGAACAGCTCCGAGTCCAGGAACGTCGCCTGCAGCCCGGCACAGTTGATCTCCACGAACGGGCCGCGGGCGCGGGGGCTGCGGGCGTGGATCATCTGCGCGATGAAGCTCTTGCCGGTGCCGCTTTCCCCCAGCAGCAGCGCCGTGGTCTCACCCGACCCCGCCAGCAGGTCCACCTGCCGCCCCAGGTCGCGCATCATGGGCGATTCGCCCAGCCCGCCGGCTTCCGTCCGCTCCGCCATCGACCGCGCCAGCAGCTCGTTGGTCCGCCGCAGCTCCACCTTCTCCGCCGCGCGCAGCACCGCCGCCTCCAGGTGGGGAAAGTTGACGGGCTTGGTCAGAAAGGTCTCGGCCCCGGACTGCATGGCGTCGACCGCCACCTCCACCTCGGCGTGGCCGGTGAGCATGACCACCGCGGCCCCGCGCGACACCAGCACGTCCAGGATGTCGCGCCCGGAGAGCCCCGGCAGGTCCAGGTCCAGCACCACCACGTCGGGCCGCTGCGCCTCGTACACGCGCACGCCGTCCTCGCCCGTCGCGGCGGAGGACACCTCCCAGCCCTTGCGCTGAAAGTACTTGCTCAGGACGCCCAGCACGCCCGGGTCGTCGTCGATGATCAGGATGGATCGCGGCATGGGCGTTGGAATGGATTGGCGGACGGAGTGCGCCACTAAGATTGCGTCCCGGTCGCCCGGATGCCAGACGCGCCCGCACCGGATCGCCATCGCCAGCGCATCGCGCGCCCTGTACAACGCCGCGCGGCCCCGCTTGTGACAGGAATGTTGACGTCTCCGCCCGCCGCACCGCATCGTGGAGCAAACATCCTGAGAGCCGCCGGCTCTCCACCCGATCCTCCAGGTCCCACGTGCGCATTCCTCCCCTCGCGCCGGTGCCCGGCGGGGCACGGCACCGGCCGAAGCCGATCCTCCCCGTCGCGCTGCTTCCCCTGCTGCTGATCGCCACCGCCGCCGGAGCGCAGCCGGGTGGGGCGGGGCCTCAGGTACGCGTGGAGCGGGTCCTCTCCCTGGGCGGCGACGACGGCGCGCGCGAGGCCGTCCTGGTGGACGTCGCCGACGTCGCCACCGGCCCGGCGGGAGAGCTGTACGTGCTGGACGCGGGGGACCGGGCGGTGAAGGTGTACAGCCCGGCCGGCCGGTTCGTGCGGCGCTTCGGGCGCCAAGGCGGCGGGCCGGGCGAGTTCCAGGTGCCCACCTCGCTGCGCGTGGACACGCGGGTGCGCGTCTCGGACCTGGGCCAGCAGCGGATGAGCTACTTCACGCTCGACGGCCGGCACCTGGAGACGGCGCGCAGCCCGGAGCTCGGCGACATGCCGCTGCTGGGGCTGGCTCCGCTGCGCAACGGCAGGATCGTGGGGTCCACGCCCACCCGGATGACCGCCACGTCCGAGGGGATGACGGGCTCCGCGTGGATGGCGGTGGTCGCGCTGGCGCCCGGCGGCCGGGCCGACACCCTGCTGCGGCTGCACTCGGGCCTCTCGACCTTCCGTCCTCGCGACGGAGAGGGGCCGCAGGGGCCCTTCGCGTCGCACGTGGGGCGCGGCGGCGCGCACGCGGTGCTGGGCGACAGCATCGTCGCCACGGCGGACGGCTACTCCGGCGAGGTGCGCTGGTACCGGGCGGACCGCGACGGGCTCACCCTCATCCGCACCCGGCGGCTGGAGTCGCGCAGCCGCCCCGTCACCCCCGACGACGTGCGGAGCATCGAGCGGCAGCTGTACGCCGAGAACCCGGAGTTCCCGCGCGGCATGGTGATCGACCCGGCGCCGCGCGTCTCCATCGCCAGCCAGGCGCTCTTCGCCCCCGACGGGTCGCTGTGGATCCGCAACACCGCCGGCCGCGACCACGCGCACGTGTGGACGGTGTACGACGCCGCCGGCGAGATCACCCAGCGCCTGTCCCTCCCCGCCGGCTTCGACCTGCGCCACGTGCGCGGCGACCGCCTCTACGGCGTCTCGCGCACGGAGAACGACGCGCCCATCGTGCAGGTGTATCGCCTCATCCGGGGCTGAGCGGGCGTTTCGAGGCACGCAGGATTATAATCCCGCAACGAGGATTATAATCTCAATACAGATTGGGAACTCCACCGCTCACCCCGCAGCATGGAGTGGATAGATAGTTCTAAAGATCGCGCATCAGGTGGTGCGGACGGCTTGCTCCCGTGCGTTGCGGAAGATCACCCGCCGGTCCGCATCCCTCCCAAAAAAATTCTCATGGCCCCCTGCCGCACCTCCCTCCCTCTCCCGTTTCCGACACATCACGCCGGCTCGTGACTCGTCGACCGGCGCGCCATGCCTCCGCTCACCACGAACTAGGTCTCGCGACGTGAAAGCAGCGGAAACGGCACGAGAAGACTCCGTTGACTCCGTGTGAGGCCAGATCTTTTTAGGGGATCGGTTTCACGATGATCGGCGGAGGAAGCGGCACGAGCAAACTCTGTTGACTCTGCTGACTCTGTGTGAGGCCATTCTTTTTGCGGATCCAGGAGAAGCGGAGAACGAAGAAAGGCCGCCCGCAAGATCGCGGGACGGCCTTTTCTCCCCTGTCGTCTCTCCCTGATTCTATACCTCGACCCCGCCCCACCCCCCCTGGCCGCCGCGGAGCCCCCGAGGCTCCGCGGACGGCCCGCCGCGTCCGGAGCCCCCCAGCTCCTCGCGCGGCCCGCGTGCGTAAGCCCCCCGTCAGCTCCGCGCGCGGTAGTTGATGATGGTCTCGCTGCCGTCCAGCAGGCGCACCTGCACCGAGACCGCCTGCCCGGGCCGCACCGCGTCGGCCGCGGCGCGAAGCTCGTCCAGCGTGCGCACGGCGCGGCCGTTCACCCGCTGCACCACCATCCCCCGCCCCAGCATCCCCGCCGCCGGCCCGCCGCCGTCCACCTCGGAGATCACCACCCCCTCCGCGCGCTCCATCTGCAGCTCGCGGGCGATCTCGGGCGTCACCACCTCGGCGCGAAAGCCCAGCTTGCCGGGCTCCACCGCGTCCCCCCGCGGCTCCGCGGCGCGCTCGTCCGCCCGCGCGCGGCGGGCGTCGGCCTGGTACTCCTCCAGGCGCAGCTGCACCCGCAGCCGCTCGCCGTAGCGGATCACGTCCAGCGCCACCCGGTCGCCCGGGCGCTTGCGCATCACCGTCTCCATCAGGTCGCCGCTGCCGGTCACCGCCTCGCCGTCCACCGCCACGATCACGTCGCCCAGCCGCAGCCCGGCGCCCGCCGCGGGGCCGCGCGGCTCCCCCGAGACCACCGCGCCGTCCGGCGAGGGAAGGCGGAACACCTCGGCGTCGGCGGAGGTGGCGTCGCGGATCTCCACGCCGATCATGGGACGGTGCACGCGGCCGTCCGCCATCAGGTCCTCGGCGACGCGCCGCACCAGGTTGATGGGCACCGCGAAGCCGTAGCCGGAGTAGTAGCCGGTGGGCGAGGCGATGGCGCTGTTGATGCCCACCACCCGGCCCTGCAGGTCCACCAGCGGGCCGCCGCTGTTGCCGGGGTTGATGGCCGCGTCCGTCTGGATGAAGTGCTCCAGCGGCGCCTCGGCGCCCGCCTGCCGCATGATGCCCAGGCTGCGCCCTTTGGCGCTCACGATGCCGGCTGTGGTGGTCTGCCCCAGGTCCAGCGGGTAGCCCAGCGCCAGCACCCAGTCGCCCACCTCCAGCGCGTCCGCGTCGCCCAGGCGCACCACGGGCAGGTTGCGCGCGTCGATCTTGACCACCGCCACGTCGGTGTTGGGGTCGCGGCCGATGACCCGGGCCTCGAACTCGCGCTTGTCGGCCAGGATGACGTTCACCCGGTCCGCGCCCTCCACCACGTGGTTGTTGGTGAGGATGTAGCCGTCCGCGGAGAGGATGAAGCCCGACCCGCTCCCCGCGCGGGGCATGCCCCCGCCCTGCCGGCCGCGGAACATGTCCTCCCACGGGGTTCCCCGCAGCTCGGGCGGCACCTGGTTCGACACGTTGCGCGCGGTCTGCGTCACCCGCACGTGCACCACGCCGGGAAGGGCGGCGCTGCTGGCCGCGCGAAAGGCGCCCGACAGGTTGTTGGCGCTGGCCAGCGCCACCGTGGGCGTGGCCGGCCGGGCGGCCGACTGGGCGCCCAGGTCGGGGAGCGGATCGCGCGCCACGTCGGCCAGCGTCATGGCCCCGGCGGTGCCCGCCACCAGCACCCCGGGAAGCGCGAGCTTGCGAAGCGTACCGTTCATCGTCAGTTATCCCTCTTTCCGAGTTGGAACCCATGCTCTTGCCGGGGAACGGTACACGGTGGATTCAACCCCCGTTCCGGCAAGGGATTAGCGGACGATTAGCCGCCGCTTAACCCCTCTTAATCCGGGGCACGTATGCGCATTCTGATCGTAGAAGACAATCCGAGGATCGCCGGCTTTCTGCAGAAGGGGCTGCGCGAGGAGGGGTACGTGGTGGAGGTGGCGGCCGACGGCGACACCGCGTTCGAGAAGGCCACCACCCAGGGGTTCGACGCGGCGGTGGTGGACGTGATGATCCCCGGCCGCAGCGGCGTGGAGCTCGTCCGCGACCTGCGCGAGCGCGAGGTGCGCCTCCCCGTCCTCCTTCTCACCGCCCGCGACCGGACGGAGGACAAGGTGCAGGGGCTGGACGCCGGGGCGGACGACTACCTGACCAAGCCGTTCGAGTTCTCGGAGCTCACCGCCCGCCTGCGCGCCCTGCTGCGCCGCCACGGCAGCCCGGGCGCCGCGGCCACCCTGCGGGCGGGGGACGTGGAGATGGACCCCGCCACCCGCGACGTGCGGCGCGGGGGGCAGCCGGTGGAGCTCACGCCGCGCGAGTACGCGCTGCTGGAGTACCTGCTCCGCCACGCGGGCCGTCCCCTTTCGCGGGCGGCCATCATGGAGCACGTGTGGGGCATTCGCTTCGACCCGGGGACCAACATCGTGGACGTGTGCATCAACTCCCTGCGCACCAAGCTGGACGACCGCGAGCGCGGCCTCATCCAGACCGTGCGCGGCGTGGGATACGCGGTCAAGCCGGCCGCGGCCGAGCCGGAGCCCGAGCCGCGGCCGGACGGGGAGGCGGGCGGATGAGCTTTCGCCGGCCCAGCCTGCGGCGCGAGATCGTCCTCGGCTACTCGGCGATCCTGCTGGTGGCGCTCTCGCTGTTCGCGGGCGCCACCTACGCCATCCTGCGCCGCTCGCTGGCCAGCGCCGGCACGCAGTCGCTGCGGCAGACCGCCGCGGCGGCGGAGCGCATCGTCGTCCCCGCCGGCATGCCGGTGATCGGGGTGTCCGAGGAGCTGCTGCCGCCCACGGAAAAGGCCGTGGAGGTGCTGCGCCGCCGCACCCGGCTGCCCACGGGCGAGCTGAACATCATCGTGGCCCGCACGGGCGACGTGGAGCAGCACGCCCTGCGCTCGTTCGCCCTGATCGCGCTCATGCTCATCCCCATCACCGCCGTCCTGGCCGCGGTGGCGGGGCGGTCGGTGGCGGACCGCATCCTCATGCCCCTCAACCGCCTGGTGACGGCCTCGCGGGAGATCGGCATCGGCGGGCTGTCGCGGCGGGTGGACGAGCCGGAGCGCCCCGCGGAGCTGCGCGAGCTGGCGCAGGCGTACAACGGCATGCTGGAGCGGCTGGACCGCGCCGTCGTGGCGCTCCGCAGCTTTACCGCGGACGCCAGCCACGAGCTGCGCACCCCCCTCACCGCCATCCGCGGCACCGCCGAGGTGGCGCTGGCCCGCGACCGCACCTCCGACGAGCTGCGCGGCACGCTGGAGGAGGTGCTGGACGAGACCGGGTCCATGCTGCACCTGGTGGAGGACCTGCTGGTGCTGGCCCGGGGCGACCAGGACCGGGCGGAGCCGGCGGAGGCCGAGGCGGCGGACCTGGCCGCGGTGCTGCGCGACGTGCAGGACGTGGGCGAGGCGCTGGCGGGGGGGAAGCCGGTGGAGGTGCGGCTGGAGGCGCCGGACTCGCTGGTCGTTCCCGGCGACGCGGGGGCGCTGCGGCGGCTGTTCCTGAACCTGGTCTCCAACGCCGTCAAGTTCACCGACCGCGGTGCCGTCACCATCACCGCCCGCGCGCTGCCGGCGGCGGCCCCGGCGGCGCCCGTGCCGGCGGACGCGGCCCGGGTGGAGGAGGCGCGGCCGGGGGTGGAGGTGCAGGTGGCCGACACGGGGATCGGCATCGCGCCGGAAGCCCTGCCGCGCGTCTTCGACCGCTTCTACCGCGCCGACGCGGCGCGCGGGGCCGGCGGCACGGGGCTGGGGCTGGCCATCGCCCGCATGGTGGCGGAGCGTCACCGGGGGACGATCTCGGTGGAGAGCACGCCGGGGGTGGGGAGCGTGTTTACGGTGCGGCGGGGGGGGGTGGGGTGAGGGGGTGATGGGTGAACGGGTGAACGGGTGAGCGGGTGAACGGGTGAGGGGGCGATGGTGACGGCGAGGGGGGAACCGCGGCGGGCGCGGTTCCCCCCCTTCTCGTTGTCCCCGGGTCCGCCGCGGAGGGGGAAAGGGCACCGAAAACGCCCGCGGCAAGACCGCAGGGGTCCGGATGCGGGGGCAGGCGTCCGAAAATTAGTCTCTCAACAAGGCGTGAAAAGACTTTATAGCCGGAGGAAAAAATTGTTTTTTCGGGAAATACCCGGAGCGGGAAACACGAGCATGAACGCGGCTCATCCACATAGTTGAGGATGCCTAAAAATAAACATCTTGCGCCGCGCTCTCTTTGAGCCGCAATATTTTATTGCGCTTAAGCCAAGGCAGGGCCTCATCTATCACAAAAAATGTCCAAAACATGCGTTGAAATTTTCTTGCTCATACCCGTTGACAGGATCTCATTCCCCGACATATCATGTTGGCGCAGAGAGTGGGGCGCCGGCTTCTCTTCGCCGGAACACCGTAGTCAAACGCAGGTCAACTTCCTAACCTGAAACGAGAGGGATACCGCCATGACGACCAACATCCTCGCCCTGCAGAAGCTCCCCGAGATCGCCGGCTTCACCGACGCGATCGCCGTTGACGCGGACGCCGGCAGCTGCTCGCTTTGCACGCACACCTGCTGCTGCACCGCCAAGGAGTAGTAGTAACACCCACGCTTTACGCCGGAGCAGTACCCCTCCGGTGAAGCGAAGGACCCCGGGTCAGCTTGACCGGCCGGCGCTCCCACTCTCGCACAGCGCCCGTGCCGTTCGCCGACCCGGACGGTTTTTTTACGGACCCGCGCACCGGGTCCGCGCTGCTCCCGCCGCATCCACGGGCTTTCGCCCCCGCAACCCGTAGTTGGCTGTCGTGAAGAGTCTCATCTACGCCCTGTCCGAAGAGGAAAGGCTGCAGGAGCGCGACGCGCTGCTCGAGAGCGCCGACCGGATCCTCGAAGCGAGCAGCCAGCCCGGCCGGTGGGAGCAGAAGTCGTACGACAACTGGACGCAGTTCCGCTGCGGCGGGGCCGCCCTGCCGGCGCAGGGGTGGAAGCTGCACATCTCCGCCACCCCGGTGTCGGCCGAGGACGTGGTGGCCGCGGCGCTCCCCATCCTGTTCGAGGAGGAGTGTACGTTCAAGATGGTCCGCTCCCGGCGGCTCCTCACCTTCCTGAACGAATCGCACTCCCCCCGCTCGGCCGCCGGCAAGTTCATCACCATCTATCCCGTGGACGAGGCCCAGGCGGTGCGCCTGGCCGAGCGCCTGCACCAGGCCACGCGCGGCCTGCGCGGACCCGTCATCCTCTCCGACCGCCGCTACCGCCCCGACAGCCTGGTGCACTACCGCTACGGCAGCTTCACGCCGCAGAGCGTGTACAGCGCCGACGGCCGCGTGGTGCACGTCATCCGCGACCCGCAGGGCCGCCCGGTCAAGGACTCGCGCGAGGCGTGGTTCACGCCGCCGGCCTGGATCACCGACCCGTTCCAGCCCGCCGAGGCCGTCGCCGAAGAGGCCGCCGCCGAGGCGCCCACGGTGATCCTGGTGAACGGCCGCTACGAGGTGACGCAGGCCCTGCGGCACGCCAACAAGGGCGGCGTCTACCTGGCCACCGACCGCCAGACCGGCGACCAGGTGGTGCTCAAGGAGGCGCGCCCCCACGTGGGGGTGGACCGGCACGGCCGCGACGCCACCGACCGCCTGCGCGCCGAGGCCGTGAACCTGGAGCTGCTGCGCGAGCTGGGCGTGGCCCCGCGCCTGCTGGAGGTGTTCGAGGCCGACGGCCACCTGTTCCTGGCGCTGGAAAAGCTGGAGGGCGGCAACCTGCGGCAGACGCGCCGCGGCCACTCCGGCCCCACCAGCCCCGCGCAGGTGCGCGACCTGGGACGCGCCGTCGCCCGCCTGCTGCAGGCCTGCCACGACGCGGGCGTGCTGGTGCGCGACTTCAATCCCAACAACGTGATGATCCTGCCCGACGGCACGCCGCGGATCATCGACGTGGAGATGGCCTGCCCCGAGGGCGAGGAGCTCCCCATCGGGGTGGGCGCCTACACCCCCGGCTACGCGTCGCCGCAGCAGCGCGGGCGCGAGGTGCCCCGGCGCGCCGACGACGAGTACAGCCTGGCCGCCACCCTGTTCTTCGTGGCCACCGGCCGCGACCCCTTCCTGGTGCCCGACGAGCCCGACACCGGCCGCACCGACGCCGCGCGCCTGGGCGTGCAGCTGCAGGGGATGATCCGCGCCGGGCAGGTCCCCGCCTGGGTGGCCGAGCCCATCGTGCAGGGGATGTCGCCGGAGCCGGAGGCGCGATGGAGCGCCCGCCGCGTGGCCGACTGGCTGGACGCCGCCGACCCCGAGGCGCGCATGCAGGCCGCCCCGGCCCACGCCGGCTGGACCCCCGACGCCGCGGGCGAGGACCTGCTTCCCCGCGTGAACGACCTGGTGCAGGCGGCGGTGGCGGCGGTGCGCAGGAGCACCAGCGGCCGTCCCGTGGAGGCCAGCTGCACCGCCGAGCTCTTCGACCCCGCCATCGTGCAGCACGGCGTGGCGGGGGTGGGCGAGTTCCTGCTGGCCACGCGCGGCATGCTGGACGAGGCCGGCCACGCGGCGCTGGCGTCGCTGGCCGGCTGGGCGGCCAAGGACACGCGCACCCCCGCCGGGCGGCACCACGGCCTGTACTTCGGCATCGGCGGGACCGCGTGGTTCATGCTGGACGCCGCCGAGGCCCTGGACGACGACGCGCTGCGCGCGGCCGCCGGCACGCTGGCGCGGGCGCTGCAGCCGCTGCCGGGGCTGGTGGACATCACCCACGGCGCCGCCGGCATCGGCCTGACCCTGCTGCACTTCCACCAGGTCACGGGCGACGCCTCGTTCCTGGAGGGCGCGGTGCGCATGGCCGACCTCATCCTGGCCCAGGAGCGCCCCTCCGAGCAGGGCTCGGTGTGGCCGCAGCCGGACCCCACGGGCAAGCCGGCCGTCTTCTACGGCTTCGCGCACGGCTCCGCCGGCATCGGCTACTTCCTCCTGGCGCTCTGGGGCGCCACCCGCGACGAGCGCTTCCTGGACTGCGCGCGCCGGGTGACGGAGAGCCTGGTGCAGGTGGCGGTGGTGGAGAACGGGATGGCCCGCTGGCCGCACGGGCCGGAGCGCCCCACCCTGTGGACCTACTGGTGCAACGGCTCCTCCGGGGTGGGCACCTTCCTGGTGCGCATGTACCAGGCGACCGGCGACGAGCGCTGCCGCGAGCTGGCCGAGATGGCCGCCCTGGCCGTGCACGACTTCCGCTGGTTCTCGGGCACCAGCCACTGCCACGGGCTGGCCGGCAACGGCGAGTTCCTGCTGGACCTGTACCAGGTGCTGGGCGACGAGCGCTGGCTGGCCATGGCGCACGAGCTGGCCGACGTGCTGCACGCGCACCGCATCTACGTGGACGGCCGGTCCGTGTTCGCCGACGACAGCTGGATGATGACCTCGCCCGACTTCGGCGTGGGCTACACGGGGGTGGGCTTCTTCCTGCACCGCCTGGCCGCCGGCGGCCCGCGCCCCTTCATGGAGGACGGCTTTCTTCTGGGCGAGGGCGCCGGCGAGCGCGCGGCCCAGCTCGCCGCGGCGGGGGCGTGAGTACGATGCGCGTCCTGGACGTAGCCGACCTGCACAAGAGCTACCGCACCGGCGGCAAGACCGTCGACGCGGTGCGCGGAGTGTCGTTCTCCATCGAGGAGGGCGAGGTGTTCGCCTTCCTGGGCCCCAACGGCGCCGGCAAGACCACCACCATCAAGATGATCGCGGGGCTCATCGAGCCCGCGCGGGGCCACGTCTCGGTGGTGGGGATGAACCCCAGCCGCGACCGCGAGGCCACGCGGCACATCGGCGCGGTGCTGGAGGGGAGCCGCAACATCTACTGGCGGCTCACCTGCCTGGAGAACCTGATCTACTTCGGCGCGCTGCGCGGGGTGCCCCGCAAGGTGGCGCGCGCGCGCGGCATGGAGCTGCTGGAGCGCTTCGGCCTGGCGGACCGCCGCGACTCGGAGGTCCGCACCCTCAGCCGGGGGATGCAGCAGAAGGTGGCGATCGCCGTGAGCGTGCTGCACGAGCCCCGGCTGGTGCTGCTGGACGAGCCCACCCTGGGGCTGGACGTGCGCGCCAGCGAGGACGTCAAGCGCCTGGTGCGCGAGCTGGCCGCCGAGGGGCGGGGCATCCTGCTCACGACCCACCAGCTCACCGTGGCCGAGGAGATCGCCGACCAGGTGGCGGTGATCCGCGACGGGCAGCTGGTGGTGCAGGGGGGGATGTCGAGCGTCCTCGCCGGGTTCTCGCGCTCCGCGTACCGGGTGCAGTTCCAGGGCGACCTGGAGCCGCGGCAGCGGCAGGCACTGGCGCGCATGGAGGTGGAGGTGGACGGCGACACCCTGCGCTACTTCGGCAGCGCCTCGGGGCTGTACGAGGTGCTGCAGGCGCTGCACCCGCTGGAGCTCGTGTCGGTGGCCCGCGACCAGGCGAGCCTGACCGAAGTGTTCCTCCAACTGACGCACGAGAAAGCCGGTGTTTGACCTTTTCCTTGCCGAGCTCAAGCGCAACTGGACGATCGTCTGGCGCTACCCCCTGCAGGCGGCCAGCGGGCTGATCCTGACGCTCATCCTGTTCATGACCCTGCTGGCGGGGATCCGCTACGTGGCCGGGCCCGCGGCGCAGTACGGGGACCGCATGGACACCATGATCGTGGGCTACGTGCTGTGGAACACGCTGGTGTTCGCCATGGGCGAGATCGCCAGCGGGCTGGAGGGCGAGGGGCGCATCGGCACCCTGGAGCAGCTCTTCCTCTCCCCCATGACCGGCACCCGGATCTTCCTCACCCGCGCCCTGGCGGGGCAGACGGTGGTGCTCACCTTCAACGTGGTGATCCTGGGGATCCTGCTGCTGGTGACGGGGACGCGGCTGCACTTTCCCGCCGCGCTGTTCCTGCCCCTGGCCACCGCGGTGTGCGCCTGCTACGGCATCGGGCTCACGCTGGGCGCGCTGGCGCTGGTCTACAAGCGGGTGGCCCCCATCATCCAGATGACGCAGTTCGCCCTGATCGCCCTGATCATGGTGCCCTTCGAGAGCTGGCAGCCCACGTCGGCCAACCCGGCGTTCCTGCTGCCGCTGGTGCCCAGCGCCGCGCTGCTGCGCGACCTGATGGCCCGCGGCGAGGCGCTGGACCCGTTCGTCTTCGCCATGGCGGTGGGGAACGCGGTGCTCTTCCTGGGCATCGGCGCGCTGCTGTTCCGCGTGGCCGAGCGCGCCGCCAAGCGGCAGGGCCTGCTGGCGACCTACTGACCACGGATTCACACGGCTCCCAGACGTGAGCGCGGAGGAAACGGCATGAGAAAACTCCGCTTGCTCTGCTGACTCCGTGTGAGGCCATTCTTTTCGTGGATGCGGTAACGAACACGGGGTCCCGCGCGCCTGGCTGGCGCGGGACCCTCGCGCATGGGGCTCCGGCCGCCGGGCGCTGACCGCTGGCGGGACGCGGAAATCCCATAACCGGACACTTCCCGGCGGAAGCGTTGCGGGCATCGGGACGATAAAACGTTGCCGGAAATGGTTTTACGGAGGCGGGAGCCGCGGGCACGGATCCTCCTCTTGCAGGCGCGCGGCGGCACCGCGCGAGACGCGGGTCCGGACGCCCGGTCCGGGCGACGGGCCGCCCCCGATCCACCGCGTTCCAGCCCGGCCGGGCGACCCGCCGGAGCGTTCCTTCCCTCCCCC
>Ga0190267_10000188_pt1 | contig 13194 bp, 14 predicted proteins | sample Popmic239T_FD_140332 | JGI IMG/M metagenome (GOLD analysis project Ga0190267, IMG submission 140332) | Populus adjacent soil microbial communities from riparian zone of Oak Creek, Arizona, USA - 239 T | ecosystem: Environmental > Terrestrial > Soil > Riparian zone | place: USA: Arizona... | reverse complement strand
GAACGCGGCCGATCCGCCCACGCGCGGCGCGATCCGCCGGTCCGACTCCACCTGCGTGGGCCCGGTCATGTCGCGCCGCCGCTCCGTGTTCTCGATCCCCACGACGATCATCGGCCGCAGCTCCCCCGCGCGGATGCCGGCGTCCACGGTGCCGGCCACGTGCGGAAAGTCCTCCTGCACGCCGCCGTCCGGCATGTACAGCACGGGATACGACGCCGCGGCCGCCTGCGCGTAGCCCGGCGGCGTGTAGACGTTGATGCGCCGCGTCTCGCCCACCGCCGCGGACTGGATGGTGAAGGTCTCGTGCGGCGGCACCGGCTCCTGCGCGGCCGCGCCGGCGGGAGCCCAGCCGCAGGCGAGCACGGCAGAAAGGAGCGGCGCGTACGGCTTCATCGAACGTCGCATGGAGTTCGTCTGCGGGCTTGTGGATGGCGGCGCACGTGCGGCCGCTCCAGGTGAGCGGGAGAGGGTGCCGGCGTGCTCCGGAGGCACGGCGATCCCGATCCAGCAGTTTACGTCCGACCCGCGCCGCCGGGAAAGCGCCCCCATCCCACGCCACCTGCGGCGGATCCCCTGCACGGGGTGGAGCGGCCGCCTCCGATCCTTCCGGGCGGGCTCGCGGTTTCGGGATCCGTGGTTTCTACGGGCCGCAGGGGTTCGTCTGGGGATGAAGGTGGACCATGGGCGGCTCGTCCGGATCCCGGGGTCCGCAGCGTTCCATGCGCGCGCCGAAGGCAGCCGACACCCGGGTTTGCATCGCCTGCATCGCGGCGGGAAAGTCGGCCTCCGCGGCCTCCAGCTCGCTCTGGTACCGCGCCGCTTCGTCCATGCCGGTTCCGCACTTCTCCACCAGCACCCGCAGTCCGGTCCGCATGGCGCCCAGCAGGTTCCGGTCGCCTCCATCATACGCGTACTGCAGAAAACCCACGCGCACAAAGCACCCCGGCGACGTGGCCTGCAGCGACAGCCCGCGGCCATTGTCCGTCAGGGCGAGGTTCACCCGCCGGTCCCGGGTATGGAACGACAGGTGGATCTTGACCCATCCGGAAACCGTGTGCGTCGCCGGCCGCGGATTCGTGTACTCTTCGCGCATGAGCGTAAAGACGCCCACGGGCTCGCTGGAGGCCAGGGTGCCGTGACTCAGCGGCGTCATGCCGGCCGTGTCGGTGCGATCGGTCCGCTCGCGCGCGGAGATGGCCGTGATGATGGAGAGCGGCGGCGCGAGCAGCTCGCGCAGCACGCGGGGCGCCTCGGCGCGGTAGAGGGTGGCGTGGGTCAGCTCCGGACGCGGCTGGTACCGCCACTGCAGCCAGTACGTCGGGTTCGCTCGCAGGGCCGCCGCCAGCCGCTCGGCGGCGGGGGCGATGTTGTCTTCGTCGGCGGAGGACAGGTACAGCACCCGCGCCCCGACCCGCGAATGCGGCGAGGCAAGCCGTTCCCACCACAGCGTCTTGAGCCAGGCGTCCGCGCCGCGGACCAGCGCCTCGCGGTTCCACCACAGGCTGGGGCTCAGGGCGATGTAGGTGGTAAACAGCTCCGGCTGCTGAAAGAACGTCTCCACGATGAACAGCCCCGCCAGCGACTCGCCGATGATCGCCGCCTCCGGCGTCGCGCGGTAGCGGCGGCGCACCTCCGGCATCAGCTCGTCGGCGATGAAGCGGCGGAACGCGGCCGAGCCGCCCACGCGCGGCGCGATGCGCCGGTCCGCCCTCACCTGCGTGGGCCCCGTCATGTCGCGCCGCCGCTCCGTGTTCTCGATGCCCACCACGATCGTCCTGCGGATCTCACCGGCGCGGATCCCCGCATCCATGGTGGCCGCGACGTGCGAAAAATCCTCGTGCACGCCGCCGTCGAGCATGTACAGCACGGGGTACCGCGCAGACTCGTGCGGATACTGCGGCGGCGTATAGACGTTGATGCGCCGCGTCTCGCCCAGCACGGCGGACTCGATGGTGAACGTCTCGTGCGGCGGCACCGGCTCCCGCGCGGCGGCGGCGTCACGGGTCCAGGCGCCGGCGAGCACGGCGAAGAGGAACGGCGCGCACGGCTTCATCGAACGTCGCATGCGATCGTCTGCGCTGGCGCCGGAACGCACGGTGCGGGCGGATGAACGGCGGCGCATCCGCGGCCGCCAAGGTGAGGAGGAGAGATCGTCGGCAGGCCGGCGCGCGGTGCGGACGGGGCAGGAGAGCTCCGGCCGATGGATTCCGCGAGCCGCGGGGGCAGGAGGCTCACACCGTCCCGGCGCGTCAGACGTTCTTTTGCGCGTGCTCGCACGGCAGACTGTGGACGAACGCGTCCACCTGGCGGCGGTTGGCCACGCGCGTGGGCAGCAGCCAGGCGGATTCGCCGCCGCGGAACCAGATCTCGGTGCGCCAGAGCGCCAGGTCGCCGGGGCTCGCGGGATTGGCGCGCACCTGGTCCACCACGCGCTCCAGCTCCGTCCACGGCATCCAGCGGCCGTCGTTGCGCTCCAGCCCCTCCGCGGAGAAGTACCGCACGGAGCGGGAATGGCCGCGCCGGACCAGCCACATCACCCCGCCGAAGGTGCCCAGCATCAGGACGCCGATCGCCAGCGGCACCACCGAGACGCCGTCCCGGAGGCCCATGACGATGTTCAGCAGGGCCAGCGGAACCATGATCAGCCCCAGGACCGCGGCCATCACGGGCTGCATCCGCCGCGTCTGCACGTCCAGTCGATCCATCGTTCACACTCCGCGTCGGGGGGAGCCTGCATCCGGACCGGACACCGCAAAAAGATTGGACCGCACACGGAGCCGACGGGGGCAACGGAGTTTCCCGCCGTCTCCTTCAGTCGGATCTGGGTGTCAGGAGCACCCACTCCTGCGGGGGGCGAACTTCGTGGGCCAGGCGGTTCAGCTCTTCCGCGGTGAGCGAGGTGCCGACCGGAGGCGTGGGCGCGGGACCATCGTCGGAACGGACCTTCCGCACGTCGTGCGTGTCGCGAAAACGGGACGCGACGGCGGCGGAGGCGCCCGGCGCCATGTCGTCGTGCAGCTCGATGATCAGCGTGGCGGTGTTCAGCGCGCGGGCGCGGCTGGGGGGAAACAGGTCGCGCTCGTACCCTTCGCAGTCGCTGATCACCAGCGCGCCGTCACGCAGCGAGGCATCCAGCCACTCCGGGCCGCAGAACCCGCGCACCTCCACGTGCGGCGTGGCGTTGGCGGCCGCCATCTCGCGCACGGCGCGGCGCGCCCACGGGTCCGTATCGAACGCCACCACCGGCGTGTCCGGATAGCGCCGCGCCAGCCCCACGGCGTAGTAGCCGATCTTGGCGCCCACGTCCACCACCTGCGCGAACGGCATCCGCAGCAGCTCGTCGAACCACGCGTGCAGCTCCCGCTCGTACGTGCCCAGCAGCCAGGGACCCACGTGCTCCGCGTGCGTCATGGGGCTCAGCGTCATGCCGGCGAACGGGCCCGCCAGCACGCGGTCGCCGGCCTCCGCCAGCAGCCGCTGGTTCAGGTCGAACAGCCCCCATTCCTTCACCATGCGCTGGGTGTGCGCCCGCGCGCGCATGGACGTGACGGTCACGGCGGTACGGGGCGCCACCGCCTGCAGCGCACGCCGGAGCCGGTCTCTGATTGCTTGCATGCGAATGGATGCGGGGACCTGATCACGAAGGCCACGCAAGGTCGACCTGCGGCGCCCGCGGCGCAAGCGCAGCGGGTCGAAAGGGGGGTGACTGGATTTGCGATGAGGCTGCCGGGCGGCCCCGTCCGCGGGGCCACCCCGGATCCATGCCTCGCCGCCGCCTACGCGCGCAGCGGGATGAGCGCCCGCAGGCGGGGCTCGCGCAGGTACAGCCCGGCCCACACCAGCACCCCGAACACGGCCGCGAACAGGAAGAACGGGTCCTGAACGCGCACGTGCGACGCCGTGGCGCCGCCCAGGTAGCCGGTCAGCAGGATGGCGCCCAGCACGGCCGTGCGGGGGATGAGGTACAGCACCGTGCACACCGTCAGCACCAGGCCGATCGGCGTGGCCAGGTGCGCGGGATAGCCGAACTGCACCGTGCCTTCCACGTACGGCGTGAACCGCACCATCCGCAGCACCCCGTCCACCAGCAGGAACAGCGCGGCGAAGCCCGTGATGATGCGCCCTGCCAGGACTATCCCCCGTCCGCCCGCCGCCGCACGCGTGGGGCCCACCGCCGCGCGCCCCTGCTCCATCGTCGCCGTGATGCTCATCGTCGCTCCTCGTGGTGTCGGGTTCCGGCGGGCTTCCCTGCCCGCCTCCATCCAACCGACGAACGACGCTCCGGGAGATCGACATTCTTCCGCGACGGAAAATCTACACGTGCTCGATCCACTGGCGGAGGACGGCCGCGAAGGCGGATCGCTTCGCCTCGACGTCCCCCAGGTCGCGGAACCGGGCGAACGCGCGGTCCTCACCCGCCCACTCCAGCAGCGACTCCGGGTCCGCGATCGCCAGCCGCGGCGCGAAGCCGTCCCGCTTCTTCGCCCCGAAGTGCAGGATGAGCTGCACGCCGTCCTTCGCGCGCAGGTGCACGGTGGCGAACCACTCCGAGGTGCGGAAGCTGGGCGCGTTCCACTTGATCCCCTCGGCGATGCGCGGATCGGCGCCGAGAACCACCTGCCGCAGCGCGAGGACCGCCTGCAGGTGCGGATGATCGAGCGACGCCAGGAACGCCTCGACGTCGTCCGCCGTGGGTGGACGCGGAGTCATGGTTTCGATCCTCGGAGCATGATCATTCTCCATTACCAGAGCCAGTCATCCTGAGGGAGCGCAGGCGCGGAGCTGAAAGCTGCACGATCGCCTGCGCGCGACCGAAGGACCTTCTCTCCGCCACCGTGATGCAAGTGGGGCGGCAGAAATCCAGCCCTCGGGTTCTGCCGGCAAGGTCCTGCGGTCGCCGCCATGGATCCTGCAATGGCACGGGTTTGCGCGGCGGCTCCCTCAGGATGACTGGCGTCGCGCGTACCGGACTGCGACCCTTCAGCCTCTATCGCCAGAATCGCCACCACGGCGAAGCCCGGGGTGCCGGCGGCGGCGCCGGGTCCGCGGGCGCCGGGGGCGGCGCTGTATCCGCGAGCCAGTCGTCCACGCTCCGATGACGGCCCAGGCCCAGCGTATCGAACCAGTCGCTGCCGGCGGCGCGCTCCACGCCCAGCCAGCTCAGCGCGCTGTTGATGGCGCCGGAGCTTTCCTCCGGCTCGCGCACCACGGCGCCGCGATCCCAGCCCATCCCCCGCTGCTCTCCCACGCCGCCAAAGTACTCCGCCTCCACGTACGCCAGCCGCCCGCCGCGCGAGAGCTCCAGCAGATCGGGAACCAGGTCTTCCGGCAGATGGGTGAAGATGGAGTACGGCTCGAACAGCCAAGGCTGGTCCGCGGGGCCGAACCGGTCGCAGACCGCACCACTCAGCGGAAGCATGCAGAAGCCCTGCGGCAGCGCGATCACCGCCGAACCCGGGCTCCACGAGGGCGGGTTCGCAAGGAGCTCGCATCGGGCGATGAGCGCGTGCAGGGTGTACGCCATGGCAGCCTCCCGATCAGCGATCGTCCACCGGCGCGACCCAGCGGACCATGTGCTCGAAGAGCCGCGCGGAGTCCGGCGCGGCGGCGGGCAGCCGCTCCACCGCCGCGAGGACCGTGTCCGCCAGGGTGTCGCGCGCGCTGGAGTCCAGCAGCAGCACGCGCGCCGGGTCCGCCGCCTGGAGCGTCTGGTAATAGTGCCGATGGGGAATGGTGAGCCGCAGGTGCGCCTCGAAGTTGCGCCGCGAGCGCGTGGCGTCGCCCGCCCGCCGCGCGCGCAGCTGGGCCTCGGTGGCGGTCAGCACCACGTACAGGTCCGGGACCGCCAGCGTGCCCCGCAGCACGTGCGCACGGTAGAGCGGTGCCTGGGCCCGCACGTCCGGCCAGCCCTGGTCCGCGAAGACCTGGTTGTACCACAGCCCCTTGAACGGGTCGCAGTCCACCACCACCAGCGGCGCCCGCTCCGCCAGCGTACGCGCGTGCTGCCACTGCTCCGCGTGGCGGTCCACGAACCACGCCGCGGACTCCGGGATCGGCGGCGCCCCGCTGGCATCCAGCTCCGGCACCACCGCCGCGCCCGCCGTACGCGCCAGCTCCGCCGCCAGCGTCGTCTTGCCTACCGCGGTCAGCCCTTCCAGGCAGATGATGGGCGCGCGGCTTCCGTCCCGCGGGCCGGCCGCGGCAGAGGGGGGTGGATTCATCAGAGTGGGATTTTCGTCCGCCAGGTGCCGTCGTCAGGCAGCCAGAGACCGTGCACCCGGAACGCGTGGTGATTTGAATTGAACGCAGGGTGCGCAGAGGACAAAGGGAGGGTCCGCGGTTGATGGCCTTCATCCGCGTCCTCTCCGCTCGTGCTCCGCGTTGAATCCTTTGCGCAGGCGACCCTGCCTCAGCAGATGGCGCCTTGGGGGATGGCGCCGTACATCACGAACAGCGAATCCGCCGGCGTGTTGCGCAGCGGGGTCGCCACCACCGTGCCGATGCAGTGCCCCTCCGGCCGTTGCTGGCCCACCTGGCCGGAGACCCAGTGGTTGTGGTCGCGCGTGAAGTCCTGGTTGAACTCCACCTTCGCCATCGTATCGCCGGCGGCGGTCACCAGGGCCACCTTCACCGGCACCGTGCCGTACCGCGGCCCCCGCAACTCGCGCTCCGCGCGCGGGGCGCCGGGGCTGTTGGGTGCCACCTCCACCCGCTGTCCGCCGATGTCGGCGTGGAGCCACGGCGTGCCCGGGAGCACCCGCTCCACCCCCAGCGACACCGAGATTCGCGGTCCCACCAGCCCCAGCGTATCCCCGCACCCCGCCAGCGCCAGCGCGGCCGCCACAGCGATCATCGCCGGCACTCCTCCGAACTTCACCACCCTGCGCTTCATGGATTCAATCTCCCTCGTGGTTCACGCCCTGCCCGCTCTCCGCACCCCCGAGCCGCGGTGGACACCCGGCGCTGTCGGTGACCACGGCGGAAACGATGCGCCCCCGCGGGCCGACCACCACCGCGCCCATTCCGTCGGTCACGGCCGGGTCGGATGGCACCGTCAGGACGCAGGTGTGCTCTCCCTGCCGCGACAGCCGCAGCACGCGCGCCGGCTGGCCGGACATCTTCGCGACCGTATCCAGCGCGGCGCACACGGCCCGCGCGCTGTCGCCGGCGGGCTGCGCACATGCACCGTCCGCCGTGCGCGCGGCACTCGTCCGCGCGGGAGCATCGCCGCCGCACGCGCCGGCGAGGGCCCCCAGGGCCAGCACGCCGGAGAGGATGAGCAGCCGGGACGCGCGGGTGGCGTACACGGCTCCGTTCACGGGCGGTCCGGTCCCTCCAGGCCGCGCAGGATCGCCCGCTCCACGGCGCACACGTCCACTGCGTCAGGATCCAGGGCGAACGGGTGGTGGATGGTGATCTCCGGCTGTGCCAGGATGCGGGGGCGGCTGCCGCGGTGCGGCCAGGTGGCGCGGTGCACCAGGAAGGGATGGCACAGGTACACGTCGCCGGCCCGGCCGGTGGCGCGTGCGCGCGGGCGCTCGAACGTCGAATCCGGCAGGTCGGCCGTCACCTGGCCGAAGAACACGCCGCGCTCGCCGTGCGGCGCCAGCACGCGCGGCACGTCCAGGTGCGAGCCCACCAGGATCTCCGTGGGCGCGTCGTCGTCGCGTACGTCGGAGAACAGGAACAGCGCCAGCAGCCCGCGGCCGGCGCTGTGCACGTTCACCATCCACTCCCCCTCCGCCCCGTAGCTGCCGTCGATGTGCCACCCCGCGTCGCCGGGATCGTCCGTGCCGGGAAAGCGCACCGGCACGCTGCCCCCCACGCCCTGGCGCCGTACCCAGCGGTCCGGCCCCAGCAGCGCGTCGTACATCCGCCAGAGCGCCGGCGAGGTGCCGGCCGCGGCGAACGCGGGACCTTCGGGACAGGGGATGCGGACGACGGGCTGCGTCCACGTCGCCGCGTCGTCCGGGTCCACACCGCGCGCGCGCAGCTCGTCGTGGATCACGGCCACGCACGCGCGCACCACCTCCGGCGCCACCGCCCCGCGCACCGCGACGAAGCCGTCGCGGCTGAACTCCTCCACCAGGTCCGCCATCGGCCTGGATCAGGGCACGCTGAGCGACACGCCCAGCCGGAGGGCGTCTCCCGAAGGGGCTACCGTGATGGCCGGGGCATTCCGGATGGGCAGCGAGCTCCATCGCTCCTGCGGAAAGAGGAAGCCGGCCGCGGCTCCCCAGGCAGCGCCGAAGGGAGCGCCGACCATCACGCCGATCAGGGTCCACTGCCCGGTGCTGAAGCACAGCGCGTGTTCCTCGCCGCTCCTGCACTCCTCCACCGACTGCATACCCCCGATGGTGGCGCCCGCGACTCCACCCAGCGCGCCGGTCACCATGCCGATGCCCGCCCCCTGCAGCGCCGACACGGCCCGGCTGGGCCGCCCGCGGCTCACCTGCAGCTGGCGGATGGACGAGACGGACAGCGCCACCTCGTGCGCACCGTCGCCCTTGCCCGCCAGCACGACCAGCGTGTCGCCGCGCACGGCGGACACGGTGCCCACGATGCGTCCGGTTCCGAGATCCACCACCCGCACCCGGGTGCCCGGCGACAGGTCGGCCACGGACTGCGCCCGCAGCGCCGACGGCAGCGCGAGCAGGCAGACGCACAGCAGCGAGGCGAGGCGGCCAAGGATCGTGTTCATTGACGGGGTCCGGGGAAGAGGGTCGAGGGATGGAGGTCAGGGGTGTGGGGCAGCGATCAGCGCGCAGGCGCACGCCACCGCACGCTCGCGCCTTCCGCCCACCGCCGCAACGCGCCGAGGGAAACGCGCACCGCGTCCGAATCAGGACAGCGTGCGTTTGGCCTCGGCCCTCACAGAGCATTGCTGAACCGCCCTTCGTCGCACACTGTCATCCTGAGGGAGCGCCGCGCGTAACCATCGTGACCACAGGAGCCTGCGCGCGACCGAAGGATCTTTGTCGGGTCGTGCGAGGCCCAGCCCCCGGGAGCCGTTCAGCGTTTCCCAACGCGTGCAGCAGAGGGAAACGGCACGAGAAAACTCCGTTAACCCCGTTGACTCCGTGTGAGGCCATTCTTTTTGCGGATCGGTATCACGCACCCTCCACCACCCGTTCGATGCAGGCGGCGATCGCTGGCACGGGGGCGATGCGGCTCTGGAACTGGGCGGACCGCAGGGTCAGGATGCGCCAGCCGCGATCGACTGTGAACCGCGCGCGCAGCTCGTCTTCCGTGACCTTGAGCGGCGTGTTGGGCATGGGGAACTCCGTCGCGAAGGCGAGCAGGTAGAACCGGCCGCCTGGCAGCAGCGTGCCCGCGAGCTCATCCGCCAAGTGGTCACGCACGTCCTGCTCGAAGAGGTGGAAGAACCCGGAATCCACCACCGCCCCGAACCGCCGCCCCAGCAGCGTCGGCCGCAGCGCATCCCCCACCTGGAAATCCACCCGCCCCGCGACCTCGGGCGGCAGCGCCTTCGCCCTGGCGCGCGCCTGGGCGATGGCGGCTTCCACGACGTCGATGCCGAGCACCTCCAGGCCGCGCCGTGCCAGCTCGATGACCAGGTCCCCCGAGCCACAGCCGACGTCCAGCACCGGCCCCTCCGGCGGATGCGCATCCAGCAGTGCCACGAGGTCCGGCTGCGCCGCGCCGATGTCCCACGGCGGGGTATCCCGGTACACGGAATCGAAGAAATCGGGGCTGAATCTGCTCATGCGTCTGGGGTCAGGATCCGGTATGAGGGGGACGTGAACGGCTCCCGGAGGCTGGGTCTGGCGCGACCCGATAAAGATCCTTCGGTCGCGCGCAACCTTTTGTGGTCAGGATGGTTGCGGGTGTGCGCTCCCTCAGGATGACACCGTAGTTCTCCAGGAATGGAGCCTCTCATCAAGCCGCCTATCCGGTGAATCGGCTGCGTGGATTCAGGCATCGCGCGCCGACAACTCCTTGCCCAGGCAGACGCTGGTGTCCGGAGAGCGCGTGTATTCGCCGTAGAGCGGGATCGGCTCGAAGCCGGTGGCACGGTACAGGGCGAGCGCGGCGTGCTGCCGGGTGCCGGTCTCCAGCACCAGCCGCCGCATGCCCAGCCTGCGCGCCTCCGCCTCCAGCGCGTCCACCAGGCGCCGCCCCAGCCCGGTGCCGCGCGCCGTGGGCGACACGTACATCCGCTTGAGCTCGCCCGTCTGCGCGTCCAGCCGCCGCAGCGCCCCGCAGCCGACCGGCACCCCGTCGCGGTGGACGACGAGGAACGCGCCGCGCCCCTCCGCCACCTCCCGCGGATCCAGCCCGAAATGGTTGGCGCCCGGCTCGGGATACAGCCCGCTGAGCTCGGCGTTCAGCTGGGTGATGAGCGCGCGGCTGGCCTCGTCCGTCAGCTCGGCGCGCGTGATGGTGATGGGGTGGGTATGCATGGGTCGGATCGGTGAAGCCTCGGCGGGATGACCAAGACATAAGCCGGCGTCATCGTGATGACAAGATCCGGAGGACACGGAGCTTCGATCCTCCGTGTCCTCCGTGCTCTCCGTGTGAGACCAGGTCTTTTCCGGATTCGGGATCAGTTCTCCTGCGCCACCTGAGCGGCCCAGCTGGGGGCGCCCGTCTCGCCGTCCAGGAAGGGGAGCGCGGTGGCGACCAGCGCGGGCGACATGAACATCTCGTAGTGCGTAAGGTTGGGGAGGATGGCCAGCCGGTTGCGCGACATGTGCTCGCGCCCCCAGCCGGCGTCGCGCTGGCCGCCGCCCAGCAGCTGATAGAAGCGGATGACGTGCTCCGGGCGGTACATGTCGCTGTCGCCAAAGATCAGCATCACCGGCATGGTGAGCTTCTGCACGTCCCCGGACCAGTCGTACGGCCGGCGCATGAGGTCGCCCATGCGGTCCAGCAGCCGGGGAAAGTCTTCCGGGCGCGGCGCGACGGCCACGTACGACTGGTACATCGGCGTCTCCTTCATCATCTCCGCCATGCCCGCGCCCACCTGCGCCTGCATGGGCAGCAGCTCGGGATAGAACCCGTCCCGCGAGAACCCGGCGGAGACCAGCGCCAGCCGCCGCACCAGCCGCGGATGCTGCGCGGCCAGCCGGAACGCCACCCCGCCGCCCATGGAGTAGCCCAGCACGTCCACCTGCGAGTAGCCCAGCTCGCGCAGCACGGTCGCCAGGTCGTCGCCCATGTCCACCATGCTGACCTCGCGGTCGCCCAGCGTGGTGCGGCCGTGGCCGTGCAGGTCCACGGCGATCACCTGCCGCTCCCGCGCCAGCAGCGGCAGCACCGGCCCGAACATCTGGATGGAGCCCAGCCCGCCGTGCAGCAGGAGCAGCGGCTCGCCCTGGCCGTGGATCTCGTAGTAGTAGTCGATGCCGTTGGCGCGGACGTAGCCGGTGCGTGCGGGCGCGGGTGCGGTGGAAGGGGTCATGGCGGCGCTACCCTGCTGGGCGTGGACGGATGCGGGCGCGGCGAGCGCCGCGGCGATGGTGGTGAGCGCGGCCAGGGCGGCCGTCATCCACCGGCCGCGGGGCCGGGGGGCGCTACGGGTGATGCGCGGTGCGTCGAACATGGGCGTGTCCTCCTGTGGGGGTCCGGGTCCGGCGACGGCGGTCCTGCCGGCGCGCGCCGTCGCGGCTCTACCCACACGTCGAACGAGCCCCGCGGAGATCGACACGCCGATCCTCCCACGCGTGCAATGCCCCATCGCCGCCTTCCATCGCTCGCCCAGGCAGCAGTGCGCAATGCGGCGCAAACGGCGTGAAGTGTACACCGGCAAAGATGCGGCCGGATGCCGGGAATCACGCGTTTAAACATGTGGAGGTGCTGCTACGGAATCGCGCGACGGATTGCATCTACTGTGAAAACCCGCCGCGGCCGCTCTCTTGGGGAAATTACCGAACGGCAAACACAAGACTATTGGAGCGGGGAGGTTTCACACTTACTATGTCGCTAAACGTAACCCAATCTCTCATCCACCCCCCTCTCGGAGAACGCCACATGAGAGCAGTACTGCCGTTGTTCCTGGCCGCATCACTCGGCCTCGCCGCCTGCCAGGGCGGCGACGACATCACCCCGGGCGACACGTCCATGAGCGCCGCCGCCGCGCAGGAGAACCTGTTCACGCTGGTGCCGGAGCAGGCGCTGGACCGCGTGCAGCAGGGCCGCCTGGCCACCATCCGCGGCCGGGCCAGCACCGCCGAGGTGCACCTGGCGCGCGTCGCCGCGGCCCCGGGCCAGCTGCTGCGGCCGGCCAGCGTTCTGCGCATCCCCGTGGCGCCGGGCGTGAACGTGGTCGCCGTGGGCGAGCGCGTGGAGCAGCGCGCGGCCAACGACGTGTCGTGGGCCGGCCCGGTGCAGGGCACGCACGGCTGGGTGCAGATGGTGCTGGCGGACGGCGGCGTGAACGCCACCGTGACGGTGGGCACGGCCAGCTGGAGCATCGAGCCGCTGGGCGGCGGGCTGCACGCGGTGTCGCGCATCGACCAGAGCGGCTTCCCCTCGGAGCACACGCCGGACAACCCCAGCGGCGTGCTGGACACGCCTCCGCCCCCCGCCCCGCTGGCCGCGAAGAGCGGTGACGGCACCGTGGGCATCGCGGCCACGAGCACCATCAACGTGCTGGTGGTGTACACGGCCGCCGCCGCCGCCGCCACCTCCAACATCAGCAGCCTGATCCAGCTGGCGGTGGACGAGACCAACGTCTCGTACGCCAACAGCGGCATCAACATCAACATGGTGCGCGTGGCCACCGCGCAGGTCACCTACAACGAGGCCAACCGCAGCTTCTCGCAGCACGTAAGTGCGCTTCGCAGCACCACCGACGGCATCATGGACAACGTGCACACCCTGCGCAACACCTACGCGGCCGACGTGGTGGTGCTGGTGGTGAACGACAGCGAAGCGTGCGGCATCGCCTCGTCCATCGGCTCCACGGCCAGCTCGGCGTTCGCCGTGGCGCACTACAGCTGCATCACGGGCTACTACTCGTTCGGCCACGAGATCGGCCACCTGCAGGGCGCCCGCCACGACCGCTTCGTGGACGGCACCCTCACGCCGTACCAGTACGGCCACGGCTACATCCCGGCCAGCAAGACCTGGCGGACGATCATGGCGTACGGCAACAACTGCAACAACTGCACGCGCATCCAGTGGTGGAGCAGCCCCCTGAAGACCTACCCGCCCACGGGCGAGGTGATG
>Ga0190267_10000187_pt1 | contig 13264 bp, 13 predicted proteins | sample Popmic239T_FD_140332 | JGI IMG/M metagenome (GOLD analysis project Ga0190267, IMG submission 140332) | Populus adjacent soil microbial communities from riparian zone of Oak Creek, Arizona, USA - 239 T | ecosystem: Environmental > Terrestrial > Soil > Riparian zone | place: USA: Arizona... | reverse complement strand
TCTAGCTTTTACGGCTTGCTAAAGCTATTCGCCTAAAGGCGAAGGTTTCAGACCTGGTGACGGGACTAATGAATTCGCCGCTGGAACATCGCAAAGTCCACCTTCGTGGACTCGGCGGCCCGGCGGCATGCGGCGTCCCAGGCACCGGTGCGTCCGCTAACGGGCAATCACCCGGCTAGAGCCTCAACGGGCACCTTCATCTCCCTCGATCACTCCTCCGGCTCGTCGAACAGGCCAAGCTCGCCGGGCGCGGGCTTGCGCGGCTTGCGTGGGCGGGGGGCGGCGAAACGCGCCTCCGCCAGGAACTCCACCTCCGCACCTTCCGTATCCAGCGACCGGTAGGCGGCGCGTCCGGCGCGCTTGAGGAGGGCGAGCGCGGCGTACATCTGCTCACCCGTCAGGCCGGAATCCGCCGCCCCCGTCAGCAGCTCGCGAACCGGCACCGGCGCGCCGATGTGTCTGGCGTGCAGCTCATCCGCCACCGCCTGCAGGTCCGGCCCCCGCGGCTCCGGTTCCGGCCGCGATCCGAACGCGAAAAGATCCAGGAAGTCCGCTGGTTCTTCCCGTTGCGGCAGCTCCGCGCGTCGAGGGGGCTTCTTAGCCTTCGGTGGCTCCGCGCGCGCAGACGGCTCCTCAGCCTCCGGCCGCTCTACGCTTGCAGGCGGCTCCTCGGGTTCCGGCACTTCCACGCTTGCGGATGATTCCTCCGGCTCGGGCAACTCCGCATCTGCCAGCGGCTCCTCCGGCTCCGGCAGCTCCTCACGGTGCGGCAATTCCGCGCTCACCGGTGACTCGATCAGCGCGGCCAGCTCCTCGCGATCCGTCGATTCCGGCGGGACGGCAGGAGTCGGATCGGCCGCGAGATCTGGCGCCGCCGCGGGAGTCGGTGCATCGACCGCAGCCGCATCCGGAGCAGCCGGAGCAGCCGGAGCAGCCGGAGGCGTCGGCGCCGGTGCGGGGGCGGCGGACTTGGCGGATTTGCGGGCGGAGGGGCGCTTGGGCCTGGCGGCGCCTTCGGCGAGGGCGGCGTCCAGTTCCAGCGGGTGCGCGGCGTGGGGGGTGGAGAGGAGCAGGTGGACGGCCCCGCTCGCGCCCGAGATCGGCAGCGCGTGGGTGGAGCGATCGTCCTCCACGTCCGCCAGCAGCGCCTGCATCCGCGCGATGACGGTGGCCGCCGCGGCATCGGGGCCGCCGGTGCGCTGCGCCTCGCGCCAGGCAGGGACCCAGCCGTGGCGCGGATCCGCCAGCAGCGCGGAGCATCCATCCACCACGCGGCGGATGTGCGGCGGCAGATCGGCCATGGGGCCGGTGAAGCGCCCCTGCCTGGCGAAGTCCTCCAGCGGAACGCGCAGCAGCACGTCTGCCGCGGAAAGCGCGGCGACCGCCTCCAGCGCGTCCCAGGGCAGCGCCTTGGCGGTGAGCGGGGCCAGCCGCACCAGCGCCGGATCATCCCCGATCCCGCTCGCGATCTGCGCCGCGTGCCGGGTGAACGAGCCCTCCACCAGCGCGATCTCGCCCGGCTGCGTGGCGGCCGGATCGGAGGTCACGCGGATGCGCTCCACCGCGTCGATGCCGTCCAGCGCCTCGCACAGGCGGGAGATGAGGCCCGGATCTTCTTCGATCAGCACGACGCGCGCGCCCTCGCCCAGCGCCTGCACGGCCGCGATGGCGGGCGGCTGCACGGTGGCGGAGCGCAGGGCGGCGCGCTGCAGGTCCGCGCCCGCGAACCCGTCGACGAACCACGGCGCCGGTGCCCCAGCGGCATCGTCCTCCGGACGCGCGAGGGCCTGCGCCCAGCGGCCGGCGTACCGGGCCGCGATGGCGCAGGCGAGCGTGTCGGCGTCGGGAGCGGAAGAAGCGGTCACGTCTGTGGCGAGAGAGGAGCGCAACGAACACGTAGATTACACCCGCACAAAAGCCGAAGCAAGCACGGCATCTCCCGCATCTCCGCCGCGCCGCCGTTCCGTGCGCGATCCACGGCTCACGACGCGGGCCGGAGCCCCGTCATCTGCTCGCTGATCTCCCACAGCCGGCGCGCGGCGGCGTCGTCCAGCGCGGCGGGGGCGATGCGGGCGGGGCGCTCGTCCTTGAAGTATCCGCCGGTCACCCCCGCCACCTCCGGCGAGGCGGCCAGGTAGACGGTCGTGCGCGCACCGTGCTCGGGGGTGCGCATGAACGGCTTGAGGAGGCGCAGCGGCGCCCATCCACCAAAGAGCAGCGCCGTGCCCACCACGCCCGGGTGCATGGCGTTGGCGGTGACCTCCGCCGGCGGCACGCGCCGCGCAAGCTCGCGGGTAAAGAGCACGTTGAACAGCTTGGTGTTGGAGTACTGGCGCAGGGAATGGTACCCGTCGCGCATCCCCAGGTCGCGCCAGCGGACGCCGCCGTAGTGGTGCGCGCCGGAGCTCATGGCCACCACGCGCGCCGGGGCGCTGGCCCGCAGCCGGTCCAGCAGCAGGCTGGTCAGCAGAAAGGGCGCGAGGTGGTTGACCGCCAGCTGCATCTCGATGCCGTCCGCCGACTCTTCACGCGTCCGGGTGTAGACGGCGGCGTTGTTGACCAGCACGTGCACCGCCGGCCAGCGCTCCAGGATCTGCGCCGCGGCCGCGCGCACCTGCGCCTGCACCGACAGGTCCGCCAGCACCACCTCCACCCGGTCGTGCCCCGCCGCGCGGGCCACCTCCGCACGCGTGCGCTCCGCCCGCTGCGCGCTGCGGGCGACCAGCACCACCGTGGCGCCGCGCCGGCCCAGCTCCGTCGCCGCCGCCTGCCCCAGCCCCGCCGTGGCGCCGGTGACCACGCAGACGCGCCCCTCCATCCCCCGCTCGCTCATTCCCACACGCCTGCTCCCGTTGATGCGGACCGGCCCGACCCGCCGCGACCGGCCCGTGACGCCGCGGGGCTGGTCCCGTGACGCCCTGTGTCGTAAATCATCCCGAGGCTCATCCGACCGACACCCGCAGCAAAGCTCCTGATGACGCACGATCTCGACCGCCGCGCCTTCATCCGCCGGGCCGCCGCGCTGGGCGGCACCCTGCTGGTGGCGCCCTCGCTGCAGGGGCTCTCCGCCTGCTCGCGCGCCACGGCGCCGATGCCGCGGGCGCTGGGCTACGGGCCGCTGCTGCCCAGCACGGACGTCGCGGAGCTGTGGGTGCCGGAGGGATTCCGCGTCCGCAAGCTCAGCACCACCCGCACGCCGTCGCTGGTGAACCCGGGGATGACGGTGCAGTACGGGCTGGACGGGATGGCGGCCTTCGACGCGGGGAACGGCACGGTGCGGCTGGTGCGCAACCACGAGATCCGCGATCCCGCCGCCAGCGCGCGGCTGCTGGGCCCCGGCGTGCACGCGTACGACCGCAAGGCCGGCGGCGGCACCACCACGCTGGAGGTGCGGCAGGCGCGCGACGGGTCGGTGGAGCTGGTGCGCGAGTTCGTGAGCCTGAGCGGCACGCACACCAACTGCGCCGGCGGGCCCACGCCCTGGGGATCGTGGGTCACCTGCGAGGAGACCACGGTGGGGCCCGCGGCCGGGTACGAGCGGGCGCACGGCTACTGCTTCGAGGTGCCCGCCGGCGCCGACGCCGAGGTGGAGCCCGTGCCGCTGCGGGCCATGGGCCGCTTCGTCCACGAGGCCATGGCGGTGGACCCGCGCTCCGGCACCGTCTACCTGACGGAGGACGTGACCTACGATCCCGCCGTCGCCGGCGGGCGGGGCGCGGGGTTCTACCGCTTTCTGCCCGCGGAGCGGGGGCGGCTGGCGGCGGGCGGGCGGCTGCAGATGCTGGCGGTGCACGGCCGGCCCAACTACGTGACGGTGCGCGGGCAGGCGGTGGGCGCGGAGCTGGACGCGGAGTGGGTGGACATCGCCGACCCCGATCCGGCGGCCGCGGAGACCAACATCTCTGCCGTGTTCCAGCAGGGGTGGGCGCGGGGCGGCGCGGTGTTCCAGCGGCTGGAGGGGTGCTGGTACGGCGAGGGCAACGTGTACTTCAACGCCACCAGCGGCGGCGACGTGGGCGCCGGGCAGGTGTGGAGCTACCGGCCCCGCGGCGACGACGGCGGCACGCTGGCGCTGGTCTTCGAGTCGCCGTCGCGCGAGGTGCTGGACAGCCCCGACAACCTGTGCGTGAGCCCCCGCGGCGGCCTAGTGCTGTGCGAGGACAGCGGCGGCGAGCAGTTCCTGCGCGGGCTCACGCCGGACGGGCGCATCTTCGACTTCATCCGCACCGCCGGCCCCAGCGCCGAGACGGCGGGCGCGTGCTTCAGCCCCAACGGCCGTACGCTGTTCTTCAACATCCAGGGCGGCACCGGCGCCGCCACCACCCTCAGCGGCGGCACCTACGCCGTCTGGGGCCCCTGGGACCGCGGCGCGCTCTGATTTCCGTGCGAGTCCGGGAAAAGACAGGCCTCACACAGAGTCAGCAGAGTCAACAGAGTTTCCTCGCGGCGGCTCCGAGGGCTGCCGTGCGATACCCAATCGATGAAGTGATATGATTGGGTACAGAGGATAAAGAGAGGAGCAGAGGAACCCCGGGTTCGGGCCTCTGCTCCTCTCTTTCTACCTCTGCATCTCTGTACCCCAACCTTCTTTGTGAATGCGGCGGGAGGGATGCGGATTCACGCGTCCGGCTCGTCCACGCCGTCCCACTCGGCGTGGAAGCGGTCGAGGTACTGCTGCATGAAGTGGTGGCGGCCATCGGCGATGCGGCGGGCGGCGGGGGTGTTCATCCGGTCGCGAAGGAGCAGCAGCTTCTCGTGGAAGTGGTTGATGCTGGGCCCCGCGCTCGCCTTGTAGCGGTCGAAGCTGTCGTGCAGCTCCGGCGGCGCCTCGGGGTCGTGCAGCGGCCGGCCGCGGCTGCCGCCGTACGCGAACGTCCGCGCGACGCCGATGGCGCCGATGGCGTCCAGCCGGTCGGCGTCCTGCACCACCGCGCCCTCGGGGGTCGCCATCGGCGTGGGCACGCCGGCGCCTTTGTACGACAGCGCGGCGATGATGGCGCAGACGTGCTCGACCGTCTCCGCGTCGGCGCCGGCTTCCGACAGCCAGGCGCGCGCGGCGCGGGAGCCGGCCGTCTCGTCGCCGTCGTGGAACTTGTGGTCGGCCACGTCGTGCAGCAGAGCCGCGAGCTCCGTCACGTACGGGTCCGCGCCCTCCTCGCGGGCCAGGCGCAGCGCCATCCGCCGCACCCGGTGCACGTGCCACCAGTCGTGCCCCGTCCCTTCGCCATGCATCCGCTCGCGCACGAACGCCTCCGTCCGCCGCAGAATCCCGTCCCGATCGCCCATTCCGTCTCCCGTGTGCCGTTGAGGGACGACGAATCTGCGCGGGCAGCGGCCTGAGGGGAAGGTGCGGAGCGGGACCGAATTCTCCCCTCTCCCGGCGCAGTTTGCCGGGGGAGGGGCCGGGGGTGGGGGACCCTACCGCGCCTTTGGCGCCGGCTGAGCCCGCGGGGCCGGGCGGGTGCTGTCCGGCGGGGTGGGGCGCCAGCGGATGGCCTGCATCACCGAGTCGATGGCCGCGGGATCCTTGAGCTCGCCGGTGCGCGAGTAGATCGTCCGCCCCCGCTCGTCCAGCACCAGCGTCACCGGCACCGTGCCGGCGCGGTACATCCCCGCCACCTTTTCGTCCGGGAAGCGCACGGTGGGGTACGGCAGCCGGTGCTGGGCGATGTAGTCGCGCGTCACGTTCACTGAGTCCAGCGACACGCCGTAGACCGCCGTGCGCATGGAGGTCATGGTGTCGGCCGTGGCCTTGATCTGTTTCCAGGCGGGGATGCTGCTCAGGCAGAAGGGGCAGGTGGTGGTGTACATCAGCAGCACCTGCCGCCCCTCCCCCTCCACCTGGCCGATGGTCGCGGCCTGTCCTTCGATGGTCGGCGCCTGGAAGGCGGGCATCCACATCCCGCGCATCGGCGTGGTGCGCGCCTCGCGCAGGTCGTAGCGCGCCTTTTCAACCTGCTCGATGAGGTCGCGCTTCTGCTGCCCGAGCACCACCACCAGCACGGCCGCCACGGCCAGGGCGGCGTAGGGAAGGATCCGGACGATGCGGTCCTGCATGGGATTCTGCTCCGGTCACGCGTTGGGAGGGAGGCTGGACTCCCAATTTACGTCTTATATCGAATGATTCAAGGGCCGTCGTTCCCAGGCCGGCTTTCCACCCCACCCCCCGGCCGGCACACTCAGCGGTGCATCGTCCGCGCGGGTCCCCACGGCGGCCCCCGGCCGTGAGACCCGCTGGCCCGCGGGCGGGGCTCCGGCGGATCGTCATCTCCCGACCCGCTCCCAGCGCTCGGGGGCCAGCAGGGCGCCGAGCGTGGCCCCCAGCACGAGCCCCGAGAACGCGTACCCGCCGCTGACGCAGGGAAAGCACGGACCATCCGGGCCGCCATCCTTCTCCGCGATCGTGAGCTCCGCCAGGGTGCCCAGCAGCAGTCCCGCCATGCCCCCGCGCAGCCCGCGGTCCCACCGGTCGCGCCCCATGGTCAGCTCCAGCCTGCGGACGGACTGCCTGGAGACCGCGATCCGCTGCGTCTGGGGCGTGGCGAACACCAGGGTGTCGGCGCGGAGCTCCACCAGCCAGCCGGGGAGGGGATCGGCCAGCATCGGCGGCGCCGTCACACGAATCCGAGTGCCGGGCTCCACGTGGACGGCCTGCTGAGAACGCGCCTGCCGGGGAAGCACCGCCAGCAGGAGCACGGCCGCGAGCAGCGCGGCGGGACGCAGGTCTCGTTTTCCGCGAAAGGCGGGGATCGCAAGCGCGGGCTGCGGCATGTCGTGGGGCTTCCCGGGGCGTGGCGGATGGAAGGGGTACGCGCACCCGTCAGATGTAGCCGTGCCACCACAAGGGTAGCGACGCGGCGATTGGACCGGAAGTCGCATGCGTGGGCGCCGCAACGAGCGCGCGGGCGGCACTCCGCCGGGATCCACCGCCTCCGCATCGCCCGCCGAACCCGGAACCGCGCCATGATCGAGCCGCAATCGAAGGTCCGCATCAGCCTGAACCGCCCGCCGGAGGGTGACCTGGAGGCGCGCGACATCCGCGAGAGCCTGTCCGCCGTGGTGCAGGCCGGCCGCCACCTCTGGCTGGGGTGCGACGAGACGGCCACGCTGGAGCGCGTGACGGACCAGGGCGGCGGCCGCTACGGCGAGCACCGCACCTACCGCCTCAAGGACGTGCTGGACCTGCCGGGGGACGACGACGCCGAGGTGGACGTGGAGGGGCTGGCCTGGGCGCCGCCGTACCTGTGGATCGTGGGCTCGCACGGCCGCAAGCGGGGCAAGCCGGACCCGGCAAAGGGGGTGGAGGCGGCCTTCAAGGAGCTGGCGGACGTGGACCAGGACGAGAACCGCTACCTGCTCGCCCGCATCCCGCTGGAGGAGGACGCGGAGGGCGGCGGCCTGGTCCCCCGCCGCACCTGCGCGGACGTCGACGATCCGTCCGGCACCCTGTGCGCCGCGCGCCTCAAGGGCAAAGGGCAGGACAGCGCGCTGATGCGCGCCATCCGCGACGACGAGCACCTGCGCCGCTACCTCAAGGTCCCCGGCAAGGACAACGGCTTCGACGTGGAGGGGCTGGCCGCGGCGGGAGGGCGGCTGTTCCTGGGGCTGCGCGGCCCGGTGGTGCGCGGCTGGGCGGTGGTGCTGGAGGTGGAGCCGGTGGAGACGGACCGCCCCGAGCGGCTCAAGCTGAAGCGGATCGGGCCGGACGGGCGGCGCTACCGCAAGCACTTCCTGGACCTGGACGGCCTGGGAGTGCGGGAGATCACGGCGGACGGCGACGACCTGCTGGTGCTGGCGGGGCCCACCATGGCCGTGCGCGCGCCCGCCACGCTCTTCCGCTGGCGCGGCGCGGTGAAGCTGGAGGCGGACTCCATCGCCGGAAGCGACCGGCTGGAGCGGCTGATGGACCTGCCGCACGACGTGGACGGCGGCGAGGACCACCCCGAAGGCCTCTGCCGCTACGAAGGCGAAGGCGTGGGCGGCGACGCCGTGCTGGTGGTCTACGATTCCGGCGGACCCGGGCGCCAGGAGGGCGAGGCGGTGCTGGCGGACGTGTTCGGCCTGCCGTCCACGGGCGGCGGCCTGCTGGGCGCGATTTTCCCCACCCATCGCGTCGGGGGCGGGGGCGAACATCGAGACGGAGACCGGGGAGAGGGATGAGCGAGCCGTATCACGTGTTCATCAAGGGGGGCGACGCCGTGCGCGAGGTGGAGGTCGCGCTGGACGCCCTCAAGAAGCGCGGCGTGGGCCGCGACGGCGCCGGGCTGTACAAGTGCATGTACGTGACGCGTGCCGACCAGACGGTGCTGATGACGGAGACCAGCGGAACGGCGCTGGCCCTGGAGATGCGCGGCCGCCCCGGGTGGAGCGAGCCGGGCGACAAGCCGCTGAACGTCTGAGGTGATGCTGCACGTCACCAACGGCGACAGCGCCGCGGAGCGGATCCGCGCGGCGGGCGTCGCGGGCACCATCCTCCCCTGGGACGACGTGCTGCACGAGGGGCCCGTGCCCGGCGGGCTGCCGCTGGAGCGGCTGAGCGCCGTCCGCGCGGACTTCATCGCCGGGCTGGGCTGGGGGACGCAGGCCGAGGTGCGCCGCCGCTTCGCGGAGCGGGACTGCGCGCTCATCGCGGCGCGGGACGAGGACGAGGTGGTGCTGTGGTTCGAGCACGACCTGTACGACCAGCTGCAGCTCATCCAGCTGCTGGACTGGTTCGCGGACCATCCGCACCCCCGCCTTACGCTCATCAACCCGCCCGAGTACCTGGGCACGATAGGCGTGGAGCACGCGCGCGAGCTGTTCGATGCGCGCCAGCCGGTCACGGACGGGCAGCTGGCGCTGGGGCGCTGGGCGTGGGACGCGTTTCGCGGCGCGGACCCGCGGCACATCGAGACCGTGCTGTACGCGGACGACGCGGGCGACCTGCCGCACCTGCCCGCGGCGCTCTTCCGGCTGCTGGAGGAGTACCCCGCCGTGGGCACCGGCCTCTCCCTCTCCGAAGAGCAGATCCTGGCCGCCTTCGCCGCCGGGCCGCGCACGCTGGCGGACGCCTATCCCGCGTCGCACCACGAGGTGGAGGATGCGGTGTGGATGGGGGACGCGACCTGGGTCTCGTACGTGGACCGGCTGGCGGGCGGGAAGGAGCCGCTGCTGGCGTACGAGGATGATGGGGATGCCCGCGCCGCCGGCATGCAGCGCCGCGCGCGGATCACGGAGATCGGGCGCGAGGTGCTCTGGGGCCGCGCGGACGCGCTGTGGATCAACGGCATCGACCGCTGGATCGGCGGCGTGCACCTGGTGGGCCGCGAGGTCCCGTGGCGGTGGGACGCCGAAGCGGAGTGCATCGCAGAAAGCTGAACGGCATCAGCGGCCCAGTCGTCCGGTGTTGGCACCATCGGGCAGGATCCAGTCATCCTGAGGGAGGCGCCGCTCCGGAGCTTGCTGATACGATGCAGCGTGGCGCCGACCGAAGGACCTTGCCGGCACAACCGTGGGGCTGGATCTCTGCCGGAAAGCCGGCCCATCGATGGTGGAGAGAAGGTCCTTCGGTCGCGCGCAATCGGTTGTGTGAGGGAGGGTTCCGCGTGGGCGCTCCCTCAGGATGACTGGGGCGGTTGGTGATGGGGGGGTGCGGGTCCGCAGGAGGCTCTGGCACAGGTTATTTCATCTTTTCCGAATCCCGTGGCCGGGGGATTCGCGTAGAGTGGCACGCATCCTCCACGGGAACCGTGCCGATGCGGTACCGGGCACCGGGCACTGGACACATCGTCTGAATGGAAATCGGCAAGCTTACCCTGCCGCCGCTGCGCGACGAAGAAGAAAAGCGCACGCGGCTCATCAAGATGAAGCGGCTGGCCACGGGGCTGCTGGTCTTCGCGACGCTGGTGTTCATCGTCACCAGCATCCTGGAGCACCGGTGGCCGGGGCTGGGCTACGTGCGCGCCACGGCCGAGGCCGCCATGGTGGGCGCCATCGCCGACTGGTTCGCGGTGACGGCGCTGTTCCGCTATCCGCTGGGGATCCCCATCCCGCACACCGCCATCATCCCCAGCCGCAAGGACAAGATCGGCATCAGCCTGGGCAACTTCGTCCAGAACAACTTCCTGTCGCCGCCGGTCATCGTCGCCCGCATCCGCTCCGCCAACGTGGCCAGAAAGCTGGCGGAGTGGCTGGCGAACCCGGACCACGGCGACACGGTGGGCAAGCACGCCGCCGCGGGGGTGAGCGGCCTGGTGCAGGTGCTGCGCGACGAGGAGATCCAGGAGATCATCGAGAGCAGCGTCGTCAGCCGCGTCCGCAAGACCCAGGTGGCGCCGCTGATGGGGAAGGTGCTTTCGCTGGTGACGGCGGAGAACCGGCACCAGGAGCTGCTGGACAGCGCCATCCGCCTGTTCGAGCGGCTGTTCGACGAGAACCGCGAGGCGCTGCGGGCCAAGATCGGCCGCGAGACGCCGTGGTGGATGCCCACGGCGGTGGACGACCAGATCTACCAGAAGCTCGTGCGCAGCGTGGAAAACACGCTGCACGAGGTAACGGGCAACCCCGACCACCCGCTGCGCCACCGCTTCAACGAAGCGGTGGGCGAGTTCGTGGAGCGGCTGCGCAGCTCGCCCGAGATGATCGCCCGCGGCGAGGAGCTCAAGGAAGAGGTGCTGCGGCACCCGGCGGTGCGCGAGTACAGCGGCAGCCTGTGGGCGGACGTAAAGGGCTCCGTGCTGCGCCACAGCGCCGACCCGCAGAGCGAGTTCCGCCGGCGCGTGGGCCACGCCGTGACCCGCTTCGGCGCGTCGCTGCAGCAGGACGAGGAGCTGCTGGACAAGGTGAACGGATGGGTGGAGCAGGCGGTGCTGTACGTGGTGGACCAGTACCGGCACGAGGTGGCGGCGCTCATCGAGACCACCGTCTCCGCCTGGGATCCGGAAGACACCACGCAGAAGATCGAGCTGCAGATCGGCCGCGACCTGCAGTACATCCGCATCAACGGCACGCTGGTGGGCGGCCTGGTGGGCCTGGTGATCTACACCTTCGCGCAGTTCTTCGGGGGGTGAGGGGGGCCCACCCGCCGGCCGCCATCTACCGGACGGGGGCGGGGGCGGCTGAAGCCGCGGGCTGGAACTGCCATAAGCCCCGCCCTGGGCTCGCGGAGCTCGCCCGGCGGGGCTTCACCTGCTCGCGTGGGCGGCGCCCGTGCCTGCGGATCGCCCCTCGCGCAATTCTGTCATTCCGAAGGAGCGCGGCGCCCGACCTTCCGCGACTCCGGACCCGGCGCGCAACTGAGGAATCTACCGTCGGCGTCCTCGTGGCTGTTCGTGCGCGCGGATCCCGCGGCTACTCGTCTTCCGCGCCCGCGCCGTCGTCGTAGAGGTCTTCGGTGACGTTGATGGTGAGCTCGGCGCGGGTGCCGCCGGGGCGCTCCAGCAGGGCACGAATGAAGTCGGGAAGCTCCATCTCCTCGGGATCGGCATCATCCCACGAGACGGTGAACGACCGCTTGAACTCGGGCGGGGTGGCGTCGAACACGCGCTGCACCAGCTCCACAAGCGCCTCGTCCACGCTGGCCAGCGCGTGCAGCACCTCCGTCTTGGCGACGGCGAAGCGCTCCGCCGCGGCTTCGGCGGCGGTCAGCGCGCCGCCGATCAGGTCGGCGGGATCGGGATCGACGTTGGGAACCAGGCGAGGCGGAGACATGCGTACCCGAGCCGCAGAAGGCGCGCCAGCACGTCCGCGCGTTGGCGGAATAGGTGCGCACGCTGTGCATTTGTCACGTGAGTCTCACGCGGAATCATCGGCGACGGCAGGAGAAAACTCCGTTCCCTCCGTTGACTCCGTGTGAGGCCAAATCTTTCAGGGCCTGCGGATCGGGCGAAAACCGGCTCCGCGGCCACCCCGGCGCACCGGCGTGCTTGACGGTCGCGGTGTGCGCGGCCTATATCTCCGGTCGAATTCCGGCCCCGGCCCAGAACGCTCGGAGAGCATCATGGCGAACGTCCCGCAGGACCTCAAGTACACCGAACAGCACGAGTACCTCAAGCCCGCGGGTGAGGACGGCGTGTACTACGTCGGCATCACCGACTACGCGCAGGGCGAGCTGGGCGACATCGTGTTCGTGGAGCTGCCCAGCGCCGGCGCGAGCTTCGACGCGGGCCAGACCTTCGGGACCATCGAGGCGGTGAAGGCGGTCTCGGACCTGTACATGCCCGTGACCGGCGAGGTGGTGGACGTCAACGTCGCGCTGGACGCCAACCCCGCCGTGGTGAACAGCGACCCGTACGGCGAGGGGTGGATGATCAAGGTGCGCGTGAGCGACCCCGCGTCGCTGGACGGGCTGCTGGACGCCGCCGGGTACGAGGCGCTGATCGGCTGAAACGCAGTGCGTGAGTGCGGAAGTGCGTGAGTGCGGGAGTGGTCCCGGCGCGCACCGAAACCACTCCCGCACCAACGCACTCCCGCACTAACGCACTGTCTTTCCATGGCGATCCTCACCTGGCACGGACACTCCTGCTTCACGCTGGAGCACGACGGCAAGCGCATCCTCATCGACCCCTGGCTCGACGAGAACCCCAGTGCCGACATCAAGAGCGGCGACGTGGGGAAGATCGACTACATCCTGGTCTCCCACGGCCACTTTGACCACTTCCAGGACTGCATCAAGATCGCCAAGAAGACGGACGCTACCGTCATCTCCACCTTCGAGCTGGTGGCGTTCTGCCAGAAGCAGGGGGTCAAGAACGGGCACGGGATGAACATCGGCGGCGCGTACCTGTTCCCGTTCGGCCGCGTGAAGCTGACCCCCGCCGTGCACACCGGCAGCATCGCGGGCGACGACGAGGGCGCGTTCACCACCGACTGCTGCGGGTTCCTCATCAGCCTGGACGGCGGGCCCAGCATCTACCACGCGGGCGACACGGCGCTGATCACGGACTTTACGCTGCTGCAGGGGCGCGTGGACGTGGCCATCCTCCCCATCGGCGACAACTTCACCATGGGTCCCGAGGATGCGGCCCGCGCCGTGGAGATGATCCAGCCCGAGATCGTCATCCCCATGCACTACAACACCTTCGAGGTGATCGAGCAGGACCCCGCCGGTTTCCGGGAGATGGTGGGCGACGCCGCGCGCGTGGAGATCCTGCAGCCCGGCGGCACCTTCGAAGTCTGACGACGCCGCATCCGGTCGATCCATAAGCTGCTCCGCCCTCCGCCGAATACAGGCGGAGGGCGGATTTGTTTTCTGCGGCAGGCAACCGGCTGCGTCCGCCCCTCTCCC
>Ga0190267_10000186_pt1 | contig 13273 bp, 12 predicted proteins | sample Popmic239T_FD_140332 | JGI IMG/M metagenome (GOLD analysis project Ga0190267, IMG submission 140332) | Populus adjacent soil microbial communities from riparian zone of Oak Creek, Arizona, USA - 239 T | ecosystem: Environmental > Terrestrial > Soil > Riparian zone | place: USA: Arizona... | reverse complement strand
TCCCCTCCGCCACCGAAGTCATAGGAAGGCCATCCCCTCACCGCGATAGGTCGGCACCACGTCGACGACCGCATCCCCATCCACGACATGGAAGTCGTTAAGGTGCTCGCTGAGCTCCCCCGACTTGGCGTGCCGGAGCCAGACGCGATCGCCGACCGCGAGATCCGCCGCGGCGTCGCCGAGCACGGGGGTCTGCACCTCCCCCGCCATCTCGTATCGGGCGAATCCCAATCCGCGCGGCCATTCGACGACCGGGAGACGATCGGCGGCGGGCGGACCGGAGGCCACCCATCCTCCGCCGAGCAGGGTGGCCGAGCCAGGCTCCGGCTTCCGGACGACGGGCAGGGCGAACGCGGCGGCGGGCGCGGGCGCGAAGCGGGTGAAATGGTCGAAGGTGTGCCCGCCCAGCAGGCCGCTCCCGGCCCCGAGCTCCGTCACCGACGGGTCGGTCGAGGTGATCTCGAGCGATCCCGTCCCTCCCCCGTTCACGAAGCGCAGCTCGGCGACCGACCGCACAGCCGCGACGGCGTCGCCTCGTCTGCCGAGCAGCTCGGCGAACGATGCGCGCTGCATGCGTCGAACGACAGTCGCCCGCGTCCGCTGCCCGGGTGGATCATCGGGCAGTCCAGCGATCTGCGATTCGTACGCCATCATCCCGACCACGGCGAAGCCCGTCCGCTTCGAGATGTGGCGCGCGAGCTCCAGCGCCCCGGCGGCGTCGTGGATGGGCGAGCGCCAGACACCCATCCGCCCGAGGACGGGAGCCGTGAAGGAGGTGTCGAGCTCGATGGCCACCTGGATCAGGGGGCGCCGGGACGGCGGAAGCACGGCGTCGATGAAGTCCAGCTGGGCGACCGAGTCGACCATGAGGGTCACTCTGCTGGCGAGCAGCTCCGACTCCATGAGCCGCCGAAGGGATCCCCGATCGGCAGTGGGATAGGCGAGGAGCACATCATCGATGGTCTCCGCGAGCCAGAGCGACTCCGCGAGGGTGTAGCTGAGCACGCCGGCGAAGCCGGGCAGAGCGAGGACCGCGTCGAGAACGGCGCGGACCCGCACGGACTTCGTCGCGACACGGATCGGCATGCCGGCTGCCCGAGCCAGCATGTCGAATGCGTTGGCGCCCAGAGCCGGAAGGGAGATGACGCCCAGCGGCGGATCGAGATGTGCCGTTGCAGCAGAGAGATCCTGCCAATGGCGGTCGTCGCCGAAGCCGGCATCCGGGCCGGGGCGTTGGAGCGTGAGGGTTGTCAACGGACTCCTTTGACACGGAAGACGGCGGCCGCTCCGACGATGGACAGGACGGCGGATGCGAGGAACAGGCCGGCGAAGCCTCCCGTGAGGGCGACGATGCCCGCCCCGACCAGTGGCCCGAATGCCTGAGGTACGGCCACCGCGATGTTCATGATGCCGAGGTCCTTGCCGTGGGACGCCGGATCCGGCAGGACCTGAGAGGCGAGTGCCTGATCGACCGCGAGGAAGCATCCGTAGCCCAGTCCCAGGAAGCCCGCCCCGACGATGGCGGTCGGCAGGCTGGGGACCAGTGCCAGCAGCAGCGCGGCGACGGCCTGCAGCCCGGCGGAGATCGCGACGAAGATGCGGCGTCGGCCGAGGCGGTCGGAGAGGCGGCCCGCTCCGAGGCTCGCGAGCACGATGAAGACGAGGTAGACCAGGCTCAGCAGCACGAGGTCGTCCTCGGCGCTCGCATCATCCAGGCCGAACATCAGGAAGTACAGCAGCAGGGTGGTGCCCAGGGCGTTGCCCAGGTTGACGAGGATGCGGCCGCCGAGCGTCCAGCCGAAGTCGGGATAGCGGAGTGGGCTGATCCAGAAGCCAGCCACCACGGCGGAGGGCGAGAGGCGTTGTCGGGCGCCCGCGGGCAGCGGAGGGTCTTCGGCCACCAGGAGGAATGGCAGCACGAGGACGATGAGCAGCACTGCCACGGCGAGATAGCCGAGTGCTGTTCCGCTGATCAGTGTCGTCACCAGGACGAGACCGAGAATCGTCCCGATGGCCTGCGGAGCGGACAGCCAGCCGGACACGATCCCGCGCTGACCGATGGGCACGCGGTCGGAGATCATGGCCGTGAGCGCCGACGAGATGACGCTGAAGCCGGTGATCGCCAGGGACCACGCGACTCCGATCCCGACCAGCGTGGTCTGCACTCCGAGCAGGATGAGGGCTCCCGCGAAGACCAGCGCGCCTGCGGCGATCCATGGGCGACGGCGGCCGAATCGCGATGTCGTCCGGTCAGAGAGGGCCCCGGTGATCGGGAAGGCGAAGAAGGCGCACACGCCGGCGATCCCGGAGATGATGCCGTAGGCGACGACCGAGTCCACCCACCAGGTGGAGGCGAGCTGCGCCTCGACCTGCACGGGCAGGAGCAGTTGGATGGGCGTGAGCTGCGCCATCCACACTCCGAGCCAGGCGGCCGCGAATGCGGCGATCCAGGCCCCGGCCACCCGTCGCGTCGGCTCGAGGAGCAAGCTCGTGGCGGCTCGCTGAGTGGTCACCGGCTGTCCCGTTCGCCCATGCCGGCCAGCAGCTCCGCGGCAGCGTTGGCTAGTCGCAGCGCGAGGGCGTCGTCCCGGGTGGACAGCCAGGCGAGTCCGATCCCGTCGTTCATCGCGACGATGACCTCCGCGACGTCGCGGAGTGGCCGATTCCACCGGATGCCCAGTACCGTCGCTGCCTCGGCGAGGAGGGCCTCGGCGGAGGCGTAGTAGTGGGCGTACACGTTCGTCGAGACGTGGGACATCTCAGGGCTGCGCAGCCCGTAGAGGATCAGCTCGAACAGGCCGAGCTCGATGTCGGGACGAGCCCTCAGGTAGTCCACGTAGGCGTACATCGCGCTGCGTGCAGCCTCCACCAGAGGCAGCGCGGGATCGAATGTCGCGCGGACCATGTCGACCTCGACTTCGAGGCCCGCCCGAAGGACCTCGGCGAGGAGGGCGTCGCGCGACTCGTACGCATAGTGGAAGCTCGCGAGCGACATGCCGGCCTGGGCGGTGATGGCCCGCGTGGTCGCACCGGCGACGCCCTCGCGCGCGATCACGGCGAACGCGGCGGCACGCAGCTGCTCACGACGCGTGTCGGCGGAGATGCGCTGCACGATTCCCCATCCGACCGGAGTGGGTCAGATGACCCACTCCGTACATCATGGACCTGGAAGCGCGCGGAGATGCGAAGCGGACGGCGATTCGTCGGCGAGCCGTGCCCCCACTGGGATTCGAACCCAGACTGCGACGATTTTAAGTCGTCTGCCTCTGCCGATTGGGCTATGGGGGCATTTCCAGAACTCAGGAATTTTGGGCCGAAAACGCCAAAACTCAGGAAGAAATGGCCTTTTTCTTCCTGAGTTCTGGAAATGTTCCTGAGTTACGGAGGGGCTACTTCTTGGCGGACGCCGGCTCGCTGTAGACGGGCGCGGATAAGCCTGAGCCACCCGGGAGGGTCTTCTCAACTGGAGCCGTGGCCGGCTTGGGGCGGGACGCGTAGGTCTCGAAGGCGACGCGCGGCTCGGTGCGCGCCTCGATCGACACGATGTCGCGACCAAGCAGGAAGGAGAGGACCCAGTTGCCGATCACACGGATCTTGCGCTCCCACGAGGGGATGGCCATTCCGTGATAGCCGCGGTGCATGAGCCAGGCGAGCACACCGACGATGCCGATCTTGCCGGCCTGGAACGCGCCGTAGCCGGGGCCCAGGCCGGCAACTGCGCCCAGGTTCTTGTGGCTGTAGTCCTTGGGAAGCTCGCCGCGCAAGGAGGCGACGATGTTCTTCGCCAGCTGCTTGCCCTGGCGCACCGCGTGCTGCGCGTTGGGGACGCAGTAGCCCCCTACGCCGCCGCCAGTGAGGTCGGGAACGGCCGAGACGTCGCCGGCCCCCCACGCGTCGACGACGATTCCATCGTCGCCCTCCACGCGGAGGTCGGCGCGGCAGCGGAGCCGGCCGCGTTCCTCGAGGGGCAGATCCGTGTTCTTCAGCATCGGGGTCGCCATGACGCCCGCGGTCCACACGATCACGTCGGACTCGAACGACTCGCCCGTCGACAGCTCGACGACGCCACCGACGGCCGACTTGAGCTGAGTGTCGAGGTGCACGAGCGCGCCGCACTGGGCGAGGTTCTTCAGCACCCAGTAGCTGGTCTTCAGCGAGACCTCTGGCATGATCCGGCCCATGGCCTCGATCAGGTGGAAGGAGGTGTCATCGAAGCGCAGCTGCGGGTAGAAGCGCAGCAAGGAGCTGGCGAGGGAGCGCATCTCCGCGAACACCTCGATGCCCGCGAAGCCGCCGCCGACAACCACGAAGGTGAGCAGCCGCTGACGCTCGGGTCCGGGCGGCAGGTTCGCGGCCTTGTCGAAGTTGGTCATGATTCGGTCGCGGATCTCGACTGCCTCTTCGATGGCCTTCAGCCCGATCGCCTCGTCGGCGACGCCCGGGATGGGGAATGTTCGGCTGACCGATCCTGCGGTGACGACGATGATGTCGTAGGTCATCTCCCACGGTTCACCGAGGTCGGGAGTGATGGTCGCCGTCTTGGTTGCGTGACTGATCTTGGTGACGCGCGCGGTGATGACGGTCGACTTCTTGAGGTGTCGACGCTGGGAGACGACGGCGTGCCGCGACTCGACGTTGCCACCGACCACCTCGGGCAGGAACGGCTGGTACGTCATGTACGGCAGCGGATCGACAACAACGATCTCGGCTTCGTTCTTGGCCAGAGCTTTCTCGAGCTTCCAGGCCGTGTAGAAGCCAGCGTAGCCGCCGCCGACAATCAGGATTTTGGGCACCGTCAGGAATCTCCTTGGCTCAGTGGGACCGCGGGTGTCGGGCACAAGGTTACCGCCTGCGCCATACAGCCCTCGCCGCGCGGACCGCCCCGGTCACTCCGGCCGCGAAAAACGCGGCGAATGCGACCAGCAGGCCGACCGGGAGAACAGCGTCGACGAGGATCGAGGAATGCGGGATGAGCTGCCGCATCCAGACCGGCAGAAGCTCCGGAAGAGCCTTCGGCGGGTCGGGGGCAGCTTCGGGTCCGGGCGTCGGCTGCGCGGTCTCGGGGGTCGGCGTGGGCGTGTTCGGCACGGCATCCGCCCGACGATAGATCCGGATCCACTCCGCCAAGTCGTACGGGACCGCCAGCGGATTCGCGGTGACGGGAGCAACATCCGCGCTCACGGCGGCCGCTGCGTCAACGAGCCCATATCCGTAGATCGGGTCCGGGACGGTCGCGCTTTGGGGGCGCGCCGTGGCCACGAGACGCTGGATGACGCTGTTCGCGTCCAGTTCCGGATGAGCCGCGCGGATGAGCGCGACGATCCCCGCCACGATAGGCGCAGCGCCGCTGGTGCCCGACCAGTAGACGGGCTCGCCGTCAGGCTGCACGCCGATCAGCTCTTCGCTGGGCGCGGCGACGGCGAGGGTGATGCCCTGACTCGAGGCGTCGAAGCTGGCATTGCGGTCCCGGTCAACTCCCGCGACGGCGACGACTCCGGGGATCGTCGCAGGCGCGCCGACCTCGGTCGTGCCCGCGCCGCGGTTGCCGGCGGCGGCGACAATCACGACGTCGTGCTGGAACGCGTAGAGGAAGGCGTCATCCCAGCTCTGCGGCCAGTCGAGCGTGTTGGTCGTGAGCGACATGTTGATGATGTCGGCGCCGTTGTCGACTGCCCAGCGCACCGCCGAGGCGATCTGCTCCTCCGTGCCGACCGGTCCGTCCCCGAACGAGACGGAGATCGACAGCAGCTCCGCCTCCGGGGCGACGCCGATGACCCCTGAGCCCTGCCGAACATCGCCGCGCCCGGCGAGGATGGAGCCGACGAGCGTGCCATGCTCCGACCCGTCCCCCACGGGAGTCCGCCCGTCGGGCGCGCCGACCCCCGACTCGTCGGTGCCCCCGACCACGGCACCGCGCAGTTCCGGCACTTCGGCGATGCCTGTGTCGATCACGGCGATGCGCTGTCCGGCCCCGCGAGTGACGCTCCACGCGTCGGAGATCCCGTAGTCTTCCAGCCAGTACTCGAGGTCGCGCACGTAGTCGGCGTGAGCGGGAACCGGCGCGACGAGCACGAGCGACGCGACGACCCCGGCGGCGTGCGCGGCCCGCAGCGCGCGCGCTCCGACGCGTCGCCGGCGGCGCGAGTCAGACGTCGGCATCAGGCTGGCTGTCCGCAGGCGCATCCGCTTCAGTTTTCGCGGGCGCGTCCGCGTCAGGCGACCAGTCGGCGAGCGCGAGGGCGATGTCTCCGATCGGGTTGACGCCGGGGCCTGCCGCCAGCGAATGCGCTGCCAGGGCATGCAGGCACTTGACCCGGGTGGGCATGCCACCCGCACTGACACCGGCGAGCTCCGGCACCACAGCGATCGACTCGCGGTCGGCGATGTACGACTCGTGTGCGGCGCGGTAGGACGCGGCGAGTTCTGGCTCGGCCTCGAGGCGAGCGTTCAGTTGTCGCATGACCCCCTCGGCTTCGAGGCGGGAGATTGCGGCGGTGGCGGCCGGAGAGCTCAGGTAGTAGAGGGTCGGGAATGGTGTTCCATCCGCCAGCCGGGGCGACGTCGACACGACGGTCGGGTCGCCCGCAGCCGTACGAGCGGCGATCCCGACGACATCGCGTGCGGGCCGGCCGAGCTGCTCGCTGACCCGCGCGATGTCCGCGGCCGAGGGTGGATCGAAGGGCGGCGTGGCCATCAGCCGCCTGCCGCCGCGGGGTCCGTCGCGGCCCCCAGGTTGTCACCCGGGACGGGGTCTGCATCCGTGTTCGGTTCCGCGTCTGTCGTGAGGCCCGCGATCAGATAGGAGGACCAGAGAGTTCCCGCCCAGTCGACCTGGGCCGCCTGCTGCGCCGCATCAGTGGCCTCGGCAGAGGTCGTGCTGGCTGGGCTGTCGTCGTCGATGATCAGATAGGAGTACTCCCCCGGCATCACGTAGAACAGCCGGTCGCGCGCCTGCGCCTTTATGTAGGAGGGGTCGTCCCACCGCGCTCTTTGGGTCGTGAGATCCGCGACCTGCTCCTTCTGCGCGGCGACAGCGGCCTCGAGCTCTGCGATCTGCTGGCGCTGCTCCATCAGGATCTTGAGGCTCGGCGCCAGGACGACGAGGAACAGGACGATGAGCCCGAGCACCAGGATGGAGAACCCGGAGAGTCGGACGCTGCGCAGCCAGGAGCCCGCCGCGGTCTCGGTCACCCGCACCTCGACGCGGTCGGTTCCGTCGCCTCCGCGCCCCGAACCGCGCCCGGCGCGGGTCGTGCGGACGGTCGTGGCGCTCGGTGGGACCGACGTCGCCCGTTCGGTGGCTGGCCGCCGCGGGGCGCGCGGAGCTCGTGGCGCCGCTCCGGTGGCGGCAGCTACGGATGCGGCAGGACGCCTGCGGGCGAGCGCAGGGCGCGTGGCAGGTTCGCCATCCTCGCCCCTCGCGACGCGGGAGGCAGCACCGGATCCGGCCGGTTCGGATGCAGCGGTCTTCCGTCGCGCAGGCTTCTTCGCCGCTGGCGTGACATCGGCCGATGGCGCGGGTTTCCGCGACCGCTTCGCTTTCGACTCGGCGTCTGCGGCCGACCTAGGATCTGCGGCAGGCTTTGTGGAGGCAGGGTTCGAGGACGCAGGCTTCGCGGCGGCTGGCTTCGAACCAGCGCGCGAAGCCGGCCGGGGTGGTTCGGCGCCTCGGCGCGTTGGAGGAGTGGGCACCGACCGGGTGACGGGCCGCTTCACCGGGGTGAAGGGCACGTCACCGCTGTCGGATGGCCGCCCAGCGCTGGGCTTCGGGCCGTCAGAGGAGGGGTCGGGCATGCTGCCCCTCCTCTGACGATGCTCAGGCGGTACCGCTCGAGCTGCTCAGCTCACGGCTTGTAGCGAGGGAAGGCGGTGCTGCCGGCGTAGATCGCGGCCTCGCCCAGCTCCTCTTCGATCCTCAGCAGCTCATTGTATTTGGCGACCCGCTCGCTTCGAGCAGGCGCACCGGTCTTGATCTGGCCGCAGTTGGTGGCGACGGCGAGGTGCGCAATAGTCGTGTCCTCGGTCTCGCCGGAGCGGTGAGAGAGGATGGCGGTGTAGCCGCTGCGCTGGGCGAGCGAGACGGCATCGAGCGTCTCGCTGAGGGTGCCGATCTGGTTGACCTTGACCAGGATCGAGTTGGCCACGTTCTCGGCCAGTCCGCGTGCGAGCCGTACCGGGTTGGTCACGAAGAGGTCGTCGCCGACGATCTGGAGCTTGCCTCCGAGCTCGGCGGTGAGGGCCGCGTAGCCCTCCCAGTCGTCCTCGTCGAGCGGGTCCTCGATGGTCACGAGCGGGTAGTTGGCGGCGAGCCCCGAGAAATATGCGGTCATCTCGGCGGAGCTGAGGGACTTGCCCTCGAACTGGTAGGCGCCGTTCTCGAAGAACTCCGAGCTGGCGACATCGAGCCCCAGGGCGATATCCGTGCCGGGCGTGAATCCCGCCTGGCTGATGGCCTCGAGAAGCAGGTCGAGCGCCTCCGCATTGCTCGTCAGCTCAGGAGCGAATCCGCCCTCATCGCCGAGGCCCGTCGCGAGCCCCTTCTTCTTGAGGATGCCCTTGAGCGTGTGGTAGGTCTCGACGCCCCAACGAAGGCCCTCGGAGAAGGTCTCGGCTCCGTGTGGCACGAGGAAGAACTCCTGGATGTCGACGCCTGTGTCCGCGTGCGAGCCGCCGTTGATGACGTTGAGCAGGGGCACGGGCAGGATGTGGGCGTTGGGTCCGCCGAGGTAGCGGAAGAGGGGCAAGTCAGCGGAGTCCGCGGCCGCCTTGGCGACGGCGAGGCTGACACCGAGGAGGGCGTTGGCGCCGAGGCGCCCCTTGTTCTCGGTTCCGTCGAGCGCGATCAGGGTGGCGTCCACGATCCGCTGCTCGGTCGCGTCGATACCTTCGATGGCGGGGCCGATCTCGTCGAGGATCCCGTCAACCGCCTTGGTGACGCCCTTGCCGAGGTAGCGGCCCTTATCGCCGTCGCGGAGTTCGTACGCCTCGAAGGCGCCGGTCGATGCGCCCGAGGGAACTGCCGCCCGGGCGACGGTGCCGTCCTCCAGCAGGACCTCGACTTCGACCGTCGGGTTGCCGCGGGAATCGAGGATCTCGCGTGCTCCTACAGCGTCGATTGCAGACACGGGATGTCTCCTTCTATCAGGGCCAAAGTGCAGTGCCAAAGTGCAGTGCAGGAATGCGCTGCGGAATGCAGTACAGGTGTGCGGTGCGGATGCCCAGCCGATGTGGGGGCGGCATCCGATCCCCGAGTCTAGTGATGGCTCCCGGCGCCGGAAGTACGGGCTTGTGGGCCGGATGGTGAACGGCGCAGGATGCTGTGGAGCGGCCTGCCGCAGGACGGAACAGCCATGGACCCGCAGCCGACGAAGCACCCCACCCCGCATCCCCAGATGTTCGAGGAGGGCGACTACGGCCTGCACCAGGTGCGCGAGATCGCGCTCGCCTTTCCTGAAGCGGGCGAGAGGGTGACGTTCGGTCGGCCGATGTTCCGGGCGGGCAAGCTGTTCGCGGTGTACGGGGCCATGACCAAGGGCCCGGACAAGCAGGACTTCCCGCACTCCGTGCTCGTCCACCCTGACGCGGACAGCCATGAGGCGCTGATGCAGGATCCGCGGTTCTTCGTGCCGGGTTACTTCGGCCCAGCAGGGTGGGTCGGTCTGAATCTGGACGCAGCACCCGTCGACTGGCAGGAGGTCGCGGAGCTGCTCGACGAGTCCTACCGCAACGCGGCGCCCAAGCGCCTCATCGCCCAGCTCGAGGCCGAGGGCGGCCCCGCCACCCGGCGCTGAGCCTCCCACCATCCGCTCGGCCACCTTTGGTCGCCGCTCGGCCACCTTTCGGGTCGTTCGGCCACCTTTCGAAAGGTGGCCGAACGAGCCAAAAGGTGGCCGTCACGCTCGCGGCCGGCACCAGCTGATCCTCGGCACCAGCTGAAAGAAGGTGCACATCAGGGCGAACGTGGGTGAAGAATGGGCGGGTGCCCGAGCTGCCCGAAGTGGAGGCCCTGGTCAGAGACCTTGGAGGTCGCCTGACGGGGCGCACCGTGCAGCGCGTCGAACTTGTGTCGTTCGCGGCACTGAAGACCTTCGATCCGCCGCCCTCGTCGCTTGCTGGCGAGACGGTTTCGGGTGTCAGTCGGCACGGAAAGTTCCTAGACTTCGAGATCGGGAGCGTCCACCTCGTGCTGCATCTGGCCCGCGCCGGCTGGATCCGCTGGCGCGCGAATGCGCCGGCCGCGCCGACCCGGCCCGGCAAGGGACCGCTGGCGGCCCGGCTCGTGCTGGACCAGGGCGACGGCTTCGACGTCACCGAGGCCGGCACCAAGAAGAGCCTCGCCATCTATCTGGTGCGCGATCCGCAGGAGGTGCCGGGCGTCGCGCGCCTGGGTCCCGATCCGCTCAGCGACGCATTCACCGAGGACGTCTTCGCCGAGATCCTCGCCCGCTCCGGGCGTGCGCAGATCAAGGGGGTCCTGCGGAGTCAGTCGAACATCGCCGGCATCGGCAATGCGTACTCGGACGAGATCCTGCACGTGGCCAGGATGTCGCCCTACAAGCCTGCCTCGATGACAGCCGACGAACGGGGGCGGCTCTACTCCGCCATCCAGTCGACTCTCCGCGAGGCACTCGGGAGGGCGGATGGTCTCGCCGCCGCGGAGCTAAAGAGCGAGAAGAAGTCCGGCCTGCGCGTCCATGCCCGCACCGGCGAGGCCTGTCCGGTCTGTGGGGACACCATCCGCGAGGTCATCTTCGCCGACAGCACCCTCCAGTACTGCCCCACCTGCCAGACAGGCGGCAAGCCGCTGGCGGATCGGGTGCTCTCGCGGCTGCTCAAGTAACGCGTAGCGGCCCGCCTCGTCAGGACGAAGCGGGGCGGATGGTCAGCTGAGGGGCCGCGGCTCGAGCTCCTCGGTATCCGGGCCTACGGTGGCGAAGGTGGTCCAGCCTTCCGCCGCCAGAGAGTCGAGCAGCCCCTTCAGGTTGCGCGGCCGACGCTCGAGGCGAACGCGACTGTAGGCATCCAGAGCCAGGGCGCCGCGCTTGAGCTCCGCCAGGCGTCCGGCAGCGAGGGCCGGGTCGTAGACGAGCACGAGGCTTCCAGGACGGGCATCATCCGGATCGCGAACGAGATCCAGGATGCGCTCGAAGCCGATCGAGAATCCCACCGCCGGCACGTCCTGACCGAGGAAGCGGCCGATCATTCCGTCGTAGCGGCCACCGCCGGCTACAGAGCTGCCCGACTCCGGGTGCGCGACCTCGAAGATGGTTCCCGTGTAGTACCCCATGCCGCGGACGAGTGTCGGGTCGAATACGAGCTCGACGTCGGGCAGGGCGGCTCGCAGCGCGAGCAGGTCCTCGTATGCCTCGGTGTCGAGCCAGGCCGGGACGTCGCCCTCGAGCAGGCTCCATCCGCCTGCGCCGATCTCGGTCAGCGCCTCGCCCACCCCCGCGGTGTCGATGCCGAGGTCCGCGAGTTCCGCGACGACGCCGTCGACGCCCACCTTGTCGAGCTTGTCGATGGTGATCAGGGCGCGCTCACCGAAATGATCGGCCACGCCCCACGAGGCGAGCAGGCGCGTGAGGATGCGCCGATCGTTGATCCGCACTGTCGCACCCACGATGCCGAGCGCGTCGAGCGCAGCGACTGTCGCAGCCACGAGCTCGATCTCTGCAAGGGGACCGGCCTCGCCGATGATGTCGATGTCGCACTGCACGAACTGCCGATAGCGGCCCTTCTGCGGACGCTCGGCACGCCACACCGGCCCGGTCTGCAGTGCCCGGAAGACCGTCGGGAGCTCCGCCCGGTGCGACGCGTAGTAGCGCGCGAGCGGAACGGTCAGGTCGAAGCGCAGGCCGAGATCGGTGAGGCTGGTGGTGTCATCGGCGTCCGCCGAGGTTCGCAGATCGTCGGAGGACAGTCCCCGCTTCAGGATGCTGTAGGCCAGCTTCTCGTTGTCGCCGCCCAGCCCCGAGTGCAGGCGGGCGAACTCCTCCACCACCGGCGTCTCGATCTCGTCGAAGCCGTGCTGGGCGTAGATCCGCTTGATCGTTGCGAGTGCACGCTCGCGACGGGCCTTGTCGGCGGGGAGGAAGTCGCGCATGCCGCGCGGCGGATTGACGGGAGCTGCCACGCGTCCATCCTCCCAGTTGCGCGACGGGCGCCTCGTCCCGGGAGTCGTTGGGATGCCGGAGGAGCGCTACTCCGCGAGCTCCTCGATGCGGATCTCGGCCTCGAGATTGCGGATGGCCCCTCGCAGCGCGCGCTCGGCGTCGAGGCCAACGGACTTGGCAGACATGACGAGCGCCATCAGCATCGGGCCGAGGTCGTCCTCCGAAGAGAAGCCCAGCGTGGCCGGCGCGATCGCATCATCGGCCGTCAGGAGACCCGCCTGCGCAGCTCGACCGAGCACCTTGTCGGCACGAGCGAGTGCGGGCAGGCCCTGAGGGATGCCGTCCAGCACGCTGGTGCGCTCCGCCTTCTCCAGCTTCTTGATGGCCGTCCACTGGTCCCGGATCTCTTCCGTCGTGCTGGCCGTCGAGTCGCCGAACACGTGCGGGTGCCTGCGGCGCATCTTCTCGGCGGCGGTCGACGCAACGTCGTCGATGTCGAATTCCCCGTGCTCTGCGGCGATGTCGGCGTGGAAGAGCACCTGGTAGAGGACGTCGCCGAGCTCCTCGCGCAGCTCGCTCGGATCCCCGGTCTCGATGGCGTCGACCAGTTCTGCGCTCTCCTCAATCAGGTAGGGCACGAGCGAGGCGTGCGTCTGCTCGCGATCCCACGCGCACTCCTGGCGCAGCCGATGCATCACCGAGACGAGTTCGTCGAGTCCGCCGCTCATCCGCTCATCATCGCGGAAGGTCGTCCTCGAGCCGCGAAGGCTGACCGGGTGCACTCAGAACGGAAGGGCTAACGCGTCTTCCAGACCGGGGCGGCGAGCAGGGCGACGCGGACGGTCCCGCCCTTCGTCGCCTGTTCCCCCACCCGCGCGAAGGCGAGGCGCGCGTGGAAGGCGAGCGACCCGGGGTTCGGCGGATCGAGGTTGACCTCGCAGGTCACCTCATCCCGACCATCGGCCCGCGCGCGGTCGAAGATCGCCGAATACAGCAGACGTCCGGTGCCACGACCGCGGTAGTCGACGTCGATGACCACCCGATCCACGTAGAGGCTCTGCAGGCCCGTCTCCTTGGCGCGCTCGCTGAAGAAGGTGTAGTTCTCGCTGCTGTAGTTCGCGCCCGGATCGATCGCGAGCACGAATCCGACGACCACGTCG
>Ga0190267_10000185_pt1 | contig 13282 bp, 14 predicted proteins | sample Popmic239T_FD_140332 | JGI IMG/M metagenome (GOLD analysis project Ga0190267, IMG submission 140332) | Populus adjacent soil microbial communities from riparian zone of Oak Creek, Arizona, USA - 239 T | ecosystem: Environmental > Terrestrial > Soil > Riparian zone | place: USA: Arizona... | reverse complement strand
ACGTCCTCGCGCCGGAGACCGGCTTCGTCCTCGACGCTCAGTTGGTGGAGCCGGACGCCGACCTGGTGATGATCGGCAACCCCACCAACCCGACCGGTGTCCTGCACCCGGCCGAGGCCCTCCGCGAGCTGCTGCGGCCAGGTCGCATCGTGGTCGTCGACGAGGCGTTCATGGACGCCGTGCCCGGTGAGCCGGAGTCTCTGATCAGCGACAGGATGCCAGGCCTGGTGGTGCTCCGGTCGCTGACCAAGACCTGGGGTCTCGCCGGCCTCCGCGCGGGCTACGCCGTCGGCGACCCGGCGCTGATCGAGGCCATGCGGGCCAAGCAGCCGCCCTGGTCGGTGTCCACCCCGGCTCTCGCTGCGATCGTCGCCTGCCTCACCCCCGCCGCGCTCGCCGAAGCCGCGACCGCAGCCGAGACCTTCGCCACCCGCCGCGCCGATCTCGTACGCCGACTCACCGACCTCGGGCTCCCGCCGTCCGGGGATCCCTCCGCCCCGTTCCTAGTGATCGACACCAGCCCGGTCCGCGGACCCCACCCGCCCGGCTGGGTCCGACTTGCCCTCCGCAACCGGGGCTTCGCCGTACGCCGCGGCGACACCTTCCCGGGTCTGGGCCCGGACTGGATCCGGGTGGCCGTACGGGACGCCGACACCACCCGGGCATTCACCGCCGCGCTGGCCGACGTGATCGCCGGCGCGACGTGACCTTCAACGCTGACCTGGACGTCCGGGGTCGCTCGGTGGTGGTCTGCGGCGGCGGGCCGGCGGCGTACGGGGTGATCAGCTCGCTGCTGGAAGCCGGTGCGATCCTCACCGTGATCGACGAAGAACCGGGTACGACGGTCGCCGATCTCGGCGCTCGCGGCCTGGTCACCCTGCACCGGCACGCGGTGAGCAAGGCGGACCTGCTGGGCCGGTCCCTGGTCGTTCCCGCCGGCGGCGACCCCGCCGTCGACAGGATGGTCGCCGACCTGGCCGACCAGGTCGGCGTCGTGTCGACTGCGGTCCAGTCCGACCCGGCTCCGGCGGCGGTCGACCGGGCCGGCGAGGTGATCCTGGTCGGCGGCGGTCCGGGAGACCCGGGACTGCTCACCGGCGCTGGGCTCGAGGCCGTCAAGCGCGCCGACGTCATCGTGGTGGACCGGCTGGCCCCACTGGCGGCCCTGGACCAGGCCCGGCCGGGCACCGAGATCATCGACGTCGCCAAGATCCCGCGGGGGGAGTTCACCGCGCAGGAGCGCATCAACGAGATCTTGGTCGAACAGGCCCGGGCGGGGCGGACCGTCGTCCGCCTCAAAGGGGGCGACAGCTTCGTCTTCGGTCGCGGCGGCGAAGAGTGGCAGGCCTGCGCGGCCGCTGGGTTGGCCGTACGGGTCATCCCGGGCGTGTCCTCGGCCATCGCCGCGCCGGCTCTGGCCGGCATCCCGCTCACCCACCGCCAGCTGACCCAGGGCTTCACGGTCGTCTCGGGCCATCTGCCGCCCGGCTACTCCGGCTCGACGGTCAACTGGGCGGCACTGGCCCAGTCCAACACCACGTTGGTGATCATGATGGGGATGGCCGCGCTCGCCCAGATCACCGAGGAGCTCATTCGCTCCGGGCTCGCCCCCACCACCCCCGCGGCCACCGTCGCCAATGCCGGGATGGCCAGCCAGCAGACCGTACGCGGAACCGTCGCCGACATCGCCCGCCTGACCGCAGCCGCCGGCATCCAGCCCCCGGCCATCACCGTCATCGGCGCCGTCGCCGGCCTGGACCTGTCAGATCCTCATCCCCCTGACCCCCTGAACATCTGACAAGTCGGGGGAGGGAAGCGAGTTCAGTTTGCGTACGCGACGGTCACCCCCGCCGCCTCTGCTGCGTGGCGGACGTCGGCGGGCAGCTCCCGGTCGGTGATCATCACGTCGATGTCGCCGAGGTCGGCGTGCCGGTGGCCGCGGACCAGCCCGATCTTGCTGTGGTCGATCAGCAGGACCCGTTGCCGCGCGGTTCGCAGCATCAGCCGCTTGATCGCTGCTTCAGCGGCACCCGGGGTGGTCAGGCCGCGTTCCACGGTGAGCCCGTTCGTGCCCAGGAACGCCACGTCGACGTTGATGTCGGCCAAGGTGCGCGCCGCGATCTCGTCGACCTCGGCGAGAGTCGCAGGGCGTACGCGTCCCCCCAGCGTGAAGACCGTCAGCTGCGGGCGCTGGGCCAAGATCAGCGCGATCGGCAGTGTGTTCGTGTAGATGGTCAGCCCGACGGGGGGCAGCAGTTCGGCCAGGATGGCGGTGGTGGAACCGGCGTCCACCACGATCGCCCCCCGCTCCGGCAGGTACTCCAATGCCGTGCGGGCAATCCGGGCCTTCTCCTCGTAGTGCTCGGAGCGGCGCGACACCGCCGGCTCGTGGTCGAGCGGGTCCGGGGGTACCGCCCCGCCGTGCACGCGGCGCAGCATCCCCATCCGCTCCAGCTGGATCAGGTCCTTGCGAATGGTCTCCCCGGACACCTGGAGCTCGGCGCTGAGCGCGCCGATCTCCACCCGCCCGGCGCTGCGCAGTCGATCCACGATCTGCGCGTGCCGCTCCAGCCCGAAGTACCTCGGCTCGCTCACCTCCCTAGCCCACCGACACCACGACCTTGATGTGCTCCCCCGACTCCGACGCGGCGAACGCCTCGGCCACATCCTCCAGCGGGTATCTCCCGGTGACCAAGCGACTCGCGTCAACCTCCCCCGCCGCGATGATCTCAATGGCGCTGGCGAAGTCGACCGGACGATAGGTGGCGCTTCCCTGGATCCGCACCTGCTGGTCCTGGACCAGCGGCAACGGGATCTGTACGTCGCCCGCCGGGACTCCAACGATCACCACCGTGCCAGCCTTCAACGCCATCTCGATCGCCTGGGTGACGGTGAACCGGTTGGCCACGCAGTCGAACACGACGTCGGCCGACTCCCCCAGTGCTGCGCGCACCTCGGCCACCACGTCCGCGCCACTCGCGTCCACCACGGCGTCAGCCCCCAGCTCCAGGGCCAACGCCCTTTTCGCGGGCAGCATGTCGGTCATCACGACGCGGCGAGCCCCGAAGTGCCGGGCCGCCGCCAGGGCCAGCAGCCCGATCGTGCCGGCCCCGAGGATGGCCACCGTGCGTCCGGTGAGGTCGCCGGCCAGTCGTACGGCGTGCACCGGCGTGGACAGCGGCTCGATCAGGGCGGCCTGCGCGTCGTCGAACGCGTCGGGAACCCGGTGCAGCCGGCCGGCCGGGATGGTGAAGTAGTCCGCCATCCCGCCCTGGTCGTAGCCGCACCCGAAAAAGCGCAGGTTCTCGCAGAGGTTCTCCCGCTCGGTGGTGCACATCTTGCAGCTCCAGCAGGGCAGCGTGGGTTCGACAGTGACCCGCTGCCCGGGCTCGACCCCGGTCACGTCGGCCCCGACCGCCCGCACCACCCCGACGACCTCGTGTCCTGGGCGGTAGGGCAACGGGACGAAGGGGTGGCGACCGTGAGCCGCGTGCAGATCCGACCCGCACACTCCCGAGACGCTCGTCTGTACCAGAGCCTCGTCCGGTCCGGGGCTCGGCACCTTGGCCTCGATCACCTCAAAGGTTCCCGGTGCGGTGACGACCACACGGCGCATCTGGGTGGGTGGGGAACTCATGGGCTTCTCCTCGAGACTGGTGGGGCGGGTTCGGGACTGGGACAGTTCAAAACGTCACAGTTCAAGACGTCACAGGGCAAAACATCGCAGGGCAAAATGTCACAGGGCAGGTTCGGAAAGGGGCTGGCTGGGGTCGGGCGTGCTGATCCGCACCTCGGGTCGGCGACCGGGTCCGGGTAGGCCGGGGAAGACGGTACCCGCGTGCTGCACGGCGATCGCGCCCCAGGTCAGAGCTGAAGACAACGCCGCCGGCTGGTCCAGGCCGGACGGACTCGGACCCGCCAAGTGCCGCTGAGCGAGGTAGCCGGCTAGGAACGAGTCCCCCGCACCCACGGTATTGACCACCCGGGCCACGGGCGCCGTGCCGTGCCACGCGCCCGCCCGCTCGAGCAGCAGAGCACCGTCGCCGCCGAGGCTGACCAGCACCGTGGCCACGCCGCGGTCCAGCAACACCTGGGCGGCCGCGACGACATCGCCCACCGTCGCCAATGAGCGCTGGGTGGCCGCCGCCAGCTCGTGGGTGTTCGGTTTCACCAGGTCCGGCAACTCGTCGGAGGGCCCGGCGATCAGCTCCAGCAGGGCCGCCTCTGAGGTGTCCACCGCGACCGGGCGCCCGGACCGGCGCGCGCGGACCAGGGACGCCCGCAGCTGGCCGGCTCCGAAACCGGACGGCAGACTGCCGCAGAACGCCAGCCAGTCCCCCGGCCCGCCGGCGCCCTCGGCGGCCCCCAGCAACGCGGCCACCTCGGACTCGCTGAGCGTCGGGCCGGCCTCATTGATCTTCGTGGTCGACCCGTCGGCCTCCACGAGGCTCACATTGCTGCGCACCGCCCCGGAAATCGGCACTGGCCGGGTCGACAGACCGGTGGCCCGAAGCAGGTCCGTCAACTCCGCCCCGGCGGGCCCACCCACCGGCAGCACCGCTGTCGTGGGCGTACCTGTGGTGTGCAGGGCCAACGAGACGTTCACGCCCTTGCCGCTGGGTTCGCTGGTGACCGACCGGGCGCGGTTGACGGCGCCCCGGACCAGCGTGTCGAGGTGCAGTGTGCGGTCCACGCTCGGGTTGGGCGTCAAGGTGACGATCACCGTCGGGCGCCCTCGTCGGCGGGCTGTCCGAACGTCTCTTCGGGACCGAAGATCCCGGCCGCCCGGGCCGCGAAGATGGCCGCCCCGCGAGACCCGGCTTCGTAGACCTCCGAGCGCTGGCAGGGACCGAAGCCGGCCTCCTTGGCCCGCATCAGGGCCGCACTGTTGGCCCAGCCGCCCGTGACCAGCAGGTCGCGGTGCGGTCCGGCGACCGCGGCCATGGCCCGGTGGAGGGCCACTGCCTGGTCCGTCACGGCCTCGACCACCGCCCGCCAAATCTCGGCGGTCGTGACGTCGTCGTCCGCGCCGTTGATGACGAGCTCGTCGGCGCCGATCCCGGTGACGCGAATCCGACCGGTGGGTGCGTGCTCGGCCGCCCGGTCCAGGGCGGGCAGGTCCGCCCGCTCCACCCCAAGCTGTGTGAGGGCCCGCTCCATCGCCAGCCCCCCTTCGGTCGCCGCCAAGAGGGACCACCGGCCCGCGTGAATGGACCAGTCGGTCGTCACCCCACCCTGGGCCAGGACCCGGATCTCGTCCCGAGTGAGCGAGGGCGGAACCGTACGGACGAGCGCCTCCGCCGTCCCGCAGGAGTCGACCTCGTCCCCCAGCTCGGTCGCCCCGGCCCCGACCGCCGCGGCCTGATGATCGTGGCCGACCACGGTCAGCACGGCGCCGGCGAGCCGGGGGTGGGCGTCGGCCGCGGTGACCGTACCCAGCGGATCGCCCGCCTGCACCAGGGGCGGCATCAGGCCGACGTCGGCCCGGGAATAGTCGAGCCCGGCCGCCCACCACTGCCGGGCGGCGATGTCGAACCACCCCGTACGCGAGGCCAGCGACAGCTCGCAGGCTTCTTCGCCGCCGAGGACGCGGACGATGTACTCCGCGACATTGAACCGGCGTACGGCCGTGGCCACCTCGGGGACTCGCTCGTGCAGCCAGCGGTGCTTGGTGAGGCTGAACTGGCCCCGGAACGGCTTGCCCGCGGTGGCGCCGAACTCGTCCTCACCGATCTCGTCGCGCAATGCGGCCACCTGGGCCCGGTCCCGGGTGTCGTGCCAAGCGATGACCGGTGCCACCGACCGTCCGGAGCTGTCGACCAGGACCCCGGACTCGCCCATGCTGGTGATGCCCACGGCTCGGACCGGCTCACCGGCCGGCGCGCTGGCGGCGGCCTGCGCGAGGGCATCCCGCGCCGCGGCAGCGAGGGCGACTGCGGTCATCTCGACCCCGGCGTCGGTGGACTCCCACGGCGTACCGGCGCGTCCCTCGCCGACCGGCTGACCTTCGGTGGTGAAGGCGACGGCCTTGGCCGAGGTTGTACCCACGTCGAGACCAATGACAAGCGGCATGCAGACTTCCTCCGAACTGGGGTGGTCCGAACTGGTGAGGTTTGAACGGTGTGATGGGGGCCTGGTGCTATTGGGTTTCCTTGGTTATGATTGCACTTAGTTGCGAATCAAGCAAGCGCCCGACCCCCGGAAGGCACCATGCCCCTCACCTCCACTCGCGAGCTCCTCGCCGCGACAACTGCCGGGCCGTCCGCGGTGGCGGCCTTCAACGTCATCACGCTGGAGTACGCCGAGGCCATCCTCTCCGGGGCCGAACGGGCGGGCCGGCCGGTGATCCTGCAGCTGAGCGAGAACGCCGTAAAATTCCACGGCGGCAACCCCCGCCCGTTGACCCGGGCGCTGGCGGTGTTGGCCGAGGCCAGCTCGGTGGCCGTGTCGCTGCATCTGGACCACGTCGAGGACGAGAGCCTGCTCTACACCAGTGCGGACGCCGGCTTCAGCTCGGTGATGTTCGACGCCGGGCGGCTGGCCTACGCCGATAACGTCGCCGCGACCGTGCGAGCGGTTGAGTGGGCTCACGAGCGCGGACTGACAGTCGAGGCCGAGCTGGGCTACGTGGGCGGCAAGGACACCCAGGTGAGCAGCGCCCACGCGACGGGGGTTCGCACCGACCCAGCACAGGCGGCGGAGTTCGTGGCGGCCACGGGGGTCGACGCCCTCGCAGTGGCCGTCGGCAGCTCCCACGCCATGCGTTCCCGCGATGCGCAGCTCGACCACGAGCTCATCGAACGGTTGCGGGCGGCTGTACCCGTTCCGTTGGTGCTGCACGGCTCGTCGGGAGTCGCCGACGACGACCTCCGAGCTGCGATCGGCGCAGGGATGAGCAAGATCAACATCGGCACCATCCTGAGCGTCGCCTTCACCTCAGGCGTCCGCGCAGCGTTAGCCGCGGATCCCGAGCTGACCGACCCCCGCGCCTATCTCCGCGCCGGACGGCAAAACCTGGCCGACCAGGTGCACGCACTGCTCGGCGTGGTCAGCCCTTGACGTCCGTATCGGCCGTCTGGTCCAGCTCGAGCCCGGGCTCGCCGACCGCTCGGCGCCCCAGCGTGAGGCCCACCAGACGCGAGACCACAAGCGCCACGTAGGCCAGGCCGGCCAGCTGTTCGATCATCACCGCGGATCGGGCGTGGTCCGAGATCGGCAGCACGTCGCCGAGCCCGGTGCTGGAGAGTGTGGTGAAGCTCAGGAATAGCAGCTCGAACCAGGTGCGCGCCTGCTCGGGATTGACCGCCGCGATGAACGATCCCGGCTGCAGGACCTGCACGATCTGGTAGACGTAGGCGAACGCCCAGGCGACCAAGGTGAATGTCGCCCCAACGGCGAACAGCTCGTCGCGGGTGACTTTGCGGTCCTCGAGCATGTACATCATCAGACTGGCCGCGGCAGCGAAGTAGAACACCGCGTGCACGGCGAAGCTGAGCAGCTCCAGCGTGATGCTGGGGTAGAACGCCTCGACGATCGAGAGGCTGGACGCCACCCCGGCGAGCGCGATCGCCAGCCAGGTGGGCGTACGCGAATCGCGTACAGAGAAGACCGCGAGCGTGAGCACCAGGGCCCCGAACGCTTCGAAAGCGACCCGCCCGACCCCGGAGTCCGGCATGAACGGGTAGACCAGCACCCCGACCAGCTGCACCGCCAGCAAGATCCCGGACGGATGCGCGATCGTCGTCCGCCACGCCCGCCGCGCCCCATCCCCGCTCATCACGCTGGCGACGTTACCCGGCGGGATGGGATTTGTCGGTTTCCCACGTTTACATGGGAACCGGTCACCTCACCTATCAAATCCCATGGGTGAAGTGACGGCTTTCTGGGTCGAGTGGGGTCGTACCCCCCCTACGGGAGCCGCGTCGTTGCCGCCCCCGGTGGGTGGCGATACAGTGCCAGGGTTCGCGGAGGTACTGGAAGCCGGTGAGATCCCGGCACGGTCGCGCCACTGTAGGAGCCAGGCCGGCAGGCATCACGCCGGACGGGTTCGAGTCAGACCCAGCCTCCGACCTGTTCCGTGACCCGGGTCGCTGAAACCCTAGGAGGAATCATGTCCGAAGCCGCACCTGCCCGAGCAGGCGTTCACGCCACGCCGGCGACTCTCGCCGCACGGGCCGTCATGACCCCGCCCTTCGCCCCCGCGCAGGTGCTCCCCTGGCTGCTGTTCGCCGGGCTCCTGCTGCTGGTCGCGATGTACTTCGTCTCTGCCGAGCAGGGCGCCACGTCTCTGCTGTCGGGGACCGCGATCCACGAGTGGACGCACGACGGCCGGCACCTGCTCGGCTTCCCGTGCCACTGAGACCTCCAGCCGTGGTCTCCGCGCGTGATTTTCTGATCCGCGGTCTCCTCGCCGGTCTCCTCGCCGGCTTGGCGGCCTTCGGTGTCGCGTACGCCGTCGGCGAGCCCTCGCTCAACGCCGCCATCGCCCTCGAAGGTGCCGACCACGAGCACACGGCCCAAGCCGCCTCCGAGACCGCCCACGATGTCCCGCGCTCGCTGCAGTCCACCGTTGGTCTGGCGAGCGGCACCATCGTCGCCGGCGCGACCCTGGGCGGGCTCCTCGGCGTTCTCAGCGCCTTGGCTCTCGGCCGGTTCGGCTCCGTCCGGCCGCGTGCCACGGCCCTGCTCCTGACCGGCGTCGGCTTTGTCGCGGTTGCCGTGCTGCCGTTCCTGGCCTACCCACCCAACCCCCCGGCGGTCGGCAGCGCAGAGACCATCGGCGACCGCACCACCAGCTACGTCCTGATGGTCGCCATCTCGGTCATCAGCGCGGTCACCGCCGTGGTCGTCGCCCGGAACCTGGCCGCGACCTGGGGCCCCTGGTACGCGAGTGTTGCCGCCATCGCAGGCTATCTCGTGGTCACCCTGACCGCCGTTGCACTTCTGCCAACCTTCGACGAGGTGCCGGCCGACTTCCCCGCCACCCTGCTGTACGACTTCCGGCTCGGCAGTTTCGCCACCCAGCTGACCCTGTGGTCCGTCCTCGGCGTCGCCCTGGCCGAGTCGGTGCATCGGCTGGCCGCGCGGCGCACCCGCACGCTGGTCGACGCCACCCGCTGACGGCGGCCGCCTGATGATCGAGCCCCCCGCGACCGACGCGTACGCCGCCGCTCGCCGCCGGTTCGACGCCCTGGCCAAACCCACCGGAGCGCTGGGCCGCCTCGAAGAGCTGGCCGCCTGGGTTGCAGGCTGCCAGGGCGAGTGCCCGGCCCGGCCGCTGGACCGCGTACGCGCGGTCATCCTGGCCGGTGACCACGGCGTCTCCCTGCCGAGCCTGTCGAAACCCAGCGTCTCGGCCTATCCGCGCGAGGTCACCCCGGCCATGGTGCGGCTGCTCGTCGCCGGCCGGGCGGCGGCAAACGTGCTGGCCCGACAGCACGGGGTTACGCTCCGCGTCCTCGACCTCGGGGTGGACGAAGATCTGGCCGACCTGCCCGCCGCCGTGTCGGCGTACAAGATCCGGCGGAGCTCGGGGTCGATCGAGACGACCGACGCCCTCACGGCAGAGGAGTGCGAACGCGCCCTGACCACCGGCCGCGCCATTGCCGCCGAGGAGATCGCCGCCGGGGCGGAACTCCTGGTGCTCGGCGACATGGGCATCGGCAACACCACTCCGGCCACGGCCCTGATCGCCGCGACCTTCGGCGTCGGAGCCGAGGAGGTGGTCGGGCGGGGCACCGGGGTGGACGACGCGCGACTGCAGCACAAGACCGACGTGGTGACCGCCGCGCTGCGCCGTCTGGGGGACCGGGCGGCCGACCCGTTCACCCGCCTGGCCAGCCTGGGATCGGCCGACCTCGCCGCTGGCGTGGGCTTCCTGCAGGCCGCGGCCACCTCCCGGGTGCCGGTGCTGCTGGACGGCATTGTCTCCCTGGCCGAGGCCGCAGTCGCCGACGACCTCACCCCGGGCGTGACCGCCTGGTGCCGGGCCGGCCACCGGTCCACCGAACCGGCGCAGCGGCTGGCCCTGGACAAGCTCGGCCTGGCAGCGGTCCTCGACCTCGACCTACGACTCGGTGAGGGCACCGGCGCCCTCGCCGCCGTACCGATCCTGCGCTCCGCCGTTCTGTTACTGCGCGACATGGCTCTGCTCGCCGACCTCAGCGGAGGGTAGCCGCCATGCTGACCCCGCTCCGGCTCGCGGTCGGCACCTTGACCGTGCTGCCCGTGGGCGCTCTGCCGACCATCAGCCCCCGCGTCGCCGGCCGGGCGATGGTCCTCGCCCCGCTGGCCACGGTCCCGCTGGCCGCCGCGGCCGCCGCGGCCGGCTGGCTCGCCACGCTCGTCGCCCTACCGGCGGCGGTTGTCGGTCTGTTGGTCGTCGCCACCCTCGCCTTGGGCACCCGCGCCCTGCACCTGGACGGTCTCGCCGACACCGCCGACGGGCTGGGTTCGGGCTGGGATCCCGGGCGCGCCCTCGCCGTCATGAAGCGCGGCGACGTGGGTCCGATGGGGGTCGTCAGCCTGCTCCTCGTGCTGGGTCTGCAGGCCGCCGGGTTCGCGGCCCTGGTGGTCGATCTGGCCACCGCGCTGACCGCCGGGCTGTTGATCTGCCTGTCCCGCGCCGCCCTGGTGCTGGTCTGCCGACGTGGCGTACCGGCGGCACGCACCTCCGGGCTGGGAGTGGTTGTGGCGGGCACGGTCCCGGGTTGGGTCGCCATCGTCGTCTGGCTGCTAGTCCTGGTCGCGGTGGGTTTCGTCAATACGCCGGCCTGGGTCGGTCCGGTCACCGCCGGTCTGGCCGCTCTGGTCGTGCTTGCACTGGTTCGGCACTGCGTACGCCGCTTCGGCGGAGTCACCGGGGACGTCATGGGTGCCGCCGTCGAGCTGGCCCTGACCATCCTCGTCCTCGGCTCGCTCCTGCTGGACTCAGAGGTCCGCGCGTGAGCCGGCGGTCACAGGTGGAGTGCGCGACCGGACACAACCAGCACGACCTCGTCGCTGAGCGCCGCGACCGCCGCGTTCACCTGACCCAGCAGGTCCACGAACACCCGGCCGGAGCGGTGCTCCGACACGAGCCCGAAGCCGACCTCGTTGGTCACCGCCACCACCAGACCGGGCGCCTCTCGCCAGGCGTCGAGGAACGGAGCCAGCCGGCCCTCGAAGTCGGCGCGCCACTCGCGTACGGGCAGCGCCCACAGGTCCAGGCCAGCGGCGGCCCCGAGCTCGTCGATGGTCGCCGCCACCCACGTGCCCAGCGAGTCGACCAGCACCGCCCCGGGACCGGTCTCGTCAACCCGGCCGGAGCGCAGCACGGCCGCCAAATCTGCGCTTTCGACCGTGGTCCAGTGCGGCGGCCGCCGGATCTGGTGCTCGGCGATGCGCGCGGCCCATTCCGGGTCGACCGCGGAGTCCGCCCGCGGGCCGGGCGCCACGTAGGTCACCCGCGGCTGGTCCGCCAATCGCCCCTCGGCGTAGCGCGACTTTCCGGACCGGGTGCCGCCGGTGACCAGGATCCTGTGAGGTGTCATCGCCGATGACCCTACTCACGGGCGCGGGTCTGATCGCCGGCTACGTCGTGGACCAGCTAGTAGGCGACCCCCGCCGCGGGCACCCAGTCGCCGGTTTCGGCCAGGCGGCCGCGTGGCTGGAGCGCCGGACCTACGCCGACGCCCGGGCCGCCGGGGCCGCTCATGTTGCGCTGCTGGTCGGCGCGTCGGTCGGGTGCGGCATGGTCCTGGATCGGCTGACCCGGCCCCCCGTTGCGCGGTTGCTGGTCACCGCCGCCGCCACCTGGACCGTGCTCGGCGGGCGGTCGCTGCGCCGGGAGGCACAGCTGGTCTCCGCCCAGCTGACCGCCGACGATCTCCCCGCCGCCCGCCGCCAGGTCCGCAACCTCGTCGGCCGCGAGACCTCAGGGCTCGATGGTCCGGAGGTCGCCCGGGCCTGCCTGGAGTCCGTAGCCGAGAACACCTCCGACGCCGTGGTGGCCCCGCTGCTCTGGGGTGCGGTGGCCGGCGTGCCCGGGTTGCTGGGCTATCGCGCGGTGAACACGCTGGACGCGATGATCGGGCACCGGTCGCCGCGCTACCAGCACTTCGGCTGGGCCGCTGCCCGGCTCGACGACGTGGCCAACTGGGTGCCGGCCCGGGTAGCCGGTTGGGCGGCCAGCCTCGCCGCACCGCTGGTCGGGGGCGCGGCCGCGGCGGCCCGGGCCACCGTACGCCGTGACGCCGGCCGACATCCCAGCCCCAACGCCGGGGTCGTCGAGGCGGCCTTCGCCGGGGCCTTGGGCGTACGCCTAGGCGGCCGGAATGTCTACCACGGCCAGGGCGAGGACCGCGGCGTGATCGGGTCCGGCCGCCAGGTCGAGATCGCCGATATCGCGCGCGCTGACCGGCTCGCCGCCGCCACCTCGCTGCTGGCCCTGGCAGCGGCCGTCGCACTCGCGTCTGGACCCTTTCCGCGTTGTCGCACCCGAGATAGCCGGTGCAGACAAGTGCAGCGGGTGCAGATCCGGTGACCATCCTCATCCTGGGCGGAACCGGCGAAGCCCGTACGCTCGCGGCCCGCCTGGTCGACGCCGGCGTCCCGGTCGTCTCGTCCTTAGCCGGCCGGGTCAGTGATCCGGCGCTGCCGGCCGGGCCCGTACGCGTCGGCGGCTTCGGGGGCGTGGACGGGTTGGTCAACTATTTGGCCGCCGCGGCCATCACGGGCATCATCGACGCGACCCACCCCTTTGCCGCCCAGATCTCGGACCGGGCTGTTGCTGCCGCCGCCCGTACAGGGGTTCCCCTGCTCCGCCTCGAACGCCCCAGCTGGCGCGAGCACCCCGACGCGGCGCACTGGACCTGGGTGCCTGACGCAGCGGCGGCCCGCGCTGCCACGAACGCCAAGCGGCCCTTTCTCACCACCGGCCGGCAGTCGCTGGCAGCTTTCACGATGTGGACCGACCGGGACGCGCTGGTCCGCGTGGTCGATCCGCCCGACATCGCGCTTCCGCCGCGCTGGACGGTGCTGCGCGCCCGCGGCCCCTTCAACTACGCGTCTGAGCGGCGGCTGCTGCTCCACCACGGTGTGGACGCGCTGCTGACCAAGGACTCCGGCGGGCCGTTGACCGCCGCCAAGCTCGACGCCGCCCGCGACCTGGGGGTCCCGGTCGTGGTCATCGGCCGGCCACCCCGTACGGCGTCGGGGCTGACGGTCGCTACGGTGTCCGAGGTGCTGGCGATCGTCACCAGCACGTCGTGGCCGGAACCGCAGATATATCAGTAGAGTGCTT
>Ga0190267_10000184_pt1 | contig 13288 bp, 14 predicted proteins | sample Popmic239T_FD_140332 | JGI IMG/M metagenome (GOLD analysis project Ga0190267, IMG submission 140332) | Populus adjacent soil microbial communities from riparian zone of Oak Creek, Arizona, USA - 239 T | ecosystem: Environmental > Terrestrial > Soil > Riparian zone | place: USA: Arizona... | reverse complement strand
GCGCTCAAAGTCCTCGCCGATACCGAGGCCGAGGTAGTCGTGGGTGGGGCGGGCGAAGCAGTACGAGCAGGCGTGGCTACAGCCTCGGTAGACGTTGATCGTGTGGGTGAACGGGAGCAGGGCCGCTTTCGGGATCTCGTTGATGATCGTGCGGGCGTTGACGTGGAGGAACTCGAGGCCCCGGAACTCGCCCGTGCCGACGTGCCGCTCGACCAGCTCCTCGTCAGCGAAGAACGCCCCTTGCCCGCCGGTGTCGTCGGCCAGCTTCCACCGCATGGGTGTGCAGTATACCGAACATTTGTTCGGCAGTGGCGTGGGGCAACCGTGGTCTGGGGCTAGTCGGTCGTCGGCTGCCGCCAGGCGCGCACCGCGGCGATCGACGCTTTGGAGGTGAGTTGGATCATCTCCTCGTCGCGCTTGGGCGTGCCCGCTTCGAGCCAGTGCAGCACGGCGTCGACGAGCATCGACACCATCAGCTCGGCCTGCCACGTGCGCAGGCGCCGGTCGCCCTGGACGTCGTTGCGGGTGAGGACGTTGTGGGCCAAGGCGACGGCGTGCTCGCGGAAGCGGGTGGCGTGGTCGGCGAACTGCGGCTCGCGGGCGGCGTGGCGCCACAGGAGGACGAAGCCGTCGGGGTCCTCGCGGGCGACGGTCAACAGCGTGCGCACGCCCAGGCCGCGGCCGGCCGGGTCGCGGGCGAGGCCGGTCATGAACTCCTCGGCCAGCCGGGCCGACACCTGGGCGAGGACCGCTTCGTAGAGCTCCTCTTTGGACTCGAAGTGGCGGTAGACGATCAGCTTGGTGATGCCCGCCTCGGCGGCGACGTCTTCCATCGACGTGCCCGAGAAGCCCTTGTGGGCAAAGGCGGTGGCCGCTGCTTTGAGGATGGCGGCGCGGCGCTCGGCTCGGGGCAGGAGCTGGCGGGCCGTGGCCTCGGTCACATTGCCGAGTGTATACGCCTGAGTTTACACTTGGCAGTATGACGACCCTCCAGACGGAGTGGACGGCGGACGAGCTGTTGGAGACCGACGCCGTCGAGGAGCCGCTGTACGCAGGCGGCGTTCGGTGCCATGGCGGGTTCGCCGCCGACGGCTCGTACGTCTCGCCCCGGACCAAGAACCGGCTGGTGGCGATCAAGGCGTGGCAGGAGAAGCGGGCCGCCGACTTCGGGACCGAGCTGCTCGACATCCCGCTGTCGACGTGGCCGGAGAACTATCCCAACGTGGCCCAGGCCAAGTACCTGTTGTCGGAGGGCGTGACCGAGCCGATCATCTCGACGCTGACGCGCATCGGCACCGTCGAGGGCTTCGGGGCGATGATCCGCTACTCGATGATCCCCGACTGGCAGCAGTGCTTCGAGGAGGACGTGCGGGGCACCGCCCTGTCGCACTTGGACCGCGGGCTGTTCGAGGCCCATGCGCGCGACGAGGCGGGGTATGGGAACGAGGGCGGCCATAAGCAGATGTGGTTCGCGGCCCGGGACGTGGCGTTCGAGAGCCCGCTGACCGAGGACCAGACGCAGGTGATGCTGCAGCGGATGGGGTTCGTGCAGAGCGGTTCCGGCGGCGCATCGCGGGCGTTCGTGCCGGAGCGGCTGTTCCCCGATCTAGACGAGGCGCTCGAGCTGCTGCTCGTGCGGATGACGTCGCTGCTGTTGATTGAGATCAGCGCCTTCCACGTGTTCGCGTGGGCGGAGTCGGTGCTGTCGGACAACGCGCTGGTCGGCGGCGAGGGCGAGGCGGCCCGGCTGGTGTCGTACATCCGGGCCGACGAGACGCCCCACGTCGAGTACCTGAAGACGGTGCTGTCGGAGATGCGGGACCGGACGTTCGTGGGCTCGTCGGGGCGGCGCTATGCGGGTGCCGATGTCGTGGGCCGGATCTGGGAGCGGGCCAAGTCGGAGTCGCTGGGCACCCGGCGGGAGCAGAACATCGCGCTCACCGTGCGCGAGGTCGAGCACGCGCTGGCCGGGCACGCCCGGCGCGGCGACATCCTCGAGCAGTTCCACGCCCTCGCCAGCTAGTGCTCCCCCCGCCGCCGCCGTGCTTGACCCCCCGCAGGGCGGGCCGGGGTTACAGCAGGTCGAGCAGCTTCTCGGGCGGACGGGCGATGACGGCCTTGTCGCCCCGCACGAAGATCGGGCGCTCCAGCAGGATCGGGTCCTCGGTGATGGCCTGGAGCAGGTCGTCCTTGGTGACGCCCGGGTCGTCCAGGTTGCGGCGCTTGTAGGCCTCTTCGCCGGGCCGCATCATCTGGCGGGGGTCCTCGATGCCGAGCAGCGACATGAGCCGTTCGAGGTCGGCTTTGGTCGGCGGGTTGTCGAGGTAGCGCACGACCTCGGCGTCGATGTTGTGCTCGTCGAGCATGCTCGCCGCGGTGCGGCACTTGCTGCAGTTCGGGTTGAAGTAGACCTGCGTGTCCATGGTGCGGCGAGTGTATGTAGCGGTGGTCGGGCCGGGCGCGGCGACAGCGGAGCAAGAAGCCGACGCCGAGGCGGTGGGGCGGGCGCTCGGCGCCGCCGGTGCGACCGTGGTGTGCGGCGGGCTCGGCGGCGTGATGGCCGCGGCGTGCCGAGGGGCCAGGGCGGGCGGCGGGATGACGGTGGGGCTGCTGCCGGGATTGGACCGGGACGAGGGCAACAAGTGGCTCGACGTGGCGGTGCCGACGGGGCTGGGCGAGGCCCGCAATGTGCTGGTCGTGCGGGCCGCCGACGTCGTGGTCGCGGTGGGCGGCGAGTTCGGCACGCTGTCGGAGATCGCGTTCGCGTTGAAGACCGGCGTGCCAGTGGTCGGGCTGCGGTCGTGGGGGATCGACGGCGTCCGGGCGGTCGAGTCGGCCGAGGAGGCGGCGGCGTTGGCCCTCTCCGTGGCCGGGGTCGGCGACTAGTCCTGCATCTGAGCGGACCGCGTCACCGCGCGCTGCTTCGGCCACTCCGTCACCGGCTCGACCTGCGTGGGAAGGAACTCCTCCATGGGCTCGAGGCCGGGCGGATGCGACACCAGCCGGACGACCCATTCCATGTTCCCCGGCATGTGGACGGCGCCGTTCGGCCAGCGCACGGTTGCGCTCGTCGCGGTCGCTTCGACGCGGGCTTCGGGAAGGTCCGGGCAGTCGATGAACGGGCCGGAGCTGGCGAACACCCAGGGGGCGCTGTCCTTGAGCTGGATCTCGCCGCAGCGGACCGACTGGCCGGAGCCGACGTCGGCCATGACCATCGACGTCGGGCGCTTGTCGCCGTGCCGGAAGAACATCACGAACACGACCAGGCGGCGCTCGCGCCGGGCCGCTTCGTCAAGCGAGCGCTGCCAGGTGACCTTGACCTGGGTCTCTTTCTTCCCGCCACGGAAGTCGGTGCTCACGGGGTGCATGCCGTCTGGGTTGCGGGCGGGGTCGTCCCCGCCTTCGTGCGTGGCGGTGAAGTCCTTGTCGTCGCTGCACGCCGCGAGCGCACTCGCCGCACTGGCCGCACTCGCCGCAATGAGCACGACAGCCAGAATCCGCCGACCCCGTCGACCCCGTCGAGCAATGCCCACGCCCCCAGCTCCTTCGTCTCGACCCCTGTACCGCAGTGTAGGGAGGCGCGGCCAACCGCTTCGTGGGGTTCTCGTATGGCCTCGGGGGGGTCTCGGGCGGCCTCGGGGGGTCTCGGGCGGCCTCGGGGGTCTCGGGCGTCCGGCGGTGGAAAACGCTTTGGCGTATGGGGCAGTGAGGCGGTAGTCCTTTGACGATGCCGTCCGCCGCCTCTCCCCCGCCGCGCCTTCGTGGCCGGCGTCCGCGGCGGGCATTCGTGCTGCTGTGCGGGGCGACGTACGCGCACTTCGTCGCCATGGGCGTGTTCCTGTCGGCGCTGCCGCTGTTCATTACCGACTCGCTGCACGGCTCGCGCGCATCGGTCGGGCTGGCGGTCGGCGCGTTCTCGCTGTCGGCCGTCGTCCTGCGGCCGATCGTGGGTCGCGAGATCGACCGTCGGGGGCGGCGGCCGTTCCTCGTCGGCGGCCCGCTGCTGTTGGCGGTGTCGTCGGCTGCGCTGCTCGGCGCTCGGTCGATCCCAGTCGTGGTGGCGCTGCGGCTCCTGCAGGGCGTCGCGGGCGCCTGCTACTACACCGCGGGGGCCACCGTCGCCACCGACATGGCCCCCGACAACCGTCGGGCCGACTACATCGCCCGCTTCTCGCTCTTCCTCTACGGCGGGTTCGCGACCGGCCCGGCCATGGGCGAGTTCATCGTCGACCGATTCGGCTTCGCGGCCGCCTGGACGTTCGCGGGCACGGCGGCGCTGGTCGCGGCCAGCGTCGGCAGCTTCGTGCCCGAGACGCTCTCGTCGGAGGAGTCGCTCGACGGCGCCGATGGCGAGGCCGATCCTGGCGGCGTCGACGGCGACGGCGGCGGCGGCGACGCAGACAAACGGCGTCGTCGGCGCTTCCTGCATCCCGCCGCCCTCGGCCCCGGGTTCGTGATCATGACCGCGGCGGTCGGCTACGTCGGCATCTCGACGTTCTCGCCGCTGTACGCCCGACAGATCGGGATGGCGTCGTCGGGCCCGCTGTACATCGTGTTCGCCCTGACTGTGCTCGCCGTCCGGCTGTTCGCAGGCCGGCTGGCCGACACCTACGGCAGGGAGCGGGTCGGCCTGCCTGCGCTGCTCGTCGGGAGCGCGTCGTTCGCCCTGTTGGCGACGCAGCCGATCCCCGCCCTCGCCTTCGTCGGCGTGGCCGGATTCGGCTCCGCGTTCGCCCTGCTGTTCCCTGCTCTGATGGCATTGACCGCCGACGGCGTCCGCGAGCCGGAGCGGGGCGCCGCGCTGGGGTCGTTCACCGCCTTCTTCGACATCGGGGCCTCGGGCGGGTCCTACGCGCTGGGCGCGCTGGCCGACCACTTCGGCTTCGGGGTCGCCTTCTCGCTGCCCTCGCTGCTGTGCCTGGTCGGGTTCGCCGCCCTGCTCCGCATCGCAGCGCGGGCCCGCTCCGCACCCGACCCGACCGTCCCCCCGCTCCCCGAGCCCGCCGGGACGTAACGGCTCAGACCGCTTCGCGGGTGGGCGCCACGCCCTCCAGAGGGAAGGTCACCCAGAACGTCGTCCCCTGCCCCGGCCTGCTGCTCAGGCCCACCGTCCCGCCCAGCAGCTCGCCGAGCCGGCGCACGATCCAGAGCCCGAGCCCGGTGCCCGCCACCCCTTCGCTGACGCTCTGGCGTGTGCGGTAGAACTGCTCGAACACCCGCGACTGCTCCTCGGCCGGGATCCCGGGGCCGCGGTCGGACACGTCGAAGCGCACCGACTCGCCCTCGCGCCTGACAGTCACTGTCACGGCAGAGTCGCTCGGGGCGTGCTTCACGGCGTTCGACAGCAGGTTCCCGAGCAGCTCGGACACCAGCTGCCGGTCGCCCTCGAAGCAGTCAGGCGCGTCGTCCTCGATCACCCAGCGCATGTCCACGTCCGACCGCAGCCCCTTCAGGTCGGCCAGCACCTGCTCGCCCAGTGCCACGACGTCGATGCCGTCGGCCTCTTTCGCGGGCACTTCCGTGAAGGGGTGGTCCAAGAGCGCGCCCTCGGCGAGCAGCTGGATGCGCTCATGGGCCCGCTCGATGGCGTCGAAGGCGTCGCTGCGGTCCTCCGGGGTCAAGGCGTCGAAGTGCGTGCGCAGCGTGGCGAGAAAGCCCTTGGCGACAGTCAGCGGGGTGCGGATGTTGTGGAGGGCGGTGTCCATGAGAGCGCGCCGCGTCGCCGTCACCTGCTGCTGGGACTCCCGGGCCCGGACCAGCGACACCGCCATCGCGGCATGGGCTGCCAGTTCGATGAGCATGGCCTCGTCGACGCTGTCGAACGGCCCCCGCTCGGGCTGGTTGGCCACCGCCAACTCGCCGACCACGGCGTCGTCGATGAGGACCGGCGCGGCCAGCAGCGCCGCGATCGGCGGGTGCTCGACCGGGATCCCCACCCCTGCAGGGTGGCCCCGGATGTCGTCGATCCGAACCACCGACTTGGTCTCGACAGGGACTGCCAACAGCCCCACCAGCCGCGGGAGCCGGGCCGGAAACAGGTTGCGCGGCGCGTTGTAGACGAAGTGGTCGACCTCGGGCCCGCCGTCGCGCAGGGTCACGAGCGCGCTGAAGTCGGCGCGGCTCAGCTCCTTGGCGGCGTCGACGATCCGGGTCAGCAAGACGTCGAGCGACGTCTCGGCCAGCAGCTCCCGGGCCAGGCCGTTCAGCGTGGCCAAGCCCTTGGCATGGCGCCGCTCGGCCGTCACGTCGTGCAGGACGACCACGGTCGGCCGATGGTCGATCCCGTCCCCTGGCAGGTCCACGGGGTCATGCTCAGCCCGCTCCGCCGCCACCGTGCCCAGCCGCCACGCGGTGGCTTCGAGAATGCGGTCCGAGCCGCCATCGCACTCGATGCACCCGTGACCGCCGGAAGCCACAAGCCGCCAGAACTCCTCAAGCCCCTCGCCGAACGCACGCGCGAGGTCGGCTTTGGGCGCGGTGGCCTCCTCTGCCGAGAGCCCGAGAAGGCGCTCTGCGCTCGGGCTCCACGCCAGCACCCGTCCGGCCTTGGCCACCAGAACGGCGTCGTTGACGTTGAAGAACAGCTCGCCGATGGCCCCGCTGGCGACCGGGAACGCTTCGTTCACACGCCTCCTCGGGTGATGTCCGAGGTCGTGCTCGGAAGCTGCCTGGGGATGGTCAGGAGTCTATGACCCGTTTCGATGACTAGTCCGATTGGTGACCGAAAATGGCCCGAATGGGCTCTATCGGCGGAATGTCCCGTTTGTGAGGATGGCATCACAACGGGATGTACCCGGAAAAGAGGGGGACTCATGATGGCAACCGCAGCAGTGCGTCAGACCAGCACCGCCACCGCCACCGCCGCCGCCGCCGGCCCGGCCAAGACCCGCCGGTCGACGCCCCAGCCCGACGCCCTGCGCGTGGGATGGGCCGTTCGCAACCGAGCAGGCCAGGTCGTCGTGATCTATGAAGGCGCCACCGCCCGAGCCGTCGCCGAAGAGTGGGCCGCCGACCGTGAGTACACCGTCGAGGCCGTCACTCTCTAGACGTGACCTACAGCGTCGTGGGTCATGCGACGCCGACAGCGAGGTCGGCGTCCCGGTCACACGGCGCTACTGGCGGCTGAGGCCGAGCAGCGTCGACTCGACCTCTTCAAGAGGAATCCCCTTGGTGAGGACGGCGTCGGCACCAAGGGCGAACGCCTTCCGCCGCACCGTCGGCGAGGCAAACGCCGACAGCACGAGGATCTTCGTCTCCGGCGCCCGCCGACGGATCTCGGTGATCGCGGTGAAGCCGTCCATGACCGGCATCGCCAAGTCGACGACGACCTCGTCAGGCTGATCCCGCACGACAAGGTCGACGAGCTCCTCGCCCGTCTCGACCTCGCCCGTCACCTCGAATCGACCCTCGATCTCGAGCCACGTCCGCAGGAGGTACCTGATCTCGCCGTTGTCGTCGGCCAGGACGATCCGGATCGGCCTCTCGCGGAGGTCGATGACCTCGTCTATCGCCATGTGAACCTCCACGGGGCGAGGGTACGGCCTCGCATGCCAAAGGTCATGACGGTGCTGCGGGTCATTTTTGTCAATGGTCACGGGAGCGAACGGGCGCGAACTGGCGCGCGTCGGACACGTTCACGGTCGCCGAGGGCGGTGCCCGGGGTGGGATTCGAACCCACACGGCCCTTGCGGACCAGGGGGGTTTAAGCCCCCCGCGGCTGCCGATTACGCCACCCGGGCCCGGAGCAAGGCTACCGGTCAACCTCCCTCGGAGCGGTGGCAAGGTCAAGGGCGAACCCGTACAACGGCACGTCGGGCACGGGCGTCCAATCCCGCTCGGGCACGCGCACGAAGCCCAGCGACTCGTACATCGCATGCGCCTCGCGCATCCACGTCCCCGAGTGGATGAAGACGCGCTCTCTGCCCTCCGCACGCGCCCGGGCGATGCATGCCTCCACCAGCGAGCGCCCCATGCCGCGGCGACGAGCATCGGGCGCCACGCCGAGCATTCGCATGCTGGCCTCTCCAGGTGCAAGCCCCTCTGCGAACGGCGACGCATCGTCGGGCACGTAGGTGACGCACCCCACGAGCTCATCGGCATTGTCGACAGCAACGAGCACCACCGCTTCGCGAGCGCGGCGCGCGACAGCCCGCAGCTCGTTGGCATAGCCGTTCTCGTCGATCGGCGGCGCGCCCTCCAGCGCCTGGTACGCGGCCACCACGACCTCGCCCGCTCGCTCAACCTCATCGCTCTTGATCTCCCTGATCTCCACTCAGGCAGCTTGCGCGTCCAGCTGCGCCAATGCCGAACACAACGCCACCCGCCACCCCTCGGCGGCGTGGCCGCTCAAGCGGTTCGCCACCAGCACGCCATCGACCATGTCTGCAATCACGTCACCGACCTCCCTGTCACGCACGCGAACCGCCACCATGCACGTCCCGTTCGCCGACCAGCGAATGGTGCGGTCGACGCCCGAGAGCCTCGGCGGACTGCGGAACCCAGGCACGGCGAGCCCATGGCGCCGGGCCTCGGCCGCCAGGAGGCGGGCAAGGGAGCTGAAGCGGAGAGCAGCGGATGTGTCCACGGGGACCATGGTGCCAGCGGGGTGTAACAACAACGTCTGGGCCGCCCGGCTGAACCCGGGTCCACGTTGTTGTCACACCCCCTTCGTACGCTTCCACCCGTGACCGTCACCACCCTGACGCCCACGCAGCAACGGGCACTTGACGACCTCATGGCTGCAGGCCAAGAGCGTCCGGTGTTCTCCGCCGATCTGGCGGCACGCCTGCGCGAGCGTCTGGAGGAAGGACTCGCCGACGTCGGCGAGCGGCTGGGCGAAGGCGAATTGGTCGTCACCAAGCGGGACTTGGCGCAGGTGCATCAGTGCGAACGGCTGCATGTGGCTGGGCTGGGCTCGTTCTCATGGTCGCCGATGGCGGCCCGTGGGTCGGTGGCGCACAAGGCGTTGGAGCTCAGCATGAGCATTGGGGCAGACGTGCCCCCTGGCGAGTTGGTGGACATGGCCATCGACCGGTTGTCCGAGGCCGAGCGGGGTGTCGCCCAGTTCCTGGCCGAGGCCGACGCGGTGGAGCATGCCGAGTTGCGGGTTGCGGCAACGGACATGGTCGCCAAATTCGCCGACGAGTTCCCGCCGTTGAAAAAGCAATGGCGACCCCGTGTGGAGTCGTCGCTCAGCGCGCACCTTTGCGAGGGCCGTGTCCTGTTGCGGGGCAAGGTCGATCTCGCGCTCGGCAAGGCGGAGGGGACCACTGCGCGCGTCCTCATCGTCGACTTCAAGACGGGGCGACCGGTGCCCGTCCACATCGACGACCTCCGTTTCTACGCCCTGCTGGAGACGCTGCGAGTCGGCGTCCCACCATTTCGAGTGGCCAGCTGGTATCTCGATTCCGGCCAGTGCCACTCCGAAGACGTCACCGAGGAGCTCCTCCTCGCCGCCGCTCGACGTGTCGTCGACGGTGTGCGCACGTTGGTGGAGCTACGAGTGGAGGGCCGGGAGCCAACGTGGCGGCCCTGCGCGTCGTGCAGCTTCTGCGAGGCACGCGCCGATTGTGACGGCGCCCTCGCATGGGAGGAGCTCCGAGCACAAAGGGGGTTCGATGTGTGACCTCGTACGTGTGGTGAAGCCATAGCCGCCTCGTCGCGGGCGGTGCTGTCGCCTGGTGGGCTCGTTGGGCAGGCGCTCTCGGTCGGCCTGGGTGCATCTGCGGCGTGCGTCGTTTGCTAGCGGCGGCGTGCGGCGTGGACCAGCCTGAGGTGAGGTCGACTTGGGGCCGCTCAGCCTCAGCCGGTCCGAGCCCGGTGGCATCGCAGAAGCAGCCGTCGTCGGCTTGGTGAGGCGCGCCCGCGGGGCGTCTCGTCAGGCCGCGGCGACGGGGTCAGAGCCGGAGTCGGCGTCCGAGGCTCCGGCACTGGCTCGTCCCTCGACCCTCGCGCCTGGGCTCACGGTGCCGTCGAGACGACGCAAGAGGTTCGGGCGGACAACGAGCGCGAGGCCAAGGACGGCGATGACGGCGGCCGCAATGCCGATCGTGATGGGGGCGCCGACCGCGTCGGCGATTCGCCCCTGGATGAGCGAACCGATCGGATACGCAGCCGTGAACGTCATCACGTAGACCGCCAGAACTCGGCCGCGGAGGGAATCCGGGACCAGCACCTGCACGGTGGTCTGCAACGAGGCCACGACGGCGAGGTAGCCCATGCCTGCCAATGCCATGAAGACCACGCCGGCGGCGTAGACGGGCGCGGCCGCAAGGCCGGCGAGGGAGAGCCCGTAGGCGAGCATGGCGAACGCCGCGAGCGTGCTGCGGCGGATGCCGGAACCGACCGCCCCGAGCAACGCAGCGCCGAGGACGGCGCCGGCACCGAGCGCGCCCGTGAGCAGACCGTACGCCTGGGCGTCGACCTTGAAGACGTCTTCTGCGAGCACGGGGGCAAGCTGAAAGACCGGACTGCCGAGGAACCCGACTGCGCCGACGAGCGCCATCGACAGCGCGATGCCGGGCTGGCTCGCGATGTACCGGATGCCCTCGCGGAACTGCTCCAGAATCCGGCCCTCGGGTCGGGCGTGCTGGCGCGCACGGGGCTTGATCAGCACGAGCGCCGTGATCACCGTGATGTAGGAGATCCCGTTGACGAGGAACGCCCAGGCGGGCCCGTAGCGGGCGAGGAAGAACCCGCCGATGGCGGGGCCGAAGGCACGCGACCCGTTGAACTGCGCCGAGTTCAGCGTGATGGCGCTGAGCAGCGACTCGCGTGGGACGAGTTCGGTGACGAAGGCCTGCCACGACGCGATGGCGAGTCCGAAGACGATGCCGCTGAGCGTCACCATGACTACGATCGCACCGGGTGTGGCCCGGCCCGTCTCGAACAGCCCCCAGAGGCCGAAGGCGAGGACGGCGGCGAGCGACTGGCTGATCAGCAGAATCGTGCGGCGGGGGAAGCGGTCGGCCAGCGAGCCCGCCACCGGGCCGAGCAGCACGCCGGGGATGAACTGCATGAAGGCGGCGAACCCGACCCACGACGCACTGTCCGTCTCGCGATACAGCACATACGGGATGGTGAGGTTCTGCATCCACATCCCGATGTTGGAGAACAGCGCACCGGTCCAGAACATCGCGAAGTCGCGATGGCGCAGCGCGTCGACAGCCTGGACCAGGCTTCGTCGCGACGAGGACGCTGCCGATGCCGCCATTCGGACGACCCTACCCACGCACCAAGCGCTATCTGGAACGGTTATTGGCGCCGGTCGGTGCGGTCGCTACGGACGGCGGCGGGTGTCCTCGGGCGCAGACGTGACGTCGTCGAGGAAGGCGCTGAACTGTCGGGCCAGCTCGCCGGGGCGGAGGCGGTAGTGCGCAATCGACGGTGCCTCGATGAAGCGGCCGCCTGGGAGCCGATCGGCGAGGTCCCGGGCGTCGTCGAGGACGTGCAGCGGATCGTTGCGGTGCCCGACGACGAGCGCGGGCATGGTCAGGCGGGCCAGCGTCTCCGCGTCCTCGGCCAAGGGCTCGTCGCCCAGAAGGCCGCGCAGGACGGCCGCGGCGACGGCGGGGTCCTGCCCGGCCATGTCGCGGAAGGCGGCGAGCTCAGGGAGGCTGCGGGGCAGGGGCAACCGGTTCACCGTCCGCGCCAGAGGACGAAGCGCGAGCCGCCCTCCGGTGTAGACGCCGGCCAAGGTGCTGAAGACGGGGCGACCGAACCGGTGACCGCGCAAGAGGACGGGCATCTCGAGAATGAGCGCGTCGCACCGCTCGGGCCGGGCCTGCGCATAGGCAAGGGTGACGTTGGCGCCGAGGGACAGCCCGCCGATCACGGCGCCGTCGAGGCCGAGGTGGTCCAGCAGGCCATCGACGTCGGCAACCATCTCAGACCACGTGTAGCGCGCCGGGTCAGTGGGCTTGTCGGACTTCCCATGCCCGTGTAGGTCGAGCAGCAGCACGCGGTACTTCGGGAGACGCTGGGCAACTCGCTCCATCAGCCGGTACGAAAACAGCAGCCCGTGCATGAGGACGACCGGGGGTGCGTCGCGAGGGCCGCGCTCGGCGTAGTGGAGGGCGAGATCGTCCCGCTGGAACGTCGGCATTGGGCCCCCAGCCTGGCACGGCGTGTCAGGTGGCAGCGACTGCCACTTGGCGCACCACGTCGGGCTGGCACGGCGTGTCAGGTGGCAGCGACTGCCACTTGGCGCACGACGTCGGGTTGGCACGGCGTGCCTGGTGGCAGCGAGTGCCACTTGACGGGCGGTGTCGGGTTGGCACGGCGTGCCTGGTGGCAGCGAGTGCCACTTGACGCGCGGCGTCGGGGTGGCACGGTCGGTCAGGTGGCAGCGACTGTCACTTGCGGGTGCCAGGGGCCGGGTGGGGACTGCGAGCGAGCCCCTGCGGAGGGCGGCGGGCGGCGCGCGGCCGGACAGACAAAGGCTTGGGTGCGAGCGGGCGAGTGGGGGCCGGGCCGGGGCGCCACTCACCACATCGTCTTGGCGTACCCCGCTTCCAGCGCGGCGCCGATGTCGTCGGCCGACAACGCCGGGTCGGCGAGATGGTCTCGCAGCATGCAGGCGACGGTCGGCATGTCGCTGCGGTCGGGCCACCCGTCGGGCTGCCACACCGAGCCGCGGCGGAACGCCTTGGCGCAGTGGATGTAGGCCTCCTCCACCGCCACCCCCACGGCTGCCTTGGGCCGGCGGTCTGCAACGACGCACGCGTCGAGCACGTCGGCGTCCTGCACGATCCAACCCCGGCCGTTGACCCGCAACGTCTCATCGAGGCCGGGGATCACGAACAGCAGCGCGATCCCGGGGTTCTCAAGGAGGTTGGAGAGGGAGTCCAGGCGGTTGTTGCCGGCCAGGTCGGGGATGGCGAGGCGGGACTGGTCCAGGACCTGCACGAAGCCGGGCGGACCACCCTTGGGCGAGACGTCACACGCTCCCGACCGGCCCGCAGTCCCGATGAGGACGAACGGCGCGTGCTCGATAAACGACCGACAGTTCGCATCCAGATGGTCGATCTGCTTGTCGAGGGCGGGCGCCCCGGGCGGCCGGTAGAGCTCGCGCAGCCGCTCCTCGGTTGCGACCACGTCCTGAAAGGGTGCATCGAGCGGGGTGGACACCCACCCAGCGTGGCCCAAGGAGGCCCGCTGCGGCAACGGCGCCCGCACCACGCCCAGCACCGTCAGCGCGCGGGCACCGCTGCGCTCGCCGCGCCCGCGCGCTGCCGCCGCGCGCTGCCACCGCCGCCGCGCCCTCCAGCCCACGCCGCGCTGCAGACCG
>Ga0190267_10000183_pt1 | contig 13324 bp, 12 predicted proteins | sample Popmic239T_FD_140332 | JGI IMG/M metagenome (GOLD analysis project Ga0190267, IMG submission 140332) | Populus adjacent soil microbial communities from riparian zone of Oak Creek, Arizona, USA - 239 T | ecosystem: Environmental > Terrestrial > Soil > Riparian zone | place: USA: Arizona... | reverse complement strand
GTCGGATATCGAGAGCCTGGAGGAGACCCAACGAGTCGGCGCCGCGCGGGCGGTGCTGCACGCGGGTCGGGCGCTGATCCTGGATCGGCGCGTCGACTCCAGCCCTGAGGTATTGACGGAGCACACGACCAAGCTGCTGGCCGAGCATGCGCGCCAGAACCGCCGCCTCGGCGGCCTCCGCGGCCGCCGCCGGGGCTGACCCGCTTTTCACGGATCAGGACCGCTGGCCCTCTCTCTTCACGGATCAGGCCAAAATGCGAAAAGCGGCACGGATCAGGCCAAATTCGACCTGATCCGTGCAGATTTCCTGATCCGTGAAAAAAACCGGTAGGGAATGTCGATCCCGGCACGTCCCATTCGACGCAATAGTGAAGGGACGCACACGGCGGCCCACCGAACGAGGGACCTCATCATGACTGACACCGCACAGGCCGACACCGCGTCGACCACCGCGAACCCCACGACTGCCGCTCCTACTGCCGCTCCGACTGCGTCGAAGTGGATGCTGATCATGCGGATCGCGGACGACATCACTCCGGCGTCCATGGAGGACGTCGACTTCGACGACATGTTCGAGCAGATGGGCCGCTACAACGATTCGCTCATCTCGGCGGGCGTGCTCGTCGCGGCGGAGGGACTCGCGCCGGCCCAGGAAGGTCTCGTGCTCGACTTCTCCCAGACGCCGCCCATCGTGACCGACGGGCCTTACGGGGAGACGAAGGAGCTCTTCGCCGGCTATTGGGTCATCCGCACCGACACGCGGGACGAGGCAGTGGTGTGGGCGAGCAAGGCTCCCCTCGGACCCGGCGTCAAGCTCGAGCTCCGCCGCGTGCCGTCCATCGACGAGTTCCCGGTCGACAACCCGTACGTCCAGAGCGAGCGGGCCTGGCGCGTCGCCGCTGGCCAGCTCTGAGCCCCGCCTACACCTGAGAAGGAGAACCTGACATGAAGTACATGCTGATCATGCGCCAGACCGACGCAGCCCTCGAGGCGGCCAAGACCGCGGACTTCGAGTCCATCATCAACGCCATGGGCCAGTTCAACGAGTCGATGGTGAAGGCCGGCGTGCTGCTCGACGGTGATGGCCTCGCGGATGCGGCTCAGGGCTTCGTCGTCGACTTCAGCGGGCCAGCGCCTACCGTCACCGACGGTCCGTACGGCGAGACCCACGAGCTGTTCAACGGATTCTGGACCATCCAGGTCTCCTCCAAGGAGGAGGCGGCCGAATGGGCCAAGCGCGCCCCGCTCGGGCCCGGGCAGAAGCTCGAGGTGCGCCGGGTCACCGACATGAGCGACTTCGAGGGCTTCGAGGAGAACGAGTACGTCCGGTCGGAGGACGAGTGGCGCGAGGCCGGCGCGAAGCTGCGGGCCGAAGACCAGGCCTGACCTGATGGATGCGACCTGATGGATGCGACCTGATGGATGCGCGCCGCGCCGTCGAAGCCGTCTGGCGGATCGAATCGGCGCGCATCGTCGCGTCGCTCGTCAAGATGGTGGGCGACGTGGGCCTCGCCGAGGACCTCGCGCAGGAGGCTCTGGTCGACGCACTCGCCCAATGGCCGTCGTCCGGTGTGCCGCAGAACGCCGGCGCCTGGCTCACGGCGGTCGCGAAGCGCAAGGCGATCGACGGCTGGCGCAGGCGCGAGCGCCTCGACGATCGCTACGCCGCCATGGCGCACGAATTGGATGAAGCGGGCGACCCCGACTGGCTGCCCATCGACGACGACGTCCTCCGTCTCGTCTTCATCTCCTGCCATCCCGTCCTGTCGCGCGAGGCCCAGGTCGCGATGACCCTGCGGATCATCGGCGGTCTCACGACGGAGGAGATCGCGCGGCTGTTCCTCGTGCCGGTCGCGACAATCCAGCAGCGCATCGTGCGCGCGAAGAAGACGCTGAGCGCCGCCCATGTGCCGTTCGAGACGCCGGAGCCGGGGGAGTGGCGCGAGCGTCTCGCCTCCGTGCTGGGCGTGGTCTACCTCATCTTCACCGAGGGCTATTCGGCCACGAGCGGCGAGCAGTGGATGCGGACGGATCTCGCGAACGAGGCGCTCCGGATCGGCCGCAAGGTGGCGGAGCTCATGCCCCGCGAACCGGAGGCGCACGGCCTCGTCGCCCTCATGGAGTTCCAGGCCTCACGCTTCGCTGCGCGACTGACGCCGGCGGGAGAGCCGGTCCTGCTGCCCGATCAGGACCGCTCCCACTGGGACCATCGACAGATCCGGCGTGGTTCGGCTGCCCTCATCCGTGCGGATGAAGTGGGTCGGGGGCGCGGCGCGTACGGGCTCCAGGCGGCCATCGCCGAGGTGCACGCCACCGCGCCGTCCTACGCGGACACCGACTGGGAGCGGATTGTGCTGCTCTACGAGGCGCTCAGCAGGCTGGCGCCGAATCCGATCGTCGATCTCAACCGCGCGGTCGCGGTGTCGTTCGCGACCGGACCGGCGACAGCTCTGCAGATCGTCGACGGCTTGCTGAGCGGCGGTGCCCTGGTCGGCTCGCATCTGCTGCCCAGCGTGCGGGGGGAGCTGCTGGCGCAGCTCGGACGCTCGACCGAGGCGCGCGCCGAGTTCCTCCGCGCCGCCGAGCTCACCGGCAACGAGCGGGAGAGGTCCGTGCTGCGGGAGAAAGCGGCCGCCCTGGCGCCGTAGGTCTGTTTGTCCGGCCCCTCCGGTCCGTTTTCAGGACGAACCGGCGTGCTCAGGACCCATCCGCCAGGAAGGCCTGAGCACGTCCGATCGTCCTTAATGCAGGACCATCCGGCTCAGTAGGCGACGCCGAACTGCGCGCGGCGGTGGACAGGGTTCTCGATCTCATCGACGAAGGCCGCGGCGTAGTCCGCTCCGGAGATGGTGGATGGCCCGGTGTCGGCCACGAGCGCCACCTCGCCTCCGACGCGGTAGTGGCCCAGCTTCTCCCCGGGAGCATAGGAGCCGTAGGTCGCTGCGGGGCTGACGAAGAACCAGTCCAGGTCCGCGCGGCTGGCGGTGAGGTCGTCGGCGACGTATGCCAGCGTCTGCGCCTCCTCGAGGAACTGCGCCGGAACCTCGCCGCTGAAGGCGATCCGTCCCGCCCCCTCGGCGGCGCGCAGCGAGCTGAAGCCGCCGACGACGCCCCAGCGTGCCCCCGCGTCGGCCGCCGCATCGGCGATCCTGCCGTACAGGGCGCGAAGCTTGCCCTCGAGTTCGCCGCGGGGAGCCAGCGCCCCCACGACGACATCGGCGCCCGAGATGGCGCGGGTGATCGTCGCGGCGTCCTGAAGGTCGCCGGTCCGGTAGTCGACGCCGTCCACCGGCTGCTCCGGCAACGTGCGGCTGTAGGAGGTGACGGAGTGTCCGCGCGCAGCGGCCTCGGCCGCGATGTTGCCGCCCGTGTAGCCGGTGCCTCCGAGTATGGCGATGTTGGCCATCTGAATTCCTTTCGAGGTGAGGTTGCCTGGACAGCTTAGGAGAGCTACTCTCCGATGGTAGGTAGGCACCTCTTGGTAAGTGCCTCGGCCGAGAGGGGAGCGTTGGATGACCGAAGGCTTCCCTCCGCTGAATCCCTATATCGACGGCTGCCCCACCCGGCGCATCCTCGACCTGATCGGCGGGCGCTGGACCGTGCTCCTCGTTGGCGCCCTGAGCGACGGCCCGCTCCGGTTCTCCGACCTGGCCCGCCGCATCGAGGGCATATCGCAGAAGATGCTCACCCAGACCCTTCGGGCGATGGAGCGCGACGGCCTGGTCTCCCGGACGGCGACGCTGCAGGTCCCTGTTCGCGTGGACTACGAACTGACGGCGGCGGGACGCTCGCTCATCGGCCCGCTGAAGGCGTTGGAGGACTGGTCGATTGAGCACTTCACCGGGATCGTCGACTCTCAGCAGGAGTATTCCACCCGAGCGTGACTCGCCCTCGAGCAAGAGTGTCGCCGATCAGGCGATAGTCCACGGATCAGGTGAAAATCACCTGATCCAGGTGCGAATCTGCGGAATCGCCTGATCCGTGAAAAGGGCGGTTGGGATCGCCTGATCCGTGAGACAACGGGGCTGGCTCAGCGCGGGGAGACCGTCTCCACTGTGAAGCGCAGCAGCCATTCGGCGAGTTCGGCGTGCCAGCGCGCCTGGGTCAAGGTCTCGCCCCATGCGTACATGCCGTGGGAGGCGATGATGAGCACCGGCACTTCGTTGTCCCGCAGCGTCGGCGGCAGGTATGCCCGCTCGAAGGCGTCGCCCTGTTCGCGCATGTCCTGGCCGTTCGGGATGACGGGGATCACGACGGTCTCGCCGTGCGCATCGTGACCCAGGCCCTTGAGCATCTCGAGGTCGCGCAGTTCGACGCCGTTCGGCCAGTGGTGGCCGGCGATCACCGCGGAAAGCGCATGCAGGTGCACCACGGCATTGGCGCCGGTGACGGCGGCGATCCGCGCGTGCAGTCCGGCCTCCGCGGATGGACGCTTGCCCCGGCCCGCCCCGACGGGCTCGCCGTCGGCGTCCACGACGACGACATCGGCTGCCGTCAGGTCGCCCTTGTCGAGTCCCGACGCGGTCACCGCGAGCCTCAACGGATCACGATTGAGGACGACGGACAGATTACCCGAGGTCCCGCGCATCCATCCCATTCCCGCGTAGCGCGCGGACTCGGCGGCGAGCGCCTCGCCCGCGGAATGCACTGCGTCCGATCCCGGCTCCTCGAACACAGGAACCGGGGCTGCCACGGGCCCCTCGGGCTCCGGATCCTCGTCGTCGGAATCGAGCATGTCTTCAACCGCGTCCGGTGTGACGTCGATCGCGTCGAACGAGTCGACGACGAGCGCGTCGCCGAAGTCGGCGTCGAAGAACGGCTCTCCCGGTCGGGCGAACGCCACGACCTGCCAGCCGGCCTCGACCGCGGCGTCGATCTCCTCCGGGTTGTCGGTGAAGAAGACGAGCGATGACGGGTCGGCGCCGAGGCTGTCCGCGATGCGGTCATAGGACGTCGCGACCTTCTTGGGCCCTGCCTTCACGGTGTCGAAGTAGTCCGTGATCAGGGGCGTGAGGTCGCCGTCGGGGGAGTGCCGGAACCACGGCACCTGCGAGGCGACCGACCCGGAGGAGAAGACAGCGAGCGAGATGCCTGCCTCGTGCCAGGCACGCAGCCGGGGGATCACGTCCTCGAAGAAGTGCGACGAGATCTCGCCGCGCGCGAAGCCCTCGGCCCAGATCTGGCCCTGGATGGTCTTCAGCGGAGTCGATTTGACATCGGCGGCCATGAAGCCGATCAGCGCCGCCTCGATGTCCTCATCGGTGGCGATCTCGAGCAGATCGGCCTCCTCGATGACCTGGTCGCGGGCCTCCGCGATCGCCGGATCGTCTGCATGGTCCTGGATCCAGGGCAGCAGGCGGGGACGGGCGTAGTCGTACAGGTCGCCGAGGATGAAGCCGGCGGCACTCGTGGTGCCCTCCAGATCGAGCACGATCGTTGAGGCCACGATGCGAACCGGCTCGGTGGAAGGGGAGGCATCCCGAGGAGTAGCAGGGCTGTCGACGGCGGAGTCGGAGGTCATCGATCCAGCCTAGGGAACGTGTCGTCGCCCTCGAGGATCCACTCGCGGGCGCGATCGAAGACGAGGATGCTCGCAGGCCCGACGAGCTCATCGGGAAGCGTCTCGAGGTCCGCGGCGTGCGACCATCCGGCGACACGTCGGATGGCCTCGACCCCGGCGAAGCGCCAGGCGTCGGCTCGGATCTCCGTGAGCCTGTCCCGCAGCTCGGCCGCTGGCCCGGTCCAGTTGCCCTCCCAGACCGCGGTGAACGCGCGCCAGCTCTCGGTGATCGCGGACAGGCGGCGCACCCCCAGCGAGTCGGCGCCCACGGCGGTTGCGGCCGTCGCGGCGATCATCATGTTGGCCCAGAACAGCCCGAGGTCCATGCCGATCGGTCCGACGAAGGAGAACTCCGGGTCGAACACCTTCGTCACCGGTCTGTCCTCGTCGCCGCCGGTCATGACGGAGCCGGTGTGCAGGTCGCCGTGCAGCAGCGCCTCCTCAGCCGTGCCGAACCGCGTCCGGATCCGCGCGACGGCCGCAGCCACCTCGTAGTCCGCGTAGAGGGCGCGGATGCGGCTCTCCAGCGCGGGGTGCCAGCGGTTGTGCTCGTGCTCCCGGTACGGCTCGTCGAGCACCACGTCCACGGTCAGCTGGCACAGCGCGTCGTTCCTCGACTCGGCGATGAGGGAGTCGCGCGTCGCCGGATCCGCCAGCAGCTCGTTGGTCGCGAAGCTCAACTCGCCCACGAACCGGCCGACCGTCTCGCCCACCTGCCAGGCGAGCACTCGGGATGCAGGATGACCCGCGACGGCATCGGTGACCTCGTCCACAAGCACATCGCGCAGCACCCGGAGGGCGGAGAGGTCCTCCATCACCAGGACGAAGCTGTCCAGGTCGACGAGGAGCACGGCCGGCACGACGTCGGGTGCGAGCTCGGCGAGCCGCTGATAGGCCCGGGCCTCCGCACCGATCCGCGCCGGGTCCATCGGCCATCCCGGCCCTGCCGCCTGCACGAACGGCGGCGCCTGCTTCACGGCAAGCGAGCCCACAGGCCCGCGCGCGATGAAGACGCGATTCATGTTGCCCGCGGTGACCTCGTCCACCTCGATCGCATCGGACTCGCCGAGCCTGTCGAGGAGGTTCCGAGCGCCGAGGTAGGCGATCACGTCGTCGCGGCCGGCGAGCAGGCTCGTCGGCGACGTCACGCTGAGGCTTCCGCGAAGTAGTCCGCGAGGCTGTCGGGCGGGAAGTCTCCGCGACTCGTGACGATGCGTGTCACGTAGCGGGCGGGCGTGACGTCGAAGGCGGGGTACCAGCCGTCCACGACCAGCGGACTGGCGGTGCGGATGCCGAGGGTCTCGAATACGTCCTCAGGGCGGCGCCGCTCGATCACGATGTCCGCCGCGGTCCGGGTCGATGCGTCCGGCTGCTGGATGAGCGCGTAGTAGGGCACCTCGAAGGCGGCTGCGGCGATGGCAAGGCCCAGTGTGCCGATCTTGTTCACGACTGCGCCGTCGAGGCTCACCCGATCCGCCGCTGTCACGAGGGCGTCGATCGGGCCGATGGTCGAGCCCGGCGCGAGTGCGGCAGCGCCCATGCTGTCGGTGATGAGCGTGACATCCTGGCCGAGCTCACGCAGGCTGTGAGCGGTCAGGCGCGCGCCCTGGAGGTACGGGCGGGTCTCGGTAGTCACCCATTCGTAGTTCCTGCCGGCCTCGTCGGCGGCGCGGACGATCGCGAACAGGTACGCATCCATCCAGCAGTGCGTCAGGATGCGCGAGCCATCGGGCAGCAGCGCCACCGTTGCGCGGGCCAGGGAGTCGCTGAGGTCGGCGTAATGGGTCAGCCCAGCCGCAGCAGCGGCAACTGCTGCCTCGACGAGTTCGCTGGTGGTCGTCGCCGGGGCGACCGCAGCCAAGATGCGTGCGACTGCCTCACGCGGATGCGCGTTCGTCGGCCGGGCATCGCCGATCACGCGGCCCGCCTCGCTCATGCGTGCACGCGCGGCATCGAGGGGGAGCCCCCTCACCTGGCGCGCGGTGAGAGTCAGCGCCGCGTAGGCGGCGTAGAGGGGCCCAGAGCTCTGGGTCACCATGTCCCGAATCGCGTCCGCGACCTGCTCGGCGGAAGAGGCGCGGACCCATTCGAGGCGGTCCGGGAAGGCGCGACGATCGAGGATGTGGACGGAGTCCGCAGTCAGCCGCACGGAATCGTCGAGGGTGGCGATCCTGTCGCCGCGTCCTGCTGTCACGATGGACCTCCTCAGCCATCGTCCCCCCTCGGCGTGCGTCGCGCGAATCGGCCCGTCATCAGGGCCGTCATCAGGCCCAACATCCGACCGTCTCGTGGTCAGGCACGCGGCCCGGCGGGCAGTCCGCGTGGACCTCAGGGCATCGGCGTGTTGACGTACTCCCAGCGATAAAATGGCAACGCTGACATTTTCTCCGCGCGCCTCGTTGTGAAGACATCACATGTATGATCTAATCAACTCGTTCGCCCGCTGGGCGTGCAGTCGTCAACGACGTCGACCAGAGAAGGATCTCCGAATGGCTCCACAACACAGCTCATCGCGGACGTTGCGCCGCACCGCCATCAGCATCGTGTCACTGGCGAGTATCGCCGCTCTCACCGCCTGCAGCTCCGGCGCAGGTGGCGGGGGGACGAGTGACAAGTACGGCTTCCCGGCCGTCGAACAGGATGCCAAAGCCACCATCGAGGTGTGGGTCGATACGGCCCGCGAGCCGGCGGCTCAGGCCTTCCAGTCGGCCAACCCCGATATCCCGATCAAGATCACCACTTACGACGGCGGCGCAAACGGATCGGGCACCTTCCAGACGAAGATCAGCCTCCTCGACCAGTCCGGTGAGGGCTGGCCGGACGTGGTCTGGTCCACTCAGCAGAACGACTCGTCCTGGGCCAGCCAGGAGCAGAGCGGACAGCAGGCCTTCGCCGCGGTCCTCAACAAGGGGCTCGTCAGCCAGGACGTCCTCGACGGCTTCGCCGAGGGTGCTCTCTCGCCGGCCACTGTCGACGGCAACGTCTACGGCCTGCGCAACGACCTGGCGCAGGACGTCGTCTGGTACGACCAGAGCCTGTTCGACCAGTTCGGCTACACCGTCCCGACCACCTGGGAGGAGTACCAGGAGATCGGTGAGAAGGTCGCCAAGGAGCACCCGGGCTACATCGTGGGCAGCGTGGGCGACCCGTGGGCACCCGAGGTGTTCTTCTGGGGCGCAAAGGCCCCGATCAACGAGGTGACCGGCGTCGACACCGTCAAGGTGGACACCTCGGACGAGCACACCAAGAAGATGGCCGCCCTCATCGACGACCTCATCTCCGCGGGCTCCATGTTCCAGGACAGCGTCTTCGGCGCCGACTTCGTCACCAAGTACACCGGCAAGGTCCTCATGCTCCCGGGGCCGTCGTGGTACTCGGGTGCGATCTTTCAGAACCCGGACAACCTGAACGCGGCGGCTGGCACCATCGGCGCCGGGCTCCCGCTCGCCTGGGATGGCGAAGATCCCGTGGCCGGCAACGTCGGCGGTGGCATCTGGTACGTCTCCAGCCACTCGAAGAACCTCGAAGCGGCCGCCAAGTTCGCCGAGTTCGTGACGACCTCGGACGACTACCAGGTCGAGCTCGCGCCGGGCTACCCCGCCTACTCCACCGCAGCGGAAGCCTGGCTCGAGAAGCAGGCCTCCAGCGGCTACTTCGTCGGCAACTTCACGGAGAACATGATCACGGCCGCGTCGCAGGTCTGGGACGGCTGGGGCTACCCCGCCTTCAGCCAGGAAGCGATCTGGGCCAAGGCGATCACCCCGGAGCTCGCCTCCGGAACCAGCCTCGTATCGCTGCTGCCCGCCTGGCAGACGGCGATCGAGAACGAGGCACAGGTGAACGGCTACACGGTCTCCAAATGACCATCGCGGCCACCAACCCGGGCATTGACCTGGACCTGGCGTGACTGTCACCAGCACTCTCGCCACGGCCGCCGCTGCCGACCTCTCACAGGGTCGGCAGCGGGTGGCCCGCCGCAAGTCCGTCACGAGCTCGCAGTCTCGGATGGGCTACATCTTCGTCAGCGGCTACACCCTGCTCCTGCTCGCGTTCGGAGTGCTCCCCACTCTCTACGCCCTCGTGCTGTCCTTCACCAAGGACGGCGCCTTCGTCGGCATCGACAACTTCGTCCGAGTCTTCAAGGACTTCCGGTTCTTCCCGGCTGTCGGACACGTCGCGCTGTTCCTCGTCTTCTGGCTCGTCAGCCTCGTCGTATTCGTCGTGCTGCTCGCCCTGATCGTGCACGCCATCAAGGTGCGCTGGATCAGCTCGGGCATCCGCTTCTTCTACTACATCCCCGGTGCTCTCGCCGGAGCGTCGAGCGTCATGCTCTGGCTGTTCGTGCTCGACCCGTCCGTCAGCCCCGTGGCTTTCATCCTCGAGGCGTTCGGCTTCGAGAGCTTCGTCCAGACGATCTCGCCCGACAACCTGCCCGTCATCTTCACGGTGATCGCGTTCTGGACCGGCGCAGGCGGCTGGATCGTCGTCATGTACGGCGCCCTCAACAACATCAGCAACGACATCCTCGAGGCAGCCCGGATCGACGGCGCAGGCCCGGTCCAGACCGCCATCCAGATCCAGCTGCCGCTGCTGCGGAAGTGGATCAGCTACATGGGGATCATGTCCCTGGCGGCAGGCACGCAGCTCTTCGTCGAGCCGCGCATGCTGTCGCAGGCGAGCCAGGCCGTCGTGCCGGGCGACTACTCCATCAACCAGCTGGCCTACCTGTTCGCCTTCAAGCAGAACGACTTCAGCGGCTCGGCCGCGATCTCGATCATCCTGCTCGTCGTCGCTCTCGGTCTGTCGGCCTTCTTCGTCGTACGGGGTGGTCTTTTTGAGCGTGATTGAGCGTCCGGCTGCGGAAGCACGCAAGCGTCGCGTCCGCGGGGCCGGCACAGGATTCGAGCATCAACGGGCCATGAGCCGCGGGGTGACCCCAGGCCAGTGGCTCGGGCGCATCGTCGCGGGCGCCGTGGTGGCGTTCTTCGTGCTGTTCTTCATCGTCCCGATCGTCTGGCTGCTCCTGGCCTCGACCAAGTCCGCACGCGACCTCATCGAGAACCCGCCGTTCTCCCTGGGCAGCCTGGGCAGTCTTGCCGCGAACTTCCAGTCGCTCGTCGACTTCCAGAACGGCGCGCTGCTCAGCTGGCTCGGCAACTCGACGCTGTACTCGGTCGGCGCGCTCATCCTCACGCTGCTCGTCAGCATTCCGGCGGGCTACGCGCTTGCGCTCATCGAGTTCAAGGGCCGCCGCCCGCTGCTGATGATCACCCTCGTTGTCATGCTCATCCCGAACACGGCGCTTGTGCTGCCGATCTTCCTCGAGCTCTCCGCCGTGCATCTCATCGGCAATGCGCTCGCGGTGATCCTGCCGTTCTCGTTCTTCCCGTTCGGCGTCTACCTGACCTACATCTACTTCTCGACCAGCATCCCCGCCGATCTGCTCGCAGCGGCGCGGATCGATGGTGCGAGCGAGTTCCGGGTGTTCCGTCAGATCGCCCTGCCCCTCGCGACTCCCGTCGTCGCACTGGTCGGGTTCTTCAACTTCGTGCAGAACTGGAACAACTACTTCCTGCCGTTCCTCATGGTGCCGGGCCGCGGCTCGCCCGTGCAGGTGGGGCTCGCGGAGCTGCTGTCCACGGTGCCGGCGTTCAATCCCACGGCCATCGGCGTGGTCTCGATCCAGCTGCCCGCGCTCGCACTGGCGACCGTGATCTCGATCGCACCGGTGCTGATCATCTTCCTGTTCTCGCAGCGCTTCCTCGTCGAGGGGATGACTGCGGGAGGCACGAAGGAGTAGTCCCGCTCCCTCGGTGGCTGAGCCCGTCGAAGCCCTACCTGTTCACGGGTTGCGGCGGGCTCAGCCGACGCATGCGCGTCAGTGCGCGCGGTGGGTGGGGAGCCGGCGGCGCTGCCAGGCATCGGCGATGTGCCGGCGCATGGCGAGCTCTGCGCCGTCCGCGTCCTGCTCCGAGATGGCCTCGAAGATTCGCTGATGCTCCTCGAGCGTCTTCGCGAATGCGCTCTCCTGATCGACGCCGTGATAGCGGGCGCTCTCGATCGCGCGGCGGAACAGGACCTTGGCGATGTTCTCCGCGAGCCGGTTTCCGGACAGCTCGATGACGATGTCGTGGAAGACGATGTCCGCCTGGCGGAACGCGTCGTGGTCGTCGAGGGTCGAGCGCATCAGCTCCAGGGCATCCTGCAGACGCTGGAGCTGGTCGGCCGTCCGTGAGGTGGCGGTAGCGCCGGCCATCGTTGCCTCGAGGCTTCCGCGGACGACGCTGAGCTCATCGAGCGTGCCGAGCGAATCGTCGTTCTCGACGAGGGCGCCGAGGACGACCGGGTCGAGCATGTTCCAGACGCTCATCGGGGTGACCTGGGTGCCGCGGCCCTGGGCGACCTCGACGAGGCCCTTCTCCTCGAGACGCTTGACGGACTCCCGGATGACGGTGCGGCTCACGCCGAACTGCGAACTCAGCGATCCTTCGGGGGGAAGCGAGGCGCCGGGGAGGACCTCTCCGGTGACGATCGCGTTCACCAGCTCCCGCACTACCGCGACACCGAGGCGCTCGGCGGGCGAGCGGGTGCCGATGGAGCCGATGAACGGGACGGATGGGGATGTTGCAGGCGGCGCGGCAGGCACGCCGGCAGGCCCGGTGTCGAGGCGCGCGGTGCCATCCATAGGCGCAAGTGTAGGGCGCGACTGTTGCTCAGATGGCGCGGATCCCGGTTCCGCGGATCACCTGGATATGCAAGTCATGTGATGTATGCTGTTTGTGGTCCACGGGAGTTCTCCACGTCCCGCCCGCCGCCCATCTGGCTATCGAGGACGATATGAAGATCACCGGGTACCGCTGTCTGACGACCTACCACCACTGGGGTCGTCCCGTCGGAGACGTCAACGGAAACATCCAGGGTGGCGTGACCGAGGTCCCCGTCGTCCTGCTGGAAACGGACTCCGAGCTCACCGGCGTCGGGCTCGGATCGCATCGCGACCTCCAGCGCATCTTCCCTGCCCTCGACGGCGAGGATCCGCGCGCTGTCTCCTCGCTCTACGACAGGATGCTCGCCCACGTCTTCAAGAGCGGTCACGCAGGCGCGACCTTCGGCGGCATCGGCGCCTTCGACATGGCCCTTTGGGACCTCAAGGCCAAGGCCGCCGGCGAGCCGCTCTGGCGCACCCTCGGCGCCCGCGACCGCTTCGTGCCCGGCTATGCATCCGGGCTCGACTTCGCGCTGGACGATGACGAGCTCGCGGCCTTCTACGAGCTGTGGGCCGACCGCGGGTTCACCGGGGGCAAGCTGAAGGGCGGGCGGGATGTGCTCCACGACATCCGCCGGCTGGGCATCATCGACGACGTGCTCCGGCGCAACACGGCCCGCCCCGCCCTGATGTTCGACGCGAACGAATCGTGGAATCGCAAGCAGGCCATCCGCTACGTGCAGCAGATGGAGCGCTCGCACGAGCTGACGTGGGTCGAGGAGCCGCTTCGCCGGTGGGATGCCGAGGGCCACGCGCGCCTCACTCAGGCGGTCGGGGCCGCCGTTGCGACGGGGGAGAACCTCACGGGGCTCGATCAGTACCGTCCCCTGCTCGACGCGGGAGCGGTCGACATTGTGCAGACCGGCAGCATGTGGGGGATCACCCACTTCCTCCGCGTTGCCACGCTCGCTCACGGACATGATCTGCCCGTGAGTCCGGTGGGGTACAACACGAATCCGGTCGCCCACGCGGCCGCCGCGGTGCCGAATCACCTCACG
>Ga0190267_10000182_pt1 | contig 13339 bp, 12 predicted proteins | sample Popmic239T_FD_140332 | JGI IMG/M metagenome (GOLD analysis project Ga0190267, IMG submission 140332) | Populus adjacent soil microbial communities from riparian zone of Oak Creek, Arizona, USA - 239 T | ecosystem: Environmental > Terrestrial > Soil > Riparian zone | place: USA: Arizona... | reverse complement strand
CGTGGGCGACGCTGCCGTCCGCCGCCCGCACCCGCGTCACCATCGACGACGTCCGCGCCGCCATGGCCACCATGGGCCCGGCCAAACCGTGGCCGCCCGCGGTGCCCGCCGCCCAAGTCCCGTTCACCGGCAAGCCCGCCGCCGTGCTCGTCCCGCTCTTCGAAGAGGACGGCAACGCCCGCGTGATCCTGACCCGCCGCAGCGACCGCCTGCGCAGCCACACCGGCGAGGTCTCGTTCCCCGGCGGCCGACTCGACCCCGAGGAAAGCCCGCTCGCCGCCGCCCTGCGCGAGGCGGCCGAGGAGATCGACCTCGACCCGGACGCGGTCGACATCGTCGGCCAGCTCGAGCCCCTCGCCACCCTCTCCAGCCGCTCCGGCATCACGCCCTTCGTCGGCGTGCTCGACCACCGCCCGACGCTCAGGCCGAACCCCGCAGAGGTCGAGCACGCCTTCGACGTGGCCCTGGCCGAGCTCATGGACCCCGCCGTCTACCGCGAAGAGCGGTGGGACACGCCGTGGGCCGACGACCGCCCGGTCCACTTCTTCGAGCTCCCCGACGACACCGTGTGGGGCGCGACCGCCCGCATCCTCCACCAGTTGCTCGAACTGGTCGCGCTGAACGTGCTCAGCGGGCGAACAGGCTGACCAGCACCGGCGCCACCACCAGCCCCGGCAACAGCGACGCCACCCGGACCGCCCGCACCTCCAGCAGCCGCAGCCCGATGCCGAGCAGCATCACGCCGCCGGTCGCCGTCATCTCGTCGACCATCCGCCCGGACAGCACATCCTCGACCGCGCCCGCGAACAGCGTGAGTCCGCCCTGCACGACCAGCACCACCAACGCCGAGAACCCCACGCCGATCCCGAGCGTCGAGGCCAGCACCAGCGCCACCAGCCCGTCGAGCGCCGCCTTCACAATCAACTCCTCGGCGCCGCGCCCGAGCCCGTCCGAGATCGACCCGAGGATCGTCAGCGGCCCCACGCAGAACACCAGGCTGGCCGACACGAAGCCCTCGACGAACGAGCTTGCCTCCCGCCGCCCCTCCCGTCGACCCTGCAGCCGCCGCCCGAGCCCTTCCAGCCGCTCCTCCAGCGACAACAGCTCGCCGACGACGGCGCCCACTACCAACGACACCAGCGGGAAGACGAAGTTGTGCGTCGCCAGCGCATTGTCGACGCCCAGCGCCAAGACCAACAGCCCCACCGCCGACAGCACCGTCGCCCGGACCCGCTCCGGCACGAACCGCCCGCCCAGCACGCCGATGGCGGTGCCGACCAGCACGGTCGCCACGTTCACCAGCGTGCCCAGGCCGCGCATGGGGGCCGAAGGTAGCCTTCACCTCGATGCCCTCTTTGAGCTTCGAAGGCGAGACGCACGACGAGATCGTCCGCAAGGTCCGGCGCTGGCTGGCCTCCGTCGACGGCCATGAGGAGCACCTCGACCTCCCCGAGGCGGTCGAGCGGGCGTCCGAGCTGACCAAAGACGCCCTCACCGTCATCGCCCAGGCCGCACCGGCGCCGATCGCCCGCAGCGAGATCGTGAAGTCGCTGACCCGCATGGGCTACGAGGCCACCGACACCACCAAGAAGGCCGTGATCGCAGGCCTCGACGCGCTCAGCGACGCCACCGAGGGCGACGTCGTCCGCCGCATCGAGAAGGCCCGCAACTCGGTCCTCTACGAGATGAACGCGGCGGTCGCCCGCCAGTTGCTCAGGTCGCTGCGAGGCTGACGACAGGTCAGGACACGGCGAAGCGCGGCCCCACCACACCGGTGTGGTGGATGACGATCCACTTGGCGGCGTTGGGCAGTCGGAGCACCGCCGCGCCCGCCTGCTCGATGCCGACCCCGGTCGGGGCGTAGGACGTCGACGACATGGTCTGACAGTCGCCGTCCACCACGTCGATCGAGAACCCGGTCGGCAGCAGGACGACCGTCCGCCATTGCAGGCGCATCCAGGTGCCGGCCCGCTCGGCGACGTTGATGACCGTCGAGTCGATGCCGTTGACCGGGTCGTACTCGTAGCCGGGCGGGCACCCGGCGGCCTGCCAGGCGGTGGCGAGGTCGGGAGCGGCGTCGGCGCGCGGCACCGCCGTCAGCCCGAGGACGAGCACGAACAGAACGACACGCATTGGGCCCCAGCGCCGCAGCATCCCGGTATTCTTGCTCTTTCCGCCAGGGGGCGCCGGAGAGGGGTAGTGAAGTGGCTGAAGTGGAGATCGGCTTCGGCAAGTCCGGCCGACGGGCGTACGGGTTCGACGACATCGCCATCGTCCCGAGCCGCCGCACGAGGGACCCTGAGGACGTCGACATCTCGTGGGAGATCGACGGCTTCCGGTTCGACCTGCCGCTGATCGCATCGGCCATGGACGGGGTGGTCAGCCCGGCCACCGCCATCGAGATCGGGCGGCTCGGCGGCGTGGCGTGCCTCAACCTCGAAGGGCTGTGGACCCGCTACGAGGACCCCGAGCCGCTGTTCGAGGAGATCTCCCGCCTCGACAACGACAAGGCCACGGCGCGCATGCAGGAGATCTACTCGGAGCCGATCAAGGCCGCGCTCGTCACCCAGCGCATCCGCGAGATCCGCGACGCGGGCGTGACCGCCTGCGCCAGCCTCACCCCGCAGCGGGTCGAGAAGTACGCCCAGGCGGTGCTCGAGGCCGAGCTCGACCTGTTCGTGATCCAGGGCACGGTCGTGTCGGCCGAGCACGTGTCGAAGACCAGTGAGCCGCTGAACCTGAAGAAGTTCATCCGCGAGTTCGACATCCCGGTGATCGTGGGCGGCTGCGCGTCGTACCAGGCCGCCCTGCACCTGATGCGGACCGGCGCGGTGGGCGTGCTGGTCGGCGTGGGGCCTGGCAACGCGTGCACGACTCGGGGCGTCTTGGGCGTGGGCGTGCCGCAGGCCACCGCCATCGCCGACGCGGCCGGCGCCCGCATGCGCCATCTCGACGAGACCGGCGTCTACTGCCAGGTCATCGCCGACGGCGGCATGTCACGGGGCGGCGACATCGCCAAGGCCATCGCGTGCGGGGCCGACGCGGTGATGATCGGCTCGCCGCTGGCCAGCGCGGTCGAGGCGCCGGGGCGCGGCTACCACTGGGGCATGGCGACGTTTCACCCGACGCTGCCGCGCGGCGCCAGGGTCAAGACCGAGGTGCGCGGCACGTTGCGCGAGGTCCTCGTCGGGCCTGCCCACGAGAACGACGGCAGGCTGAACCTGTTCGGCGCGCTGCGCACGTCCATGGCGACGTGCGGCTACGAGACGGTCAAGGAGTTCCAGAAGGCCGAGGTCATGATCGCCCCCGCGTTGCAGACCGAGGGCAAGGACCTGCAGCGGTCCCAGCACGTCGGCATGGGCCACTAAGTCACGAAGCTCACGAAGCGGTCGAGAGGACGACGTCGCCGAGGGCGATGCGCTCTCCGCGCCCGATGACCACCTGGCGGGTCGCGGGCTGGTAGCCAGGGGCGCTGAACACGAAGGTGTAGGCCTCGGTGTCTGACGCGACCGGCGCCGTCGAGGGGCCGACGTGCAACTCGAACCGCCCACCCGGCCCGGCCTGGGTGGGGATGTCGATGCGGTCCGGGCGCGACCACAGCTCCGACACGCCTTCGTTGACGAAGTCCTTGGTCACATTGACGGCGGCTCGCACCTGCATGCCGTTGGCGCCCACCACCCGGCCGGCGACGATGCCGTGCCACTCGGGGTTGGCCGCCGCCTCGAGCGCGATGAGGAACGCCTCGCGGGTCTGGGCGTAGATGGCGAGCACGTCCTCGAACGGCGGGTGGAACGAGGTCCCGTGCTCGAAGGTGTAGGCGAGGGCGCCGAGGGCGGCATAGGCGTAGTCCTCGGTCGTGCCGGTCGTGGCGTAGAGCTGGAGGCCCTTGATGTTCTGGTAGCCGTTGGTCGCCGCCATCTTGGCGCCCAGGCCGAACAGCAGATCGTCGTCCGGCGGGGCATCCCACGTGTCGCCCCACGGCCGCAGGACGAGATTGCCGTACGTGTGGTTGGTGATGACGGCGGTGACGGGGCGGCTGGTCAGCACCGACCGCACGTTGCGCGACTCGGGCTCGGAGAACGGCGAGTCCCCCCGGTAGGTCTGCTCCGCGTGGACGCCGCTCGCGCCGGGGCCGCCCCAGTGGTAGCCGTAGTTGCGGTTGGCGTCCACACCGTACGAGTCCTGGTGGCTGGGCTTGTCGGGCAGCGGCGGCAGGATCAGGTCCTCGGTGAGGCTGCGCCGGTTCTTGCGCCAGTAGCCCTCCAGGGCCGCACCGGGCGCCATGTGCACGACGGCGCGGCGGGAGTGCTCGAAGCCGTCGGGGTTGACGATCGGCACGACGATGGTGCGCACCGAGTCGAGCAGGCCGCGGATGCGCTCGTCGGTGTCGTAGCCCTCGACCAGGTCGATGGCGAACATCATCGACACCTCGGCCGACGGCCATTCCCTGGCGTGGTGCAAGCCGTCCATGTAGAAGCACGGCCGCCCGTCCACGTCGCCGACGTTCGAGGCGATCTCGATGGCGTAGACCGACCTGCCCTCGAAGGTCCGCTCCGGCAGGGTGAACACCCGGGCCCGGTCGGGGAAGCGGGCGGCCAGGTCCCGCAGGCCGGCCTCGTAGTCGGGGAGGAGGCGGTAGCCGGCGTAGGCGTCGGGGGCGACGGTGCCCGTCAGCTCGTCGACGAGCACCTGGTAGTCGTCGAGGCCAAGGAGGTGGAGCCGCTCAGCGTCGCCCGGCCACAGGAGGACGTCCACGCCGTGGCGCGACGACTGCCCGCACAGCACGTCGAAGCCGTTCAGGAGCTGGGCCTGCTCAGGCGACGAGACCGCCACCCGCACGACTTGGAGGCCGCGGCGGGCGACCCCGCCGAACGCAGGGAGGCGGCCCAACAGCGGGGCCAGCCCGAGCGCGGCGGTACCAGCGAGAAAGCGGCGACGACTGACCCCAGACACAGGAAATACCTGTTCGCCATGAACCGGCGGTGGTCCTGCCCGCGGTAGTTTGAGGAATGGCCGTAGACGACCCTCTGGACTCCTTCGACACCGTTCTCGTCGTCGACTTCGGCGCCCAGTACGCGCAGCTCATCGCCCGCCGCGTGCGGGAGGCCCACGTGTACTCCGAGATCGTCCCGCACACGATGCCGGTCGAGGAGATGCTGGCCCGCAAGCCGAAGGCGATCATCCTCTCCGGCGGGCCGAAATCGGTCCACGTGGAGGGCGCGCCGTCGCTCGACAGCGGCGTGTACCAGGCGGGCGTGCCCGTGCTGGGGATCTGTTACGGGGCCCAGTTGGTGGCGTCGCAGTTGGGCGGCGAGGTGGCCCGCACGGGGCGGGGCGAATACGGGCGCACGCCGATGTCGGTGGTCGGCTCGTCGGTGCTGTTCAGCGACCTGCCCACCGAGCAGGACGTGTGGATGAGCCACTTCGACTCGATCGTGGCGGCGCCGGCCGGCTTCCACGTGACCGCCCGCACGCCGGACGCCCCGGTCGCCGCGTTGGAGGACCCGGACCGGCGGATCTACGGCGTGCAGTTCCATCCCGAGGTCATGCACACGGCCAGGGGCCAGGAGGTGCTGAAGCACTTCCTGTACGACGCCGCCGGCTGCCGGCCGACGTGGACGATGACGTCGATCATCGAGCAGTCGGTGACCGCGATCCGGGAGCAGGTCGGGTCCGAGAAGGTGATCTGCGGGCTGAGCGGCGGGGTCGACTCGGCGGTGGCGGCCGCGCTGGTGCACAAGGCGGTGGGCTCGCAGTTGACGTGCGTGTACGTCGACACCGGCATGATGCGGGCGGGCGAGTCCGAGCAGATCGAGGACACATTCCGGCGGCAGTTCGACATCGACCTCGTGCACGTCAAAGCGGCCGACCAGTTCCTCGACGCGCTCAACGACATCCAGGACCCGGAGCGCAAGCGGACGATCATCGGCGAGACGTTCTGGCGGGTCTTCGCCGAGGTCGCCCGGGACCACGAGGACGCTCGCTTCCTGGTGCAGGGGACGCTGTACCCGGACGTGGTCGAGAGCGGGTCGCACTCCGACCAGTCGTCGGTCATCAAGAGCCACCACAACCTGATCGCCTTCCCCGAGGGGCTGCACTTCGAGTTGGTGGAGCCGCTGCGGGCGCTGTTCAAAGACGAGGTTCGGGCGGTGGGCGAGGAGCTCGGCCTGCCCGAGGAGATCGTGTGGCGCCAGCCGTTCCCCGGGCCTGGGCTTGGCGTGCGGATCGTGGGGACGATCACGCGGGAGCGGGTCGAGATCCTGCGGGCCGCCGATGCGATCGTGACCGAGGAGATCAAGCGGGCCGGGCTGTACCGGGAGCTGTGGCAGTCCTTTGCCGTGCTGCCCGCCGTGCGGACGGTCGGCGTGATGGGGGACGAGCGGACCTACGCGTACCCGATCGTCATCCGGGCCGTCACCTCCGACGACGCCATGACGGCCGACTGGGCCCGCCTGCCGTACGAGGTGCTGGAGCGGTTGTCGAGCCGGATCATCAACGAGGTCCCCGGCGTCAACCGAGTCGCCTTCGACATCACCAGCAAGCCCCCCGGCACCATCGAGTGGGAGTAACCCCCCGCCGCCGGCCAGCTCCCGAACTTTGAACGCTGAGGCCCGCATAGCGCGCCTCAGCGTTCAAAGAATGGCTGGGGGGCGGGGGCGGGCGGTCAGTCGTGGCGTTTGCGTTCGGCGACCCGGGCGGCGTAGGCGGCGGCCTCGGTGCGCCGGGCCATGCCGAGCTTGGCCAGCAGGTTCGACACGTAGTTCTTCACCGTCTTCTCGGCCAGGTGGATGGCCTCCGCGATCTGGCGGTTGGTGAACCCCTCGCCGATCAGCTCCAGGATCTTGCGCTCCTGCGGCGACAGCCCGGACAGCTCGTCCTCCTCCTGCGACGGCGCCCGCAGCCGCTCGAGCACCTGCCGGGTCACCGACGGGTCCAACAGCGACTCGCCCCGAGCCACCCGCCGCACCGCGTCGATCAGGTCGGTGCCCTTGATCTGCTTCAGCACATAGCCCGAGGCGCCCGCCATGATCGCCGAGAACAGCGCCTCGTCGTCGGCGAACGAGGTCAGCATCAGGCACTGGATCTCGGGGTGCCGGTCACGGATCTCCCTGCACACCTCGACCCCGCTCCCGTCGGGCAGGCGCACGTCGAGCACGGCCACGTCGGGCCGGGTGGCGGGGATCCGGCGCAGGGCCTCCTCGGCCGTCGACGCCTCGCCCGTCACCTCCAGGTCGTCCTCCGCCTCCAACAGCCCTCGCAGGCCCCGGCGCACGACCTCGTGGTCGTCGAGCAGGAAGATCTTCACGGTCACAGTGCCATCCTGCCCGATGGGGTCCCGGCCGAACAGGAACAAAGTCCCTATTCCGGCACCAGCCGCCAGTCGTCCAATGGAATCGTGATCGTTCGTGTCTCCTGTCCCCGTTGCGGCGACCTGGCCGTGTCCGTCGAGCTGATCGTCGTGGTGTGCGACGAATCGACGGGCGACTCGTTCCGCTTCACCTGCGAGATGTGCATGACCACGGTCGAGAAGAAGGCCCTCGGCCGAGTGGCCGACATGCTGCTGGCGGCAGGCGCCCAGCGCCTCGATCGGCCGCCGCTGACCCTCGCCTACCTCGACACCCTCCGCGCCGACCTCAACGCCGACGACTGGCTGGACCGCCTGCTCCTGGCATGATCCCGCCATGCCGTACGAGGGCATAGACGACGCGGCGCGGCTTCGACGCCTCCTCGACGCCGTCCTGTTCCTCGGCTCCGAGCTCAAGGTCCCGACCGTCCTGCGCCGCATCGTCGAGGCCGCCACCGAGCTGGTCGGCGCCCGCTACGGCGCCCTCGGCGTGCTGGACGAGCGCCGCGAGGGCCTGAGCGAGTTCATCACCGTCGGCATGCCCAAGCCCCAGGTCGCCGCCATCGGCAGCCTGCCCCGCGGCCACGGCATCCTCGGCCTGCTCATCGTGGACCCCAGGCCCTTGCGGCTGGCCGACCTCAACGAGCACCCGGACCGCTTCGGCTTCCCGCCCAACCACCCGCCGATGACGTCGTTCCTCGGCGTGCCGATCCTCGCCCGCGGCGAGGTCTTCGGGAACCTCTACCTCACCGAGAAGCAGGGCGGCGGCGACTTCACCGACGACGACGAAGAGCTCATCTCCGCCCTCGCGGTGGCCGCCGGCGTGGCCATCGAGAACGCCCGCCTGCACGCCCGCGCCCGCGAGCTCGACGTGGTCGGCGACCGGGAGCGGATTGCCCGCGACCTGCACGACACGGTCATCCAGCGCCTCTTCGCCACCGGCCTCCTCTTGCAGGGCGCGGCGCGCATGGCGACCACGCCGGAGCTCACGTCCCGTCTCGAGGAGGCGGTCGACGACCTCGACACCACCATCCGCCAGATCCGCTCGACGATCTTCGCCCTCGGCGTCCACCGCCCCGGTGCCAGCCTGCGCGGCGAGGTGCTGTCGGTGGTCAACGAGGCGGCTCAGACCCTCGGCTTCGAGCCTCGCGTGCGCCTCGAAGGGCCGATCGACGCCACCGTCCCCGACCACGCCGCCGAGCACATCCTGGCCGTGCTGCGCGAGGCCCTGTCGAACGTGGCCAAGCACGCCGAGGCCAGCCGGGTGGACGTGGTGCTCGACGTGCAGGACGAGGTGGTGCTGCGGGTGGTCGACGACGGCGTCGGCCCCGGCGATGAGCATGTGGGCGGCTTCGGCCGGCAGAACATGCGGGTCAGGGCGGAAGGGCTGGGCGGTTCGCTCGCCGTCGAGCCGGCCGTGGGCGGCGGCACCCTCGTCGAGTGGCGGGCGCCCCTGCCCCAAGTCTGACCCTGACGCCGCCGCCTCGCCTCAGGAGCGGCCGTCGATGTCCTGCAGGCCCTGGACGAGGTCGCAGGCGTCGACTCGGAGGCCAGTGGCGAGCCGGACCAGGGTCTCCAGCGATGGGTTGCGCTCGCCGCTCTCCAGCGACGCGATGTACGTCCGGTTCACCGACGCCTCCAGTGCCAGCCGCTCCTGGCTCATGCCCAACTCGGCGCGGAACCGCTTGATCCGCGAGCCCAGTTCACGCTGTCTCGGCGTCGAGCCCTTGTCAGTGCCACCCATGCCGCCATCGAAGGCGACGGCTGTATCCGGGTCACCCGGATATGGGTAACAACCCCTACGAGCTCATCGGGGAGCGGTCGGTCCTGCGCCCTGACACCAGTTCCGAGCGGACCCGGATGTAGTGGCACTTGGAGTCCGGTGCCCAAGGCGGCAGGGGGAGCGACCGGGCCCGGGCGATCTCGGGCTCCTCGGTGATCTCCGAGGCGGGCCCGACCACGAGGACGCTCCACGCCGAGTCAGTCGGGTTGTCGACGTCGTCCACCTCGAACGCCACCACCGCCCGCTGGGCCGCCGCGGTCAGCTTCGACCCAGGCGAGCTGCGGAAGACGATGTCGCCGTCGAGCAGGGCGTAGTTCACGGGGAAGATCGCCGGCAGCGCGTTGATGGTGATCGCCACCCGGCCGACCGAGCGGCCGGCCAACAGGCGCAAGCACTGCTCGCGATCGAGCGTCTCGAGGCCGTGGCGGTCCAACTCCATGCGCACAACTTTCCCTAATCGGGCGGTTCAACCCTAGGGCCGAAAGTCCCAGGCCCAATGGCCCCGTTGCCTCTATGGGCCCGCCGGGGCGGACGGGCACGATAGAACGTGATCGCAGCCTGAAGACGACGCAGGCGCGAACACAGAGGCCGGGACCCGCACCGCGGGCCCGGTCTCTGCTTCTTCGTTCTTCGGCTCAGGTGCTTCGGCTCAGGTTCTTCGGCTCAGGCCGCCACGGGCACGACGGCGGCATCGGCGCCGTCCGCTTCGGCGCCCGACCCGGCCGGCACCAGTACCAGCCCGGTCAGCCCGATCAAGACGGCGAAGGCCGCCACCACCAGCCCCGTCGTCTGCACGCCGACGCCCGCCACCGCCACGCCCGCCAGCGGCAGCACGGCCACGTCGGCCACCGAGTGGGCGGTGCGGTACAGCGACAGGACCCGGCCGTGGGCGTGCACCGGCGACGCCTTTTGGAGCAGCGTGCGCGACGGCGCCGCGAAGAACGCCACGTCCACACCCCACAGGAACACGCCTGCGTAGGCGAACCAGACCGAGTGGGTGCCGACGTACAGGCCCGCGGTGAGCCCGGACAGCACGACCGACAGGGCCAGCGGGCGCGGCCCGGCCACCCGGTCGCCGAGCCTCGGCAGCACCAGGCTGGTCAGCACCAGCGCCACGCCGAAGGCCACTTGGAACATGGCGAACTGCGAGGCCGACGTCTCCAGCACGTCCCTGGCGTACAGCGGCTCGATGACCATGAAGGCGGCCCACGTCACGAACACGGCGGTGGACAGGGTCAGGACGTAGCGCAGCATCGGCGTGGTCGTGACCAGCCGCCAGCCCTCGGCCAACTCGGTGCGCAGGCGGACCCGCTCGGCCGTGTCGACCTTCGACAGCACCAGCGGCGCCACCGCGGCGGCGCCGATCAGGTAGGTGACGGCGTCGACGAAGAAGGCGGTCCGCAGGCCCCCGACGGCGATGGCGCCCGCCGCCACCAGCGGCCCGAAGACGATGGCCGACTCGCTGGCCGCGCCGAGCATCGCGTTGGCCGCGAGCAGTCGGTCCTCGGGGACGATACGGGGCGGGAGCGAGTCGGCGGCCGGGGCCGCGAACGCCTTGGTGAACCCGTAGAGCAGGCCGAGGGCGGCCAGTTCGCCGAACGTGCGGGCGAAGCCCATGGCGAAGGCGGTCACCGCGCCGGCGATGTAGGCCGCGATGAGCACCCGCTTGGGGCCGAGCCGGTCGATCGGGATGCCGGCCAGCGGGCCAAGCACGGCGCCGGGCGCCGACCAGCAGAGGCCGAGGATGGCGACGCCGGTCCCGGAGCTGTCGAACTTGTACGCGGCGTAGCCCCACATGGCGATGAGCGCAGCCCAACTGCCAATGCCGTTGAGGGCCTGGCCGACGAAGAGCAGCGCGAAGCGACGGTCGCGGAAGAGGGACATGGCGGTCGCCCAGGGTACGAGGCGGGGAAAGTTACGCCAACGGAATTTCCCCCGAGCCCGCCCACCCTGATACGGACGGCCGACTGCGTCGTCCGGCTGGGCGTTGCTGTTACAGGGCGCCGGTAGCCTGGGCCGTGCGATGACTGCCTTGCCCTCCGCCGAGCCGCTGTTGGACGACCTCAACCCGGTCCAGCAGGAGGCGGTCACCCACGACAGCGGGCCGCTGCTGATTGTGGCCGGGGCGGGCTCGGGCAAGACGCGGGTCCTCACCCGTCGAATCGCCTACTTGATCCAGCGCGGGTTGAGCCCGTTCGAGATCCTCGCCATCACGTTCACCAACAAAGCGGCCGACGAGATGAAGCAGCGGGTGGCGGCGCTGGTCGGCCCGGTCGCCCAGCGGATGTGGGTGTCCACGTTCCACTCCGCCTGCGTCCGCATCCTGCGCCGGGACGCCGACCGGCTCGGCTACAAGAAGTCCTTCACGATCTACGACCAGGCCGACGCCGTGCGCCTGGTGACGTACGTGCTGCGGGACCTCAACATCGACCAGAAGCGGATGCCGCCCCGCCAGGTCCACGGCGCCATCAGCCAGGCCAAGAACGAGCTGGTCGACTTCGAGACCTACAAGTCGCGGGCCAAGACGATCTATGAGCGCAAGATCGGCGACGTCTATGCGGAGTACCAGCGCCGGCTGCTGGCCGCGTCGGCCATGGACTTCGACGACCTGTTGATGGTCACGGTCAACCTGCTCCAGGCCTGTCCCGACGTGCTGGCCCACTACCAGACCCGCTTCAAGCACCTGCTGGTCGACGAGTACCAGGACACCAACCGGGCCCAGAACGAACTGGTGCTGCTGCTGGCCAAAGAGCACCGCAACGTCTGCGTGGTGGGCGACTCGGACCAGTCCGTGTACCGCTTCCGCGGCGCCGACATCCGCAACATCTTGGAGTTCGAAGACGCCTTCCCCGACGCGACGACGATCGTGTTGGAGCAGAACTACCGGTCGACCCAGACAATCCTCGACGCGGCCAACGCGGTCATCGCCAACAACGCCATGCGCAAGCCGAAGGCGCTGTGGACCGAGCAGGTCGGCGGCGAGCTGATCACCCGGTACCACGCCGAGGACGAGCACGACGAGGCCTCGTTCGTGTGCCACGAGATCGAGCGGGCGCACGGGTCGGGCACGCCGTGGGGCGACGTCGCCGTGTTCTACCGGACCAACGCGCAGAGCCGCTCGGTCGAGGAGGAGCTGGTCCGGCGCAACATCCCGTACAAGGTCGTCGGCGGCACCAAGTTCTACGACCGGCGGGAGGTCAAGGACGTGCTCGCCTACGTGCGGGCGGTCGTGAACCCCACCGACGAGGTGTCGCTGAAGCGGATCGTCAACGTGCCGAAGCGGGGCGTGGGGGACACGTCGATCGGGCGGCTCGACGCGTGGGCCGCGTCGCACGGGGTGCCGTTCGGGCTGGCCATCCTGGAGGCCGAGAAGGCGGGACTGACCGGGCGGGGGCTGGGCGGGTTGAAGGAGCTCGTCGGGCTGTTGGACGACTTGCGGGAGATCACGTCGCCGGCCGACTTGCTGGAGGCAGTGATCGCCCGGACCGGGTACGCGGCGGAGTTGGAGGCCGAGCGCACGATCGAGGCCGCGGGGCGGCTGGAGAACATCGCCGAGCTGGTCGGCCACGCCCGCGAGTACGAGACCATCGACGAGTTCTTGGAGGCGGTCTCGCTGGTCGCCGACTCGGACGAGGTGCCGGACGGGGACGACTCCAAGGTCGTGCTGATGACCCTGCACACGGCCAAGGGGCTGGAGTTCCCGATCGTGTTCCTGGTCGGGCTGGAGGACGGGGTGTTCCCGCACCTGCGGTCGTTGGGCGAGCCCGACGAGCTGGAGGAGGAGCGCCGGCTCTGTTACGTCGGGATCACCCGGGCCCGCCAGCGGCTGTACCTCACGCACGCGTGGTGCCGGACGCTCTGGGGCTCGACGCAGTACAACCCGCCGTCGCGCTTTCTCAAGGAGATCCCCGAGCACCTCACCAACGTGATCGAGTCCCGGCCCAAGACCACCTCGTCGTCGTCCATGTCGTCGTTTGGCGGGAGCGGTGGGCGGGAGGGGATCGTGGAGGCGGCGATCCGCGGGTCGCTGCGGTCGTCGGGCTCGCCGGCCAAGACCACCGGCGCCGAGGAGCTGGGGCTGCGCGCGGGCGACGACGTCGTCCACGGCAAGTGGGGCGAGGGCGTGGTGCTGGAGATCATCGGCGCGGGCGACAAGGCCGAGGCGGTCGTGCGCTTCCCCGGCGTCGGCGAAAAGCGCCTCCTCCTCGCCT
>Ga0190267_10000181_pt1 | contig 13346 bp, 1 predicted proteins | sample Popmic239T_FD_140332 | JGI IMG/M metagenome (GOLD analysis project Ga0190267, IMG submission 140332) | Populus adjacent soil microbial communities from riparian zone of Oak Creek, Arizona, USA - 239 T | ecosystem: Environmental > Terrestrial > Soil > Riparian zone | place: USA: Arizona... | reverse complement strand
GGCGGCGCTGGGCCGGCGGCTGCAGGCCGCCCGCCGGCGCGACGGGTGAGGGGCCCCATGCACACCGACCACGAGACGAGCGGCATGTCCGAGCAGAGCGGCGAAGAGGCCCCCCGCACCGGGCTGGAGGTGGCGGTGGTGGGGATGGCGGCGCGCTTTCCCGGCGCCGACGACGTCGACGCCTTCTGGCGCAACCTGCGGGAGGGGGTGGAGTCCGTCGCCTTCTTTACCCGCGAGCAGCTGCGCGCGGCCGGCGGCCACCCCGCCGTGACCGAGCACCCGGAGCTGGTGCCCGCCATGGGCGAGCTGCGCGGCGCCGACGAGGTGGACGCCCTGCTGCTGGGGCTGACCCCCCGCGACGCGGAGGTGCTGGACCCGCAGCACCGCGTGCTGCTGGAGTGCGCCTGGGCGGCGCTGGAGCACGCCGGGTGCGACCCCGCCCGGCTGGGGCGCCCGGTGGGGGTGTTCGCCGGGTCGGCCGCCAGCGCCTACGTGCACCGGCTGGAGGCCCGCCCCGCGCTGATGCAGGCGGTGGGAAGCACCCGCGTGGGGCTGTGGAACGAGAAGGACCAGCTGGCGGCGGGGATCTCGTACCGGCTGGACCTGCGCGGGCCCAGCCTGTCGGTGCAGACGGCCTGCTCCACCTCGCTGGTGGCGGTGCACCTGGCCTGCCAGAGCCTGCTGAACGGCGAGTGCGACCTCGCGCTGGCCGGGGGCGTGTCCATCCAGGTGCCCCTGCAGCGGGGCTACGTCTTCTCCCCCGACGGCATCCTTTCCCCCGACGGCCACGTGCGTGCCTTCGACGCCGAGGCGCGGGGCACCGTGGGCGGCAACGGGGCCGGCCTGGTGGCGCTCAAGCGGCTGGACGACGCGCTGGCCGACGGCGACACCGTGCACGCGGTGATCCGGGGCTCCGCCATCAACAACGACGGCGCGCAGAAGGTGGGATACACCGCGCCCAGCGTGAGCGGGCAGGCGCGGGTGATCGCCGAGGCGCTCTCGGTGGCGGGGGTGGACGCGGGCACCCTGCAGTACGTGGAAGGGCACGGGAGCGGCACCCCGCTGGGCGACGCCATCGAGCTCAAGGCCGTGGGGCAGGTGCTGGCGCGCGCCGGGGCGGGGCACCCCTGCGCCATCGGCTCGGTCAAGACCAACCTGGGCCACCTGGACACCGCCGCCGGCGTCGCCGGGCTCATCAAGACGGTGCTGGCGATGGAGAACCGCGAGATCCCCCCCTCGCTGAACTGCGCGGCGCCGCACCCCGAGATCGAGGCGGCGGGCGGGCGCGTGTTCGTGAACACCGCGCTGCGCCCCTGGGAGCGCAACGGCGCGCCGCGGCGCGCGGGGGTCTCGTCGTTCGGCATCGGCGGCACCAACGCGCACGTGGTGCTGGAAGAGGCGCCGCCGCGCGCGCCCTCGGGCCCCTCGCGCGACCTGCAGCTGCTGGTCGTTTCCGCCCGCACCCCGTCGGCGCTGGCGGCGGCGGCCGGCAACCTGGCCGCGCACCTGGAGGGCGAGGCGCCGCCGCTGGCCGACGCCGCGTTCACGCTGCAGAACGGCCGCCGCGAGCTGGAGCACCGCCTTGCCGTGGTGTGCCGCGACGCCCGCGAGGGCGCGGCGCGGCTGCGCGAGGCGGCCGTCCGTCCGCCCGCCCCGGTTCCCGCGGCGGGGCGCCCGGTCGCCTTCCTCTTCCCCGGCTTGGGGATGCACCACGTGGACATGGCGCGCGGGCTCTACGACGCCGAGCCCGTGTTCCGCGCGGCGGTGGACGAGTGCTGCGAGCTGCTGCGGCCGGTGCTGGGCAGCGACCTGCGCGACGTGCTCTACGCGGCCATCCCCGGCGGCCCGCCCGCGCCCTCCGCGGAGGGGGAGGGCGCTGCGGGGAAGACGGGCGGATGGGACCTGCGCGCGCTGCTGGGGCGCGGCGGAGCGGCGGAGCCCGCCGCCACGCCGCTGGACGACACGCGCCTGGCCCAGCCGGCCGTCTTCGTCACCGAGTACGCGCTGGCGCGGCTGTGGACCCAGTGGGGGGTGCGGCCGCAGGCGCTGCTGGGCCACTCGCTGGGCGAGTACGTGGCCGCCTGCGTGGCCGGGGTGCTGCGGCTGGAGGACGCGCTGCGGCTGGTGGCCCTGCGCGCGCGGCTGATCGACGCGCTGCCTCACGGCGCCATGCTGGCGGTGCCGATGGGCGAGGAGGCGCTGCGCCGGATCCTCCCCGGCGCGCTGGACGTGGCGGCGGTGAACACGCCGGAGAGCTGCGTGGTCTCCGGCGCGGCGGACGACGTCGCCGCGTTCGAGGCGCTGCTGGCGGAGCGGGGCACCGTCAGCCGGCGGCTCCCCACCCGCCACGCCTTTCACTCCCGCGCCATGGCGCCGGTGGCCGCCGAGCTGGAGCGGCTGATCGCGACGTTCACGCTGCGCGCGCCCGAGATCCCCTTCGTCTCCAACGTCACCGGGACCTGGATCGGGGACGACGAGGCGTGCTCGCCGGCCTACTGGGCGCGCCACCTCACGCAGGCGGTGCGCTTTGCCGACGGCGTGGCCACGCTGCGCGAGACGCCCGGCTGGGCGCTGCTGGAGGTGGGCCCGGGGCAGACGCTGGGCGCCTGGGCGATGCAGCACCCCGCGGGCGGCGGGGCCGGGGGCGACGTGGTGCTCAGCTCCCTGCGCCACCCCCACAACCGCGTCCCCGACCTGCGCTTTCTGCTGGAGACGCTGGGCGGGCTGTGGGCGGCGGGGGTGGCGGTGGACTGGGCGGGCTTCACCGCCGACGAGCGCCGCCACCGCGTCACGCTCCCCGGCTACCCGTTCGAGCGCAAGCGCTACTGGGTGGATGCGCCGCCGGCCGAAGCGGCGGCGGAGGCGGAGGCAGCCGGGGCGGAGCGGATGGAGGTCGAGGACGACGAGGCGGGCGGGCCGGCGGACGACGTTCGCGCCGGTGCAGTCTCCGCAGGTGCCGCGCAGGGCGGCGCGGCTCACACGAAAGGACCGGACGTGATGGAGAACCGAACCGCGGCTGCCTCCCCCCGCTACGACGCCGTGCTGGCGCGGCTCAAGACGATCGCGTCCGAGCTCACCGGGATCGGCGAGGCGGAGGTGGAGACCGAGCTGGACCTCTTCCAGGCGGGGTTCGACTCGCTCCTCCTGCTGCAGGCCATCCAGGCCATCGAGAAGTGGATCGGCGTGCGGCTGTCGCTGGTGGAGATGCTGGAGGACATGGCCTCGCTCGGCGCCATCGCCCGCCACATCGACGCCGTCCTTCCCGCGGACTCGATCGTGGTGGACGCGGAGAATCCCCCGGCCGAGCCTGCGACGGTGAGGGATGCCGCCGCGCCCGCCGCGCCCGCCGAGCCGGCGCGGACGATCGTCGCGCCGCCGGCCTTCTTCCCGCCCCCCGCCTCCGCCGCGTCCGGCGACCCGGCCGGCGGCGAGGGCGCGATGGAGCGCGTGTTCGCGCAGCAGCTGCAGGCGATGACGCAGCTCATGGCGCACCAGATCGCCGCGCTGCGGGAGGGTGCCGCGTCCGGCGGCGCCGCGGCTCCGGCCGAGGGGGTCGCGAGCCACGACGGCGCCGGCCACGCGTCCGCTCCGGCCTCCAGCGGCGCCGGCCACACGAACGGCGCCGCGTCGAACGGGGCTGCATCGAACGGGGCCGCATCGAACGGGGCCGCATCGAACGGGGCCGCAGCGAACGGTGTTGCGTCGAACGGCTCCGGCCACACGTACGGTGCCGTGTCCGCCGCGCCCTCCAGCGGCAACGGACAGGGGCCGGTGGCGGATGCGTCCGCGCCGGCGCGCCTCGCCGCGGCGGTGCCGCAGTCGCCGCGGGCCCGCATCCAGCCGCCCACCTTCGTTGCGTACCAGCCGCTGAACACCGACGCGCCCGGCGGAATGACGCCGGAGCAGCGGGCGTACCTGGAGTCCTTCATCGCCCGCTTCGTGGAGCGCACGAAGGGGAGCAAGGCCCACCAGGCGCGCTACCACCTGCCGCTCGCCGACACCCGGGTGACCGCCCGCTTTCGCCGCGCGTGGAAGGAGATCACCTACCCCATCGTGGGCAGCCGTGCGCTGGGCTCGCGCGTGTGGGACGTGGACGGCAATGAGTACGTGGACACGGGGATGTCGTTCGGGTGCAACCTGTTCGGCCACGCGCCCGACTTCGTGACGCGCGCCATCCAGGAGCAGGTGGAGCGGGGGTACGGCCTGGGGCCGCAGTCCGAGCACGCCGGCCGCGCCGCCGAGCTGGTGTGCGCGCTGGGCGGCAACGAGCGCGCGGTCTTCTGCAACTCGGGGACGGAGGCGGTGCTGGGCGCCATCCGCGCCGCCCGCGCGTTCACGGGGCGGACGAAGATCGCCTACTTCGCCGGCAGCTACCACGGCTGGAGCGACATCGTGCAGGGCCGGCTGTTCACCGCCGGCGGCCGCCGCGAGGTGCGCCCCACGGCGCCCGGCGTTCCGCCGCTGCCGCTGGGCGACGTGCTGATGCTGGAGTTCGACGAGCCGGAGTCGCTGGAGCTGCTGGCCCGGCACGCCCACGAGCTCGCGCTGGTGATGGTGGAGCCGGTGCAGAGCCGGCGTCCCGACCTGCAGCCCTTCGCCTTTCTGCGCGAGCTGCGGCGGATCACCCGCGAGGCGGGGGCGCTGCTGCACTTCGACGAGCTGATCACCGGCTTCCGCATGGGCGCGGGGGGCGCGCAGGCGTTCTTCGGCATCGACGCGGACCTGGTCACCTACGGAAAGATCGTGGCGGGCGGGCTTCCCATGGGCGTGGTGGCGGGGAAGCGCGAGCCCATGAGCGTGTTCGACGGCGGCGTCTGGCAGTACGGAGACGACTCGTATCCCCCCGCGCAGCGCACGCTGTTCGCCGGGGCGTTCTGGAAGCACCCCATCTCCATGGCGGTGGCCTGCGCCGTCCTGGGCGAGATCGAGCGGCGCGGCCAGCCGATGTACGACGCGCTGAACGAACGGACCGCCCGGCTGGTGGGGCGGATGAACGCGTTCTTCGAGGCCGGCGGGTACCCCGTCACGGCCGTGCACTCCGCCTCGTGCTTCCGCTTCTTCTTTGGCGACGAGGTCAAGTTCCCCGACCTGTTCAACCACCACCTGCTGCTGGAGGGGATCCACGTGATCCCCGAGACGGGGACGCACTTCCTTTCCACCGCCCACACCGACGAGGACCTGGACGCCGTCTTCGCGGCCGTCCGCGCCTCCGTGGAGGCCATGCGGCGTGGGGGCTTTCTCCCCCCGCCTCCGGACGGCGCGCCGGGCGGCGGCGAGGCGGTCGGGATCGGGACGGGTTCCGTCACCGCCGCCTCGAACGGCGCGGCGACGGCCTCGACGGCGCACGCATCGTCCCGGTCCGATTCATCTCCCGCGGCCGCCGTGTCTCCAGCGTCTCTCGTGGATGAGGATGAGGCCAGAGCCGCGGCGGAGGGTGGGGTGCGGGTCCTTCCCCTGACCGAGGGGCAGCGGCAGCTGTGGATCGAGTCGCAGATGGGGGAGGACGCGAACCGCGCCTACATCGAGTCCTCCTCCATCCGCCTGCGTGGGGTGCTGGACGTGGACGCCCTGCGCGCGGCGCTGCAGGCGCTGGTGGACCGGCACGACACCCTGCGCGCCACCTTCGGCATCGATGGCGACGTGCAGCTGGTGCACCCGGCGCTGAAGGTGGAGGTGCCGGTGATGGACCTGCGCGGCGAGCCGGCGGACGGGCGCGCCGCCGCCATGGAGGCGTGGATCCGCCGCACGGTGCGGCAGCCGTTCGACCTGGTGCGCGGGCCGCTGGTGCGCTTCGCCCTGGCCGCCCTGGCAGACGACGAGCACGTGCTGCTCTTCGACTCGCACCACGCGGTGATGGACGGCTGGTCGTTCGCGGTGGTGTGGCGGGAGCTGGGCGTGCTGTACGCGGCCGCACGCGAGGGCCGCGCCGCGGAGCTGCCGCCCCTGGCCGACCACGGCGGGCTGGTGCGCGCCCAGCTGGCCGCCGTGCGCGAGGACCCGGCCGCCCAGGCGTTCTGGGAGGCGCAGTTCGCCGGCGGCGTGCCGGTGCTGGAGCTGCCCACCGACCGCCCGCGCGCGGCCGTGCGCAGCTACCGCGGCGAGCGCGTGACCCGGGTGATGGACGGCGGCCTGGTGAACCGGCTGGCCGAGGCGGGGCGGGGGCACGGGCTCACCCTGTTCAACACCCTGCTCTCCGCCTTCTACGTCTGGCTGGGCCGGCTGAGCGGCGACGACGACGTGGTGGTGGGCACCCCCTCCGCCGGCCAGGCGGGGCGGGGGGCGGCGGCGGAGCTGGTGGGATACGGCATCAACATCCTTCCCCTCCGCGCCCGGCTGGACCCGTCCGCCCCGTTCGTGGAGCACGCCCGCCGCGTGCGCCGTTCGCTGCTGGGGGCGCTGGAGCACCAGAGCTTCTCCTTTCCCCGGCTGGTGGAGACGCTGCTGCGCACCCGCGACACCAGCCGCCCCCCCGTGTTCTCGGCGCTGCTGAGCCTGGACCGGGTGCCCGGGGACGCGGCGCTGGGCGACCTGCGCGCCAGCTTCGAGACCGAGTTCGGGGGCGGCGCCAAGGTAGACATCACCTTCGACCTGGCCGAGACCGACGACGAGCTGCGCCTGCGCTGCGCCTATGCGGCGGACCTGTTCGACCGCGCGACCATCGAGCGCTGGCTGGACGCCTTCGAGCGGCTGCTGGAGGACGTGGCGCGCGACCCGGAGACGCGCATCGCCGACCTGGCGCTCATCGGCCCCGGGGAGCGCCGCCTGGTGGTGGAGGAGTGGAACCGCACGGAGCACCCGTACCCGCACGTCTGCATCCACCAGCTCTTCGAGGAGCAGGTGCGGCGCGCGCCCGACGCGGTGGCGGTGGTCTGCGGCGGCGACTCGCTGACCTACGCCGAGCTGGACGCCCGCGCCAACCGGCTGGCCCACCACCTCCGCGGCCGCGGGGTGGGGGTGGAGGACCGGGTGGCGCTGTGCATGGAGCGGGGCCCGGAGCTGCTGGCGGCGTTCTTCGGCGTGCTTAAGGCGGGCGCGGCCTATGTGCCGCTGGACCCCGCCCACCCGGCCGAGCGCCTGGGCTACATGCTGCGCGACAGCGGCGCGCGCCTCCTGCTCACCCAGTCGTGGGTGGAGCCGCGCCTGCCGGAGGCCCGCCCCGCCACCCTGGCGCTGGACGCGCTGGCCGGCGAGCTGGCGCGCGAGCCCGCCGAACGGCCGCGGAGCGGGGTGCGGCCGGAGAACCTGGCGTACGTCTACTACACCTCGGGCTCCACCGGGCGCCCCAAGGGGGTGGCCGTGCACCACTACGGCCCCGCCAACTACTTCGCCTGGGCGCGGCAGGCGTACGGCGCGGCGCAGGGGCGCGGCGCGCCGGTGTTCTCGTCGATGGCGGTGGACCTCACCCTCTCCAACTTCGTCCCGCTGTTCGCGGGCGAGCGCGTGGAGCTGCTCCCCGAGGGGCCCGGGGTGGAGCCGCTGGCCGAGGCCATCCGCCGCGCGCCCGGCTACGCGATGATCAAGATCACCCCCACCCACCTGGCGCTGCTCAACCAGGCCCTCTCGCCCGCCGAGGCGGCGGCCAGCACGGCCACCCTGGTGGTGGGCGCCGACAACCTGCTGGCCGAGCCCACGCTCTTCTGGCAGCGGCACGCGCCGGGGGTGCGCCTGCTGAACGAGTACGGCCCCACCGAGACGGTGGTGGGGTGCTCGCTGTACGAGATCGCCCCCGGCCGGCACACCCAGGGGCGCATCCCCATCGGCCGGCCGATTCAGAACCTCACCCACTACGTGCTGGACGCGCGGATGCAGCCGGCGCCGGTGGGGATCCCCGGCGAGCTGTACATCGGCGGCGCGGGCGTGGCGCGCGGCTACCTGGGCCGCCCCGGGCTGACCGCGGAGAAGTTCGTCCCCGATCCGTTCGGGGCGCCCGGGGCGCGGCTGTACCGCACCGGCGACCGCGCGCGCTGGCTGGCCGGCGGCGACCTGGAGTTCCTGGGCCGCATCGACTTCCAGGTGAAGATCCGCGGCCACCGCATCGAGCCCGGCGAGGTGGAGGGCGCCCTGGCCGCGCTCCCCGGCGTGCGGCACGCGCTGGCCGCCGCGCGCGAGGACCGGCCCGGCGACCGGCGCCTGGTGGCGTACGTGGTCCCCGCCGATCCGTCCGCGCCCCCCGCCGCGGCCGCGCTCCGCGACGCGCTGCGGACGACGCTTCCGGAGCACATGGTCCCGTCCGCGTTCGTCTTCCTGGACGCGCTCCCCGTGGGCTCCACCGGCAAGGTGGAGCGCGCCGCCCTCCCCGCGCCGGAGCCGGTGGAGGCCGGCGAGGCGTACCGTGCCCCGCGCACGCCGGTGGAAGAGGCGCTGGCGGGGATCTGGGCCGGGGTGCTGGGCGCGGCGCGGGTGGGGGTGCGCGACGACTTCTTCGCGCTGGGCGGGCACTCGCTGCTGGCCACGCGGGTGGTCTCGCGGGTCCGCGAGGCGTTCGGGGTGGAGCTGCCGCTGCGCGACGTCTTCGAGGCGCCCACGGTGGGCGGCCTGGCGGAGCGGGTGGAGGCGCTGCGCCGCGCCGGGGTGCCGCGGCTGGCGCCGGTGGCCCCGGCGGACCGTTCGCGCCCCCTGCCGCTGTCGTTCGCGCAGGAGCGGCTGTGGTTCCTGGACCGCATGCAGCCCGACAGCGCCTTCTACAACATCCCCGTCCCCCTGCGGCTGCAGGGGCCGCTGGACACGGCCGCGCTGGAGCGCGCGCTGGACGAGGTGGTGCGGCGGCACGAGGCGCTGCGGACCACCCTGCGGGAGGTGGACGGGACGCCGGTGCAGGTGATCGCCTCCGCGCACGCGTTCACCCTGCCGGTGGAGGACCTGTCGGGGCTGGAGGGCGCGGAGCGCGAGGCCGAGGTGCGGCGCAGGGAGGCCGATGAGGCGGCGCGTCCGTTCGACCTGTCCGAGGGCCCGCTCTTTCGCGCCGGGCTGCTGCGGCTGGCCCCGGACGACCACGTGCTGCTGCTGTGCGTGCACCACGCGGTGAGCGACGGGTGGAGCATGGGCGTGCTCTTCCGCGAGCTCGCGGCGCTCTACGGGGCGTACCGCGACGGGGGCGAGTCGCCGCTCCCCGCGCTCCCCGTGCAGTACGCCGACCACGCCGCGTGGCAGCGCGAGCAGCTGCGGGGCGAGACGCTGGAGCGCCACCTGTCTTGGTGGAAGGAGCGGCTGGCCGGCGCGCCCGCGCTGCTGGAGCTCCCCACCGACCACCCGCGCCCCGCCGTGCAGACGTACCGCGGCGCCTGCGAGCCGGTGCACCTGCCCGCCGGGCTGCACGAGCGGCTGGCCGGGGTGGCCCGCGAGGAGGGCGCCACGCTCTTCATGGTGCTGCTGGGCGCCTTCCAGGTGCTGCTGTCGAAGTACGCCGGGACGGACGACGTGGTGGTGGGCACCACCATCGCCGGGCGCACGCGCGGCGAGGTGGAGCCGCTGATCGGCCTGTTCATGAACACGCTGGTGCTGCGCACCGACGTCTCGGGCGACCCCGGCTTTCGCGAGGTGCTGCGGCGCGTGCGCGAGGTGACGCTGGGCGCGTACGAGCACCAGGACCTGCCGTTCGAGAAGCTGGTGGCCGAGCTGCAGCCGGAGCGCACGCTGAGCCACTCGCCCCTGTTCCAGGCGCTCTTCGAGCTGCAGGACACCGGGGCCCCCGCCCCTGAGCTCCCCGGGCTGCGGGTGCGCGACGTGGAGGGCCAGGTGGAGGCCACCAAGTTCGACCTGGCCCTGGGGCTGTCCGCCACCGCGCTCGGGCTGGTGGGGGCGCTGACCTACAGCGCCGACCTGTTCGAGCCCGCCACCGCCCGGCGGATGGTGCGCCACCTGGAGCGGGTGCTGGAGCAGGTCGCGGGCGATCCGGACACGCGCATCTCGCGGCTGGAGCTGGTGGACGCCGACGAGCGGGCGCGCCTGCGGGCGTGGAACCGCACGGAGGCGGAGTACCCCGCCGGCCGCTGCATCCACCAGCTCTTCCAGGACCAGGCGCGGCGCACCCCCGGCGCGACCGCCGTCGTCTTCGGCGGCGAGGCGCTGACCTTCGCGGAGCTGGACGCGCGCGCCAACCGGCTGGCGCACGACCTGGCCGCCCTGGGCGTGGGGCCCGAGGTGCGGGTGGGGATCTGCCTGGAGCGCGGCCTGGAGCTGATGGTCGCCATCCTGGGGGTGATGAAGGCGGGCGGCGCGTACGTCCCCGTGGACCCCTCGCACCCGGCCGAGCGGATCGGGTACGTGCTGGGCGATTCGGCCGTGGCCGTGCTGCTGACGCAGGACCGGCTGCGCGGGCGGGTCCCGGTGCCGGCGGGGGTGCAGGTGGTGCGCGTCGACGACCCGGAATCGATGGCGGACGGGCGCGCGGAGCCCCCCGCCAGCGGGGTGGCCAGCGAGAACCTGGCGTACGTGATCTACACCTCCGGCAGCACGGGGCGCCCCAAGGGCGTGGCCATGCACCACCGCGGCGTGTGCAACTACATCGACTGGGGGGTCCGCTTCTACGGGGCGGACCGGGGCCGCGGCGCGCCCGTGTTCTCGTCCATGGCGGTGGACCTCACCCTCACCAACCTGCTGCCGCTCTTCGCGGGGCGCCCGGTGCGCATGCTCCCCGAGGAGAATCCGGTGGAGGCGCTGGCCGCCGCGCTGCGCGAAGCGCCCGGGTTCGGGATGATCAAGATCACCCCCGTGCACCTGTCGCTGCTCACCCCGCTCCTTTCGCCCGAAGAGGCGCGCGGGGCCGCGCACACCCTGGTGGTGGGGGCCGACGCCCTGTCCGCCGAGGCCACCCTGTTCTGGCAGGAGCACGCCCCCGGGGTGCGGCTGATGAACGAGTACGGGCCCACGGAGACGGTGGTGGGGTGCTCGGCGTACCTGCTTCCCCCCGGCCTGCACCGCAGCGGGCCGGTGCCGGTGGGCGGGCCCATCCAGAACCTCACCTTCCACGTGCTGGACGCCCACCTGCAGCCGGTGCCGGTGGGGCTTCCCGGCGAGCTGTACATCGGCGGCGCCGGCGTGGCCCGCGGCTACCTGGGGCGCCCCGGGCTCACGGCGGAGAAGTTCGTTCCCGACCCGTTCGCCGACGCCGGCGCGCGCATGTACCGCACCGGCGACCGCGCCCGCTGGCAGGCGGACGGCAACCTGCTGGTGCTGGGGCGCGCGGACGGACAGGTGAAGGTCCGCGGCTTTCGCGTGGAGCCGGGCGAGGTGGAGGCCGTGCTGCGGCAGCGCCCCGAGGTGCGGCAGTGCCGGGTGGTGGCGCGCGAGGACCGGCCCGGCGACCGCCGGCTGGTGGCGTACCTGGTGGGCCAGGCGGACCCGGGGGAGCTGCGCGCGTACCTGCGGCAGAGCCTTCCCGAGTACATGGTCCCCAGCGCGTTCGTGGTGCTGGCTGCGCTGCCGCAGACGGCCACCGGCAAGCTGGACCTGGCCTCGCTGCCGGCCCCCGACTACGGCGGCGCCGGGGTGGAGCGCGAGGAGCCCGCGAACTACGTGGAGGCGCAGCTCATCCAGCTGTGGGAAGACCTGCTGGGGGTGGACGACGTGGGGCCCATGCAGAGCTTCTTCGAGCTGGGCGGCAACTCGCTGCTGGCGCTGCGCCTGTTCACCCGGGTCCGGCGCGAGCTGGGGTGCGACCTGCCGGTGGCCACGCTCTTCGCCGGCGCCACGGTGCGGCACATGGCCGCCGCCGTCCTGGAGCAGCGGCGGGCGGCGGAGGCGCCGGACGCGTCGGTGGTGCCGCTGCAGCCCGGCGGCTCGCTTCCCCCGCTGTTCCTGGTGCACTCCGCCGACCGCAACGTGATGGGCTACGTGAACCTGGTGCGCCACCTGGGCGCCGACCAGCCGGTGTACGGCGTGCGCGACGTGGGCGCCGACCTGGCGCGCCCCGTCCCGCAGATCGCGGCGGAGCACCTGGCCGCCATCCGGGCGGTGCAGCCGCGGGGGCCGTACTACCTGTGCAGCTGGTCGTTCGGCGGGATGGTGGCGTTCGAGATGGCGCTGCAGCTGGAGCGCGCGGGCGAGCAGGTGGCCTTCGTGGGGCTGCTGGACACCATGTCGCCCCGCCTCATCGAGGAGTGGTCGTGGCAGCGCGACGCCGAGGTGGTGGCCGGGCTGGCGCGCGAGGTGGCCGAGGGCGAGCGGCGCCCCCTGGCCCTGGAGATCGAGGAGCTGGAGGGGATGGAGGTGGGCGAGCAGTTCCGCTACGCCGCCGCGGCGCTCCGTGCCCAGGGCGCCGCCCCGGCGGACTTCGACGCCGCGGCCCTCCGCGAGCAGTGGCAGATCGTGCGCGACCGGGTGGTGAGCTGCACCGGCTACGTGGCCGGGCGCTTCTCCGGCGCCGTCACCCTGTACCGCGCCGACGAGGTGACCCGGCGCCACCACGACTTCTTCGAGCACCGGCGCCACGAGCAGCACGCGCTGGGGTGGGAGCCGCTGGCCCGGGTGGTGGAGGTGCTCCCCGTCCCCGGCAGCCACGTGACGCTGGCCTCCGAGCCGCACGTGCGGGTGCTCGCGCAGCGGATGCGCGAGTCGCTGGAGGCGGCGCGGGAGCGGGCTGGCGAGGCGCCCCCGTCTCCCCGGCGGGCGTCCGGGCGCCCGCGCCGGGGCGGCGGCGCGCTGGAGGTGGCGCGATGAGCCTCTTCCTCGGGACGGACGCCGTCCCGCCTTCCGCGCGGAAGGCGGGGACGCCGCCGCGCGCCGGCTGGCCGATGCCAATCGGGGAGGGATGCCGATGAACGGCGCACGGATCGGCGGCCGGGCCCGCTGGCGCGCGTTCCTGGGGCTGCTGTGGACGGCGGGGCCCCGGCGGCTGGTGCTGCTGGCGGCGCTCACGCTGGGGGCGGGGCTGCTCCCCACGGCGGTGATCCTGGCCACCGGGCAGCTGGTGCGCGCCATCCCCGCCGCGGTGGAGCACGGGTTCGGCACCCCCGCCGCCCGCCCCGCGCTGCTGGCGCTGGCGGGGCTGATGAGCGCGCTGGCGCTGCTGGCGCTCTGCGGCAACGCCATGGGATACCTGTCGCGCGCCCTCAACACGGCGTTCGGGCTGGAGGTGCACCACGCCGTGGCCCGGGTGACCCTGGACACGCCGGGGCTGGCCCCGCTGGAGGACCCCGCCTTTGCCGACGAGCTGCAGGCGGTGCAGGACGCCGAGCGGCGGGGCGTGCTGCGGATGGCCGTGCCGGCGCTGGCCAACGTGGCCGCCACGCGGCTGCGGGGGATCGGCGCCTTCGTGGTGCTGCTGGGCTTTCGCTGGTGGGCGCCGCTGGTGCTGGCCGCCGCCTGGTGGCTTTCTTATTTTGTCGATCCGGCAGCCACCGAGAACG
>Ga0190267_10000180_pt1 | contig 13379 bp, 12 predicted proteins | sample Popmic239T_FD_140332 | JGI IMG/M metagenome (GOLD analysis project Ga0190267, IMG submission 140332) | Populus adjacent soil microbial communities from riparian zone of Oak Creek, Arizona, USA - 239 T | ecosystem: Environmental > Terrestrial > Soil > Riparian zone | place: USA: Arizona... | reverse complement strand
GGCGCGGTGGACGGAGCCGAAAAGGCGGCCGGAGTCGAACGCCTTGAGCACGGGGTGCGAACCTACCCGTTGGACAAACTGGGGATGAACGTGGGGATATCGGCGTCTTCCTGGGGACGTGCTGGGGATTTCGCGAATGCCTCTTGACGGCCATCCTGGGCAGGCGCAAGATGCGATCACTCCGGTGCAACGCAGCCGAGAGGGAAGTCGGAAGCGGGACGCCTCAGGCGGACCCGGCCGGCGGACCGAACGGTGTGCGGCACAGGAGCAGGGACGTCGCAGAGGCGACTGGGCCGCCAGGCCCGGGCGAAGAAGCGGCGGACCGCCTGTGAGGGCCCCGAGGAGTCCGGGCGGCTTCGGCTGTTCGGCTACTCGGGGCCTCTCCGCGTCCCGGCCTCGCGCCGCCCCAGGCATCCGCGCCTTCCCCCCTCCCCCTCCGTATCGTCGCTTCGATGCGCCTGCTCGACGGCCTCGACGACGCCCAGCGTCACGCGGTCACGTCGCCCGCCGCGCCGCTCTGCATCGTCGCCGGCGCCGGGTCCGGCAAGACCCGCGTCCTGACCCGTCGCATCGCCTACCGCATCGCCACCGGCGAGGCCGACGCCGCCCGCACCGTCGCGGTCACCTTCACCCGGCGGGCCGCCTGGGAGCTGCGCACCCGCCTGCGCTCGCTGGGGCTCGACGTCGACGGCGGCCAGCGGGTCCACGTCGGCACCCTGCACAGCCTGGTGTACGGCCGGCTGCGCCAGTACTGGCGGGACAACGGCATCGCGCCGCGCCGCATCTTCGACAACGCCACCCGCGGCCTCACCGTCGACGAGCAGCGCCGCCGCGGGATCATCGAGTTCGACGAGGTGCTGCTCGAGTTCGCCGAGGCGGTCCGCCACGACCGCGCCTTCGCCGATGCCGTGCGCTGGTTCTTCCGACATGTCTACGTGGACGAGTTCCAAGATGTGTCGGCGGCCCAGTTCGAAGCGGTCATGGCGCTGGTCGGCGACCGGGCCGACCTGTGCGTGGTCGGCGACCCGAACCAGTCGATCTACGGATGGAACGGCGCCGACCCGTCGCTGATGGCGTCGCTGCCGGCCCGGTTCCCCGGCTTGGAGGTCGTCCGCCTCGACGCCAACTACCGCAGCGCGCCGCCGATCGTCGCGGCCGCGGCGCGGGTGCTCCACATGGCCGTACCGGCCGCGGGCGGCGAGCGGGGGGCGGCCGCGCCGACCCTGACCCGGCACACCACCCCGGACGACGAGGCCGACGCCATCGCCCGGGCCGTGCGGGCCGCCCACGCGCCGAACACGCCGTGGTCCGACATCGCCGTGCTGGCCCGCAGCAACGCCTACCTCGAAGGAATCGCCGCCGCCCTGCACCGGTCGCGGATCCCCTATCGCATCGCCGGCCGGCTGGCGCTGTTGGGCCGGCCCGCGGTGCGCGAGGGGCTGGCCGGGCTGCCGCACTCGGTGCCCGCGGTCGAGGCCGCGTTGCAACTGCGCTCGGCGGCGCACGACTACGACGACGCCATCGAGCGGGGCGCGCTGCACGAGGTCGCCGACTTGGCCCGCGACTTCGACGGGCTGGTCCCCGGCGGCAGCGTCGCCGCCTTCATCGAGTGGCTGCCGACGGTGCGCCCCGGCGACACGCTGGCGGGCCCGGACGCCGTCCAACTCGTCACGTTCCACAAGGCCAAGGGGCTGGAGTGGCGCACGGTGTTCGTGGCCGGCGTGCACGACGGGCTGGTGCCGGTGGCCAACGGCGACGTCGAGGAGGAGCGGCGGCTGCTGTACGTCGCGATGACGAGGGCCGAGCGCGCGCTGCACCTGTCGTATGCAGGCCATCCGTCGCCGTTCCTGCCCGACGGGTTCGACGAGCTGGCCGTGCCGCCGGCGCCGTCGAACTCGCCCGAGCGGGTCGCCGACCTGCGCTCGGTGCTGGCGGCCACGTCGCCCCCAGCCTCGGCGCGGGCGCGTCGGCGCCGCCATCCGGCCGCGTAGAGTCCGCCACTGTGCGCTTCCGGCTCGAACAGTTCCTGCCCGGGACGGTCGAGGCGGTCGAGACGGCGCTGCACGACCCCGACTTCATCGCCCGGCTGGCCGAGCTGCCCAACCTCGGCAACCCGCAGCTGCTCGACCAGCGCCGTGAGGGCACGCTGATCCACCAGCGGGTGCGGTACGCGTTCGTCGGCGACCTGTCGCCCGCGGTGACCCGCTTCGTCGACCCGGCCCGACTGACCTGGGTGCAGGTCTCGCGCCACGACACCCGCACCCACGTCACCGACTTCGAGATCGAGCCCGACCACTACGCCAACCGCCTGACCTGTCGGGCCCGCTTCCAGTTGGCGGCCGAGGGCCCGGCGGCGACCCGGCGGACCGCCAATGGGGACCTGTCGGTGCACATCCCCTTTGTCGGGAGAAAGGCGGAGCAGGCGATCGTGTCCGGCCTGGTCGACCACGCCCGGCTCGAGGCCGACACGCTCGGGCGGTGGCTCAGCGCGCAATCGGGCGGCGAAGTCAAGGGTTGAACTGCGCGGGCAGCGGCGCGACAACGGGAGACATGACGTCGTTCATCTGGCCGGCGGAAGACGGGTGGCCCTATCCCGACCCGACCGATCGGTATGCCGAGGCCGTCGACCTCGACGCCGAGTCGGATGACGATCTTCTCTCGCTCAAGTTGCCGTCGACCCACGTGTTCGACGACCTCGACCCGATCGAGCGGGAAGTAATTACCAGCCACTATGGCCTCAACGGCGCACCCGCCCGGTCGATGAAACAGCTGCACAACGAGCTCGGGTTGTCCCGCAGCGACCTCAGGGGCGTTCTCGGGTCCGGGCTCGCGAAGCTCCGTCAGCATCTCCAGGCCTGACCCCGAAAGGGGTCGAATCGGCCCCACAGGGAAAGACAGGTGCATGCAGCCGCTCGACCGTCGCAGCTTCCTCCGGAACATCGGGCTCGCCACCGCAGCCGTTTGGGGCGGACCCCGCTTGCTCTCCACCTTCACGATCCTCCCCGCCGGGGCCGCCGCGTCGCCCAACGGGACGACGCTCGTGCAGACCGTCGTGCCTGCAGGCACCTCGGCCGGGACCGCCTATACGAAGATGACCTATGGGCCGGGTTGGCCCACCGTGGTGCGGTCCGAGTTGGCCACCGCCCAGGCCGGGCGTGAGGAGCGCCGCGTCGCGCTGGCCTCGATCGTCCACCTCACCGACATCCATGTGATCGACGCGCAGAGCCCGGCCCGTGTCGAGTTCCTCGACCGGTACAACGATCCGCCCGGCGGCGAGTCGATGCCGTTCTCCTCGGCCTTCCGGCCCCAGGAGACGCTGACCGCGCAGGTGTCGGAGTCGATGGTGCGGCGGGTGAACGAGATCGGCGCCGGGCCGATCACCGGGCGGGCCTACGACTGCGCCGTCTGCACCGGCGACAACATCGACAACCAGCAGCGCAACGAGATGGAATGGCACATGACGCTGCTGAACGGCGGCACCGTCGTGCCCAACAGCGGCGACCCCAGCAAGTACGAGGGCGTGCAGGACAACGACACGCTCAGCTACGACCCGCACTACTGGCACCCGGAGACCGTCGCGGGCGACAACTACAAGACCTTCCACGGGTTTCCCGCTTCGCCCGGCATGCTCTCGGCCGCCATCGGGTCGTTCAAGGCCCACGGCCTGAAGACGCGGTGGTTCACCGTCTACGGGAACCACGACGGCCTGCTGCAGGGCAACGCCCCCGACAACCCGGTGTTCTCGGCCATCGCGGTCGGCGGGGTCAAGGTCGTGAACCTGCCTGCGGGCATGACGCCGGCCGACTTCTACAACGGGATCGCCACCGCCGACCCGTCCGTGCTGGCCGCGCTGGCCTCGGCGCCGGCCCGCCCGGTCACCCCGGACGCCAAGCGGGAGATCGTGTCGTCGACCGAGTGGATCGCCGCCCACCGGGCCGCCTCGGCGGCGGGGCCTGGGCCGGTTGGCCACGGCTTCACGTCGGAGAACGAGGCCACCGGCGCGCTGTACTACACGTTTGCCATCGCTCCCGGCGTCACCGGCATCGCCATGGACACCGTGAACCGCGGCGGGTACGCCGACGGGTCGATCGGGACCAAGCAGCTTGCCTGGCTGGAGACCCGGCTGGCTGAGGAGCAGACGGCCGGGCGGCTGGTCGTGCTGTTCAGCCACCACAACCTCGAGACGATGTCGAACCCGGTCCCCGATCCTCCGGACATCCCGGCGTCCGATCCCGAGCGGGTCATGGGGCCTGCGGTGGAGGCGGCGCTGCACAACCACGCCAACGTCATCGCCTGGGTGAATGGGCACAGCCACGTCAACCGGATCACCCCCCGGCCGCACCCCACTGGCGCCAACCAGGGGTTCTGGGAGATCTCGACCGCCGCCCACGTCGACTGGCCCCAGCACGCCAGGCTCCTCGAGGTCGTCGACAACAAAGACGGCACCATCTCGATCTTCGCCACCCTGATCGAGCACGTGGCCCCGGCCACGCCCGCCGAGGCGGCCGGCAATCCCGTCCTGCGGCTGGCGTCGCTGTCGCGGGAGCTGTCCTGGAACGACCCGCACGTCAACACGGGCGCGGCGGGCGGCCCTGGCGACCGCAACGTCGAGCTGGTGCTGAAGGCGCCGCCGGTCGCGTCGCTCTCCGGCAGCAGCGGTGGCGTGGGCGTGTCCGTGCGCGGGGTGGAGACGGCCCGCGGCGAGGAGCACCCGGCGACGGGGGCGCCCTGGTCGGGCGCCTTCGGCGTGGGGGCGGCCCTGGTGGGCGGCGCCATCGCCTTGCGGGAGCGGGGGCGGCGGTCTCCCGTAGACACCCCGCCTGCGGAGGCGTAGGGTTGCACCCCGTGGAGCAATGGTTCTCGATCGAAGTGCTCGACGGGGCCTATCCGGCTTCGCGCTGGTCCGAGTCGCACGGCGACGCCCTCACTGAGTCGGCGCTCGGCTTCGGCGCGCTGGACTGGTCCTGGCACGCCCACTCGTGGGGCGTGGTCTTCGAGGTGCGCTTCGACGACGAGGCCGCGTGGGACCGCTGGCGGGAGTCGCCTGCTGTCGCCGCCGCGCTCGACGCCGTGCCCGATCCGGTCTCCGGGCTGATCGTGTACAAGGGCCGGGGCGGCAGCAGCGGCCGGGTCGAGCCCCGCAAGCCTCGGCCGTTGCGCGGGTCGGGCGCAGCCGCCCTCCCGCTGCCGATCGACGACTGGCTGGTGCCGCTCGAAGACGAGCTCCGCCTGCCCGTCCTCCTCCCCCGCTAACCCACCTCCCACCCCGCGGCGGGTTCGCCCCCCACCCCCCCTTCTCGTTTTGGGCACGTTTTCGGCCGTATACGGCCGAAAACGTGCCCAAAACGGCGCGTGTGGCCGGGGCGGGGGCGGGGGCGGGTTCGCTAGCGGGGGCGGTTGTCGTAGAGCTGGGCGATCTTGGCGAAGTCGACCGAGATGAAGACCGCCTCCGCCTCGCAGGTCAGCTCGCCGTTGGCGTACGACTTGCCCACGGTGAAGATCTTGCGCCCCTCCACCCGGTCCACCCTGCCCTCGAAGAGCAGGTCGCTGAACAGCGGGGTCGGCTTGCGGTAGCGCACCGTCAGGGTGCCGGTCATCCCCGGCTTGCCGGTGATCGACTGGGTCATGCCGAGCACCTCGTCGAACGCGGCGGCCACATACCCGCCGTGCACGCACCCCGGCGGCCCTTCGTACGGAGCGCCGTAACGGACCCTGCCCTTCACGACCTGGCCGCCGCTGCCCTCGCCTTCACCGTCTTCTTCCACCGACATCCGGATCGGCGGCGCCAACGGGTTGGCCAGGCCGATGATCGGGCTGTTGTCGAAGAACGCGTACGGGTCGCCTGCCGGACCGGTCTCCGAGAACCCCTCGTAGAGCCGGCCCTGGGGGTACTTCATGACCGTGCGCGTCAGCGCCTCGACGACCTCGGCCACGCCCTCCAACGCCTCGACCGGCGCCGAGGTGGCGACCACGTGGTCAATCAGGTCGCGCAGCGCCTCGCCGACCCGACGGGCCGCGGCGCGCTGGGGCGTGACCTCGCGGCTGAGCGCGGTGTTGACGGCGTCGGCCCAGTTGCTCACGAGCCAGCCCCGTTCTCGACGGCCACGTCGACGAGCAGCGGCGCATGGTCGGACGGCAGCTTCCCCTTGCGGGCGAAACGGTCGATGAGCACCCACTCCAACCGTTCGAGCAACGACTCCGAGAGTAAGACCAGGTCGATCCGCATCCCCCGGTGCTGGTGGAAGTCGCCGGCCCGGTAGTCCCAGTAGGTGTAGAGGCGGTCCTCTTGGTGGCGGGCCCGCAAGGCGTCGTGCAGGCCCCAGTCGAGCAGCCGCTGGACTGCCTTGCGCTCCGGCTCGGTCACGTGGGTGGACCCGATGAACCGCTTGGGGTCCCACACGTCCCGGTCCTCGGGGGCGACGTTGAAGTCCCCGCACACGAGCACCTGCTCAGACGGTTTGACCGTTCGCTCCAAATGTTCGACCAACCGCTCCAACCATGAGAGCTTGTACTCATAGTGTGGGTCGCCCAGCGAGCGGCCGTTGGGCACGTAAACGCTGGTGATGTGCACCCCGCCGCAGGTGGCGGTGACCAGCCGGGTGTCCTGGTCGGCCTCGACGCCCTGGCAGAAGCCGAAGATCGGGTTCTCGATCCCCACCCGGCTGAGGATGGCCACGCCGTTCCAGCGCCCGTCGCCGTGGTGCACCGACTCGTAGCCGAGGGCGGAGAAGGCCATGTGGGGGAACTGGCTGTCGGCCAGCTTGGTCTCCTGCATGCAAAGCACGTCGGGCTTGGCGTAGTCCAGCCACTCCTCGACCCGCGGCATGCGGGCCTTCAGGGAGTTCACGTTCCAGGTCGCGATGCGCATCAGTCGTCGGTGGCCGACATGGCCTTCATCATCTCCATTCCCAACTCGGGGTACTTGGCCATCAGGGTCGAGTAGATGATCTGCTGCTCTTCGAGCAGGTCGATGTCGGGGGCCAGCGTGCGGGCCGCGCCTTCGAGGTAGAGCATCTGCTTGCTCAACAACACGAGCTCCCGCGGGATGCGCACCTTGTACTTGACCATCGAGCGGATCATCGTGTTCATCAGCTCGCCCAACTGCGCCACCACGACGCCGTCTTTGACGAACGGCTCGTACAGCCGCTGGACCTCGACCGCCATCTCCTCCAGGTCGACCTCCTTCGGCACGGAGCCGAAGGCCCGCAGGGCCCGGACCATGGCCTCGTAGTCGTTGGTGGTGACCGCGATGAGGTACTGCGCCAAGCGGGTGCGGATGCTCTCGGTGAGCCGGCCGACGATGCCGAAGTCGAACAGCACGAAGGTGCCGTCGGGCAGCACGACGATGTTCCCCGCGTGCAGGTCGCCGTGGAAGAAGCCGTGCAGCAGCACGCCCTCGACGACGGTCTGCACGCCCATGCGCAGGAGGCGGGCGGTGTCGATGCCCGCCGCCTTCATGGCCTCGACGTCGTGGAAGCGGATGCCGTCGATGCGCTCCATGGTGAGGACCCGCTTGCCGACGAGGTCGAGATAGACGCGGGGGACGACGGCGTCTTTGATCCCCTCGGCATCGAGGATCGAGCGCATCCGCTCCATGTTGTCGGCCTCGAGCCGGTAGTCCATCTCCTCTTCGAGGGTGCGGGCGAAGTCCTCGACGACGGCCTTGGGCGAGGCGATCGCGGTGTACGGGATCCGCTCCAGCACCGCGGCCAGCATCTTCATGGCCCGCACGTCGTCGGCGACCTGTTGGTCGAGGTTCGGGCGCTGCACCTTCACGACGACCTGGGTGCCGTCTTTCAGCACGGCCGGGTGGACCTGGCCGATCGACGCCGCCGCGATGGGCTCGTCGCCGAAGTCCTTGAAGCAGCGGCTGATCGGCATGGCCAGTTCGTCCCGGATGATCTTGCGGGCCTCGACGCCGGGGAAGGGCGGGACCTGGTCGCGCAGCACGCCGAACTCGGTGGCCCACTCGGGCGGGAACAGCCCGGGGCTGGATGCGATGAGCTGGCCGAGCTTCACGTAGGTCGGGCCGAGGGTCACGAAGGCGTCCTTGACCCGGCGGGGCAGCGGCTCGGAGCGGCGAAGAAGGTTGCGGGTGAACACGGTGCCGACCGTGAGGCCGCGGCGCACGATGGCCATGCGGGCGAGCCTAACGTCGCCGGCAGTGGAAGCCATCTGCTGGAGCGACTACCTGTGCCCCTGGTGCTACGTGGGCACCGACCGGTCGGCCTTGCTGCGGTCGTTGGGCGTGCGGGTCACGACGCTGCCGTTCGAGTTGCACCCGACCATCCCGGCCGAAGGCGCCGTCCTGCCCCGGCCGCCGAGGTGGGTGGCGATCGCGGCGGAGGCCGAGGACGTCGGGCTCCCCTTCGACCCGCCCGACCGGCTGCCGAACACGCGCCGGGTGCTGGAGGTCTCGGAGTGGGTGCGGCGGACCGCCGACGCCGACGCGCACGAGGCGTTCTCGGCCGCAGTGTTCCGGGCCCACTTCGCTGAGCGGCGGCGGATCGACGACGAGGCCGAGGTGGCGTCGTTCGTCTCGGGTGTCGGGCTGTCGGCCGATGCGGCGTTCGACGCGGTGGCCGGCGGCGAGCCGTCCCGCTGGGTCGACGAGTCGATGGCGCTGGCCCGCGACCTCGGCGTCACCGGCACACCCGCATGGGTGCTCGGCGGCGCGTCGGCGGGCGGCGACGGCGGTGTCGACGGCGGGCTGGTGGTTCCCGGCGTGCAGCCCCGGTCGTTCTTCGAGCGGGTGGTGTCCAAGCTCCAGTCCCGCTCCGCCGCCACCGACAACTAGCGCCCCACCGCCCCCCGGCCCCACCCCCGGCCGTTTTGGGCACGTTTTCGGCCATATCTGGCCGAAAACGTGCCCAAAACCGCTCAGCGGGCCGGCGGTGCCTTCTTGGCCGCGGACTTGGGGGCCGGGGTCTTCTTTGCGGCGGGCTTGGTGGCCCCCGTCTTCTTGGCGGGCTGGGCCTTGGCGGCCGCCTCGGTCCTCGGGGCCTTCTTGGCCGGGGTCTCCTTGGCCGCGGCCTTCTTGGCGGGCGCCTTCTTGGCTGAAGGAGCCTTCGTGGCCGCCGCCTTCGTGGCCGCCGCCTTCGTGGCCGCCGCCTTCGTGGCCGCCGACCGCGTGGCGGCTGCCTTCGTGGCGGCTGCCTTCGTGGCCGCCGACCTCGTGGCGGGGGCGGGCTTGGGCGCGGTTGCCTTCGCAGTCGTCGTGGCCGCTTTCTTCACCGCCGCCTTCTTCACGCCCGTCGTCTTCACGGTCGTCGGCTTCACGGCCGCCGCCTTCTTGGCGCCCGCGCCGGCGGCCCGGCGGGTCCCTGCCTTTGCCGGGGCCTCGGCGGTGGCGTCGGGAGCCGGCGTCGTCGCCGCGGCCGTCTTCTTGGCCGCCGGTGCTCCCGCGGCCTTCTTGGCCGTGCCCTTGGCCGTCTTCTTGGCCGCTGTCGCCGCCGTTCGCTTGGCGGCGGCCTTCTTGGTGGTCGCCCGCGTCGCGGCCCGGACCGCCGGCTCCTCCTGCGGCGCCACGTCGCCCGCGGCCTCGCCCACGCCACTGCCACTGCCACTGCCACTGCCACTGCCGGCATCGGCGCCCGCGCCGACCACCGCCCCGCGTCGCCCGCGCCTGCTGCCTCGGGCCGGCCCGTCGGGTGCCGCCTTCTTCTTGCGGACCGCCCTGGCCACGGTGGCGTCCTCGGGGGCGCCGTCGAGGTGATGCCCGGCCGCGATCTCCTCTTCGACCGTCTCCTCGGTGGGCGTGGCGGCGACATGGGCGAAGCCGGGCAGGGCCAACTCGATCCCGCGCCGGGGCGGGTCGAGGGCCTGCACGACGAACGTGCGCTCCTCGCCCCGGTTGAGCACGTCCCTGGCCGCCCGCGGCGGCGGGTCGCCCATTGCGGAGAGCGGGATGTAGCACGCGGCCCCGTCGACGGTGACGAACGCGCCGTGCGACGAGAACCGGTCGACGACCCCGGTCACCTCGGACCCGAGCCGGTGGGCAGACACGAACTCGATGAAGGCCAACGGCTGGTTCAACGGCTCGGCCGGAGGCGCGCTGCCACCGGACCGTCGGCGCCGGCGGCGTCGGGACGCGGCCAGCTCGGGCGTCACCGCCTCCTCGGTCGCCATGGCGATGGCCGACTCGACCTTCTTGGGCGCCGCCTTGGCCGGAGGCTTGGCCGGAGGCTTGGCCGCCTCCTTGGCCGGAGGCCGCCGCCCGCGCGAGCGCCGGGCCGCCACCTCTTCTTCCAACGACGCGAACTCCGGCTCGCCCGACGCGGCCGCCTTCTTGGCCCGCTTGGCGACCTTGACCGCCTCACGGGACTTCGGCCCCCGCACCGGCGTGCGCGGCGTGAAGATCCAGCCGATGCCCGGCACCGGCTTGCCGCCGATGAGCCTGCCCTTTTCGAACAGCCACTCGTGTTCGCCGTGGAACTCCTGGAACGAATCGTTGGACAGCACGGTCGCCCCGACCCGCTCGGCGATGCGCAGCAGGAATGCGTCGCCGCGCCCGATGGCGCCTGCGGGGGGCGACACGACCTCGCCGTGCGCCTCGGCCTCCTTGAACGCCTCGACCTCGGACTCGTCGATGCGGTGCCCAAAGGTCGCGTCGACAACGACGGTGATCTGATCGTCGGGGAACTCTCTCCGGAACTCGCGCACTGCATCGTCCAGCTGAGCGAGACTCGGAAGCGAGCGCCCCTCGGTCGCGATGTTCGAGCCGTCGACGACGACGTGGCGTTGACTCATCTCCACCGGTCACTGTAAGTCATCGCCGATTGGGTCCCTAGGATGCCCCCATGGTCGACGACGTGACGCAGGAGGTCACCGACCTCCTCCAGCAGTTGATCCAGAACGAATGCGTCAACGACGGAACGGCGGAATCGGGCCACGAGGCACGCAGTGTCGACCTGCTGAAGTCGTACTTCCCCAAGCGCGGCATGGACGTCGAGACGTACGAGCCGACCCCAGGCCGGTCCAGTCTGGTCGCCCGCATCGAAGGCAGCGACCCGGACGCGCCGACCGTGTTGTTGATGGGCCACACCGACGTCGTGCCTGCCAACCCGGACGGCTGGCGGCGCGACCCGTTCGGCGGCGAGGTCGTCGACGGCGAGGTGTGGGGGCGGGGCGCGGTCGACATGTTGAACCTCACCGCCAGCATGGCCGTGGCCACCAAGCGACTGGCCAAGTCGGGCTTCAAGCCGAAGGGCACGCTGGTGTACCTGGCCGTGGCCGACGAGGAGGCGCTTGGCACCCATGGCGCCGAGTACCTCGTGGAGCGCGAGTGGGACGCGGTGAAGGCCGACTACGTCATCACCGAGTCGGGCGGGGTCCCGCTGCCCAGCCCCACCGGGCCCAAGCTCACCGTCAACGTGGCCGAGAAGGGCGCCCACTGGTGCCGGCTCCGCATCACCGGCACGCCCGCCCACGCGTCGAGGCCGCTGCGGACCGACAACGCCTTGGTCAAGGCGGCCCAGATCGTGCAGCGCATCGCCGACTACCGGCCCGAGACCAGGATCACCGAGGTGTGGCGCCGCTTCGTGGAAGGCATGAGCTATCCCCCCGAGCTCACCCAGAGCCTGCTCGACGCCGACCGGCTGTGGGACGCCGTGCACCACCTGTCCCGGGTCGACCTGGCCCGCACCGCCCACGCCTGCACCCACGCCACCTTCGCCCCGACGATCCTCCACGGCGGCACCAAGACCAACGTCATCCCCGACACCGTCGAGTTGGAGATCGACATCCGCACACTGCCCGGCCACACCGCGGCCGACGTCGACGCCATGCTCGAAGACATCATCGGCCCGGACCTGCGCGACAGCGTCCAAGTCGGCGCCATCAGCAACGACGAGGCGTCGGCGTCGCCGATCGACACGCCGCTGTGGGCCGAGTTGGAGAGCCTGTGCGCCCGCCTCTCCCCCGGCGCAACCCTCGTCCCTTCGATGATGACCGGCGCCACCGACGCCCGCTTCTTCCGCCGCCGCGGGGTGCACTCCTATGGCTTCGGCCTGTTCAGCGGCCGCATCCCGCCCCGCGAGATCTCGGCGATGTACCACGGCAACGACGAGCGGGTCGACCAAGAGTCGCTGCGCCTGTCGACCGAGCTGTGGGAGGGCCTTGCCCGCGGATTCTTAGAGTGAGCACTCGAACTATGGGAGTGGACGCTCAAACCATTCGAGCGGTGCTGTGGGACTTCGGCGGGGTGATCCTGTCGAGCCCGTTCGAGGCCTTCGCCCACTACGAGGAGCGCAACGGCCTGCCTGCCGGCTTCATCCGCCGGCTCAACGCCACCAACCCGGACGACAACGCGTGGGCGAAGCTGGAGCGCAGCGCGGTGTCCTTCGACGAGTTCTGCGCGCTGTTCGAGGCCGAGGCCGAAGAGGCGGGCCATGCCGTCGACGCCAGGGAGATCCTCTCGCTGCTCGCGGGCGAGGTCCGGCCCGAGATGGTCGAGGCGGTCCGACGCTGCCGCGAGCACTGCAAGACCGCCCTGTTGACCAACAACTTCATCGCACCGGAGGGCGGCATCGGCCTGGACGAAGTGCTGTCGCTGTTCGACGTGATCATCGAGTCGAGCAAGGCAGGCGTCCGCAAGCCCGACCCGCGGTTCTACGAACTGGCGTGCGACGCCCTCGGCATCGAGCCGAACGAGGCCGTCTTCCTCGACGACTTGGGCATCAACCTCAAGCCGGCCAGGGCGATGGGCATGCAGACGATCAAGGTCGTCGACCCCGCCGACGCGCTCGAGGAGCTGGAGCGGATCGTGGGCTTCCCGGTCCGGTGAGGCCGCCGGAGCTGGGCCATGTCGCGGGCGCCGAGGCCGCGCTGCTGGCCCGGGTGCAGGGGCTGACCGACGCCGAGGCGGCGGCGCCGAGCGGGCCGCCCGGCTGGTCCCGGGCCGAGCTGTTGACTCACATCGCCCGCAACGCCGACAGCTTCCGGGGGCTGGCCGAGGCGGCCATGCGCGGCGAGGTCGGCGACCAGTACCCCGGCGGGCCCGAGCAGCGCGAGGGCGGGATCGCGGCGGGCAGGGGCAAGCGCGCCTCCGAGGTCGTGGCCGACCTGTCCCAGTCGGTCGAGTGGCTGCACGAGACGTGGGCCGCGGTGCCGCCGGAGGCCTGGGGCCGCGAGGGCCGCGCCAGCGGTGGTCCGGTCACGATCGCCGACACCGTGCGGGCGCGCTGGATCGAAGTCGAGGTGCACCACGTGGACCTGAACCTCGGCGCCTCGCCGGAGGAGTGGTCGCACCCGTTCGTGGAGGCCGCCCTCCAACGGCTCGTGCCCCGGCTCGCCCTGCGGGCCAACGAGCCGCCCGACGCCCGCTGGGTGCTGTGGGCCGAGGACGTGGCGCTGGCGTGGTCGGTCTCGGCGCTGGCTGG
>Ga0190267_10000179_pt1 | contig 13501 bp, 15 predicted proteins | sample Popmic239T_FD_140332 | JGI IMG/M metagenome (GOLD analysis project Ga0190267, IMG submission 140332) | Populus adjacent soil microbial communities from riparian zone of Oak Creek, Arizona, USA - 239 T | ecosystem: Environmental > Terrestrial > Soil > Riparian zone | place: USA: Arizona... | reverse complement strand
GGCGGCGGCCTCTGGTACCCGCCCTCCTTCGACGCCAAAGGCGACGTCTACGTCGGCACCGGCAACCCGGCGCCGCTGCCCGGCACCCCGAACAAACCGTGGGGTTCGAGCCGTCCCGGCGACAACCGCTACGCCGACTCGCTGGTCAAGCTCGACCCCGACACCGGCAAGGTCATCTGGTACTACCAGCAGACCCCGCACAACATCTACGACTGGGACTTCCAGGACTCCCCGGTGATGGTCAAAGCGGGCGGCAAAGACGTCGCCATCGGCGCCGGCAAGTCCGGGGTCGTCGTCGCAGTCGACACCAAGACGGGCAAGCCGGTCTGGAAGACCCCAGTCGGCACCCATAACGGCCACGACAAAGACCCGATCTACGCGATGCGGGGCGAATACGGCAAGATCAAGACCGGCGAAGTCTTCCCCGGCCAGCTCGGCGGCGTGATCGCGCCGATGGCAACCGACGGGAAACTCCTCTACGTCCCGGTCGTCAACCACTCGATGACCGTGCGCAACGGCTACGAAATCAGCGAAGAAAGCACGGCCACCGGGGAAGTCGTGGCGCTCGACGTCGCCACCGGCAAGGAAGTGTGGAACCGCGAACTCGAACAGCCGGCCTACGGCGCGACGCTCGTCGTCAACGACGTCGTCTTCGCCACCACGGCCGACGGTGTCGTGCACGCGCTGAAAGCAGACAGCGGCGGCGAAGTCTGGCAGGCCGCCCTGCCCGCGGGCAGCAACGCCGGGGTGATGGTCAGCGGCGACATGATGCTGGCGCCCGCCGGCCTGCCCGTGGTCGAAGGGCAGAAACCGAAACTGGTCGCCTTCCATCTCGGCGGCTGATGATGAGCGTTCCCAGCGGCCCGACTCGGATGCCTCGGGCCGCTGGGGGACTGTCGCTGCTCGTCGTAGCTCTGCTCGCGGGAGCGCTGGCGGGCTGCGGCAGCGGCTCCTCTTCGTCGTCCTCGTTGAGCGAGCACAGCTTCAGCGGCGACGCCTATCCCGGCGTCGACCTCGCCAACACCCGGCAGGTGAAGAGCGAGATCGAAAGCGGCAGCGTCAGCCAGCTGAAGGAAGCCTGGTCGATCCCGATCGAAGGGCAGGGCGTCTACGGCAGCTACGCCTCGACGCCGGTGGTCGCCGACGGCGTCGTCTACTCGCAGGACCTCGAATCGAACGTCCAGGCGCTTGACCTCGACAGCGGCGACGTGCTCTGGAGCACGAAGTACGAATCGGCGAGTCACGGCCCCAACGGTTTGGCCGTCGCCGACGGTCGCGTCTACGGCGCCACCGCCTCGGAAGCGTTCGCGCTCGACCAGAAGACCGGCAAGGAGGCCTGGGCGACGCCGCTGGGAGGCGCGATCGACATGGCGCCGGGCGTCAACGAAGGGAAGGTCTACGTCTCGACGGTCCCGGAGACCCCGAACGCCGAATATGAAGCTGGCGCGGTCGGCACGCTCTGGGCGATGGACGGCAAGACCGGGAAGAAACTGTGGCACTTCGACACGGTGCCGAAAGGCCTCTGGGCCCACCCGGAGATCAACTCCGGCGGCGGCCTCTGGTACCCGCCCTCCTTTGACGCCAAAGGCGACGTCTACATCGGCACCGGCAACCCGGCCCCGCTACCGGGGACCCCGAACCACCCCTGGGGCTCCAGCCGCCCGGGCAAGAACCTCTATGCCGACTCGATGGTCAAGCTCGATCCCAAGACCGGCAAGGTGCTCTGGTACTACCAGGAGACCCCGCACAACATCTACGACTGGGACTTCCAGGACTCGCCGATCCTGACCAAATCGATGGGCAAAGAAGTCGCCATAGGCGCCGGCAAGTCCGGGTTCGTGGTCGCCGTCGACGTCAAGACCGGCAAGGTGGTCTGGCGGCAGACGGTCGGCGTCCACAACGGCCACGACAAAGACTCCCTCTACGCGATGCGCGGCGAATACGACAAGATCAAGACCGGCGAGGTCTTCCCCGGCCAGCTCGGCGGCGTGATCGCGCCGATGGCGAGCGACGGCGAACGCGTCTACGTGCCGATCGTCAACCACTCGATGACCGTGCGCTCGGGGTCGGAAGTGAGCGAAGAAAGCTCAGCCGAAGGGGAAATAGAGGCAATCGACCTGAGGACCGGCGACATCGTCTGGGAGACGCAGCTGCCCTCGCCCGCTTACGGGGCACTGCTGGTGGCAAACGACGTCGTCTTCGCCACCTCCGCCGAAGGCATCGTCCACGCCCTCAACGTCAACAGCGGCGGCGAAGTCTGGCAGGCCGCCCTGCCCGCGGGCACCAACGCCGGGGTCATGGTCAGCGGCGACATGATGCTGGCGCCGGCCGGCCTCCCGGTCGCCGAAGGGCAGACCGCGAAGCTGGTTGCCTTCAAGCTCGGCGGGTAAACGCCTGGCGACCCAGCGCAGCGCCGGCATCCTCCTCTTCCGCCGCACCGGCGGCGAGGTCGAGTTCCTCCTCGTCCACCCAGGCGGTCCGTTCTGGGCGCGGAAAGACGCCGGCGCTTGGTCGATCCCGAAGGGGGGAATCGAGAACGAGGAGGAGCCCCGCGCCTGCGCGATCCGCGAGCTCGAAGAGGAGCTGGGACCGGCCCCTGACCTCGACCCCGCGCAGCTGGTCGAGCTGGGGTCGATTCGCCAGAAGGCGGGCAAAGTGGTCGAAGCCTGGGCGGCCGAGGCCGACTTCGATCCGGCGACGCTGGCCAGCAACACCTTCGAGATGGAATGGCCGCCCCGCAGCGGCAGCCGGCAGGAGTTCCCCGAGGTCGATCGGGCCGAGTGGTTCGACCTGGAGGCGGCTCGGGAGAAGATCCTTCCGGCGCAGGCGGAGTTCCTCGACCGCCTGCTCGAGCGGCTCGACGTATAGCGCTCTAAAGCGGGGTGCCGGAGCGGTTGGGGAGCCAGCGTTGGAGGAGGAGGGTGAGGCTGCCGGAGAGGATCAGGAGGGAGACGTTGATCGCGAGGACGATGGCGGCTCCTAGGGCATGCTCGATGCCGCCGGCGCCGAGGGCGACGCCGAGGTAGGCGGAGGCGGGAATCGTGGTGACCGAGATCGCGACCCCGACCGCGGTGCTCGCCCGGGTCTCGAAGGAGAGCATTCCGGCGACTCCGGCTGCGAGGGCAACCAGCACGGTCGAGTAGTCGGTCTTGGCGAGGGTGTTGAGGCTGCTCTCCTCGACCTCGAAGCCGTCGGGGAGGAAGCCGCCCACTTTCAGCACGGCGCCGACGATCGCCGCGGTGAGGACCACCAGGCCGAGGCCGAGCACGAGCGTTCCGAAGGCCCGCCGCGCGAGCCCGTACTGGCGGTGCACGATTCCGACCGAGGTGGCGCAGATCGGCAGCAGGTCGGGGCTGACCGCCATCGCGCCGACGATCAGGATCGAGCTGCTGGTGATGACGCCGAGGGCGGCGATCACCCCGGCGACGTTGATCAGCGCCAGGTAGCGGGCCAGCGGCCGGGAGTTGGCCCGCGCCTGTCCCACGACTTCCACCCAGGCAAAGCCGTCCTCGCCGTCCTCGCCACGCCCGTGGCGGCGCTGGGGGGCCACCACTTCGACCCTCGTCAGCACGTAGTCGTCGACGCCGATCCCGAGCTGGGCGATCTGGTCGACCAGTCGGTCGGCGCAGCGCGGCTCGACGTCGGCGACGAAGACGTAGGCCTCGTGGCCGGTCGCTTCGTCGGCCTGCTGCACGACCCGGCGCACGCCCTTCGTCTCCCGCAGGAGCGAGGCGAACTCGTCGGCCCGGTGGTGGGCGACCGAGGAGCGGAGCCTCAGCATCCCTGCGTCAAGAGACGAGCTTGAGGACCTTGAAGGAGCGGTCGCCTTTCGGCGTCTCGACCACCACGGTCGAGCCCACCTTGGCGTCCATCAGTGCCCGGCCGATCGGCGACTCGGCCGAGAGGCGGCCGTCGGCGAGGCTCGCCTCGGTCGAGCCGACCAGGGTCCAGACGACGGTCTCGCCTTTCGACTCGTCGAGGACCTCGGCGGTGCGGCCGAAGGAGAAGACGTCGCTGTCGAGCTCGGAGACCTCGACCACGACCGCGTTGCGCAGCCGTTCCTGCAGCCGCTTGATCCGCGTCTCCATGTGCGCCTGGTCCTCTTTGGCGACGTGGTACTCGGCGTTCTCCTTGAGGTCGCCCTCCTCGCGGGCGACCTTGATCCGCTCCGCCATCTTCTGGCGGGCGGGGCCTTCCAGCTCAGCCAGTTCGGCTTTCAGTTCTTCGATTCCCGCCTGGGTGATCGGCTCACCGGACTGCTCCTGGGTGCTCATGCCGCAGAGCGTGGCAGATATCAGTCCCCGGCAGCGGTTTCGGTGGCGACGAAGGCCGAGGCGAAGGAGTGGACCTTCGGCTCCTCCGCCGCGCCCAGCGGGGTGAGGCCGAAGAGCTCGTCGATCGAGCGCAGCAGCGAGTAGGGGTCGTAGGCGGCGCCGTCGGTCCCGCCCGCCGTCAGCAGGGGGGAGACCAGCAGCGCTCCGACCTTGAGCGGGTCGGCTGCCGGCGCGGCGGCCGGGTCGGCCGGCGGGGCGGGGTCGGCCGCGCCGAAGCTGACGATCAGCAGGCCGTCCTGCTTGTAGGCGGGGGAGGCGAGGATTTCCGGCACCAGTTTCGCGAGGAAGGCGTCGGCCGCGGCGGCGCCGTCCGGCGTCCCTTCCGGGCACTGGCCGCGGAAGCCGCCGTTGCAGAGGTTCGGCGCGATGTAGTTGAAGTTCGCGGCGGTCTCGGCCTTCTTCAGGTCGCCCGCCAGCTCGCTCAGCGGCACGTCGTTAGCGGCGCAGTCGCCGAGGTCGAGCAGGGAGTGGAAGAAGACGAAGGGGTTGAGCCTGGCCGCGTAGCCGCCGGTCGCCGGCGCCTCGGCGGCGTCGGGTTCGGGGTGGACGCAGTTGCCGGATTTGCCTTCCGGGTCGGCCATGTCCTCGAGGTAGGCGTGCCAGGTGAAGCGGCCGGTGGTGAGCTGATCGGCGAGCGTCAGCGTTTCGACCGGGAAGAGGCACTCCTCGTAGTCGGGGCAGTCGGCTTCGGAAGCGGCGGTGGGCGCCTGGCCGGCGATCGCGGCGATCCCGTTCGCGAGCGCGGCCTCGTCCAGCAGGGAGTAGTTGGTGAGCAGGACCCCCTGCGGCCGCAGCGTCGCCGAGAGGTAGGGCATCTGCGAGCCGGTCGCGCCGAAGGCGGCGTCGTAGCCGGGGCTGGCGAGGGAGATGAGGAAGACGTGCTTGACCGGGCCCGCTTCCGGCAGCTCCGGTTCGCTCGGGGGCGCGGCGACGGGGGCTTCCGGTTCGGCCGCGGGTAGCGCTTCTGGCGCGGTCGAGGGCACCGAGGCGGGAAGCGACCCGGGGGAGGCCGCTCCCGCGCTCGGTACCGATCCTGGGGAGGAAGGGGAGGGGGCGGGTGCTGCTTCCGGCGCCGCGACCGGGGCGGAGGCCGGGGCGGTGGCGACCGCCGCCGGCTGCTCTTCGGTCAGCGCGGCAACCGCGGCCGCCATCGGCCCGATGCCGCCGGAGCCGGTCAACGCCGAGGCGACGATGCCGGTGGTAGCGATCAGCGAGGTGGCGACCAGGAGGCCGAATTTCTTGCCCGTGACCGTAGCCGCCGCGGCGATCAGCTTCGCCAGGTGGGGCTGGAGGAGGGTCTTCACGAGCTCACCGCCACCAGGGAGCTGCCGCACTGCGGGCAGAAGCGGTCGGCGTGGCCGAAGGGGGAGTTGCAGGTGGGGCAGTGCCCGGCGGCGTCGGTGCGCTCGAGCTCGAGCAGGCGCTCGACCGCGAGCAGCTCGGCGTCGACCCGCTGCAGCTCGGCCGCCTTGCGGGTGAGGACGTCGAGCCGGACGTGGTCGCGGATCGCCATCTCGTAGAAGGCGCCGCCGAGGTCAGCCTGCATCACCGTGAACTTCTCCAGCAGGCGTTCGCGCTGGCCGGCCAGCTCCTTGTTCTCGCTCGGCTTCTCCGCTGCGGGCGCCGGCTCCGGCTTGCGGGGCAGCTTCAGCTCGCGCAGCCGCTCGATCACGGTTCCACCCCCGAAGGCGCCGGCGCGGTGCCGCTGCCTTCGCCGCCGACGACGATCACATCCGGCAGGTTCTGCTGGGCCTTGATGTAGTTTTCGCCCGTCTGTTCGGGGTTTTCTTCGACCAGCTTCGTGTCCTCGGCTTCCTTCTCCTCGGAGGCGTGGAATTCGGTCACCGAGTGGACGTCGCCGTTCTCGGTGTGGGCGACGACTTTTTCCTTCGGCTTGGCTGCGGCTTTGTCGGCTTTGGCCGCCTTTTTCTTCGCCGCTTTCGGCGTCGCCGTCGCGGTGGTGGCCGGCCCTGCGGCGACGGTGCTCGCGGCGGTCGCCTGCCGTTCGCGCAGCGCCTGCAGCAGCGCCTCGCTGTTGTCGTCGCCGGAGCCGCTGCGCCCGATCGCCACGCCGAGCACGACCGCGATCGGCAGCAGGGCGAAGAAGCCGACCGCGGCGGCGCGGCTGGTCGGGCTCTGCTTCGCCACCGGCCGCGCGAGCGGGCGCCGCGCCCGGCTGCTCATCGTCGCGAAGTAGCGCGAGGAAGGGTTGGCGCCGTTGCCGCGCCGCGCCGCGCAGTCGACGCAGTAGCGCTGCTGCGGGTCCATCACCGCCCCGCACTCCTCGCACGGCTCGTAGGCCTGCGGCCTGCGGAAGTCTTCTACCTGAGTCGTCATCCCTTCCCCTTCTCGTGCTTGTTCTCCCGGTTCTGTTGATGGTTCTTGTGCTTCTTCTTCGCCTGGCGCTTGGCGCGGGCATCGAGGATCCGTTCGGACTGGGCCCGCTGGGCGGCGGCCTTCTCCTGGGTCGTCTCGCAGCCGGCGAGGCCGACGACGCCGAGGGCGCCGCAGAGGGCGAGGACCGCGAGCTGCTGGGGTCGCCTAGCCGAAGGCACCGCTCACGTACTCCTGGGTGCGTTGCTGGCGCGGCGAGCCGAAGAGGGCGGTGGCGCTGTTGTACTCGACCAGGTCGCCCAGGTACATGAAGGCGACGTGGTCGGCGATCCGGTAGGCCTGCTGCAGGTTGTGGGTGACGATGACGACGGCGACGTCGTCGCGCAGCCGCACGATCAGGTCCTCGATCACCTGCGTCGATTTCGGATCCAGCGCCGAGCAGGGCTCGTCGAGCAGCAGCACCTCGGGCTCGGCCGCCAGCGCCCGGGCGATGCAGAGCCGCTGCTGCTGGCCGCCGGAGAGCTTCAGCGCCGGGTGGTCGAGGTTGTCCTTGACCTCCTCGAAGAGGCCGGCGCGGTCTAGCGCGCTATGGACGGCGGGCTCCAGCGCCTTCTTGCGCGAGCGGCGTGAGCCCTGCTCCCGCAGCACGTAGGCGATGTTGTCGAAGACGCTCATCGGGAACGGGTTCGGCTGCTGGAAGACCATCGTCACCCGGCGCCGCAGCAGGGTCGGCTCGATCTCGGTGATGTCGACGTCGTCGAGCAGGATGCGGCCGGTGAGCCGGGCGGCGCTGGTCAGCTCGGTGAGGCGGTTGAGCGAGCGCAGCAGCGTCGTCTTGCCGCAGCCCGAGGGGCCGATCAGCGCCAGCACCTCGCCCTGGCGCACCGGCAGCGTCACCCCTTTGACGGCTTCTTTGGCCCCGTAGTGGACGGAGACGTTGTCGATCTCCATCCGCCGGATCGAGAACTGCGGTGCCTTGATCGAGCGCCGCGCCGTGGTGAACCCGCTCTGCTGCGGCGCCTGCCCGTTGCCGTTGACGGGCGGCAGAACCTCCGTCGCCGCCTCCGTGCCCTCGAGCCGCAGCCGCCGGATCGGCGGCGGCCCGGCCACCTGCGTCGGGGGGGTGTCTGACTTCACGGGGGGTATAGACCCCTTGAAGTCAGAAACGTCAGGGGTCAGTGGCTCCACGTTCCAACCTTTCTCGCGCGGCGATGGACGACGTCGACGGCCGCGTTCAAGGCCAGGACCATCAGCAGCAGGACGAAAGCCGCCGCGTAGGCTTTCTGCGGCTGGTTGAGGTTCCCGGTGGGGGAGGCCTCGTAGACGAAGTTGGTGAGGGTGGTGCCAGCGCCGCGCAGGTAGTTGAGCGGGAAGCCGACGCCTTCGACCGGGGCGAAGTTCTGGGTGGCGCCGAGGAGGACGACGATGATCGCGGTGTCGCCGATGATCCGGCCGAGGCCGAGCATCGCGCCGGTCGCGACCTGGGGGCGGCAGGTCGGCAGCAGGATCCGCCGCGTCGTCGCCGCCTTGGTCTTGCCGACCGCGTAGGAGGCCTCGCGAACGTGGCGCGGGATCGAGTTCAGCCCCTCGCGGACACTGGCGACGATCAGCGGCAGCGCCACCAGTGAGAGCATCGTCCCGGCAGCGAAGAAGGAGCGGCCGAAGACGACCCCTTCGGTGCTGCGGCTGAGGAAGCCGAGCGCGGTGCTGGAGAAGATCACGGTGCCGAAGAGGGCGAGGACGATCGAGGGGATGCCGGCGATCGCCTCGATCGTCGATTCGGTGATCCGGGCCAGCGCCGCCGGGCGCCCGTACTCGACCAGCCACACCGCGATCGCGATGCCGGTGGGGAGCGCCAGCGCGATCCCCATCAAGGCGACGATCATGGTCCCGAAGAGGGCGTCGGAGAAGCCGCCGGATTCGGTCTCGGTGAAGCCCGCCGCGGCCGGCGTCCAGAGCATCTCCGGGCGCAGGAACTTGATCCCCTGGACCAGCAGGTAGGCGACGATCGCCACCGCGATCGCGCAGAAGAGCAGGCCGAGCGCCCAGCAGATCGCCAGCCCGACGCGGTCGCTGAGGCTCCAGGTGGCAGTGCCCTCGACCGCGCCCTTGCGCTGGTGGGCGCCCGGCGGATCCTGCTGGTCGGGCGGAGGGACGGGCGGGACCGTCAGCGGCTGGTTTTGCAGCGAGGACTCCATCAGGGGGCCAGGTATTTCTGCATCGCCCGCCGCGCGGTCCAGCCGGCGAGGGAGAAGACGGCGGCGGAGAAGAGCAGGACCGCGGCGATCGAGAACAGGGTCGCGTTGAACGGCGGCGAGCTGAGCTGGTCGATGTTCTTGACGATCGTCGGCGCCAGCGGCCGCGAGGGCTCGTAGATGAAGATCAGCCCGTCGGCCGGGTTGGGGGCGAAGGCGACCGAGCCGGAGATCATCGCCAGCATCACCGCCTCGCCGATCGCGCGGGCGACGGCCAGGACGGTGCCGGCGACGATCGCCGGGCGGGCGCTGCGGACGCCGATCTTCCAGGTCGTGCGCCAGCGGTTGACGCCGAGCGCCAGCGATCCCTCGAGCCAGCCGGGTTTGACCGCGCGCAGGCCGTCGCTGAAGATCGAGACCATCAGCGGCGCGATCATCAGCGTGAGGACGAGGACCGCTGCCAGCAGGCTGTAGCCGGTGAGGGAGATGACCCCGGCGACCGAGGCCTTCTGCCCCTCGGTGACGAGGTGGTTGCCGATGAAGGGGACGAGGACCAGCACCCCGAGCAGGCCGTAGATGACCGACGGGACGCTGGCCAGGAAGCGGATCACCGGCTGCAGGATGTTGCTCATCCACTCCGGCGCGAACTCGACGATGAAGACGGCGACGAAAAGGGCCGAGACGAGCGCGATCAGGACCGCGCCGCCGGTGATCAGCAGCGTGCTCCAGAGCAGCGGCCAGGCGTGGAAGGTGTAGACGAATTCGCCGCTGGTCTGGGCCGAGAGCGAGATCGCGTTGAGCTGCTCTTCGACGTCGCCGGAGGAGCTGAACCAGGCGAGGCCGTTGTGGGAGAACGAGGGCCAGGCGCGGACGAAGACGGTGACGATCAGCGCCAGCAAAAGCGCCACGACGCCGCAGACCAGCGCGCCGAGCATCCGCTCGACGCGCTGGTCGGACCACTTCGGCCCGTACTCCTGGGTCAGCTCCTCGTCCAACGCCTGCTTACTTCTTCTTGTTGAACGCGGGGACGCCGCCGGCGGCGGTGATCGTCGCCCCGGCGAGCGGGCTGCGACGGGCCCAGTCGACGAACTTGAGCAGCGCTTTCGAGCTGGTGCTTCCGTCGCCCGGGAGGACGAGGAAGATGTAGCGCGAGAGCGGGTACTTCAGCGGCTCGACGCTGATCTTGCCCGGGACGCAGGGGACGCCGTTGACCTTGAGGGTCTTGAGGCCCTTCTTCTGCCAGGCGAGGCCGGCGTAGCCGATCGCGTTCGGGTCCTGCTTGACCGCGTTGACGACGAGGCCGTCGGCGGTCAGCGCGTTGACGTTCGACGCGGGCGGTTCGTTGTTCAGCACCGCCTGGAGGAAGAAGTTGTAGGTCCCTCCGTTGGTGTCGCGGCCGACCGGGTCGATCGTCGTGGTCAGGCTAGAGCCGCCGACCTGACTCCAGTTGGTCAGCAGGCCCCGGTAGATGTCGTGGGTCTGCTGGATCGTGATGTTGCTGAGGCTGTTCTTCGGGTTGACGTCGAGGCAGAGCCCGTCGAGGTAGAACTTGACGTAGGTCGTCCCCGCATCGCTGGGGAGGGGGGTGCGGGCCTGGCCCGCGAACTGGCTGGTCCCGTTCTGGACGTCTTTGACGCCGGCGTTGCCGCCGTTGGCGGTGTAGACGAAGTGGACCTTCGGGTTGACCTTCTTCGTGTAGGTCGCGAAGAGGGCCTGCAGCACGGGCTGTGCGGCCACCGAACCGGACCCGATCAGGGTCACGGCACCGGCCGACGCCGGCGCGGCGAGCCCCAGGAGGGAGATCGCCGCTATGGCGAGGGTCTTGATTCTCATGCGGGGTTGAGTTCCTTTCCTGCTGGGTAAACGACTTTGTTGACCAACTTGATCGCGAAACCCTAGCAGCTTCTGTAGTTTATTGACCTCCTTAGTAAAGAAAGGCCGCCGAGGGCACCGACAGCCGTGCGGGGGCCGCTGACATGGAGGATCAATTGCTGAAGAGAAGACTGTCCACCCCCCGAGCCGCGACCGCCGTCGTGCTGTCGGCAGCGGTTGCGGCTTCGGTCACGGTGGTGCCCTCGGTCGCCCAGTCGTTCCTGACCAGCCAGGAGGCGTCCAAGGTCTACGTGACCAACCAGAAGGCGTCGAAGCTGTTCCTGAAGAAAAAGGCGGCTTCGAACCTGTACGTCCCGAAGGCGGCCGCGCCGCGGCCGACGGTTCTGGGCATCGCCGCCGGCACCGCCCAGTTCAACGCCTCGTCGACCTCGGCGGGCTACATCCCGACGGCATTCACCTCGTTCGCGACCAAGGCGGAAGTGAGCTCCGCGGTGATCACGTTCTCGGGCCAGGCGACCTGCACCTCGGCCAAACCGACCGTCGACCTCGCCTGCCCGGTGCAGATCCTGATCGACGGCCAGTCGACCGGGAAAGTGAACTTCGCCCCGGCCACGGCCGAATCGCCGGCACCGGCACCGATCGTCAACACGGTCGTGCAGACGGGCGTCCTGCTCAAAGGCGGCCACACCGTCGCCGTCCAGTACGCGGGTGCGAAAAACGTCACCTTCGCGCTGAAGAACTGGAGCCTCGCCGTCGAGGCGATCCCGCAGCCGGACGAACCGCTGCAGACGACCGAAGCGCCGAAAGGCGGCTCCAAGTAGCGAAAGAGCCCGGACCCGGTGTCCAATCGACACCGTGGTCCGGGCTCAGGTTTCGCAGCCGGGGCAGTCAGCGCATTCGCCGTCCATGCTCAGCGCTGGGGCCGGGGGAGGGAGTCCCCGAGGATCAAGCGAGCGCGGTAGAAGAGCGCCTCGTCGGCCCCCCGCAACTCCGACTCCCGGTTGTCCGTCTGGGTGGTCCGGTTCTGCCCGATCCCAGCCGGACTCTCGTCCCGCACCAGCCCGGTCAACCGCCCCCTCGAGCGGAACATCGTCTGCTCAACTCGTCTGGTCACTCTGTCTCCTTTCCATATTTGTTGATCATCTAACTCAAGAATAGCAAAGCCAGCAGCGAGGGATCAAGGCGGGGGAGAAGAAGTGCCCCTTCGGCCCTTAGGTCTAGGTGAGCCAAGACCTGCTCTACAAAGTCGCCTACGACGAGGCGGTGCGAGCCCTGTCGGAGCAGCAAGCTGTGATCGACAGCTTCCGCGCCCGAGCGGGCCAGCTCTTCTCGGTGGCAGCCATTACGACCTCGTTCCTAGCTGCCCAAGCCCTGCGAGGCGGCGATTCAAACTTGGTCTCGTGGTCGGCCTTGCTCTGCTTCGTCGGGGTGGCCACTGCTTCCCTTGGCATCTTCTGGCCACGGAAGCGGGAAACCGCGGCCGGTCCACGCGAGGTGATCGAGACCTATATCGAGGCCGCGGAGGTCGCCCCCGTAGAGAAGCTGCACCGCGATCTCTCCATCCACATGCACAACAGCCACTTGGAGAACCGCGAAGACGTGGAGCAGTTTGCCCTCTTGCTCCAAGTTGCCAGTGCTCTGCTGACCCTCGAGGTCATCCTCTGGCTGATTTCTATTGTCATCGCGACTTAGGATTCTTCGCCATGACGCAATCAACGAGACGAACTACGGGGCCGCAGCCGGAACGCCCGAGCCCGATGATGGTGACGGAGGCTCCGCTGACGCTCAAACGAGCAGTAGAACTTCTGACGCCTCGCCGGTTAAGGCGCTCGACGCGGCGCGACCATTCCGCCGATCCTTCCTAGGCGGCGAATTGGGGCGGGGCGTCACCCGGCAAGAAGACGCCCCACCCCGTCGCCTCTTCAAACGGCTGCAGGTATCTCTGCGTCGCCGCCGTCCTGGGACCCATGGGGAGTCGAGGCCCCATGGGGGTCGGATGACGACGAACCGTTGAAGCTTTTGGCCTGGACCGGGCGCAGGTAGGCGATCTGGCCCTCGCGCAGCTCCAGCCGCTGCAGCTCGGGGCGGGTCAGCTGCGCCCATACCTCGGTCCCGTCGGCGAGCACGAACTCGACACGAATCTCGAAGCCGAGGGCGACGATCCGTTGCACCAGCCCCTCCTCGGTGCGGTCGTCCGCGTCGAGCACGACCTCCATGTCGTGCGGCCGCACGAAGTGGTCGCCGAGCTGGTTGACCTCGCCGACGAAGCTCATCACGAATTCGTTGGCCGGGTGCTCGTAGAGCTCGTTGGCGGTGCCCGACTGCTCGACCCGCCCTTCGTTCATCACCACCAGCTGGCCGGCGACGTCCATCGCCTCCTCCTGGTCGTGGGTGACGAAGATCGTCGTCACGTGCATCTCCTCGTGGAGGCGCCGCAGCCAGGTCCGCAGGTCCTTGCGGACCTTGGCATCGAGGGCGCCGAACGGCTCGTCGAGGAGAAGCACCTTGGGCTCGACCGCGAGCGCCCGCGCCAACGCCATCCGCTGCCGCTGCCCGCCGGAGAGCTGGGAGGGGAAGCGGCCGGCGAGGCCGTCGAGCTGGACCAGCTGCAGGAGCTCGTGGACGCGCTTCGAGGTCTCGGGCTTCTTCCACTTGCGGATCTTCAGCCCGAAGGCGACGTTGTCGTACACCGTCATGTGCTTGAAGGCGGCGTAGTGCTGGAAGACGAACCCGACCCCGCGGCGCTGCGCCGGTTTGTGGGTGGCGTCCTCGCCGTTGATCGTGACCAGGCCGGAGTCCAGGTCC
>Ga0190267_10000178_pt1 | contig 13550 bp, 11 predicted proteins | sample Popmic239T_FD_140332 | JGI IMG/M metagenome (GOLD analysis project Ga0190267, IMG submission 140332) | Populus adjacent soil microbial communities from riparian zone of Oak Creek, Arizona, USA - 239 T | ecosystem: Environmental > Terrestrial > Soil > Riparian zone | place: USA: Arizona... | reverse complement strand
GCGGAGAAGTCCGGCATTCGCGTAACGGTGGATGCGCACGGCGCCACGGCGCACTCCGCCCGCGAGCCGCTTGCCCAGGCGCTGCTGAACCTGCTGCTGAACGCGGTGGATCACACCCCCGCCGGCGGCACCGTCGCCCTCGCCGCGCGGACGGCGGAGGGCGGGACGGCGGTCACGGTGCGCGACGGCGGCCCCGGCGTGCCGCGCGAGCAGCGGGAGCGCATCTGGGAGCCGTTCCACACCGGCGGCGGCGGCACCGGCCTCGGCCTCGCGGTGGTGCGCCGCGTGGCGCGCGAGGAGGGATGGACGGTGGACGTGGACGACGCCCCCGGCGGCGGCGCCGAGTTCCGCATCGTCATCCCCACTACGACGTCGTTGGATGGAGCCGGACGTACGGCGCCCACGCGTACCGCCGGACGCGCCGTGCTTCTTCTGCTCGCACTGGCGGCCGCGCCCCTGCACGCGCAGACCGCCGCGCCGCCCTCCCACACCGCCGCGGGGGAGCGGGCGCACGCGCTCTGGCGGTCGGCGCGGGTGCCGGCGCTGACGGTGGCCGTCGCGACGGGTGGCGAGGTGATCTGGGGCGCGGCGTACGGCCTGGCGGACGTGGAGGACAGCGTCGCGGCGACGGCCGCGACCGTTTTCGGCATCGGCAGCGTGAGCAAGCCGCTCACCGCCGCCGCGCTGATGCGGCTGGTGGAGCAGGGACGCATCGACCTCGACGCCCCGGTGCAGCGCTACGCCGCCTCGTTCCCCGACAAGGGCGCGCCGATCACCATCCGCCAGCTGGCCGGGCACCTGGGCGGCATTCGCCACTACGCGCCGCGGGATTTCGGGCGGGCTGTGCAGCCGCGCACGGCGACGGAGGCGCTGGCGATCTTCGCGGACGATCCGCTGGTCGCGCCGCCGGGGACGCGGCACGCCTACTCCAGCTACGGCTACGTGCTGCTGAGCGCCGCCATGGAAGCCGCCGCCGGCCGCGGCTTCCTGTCGCTGATGCAGGACGAGGTGTTCGCGCCGGTCCGCATGGAGCGCACCTCCGTGGACATGCTCAAGGACTTCGATCCCACGCGCGCGGTGCAGTACGCGGGGTGTCCCGCCGCCTGCGCCCGCTCGCCGTACGTGGAGTACCGCGGCACCTGGGCGGGCGGCGGGTTCGTCTCCACCGCGCCGGACCTGGCCCGCTTCGGCTCCGCGCTGCTGGGGGGCGACCTCCTGCGGCGCGAGACGGTGGAGGCGATGTGGACGCCGCAGCGCACCGCCGCGGGCGAGGACACCGGCTACGGCATCGGGTGGCGGATCGGGCGCGACGCCGCCGGCCGCCGCATCGTCCACCACGGCGGCCGCACGCACCAGCTGCGCGCCTTTCTGCTCCTGTATCCCGACCACGACCTTGCCATCGCCATCCTCGCCAACGGCCCCGCCGACTTCGCGGAGGACGAGGTGGCGCGCATCGCGGAGCCGTTTCTGCCACGCCGCTGATCGCTGACCATTACGTGCGGTGGCGGGTGAAGTCTCGTTGACCGGATTGTTCACTTTGTTTACAGTAAACGCCCTCGTGCTCCGGCTGGCGAGTACCAGCGGAAGCCATTCTCGGTCACGGCGCCCACGAGCAATGGGGCGAGAGAGGGCGAGGCATGCGTATCTACCTGGATGTCTGCGCGATCCAGCGCCCATTCGACGATGCCATCCAGCAGCAGATCCTCGATGAGACGGAAGCCCTGCACAAGATCGTCAAGCTCATCGAGCAGAACGCAATCGCGCTGGTGGGATCATTCGCACTGGAATACGAAAACGCGGCGAACGAAGACGAAGGGAAGCGTGAGTTCACGGAGATGGTCCTCTTGCTCGCGAGGGAGCGCGTAAAGCCGAGCCCGGCCGTTGAGCGGCGCACGAGCACCTTCAAGGCGCTGGGGATGGATACCTGGGATGCCACGCACCTGGCAGCCGCCGTCGAGGCTGGGGTCGATTTCTTTTGCACGTGCGACAAGAAGCTCCTGCGGCGCGCGCGAAAGGCTGATACGGGCTTGACGCGTGTGGTAACTCTGCTAGAGTTGATTGAGGAGGTAGAACGATGAGCACAACCGCCAAGTCGATCGAAGAGATCACGCAGGAAGCCATCCGCCTTCTCTCCCGTGAGATGGGTGTGGCCGATACGATGCGCTTTCTCAGCCAGTTCATCACGCGTTCAGGCGATTATACGAGGGACCGGCATGCCCTGCTCGGCAATCCTTCGGTGGAGGAGCTGTTCGCGGAAGCCCGGCGACGAGAGGCGCTCCGCGACGACGTCGATGGCGCCCGCTGAAGGGCTGGTTCCTTACGCTCGCCACTTCACACGCGCCCGGGGGAGAGTTGTCTCGACTCTCCCCCCTTTTTGTGCCTCCTGAATGCATCCGATGAAGATCCTGGTCGTTGACGACGAGCGGGCGATCCGGTTCTCGCTGGCGGAGCTGCTGGAGAGCGACGGGCACGAGGTGCGCGAGGCGGAGCACGCGCCGGCCGCGCTCGCGGCGCTGGACGAGGCGCCGGCGGACCTGGTGCTCAGCGACCTCACCATGCCCGCCATGGACGGGCTGGCGCTGCTGGAAGAGGTCCGGGCGCGCCATCCGGACACCCTCTTCGTCCTGGTCACCGCGCACGGCGACGAGCGCACGGCGGTGCGGGCGCTGCGCGAGGGCGCGTACGACTACGTCCCCAAACCGTTCGACAACGAGGAGATCCGCGCCCTGGTCCGCCGCGCCCGCGAGGTGCTTTCGCTGCGCGCCGAGAACGCGCGGCTACGGCAGGAGCTGGCGGGCGAGTTCCGCGGGCTCATCGGCGACTCAGCGCCGCTGCGCGAGGTGGTGCGCGTCATCCGCCGCGCCGCGCCCACGGACGCCACCGTGCTCGTCACCGGCGAGAGCGGCACCGGCAAGGAGCTGGTCGCGCGGGCGCTGCACGACGAAAGCCGGCGCCGCGGCGGGCCGTTCGTGGCCCTGAACTGCTCCGCGCTCCCCGGCGAGCTGGTGGAGCGCGAGCTGTTCGGCCACGTGCGCGGTGCGTTCACGGGCGCCGATCGGGACGCGGAGGGGTTGTTCGAGGCGGCAGACCGGGGCACGCTGTTCCTGGACGAGGTGGGCGACCTGGCCCCCGCCGCGCAGGCCAAGCTGCTGCGCGCCCTGGAGGAGCGCACCATCACCCGCCTTGGCTCCACCAAGCCGCTGCCGGTTGACGTGCGCGTGGTCGCCGCCACCAACCGGCCGCTGGACCAGATGGCGTCGTCCGGCGCGTTTCGCGAGGACCTGCTCTACCGGCTGCAGGTGATTCCGCTGCACCTGCCCCCCCTGCGCGACCGGCGCGAGGACGTGGCGCCGCTGGCCCTGCACTTCCTGGCGCACTTCGCCGGGCGATACGGACGCGAGGTGCGCGGCTTCTCCGACGGCGCGCGCCGGCTGCTGCTGTCGTACGACTGGCCGGGGAACGTACGCGAGCTGCGGAACGCCGTGGAGCGGGCGGCGGTGATGGCGGAGGGCGACCAGATCGAGGCGCGCGACCTGCCGGGCCAGCTGGCGGAGAGCCGCGCGCCGGTGGGCCCGGTGGATGCCGCGCTGGCGGGCCTGCCCTTCGCCGAGGCGCGCGACCGGGCGATGGACGCGTGGGAGCGCAGCTTTCTGGCGGCGGCGCTGGAGCGGCACGGCGGCAACGTGAGCGCCACCGCCCGCGCGCTGGACCTGCACCGCCAGAGCCTGCAGAAGCGGCTGCGGGCGCTGGACCTTGCGCGCGAGGCGCCCGGCGAAGGGCCGGGCGCCTCGTAGCGGAGCGCTGTGTGCCGCCGGCGTTTACGGAATCACGTCCGGCGGAACGAAGCCGGTGGTGTCCGTCGGCTCCGGCGAGGGCATGACCTCCGGCCCTTGGGCGACGATGTTGTTGGAGAGCGTGGGCCCGTCGCCCGCGCAGGCCGCTCCCGACGCGGTGGCGACGGCGATCGCTGCGGCGGCGAAGATGCGTCTGGCGTTCATCAGGATCCATCCGTTGCTGGCGTCTGCCGGTGCCCGCTTGCTGCCGCGGGCGTGGGCGGTGACGGCTTGCAACCTGCGTGCCGGGAATGACTTACGGGCGCATCGGGAGACGTTTGGCGGCTTCGGACGGGGATCAGAGGGCTGGGTCAGGAGCAGGCCGGCTCTCCCTCGAACCACCGTATGAAGCGTCCCACGTTGATGCCGCGATCTAGCAGCAACAGGTAGTCCGTCGTGACCTGCTTTGTCCGCGTGTTCGCTGCCGGCCAGTTTTCGACTAGGCTTTGCATTCGCGGAAGGTCCAGGCATTCCCGCGCGGTCGGCGATCTTTTCAGACAGTCGATCTCCTTCAGGAATGCGCCCCGAGCAGGTGTCATGCGCTGGAGCCAGTCAGGTGCCTGCGTGCCACGCTTACGTTTTAGCCGAACCGCTGGCGGCAGCACGCGTTCCATAGCTCGCCGCACGAGCGCGCGTTCCTCTCCCTGGTGCAGATGTTGGGAATGAGGAATGGCGAGACAGAATTCGATAAGGCGTTTGTCCGCTGTCGGGTCCCGCAGTTCCACGCCATACAATGCTCTCCAAGCATTGTAGAGGTCATAACCGAAGTGGACGGCTCCGGAGTTCGCCATGGCTGCTCTATACACCCTGCCCTCCCGCAACGGGCGCCGCAAGTGGCTCTCAGGTGCCTGCGCCAACCGCTCCCCGATGCGCATCCGTTCGGCAAACCGCGGGTTGATCGCTGAGTAGCGGGCCCACCGTTCAGGGCCCTGCCGCCAGTTCGCATGCCGGATCCAGAGCGGATGCGGAATGAACTGCTTGAGCACGGTCCGTTTCAGCAGGCCGAGTGCTGAACACCCTCTCGTCCGGGCGACTGCACGCAACTCCCTCAACAGGGCAACCCAGCGTCCGCTACTCGCCAACTCGTACAATAGTGGCAACCCGTGATAGCTGATCCACTCGTTCCCTTCTTGGCCGTTCAGCAAGATGTGAATGCCGCGAGCACGTGCGTGGCCCACGATTGCTTCCATCCAGATTCGGTTGGTCGGGTTGCGGACCGGTGCCTCAAGATAGGGGAACAAATCGTCCAGCCCATCCAGCGAGCTCAGCCCTTCGGCACGCACGAAAACGGGGACCATGTTGTCATACTGTGATGTTATCGCCTCGATGAACGGAGTTTCGTCGTCGTATCGGGTGGCTGTCTCCCGCAACGGAAACCCGGTGAGCGGCACGGAGGTGAAGGTCGTGAGCTTCTGACCGGTCTGTGCGAGTTGTCGAGCCGCGAGGGAGGCCACGGACGATGAGTCCAGTCCACCGCTCATGAAGGCACCGATCGGATGGGTGCCCCGCAGCCGGCAGCGAACCGCCGACTCGAAGATGTCGCGGAACTGTTCGATGTAGGCATGGTCCGACGGCAGATGGATGCGTCGCTCGGGGTCAGGAGCCCAGTACGTATCCACCTGAACTCCTGCGGCTGTCGCGCTCAGGGTTCCTGCCGGTGGGACCCTACTGATGTCTTCGTAGAACGTGGCCTGTGCGTCCCCCGCCAGAACAAGAAATTCTGCGAGCAGGCGCTGGTTCAACCGTTTAGGTACATGGGGAAGCGCCGCCAGGGCGCGTGGTGCCGAGGCAAACGTTAGCCGGGTGCCGGACTGATGGTAGAAAAGTGGTCGGCTGCCTCGATGATCTCGGGCACAGAAGAGGGCTTGCGTCCGCCCATCCCATATGGCGAACGCAAAATCCCCCAGCAAGTGATGAACACATTCCCTGCCCCACCGGCAGTATGCGCGAAGGATCAGAGCACTGTCTGGGAGTGCGGCAGCTATGGATAGGCTCACGTCCAATGATGCGGCCAGTTCCTCGCGGTCGTCAAGACGTGCATCCGCAACGAGGGTGACCTTCTGGAGGTAGGTCTGCCGCTCGGCGGGATGGGGCGGCGTGATCTGGCCGGGCTGGGAGCCGAGACCGGCAAAGACGTCGGGAAAGCAGAACCGCCACTCCGTGGTCCGGTCACCGCAGGCGAATGCGGATGCCATGGTGGAGAGGGCGTGCCGATGGCTCGCATCCGCACCATCAAAACAAATGAAGCCTATGATTCCACTCAGCCCTGCCATGACGTGGCCTCGGCAGATTCGCTGTGCTGGAGACACGCTACGCTAGCTGTCATCCGGGCCGTACTTGGTCCCATCTGTCGCATTACCGCCGACATCGTTACGCGTTTCGCGAATGTGCACGATCTGCAGAAGGGGCGTACTCCATGGCACCGCTGCGTCGTCCGAAATGCGAGCCGTCGTTCCGGCTGGATCCTCAGGTCGTGTCGACATGTCAATCTCTCATGTGAATGGTTTCAGAAAAGTAGGCTCGCAGACAGGCAGACCGGCGTCATGGAAAGGAAGCGACAGTCGCGTACAGCGAGGGGCCATGTTCGCCCACCACCACCACATTTGCCGCGCGGACCCACGCATGCGCGACGATTGTGGAGTCCTGGTTGGCAATCCCTAGGTAGAGCGTGCTCGGTATTCCTCGCCGGTTCAGCATCAGCTTGACGGTCACCGCACGCGAAAGGCACGTGGTCTCCCACGGCAGCCACCGCGTGGCGCGTTTCACCGCCCGGCGAAGCTGATCCACAAATCCCGGAGGCCACCCGGAGCACGGCTGTTCGGCCATCGGCGCTCTCAGCAGCAGGGCAATATACCTGAAAGGAATTCGCCCCACCGCCAGTGCCACCACCCCGAGCACGCACACCGCTTCGCACGCCAGCAGGCGGTCCGCAGGCGTCATGCGCCACAGTGTCGCTATGCTCCGCATTCTCCGGCCACCACGATTAGCCGCTCCCGTTCCAAGTCCCGCAGCAGGCTCAGCACCTCGCATTCACACGTAATCGGGTCGACCGAGTACTCCCGCTCCAGTGCCTCGCAGAGTTCCGACACCGGGATGGCCGTGGTGAGCATGCTCCAAACCCGGCGGCCGGTGGAGTTCATGTAGTAGTAGCATCCCCGCTCCACGCTGAGCATCGCCAGATCGTCGCCGATGGGCGTAGCGAGCAGATCCTGCCGCCGGACCACGATGCTCGCGACGTGGATGCGGGAATCTGTGACCATGATTCTCTCCGACGGCATCAGGATTCTTGACGTACGGAAAGCGTAGCCCAACTCGATTCCAGAAGGTCCAGCACCTGGGGCATGGTCTCGTGCCGCCGCTCCCGCGCCAGCCGGTTGACGGGGACACAACTCGCGACTTGGGCCGCCATCGCGAAAGTGCGTTCCGCGCTGCCCAGCACCAAGGCCATGCTTGGTCGGTATACGTTCTCCCAGATCACCCGTAGCGCTTCCGAACCACCCAGCCTGGTGATGGCGGGCCGTGCCCCCGGCGCGTCTGCCGTGAGCGCGTACACACCTCGTAGCGGCAACGCCCGAAATTGGCCCGCGGCAGGAATGTGGACCGTGCGCTTTCCGGCGGGCGTCCTTGGGCCAACGACCGTGTACGCGTCCAATGCTAGCGCGTCAACGGCATCGTCGTGGAGCTTCGGATACGCGGAGCCGGCTTCCGCCTGCCAGCCGCCAGAATCGGCGGCGCGCAACGCGCAAAGGTCATCGCTGAAAACCGAGAAGCCTCGGCACGCAAGCGCAGCGCAAAGAGTGGACTTGCCGGCCCCCGACTCGCCTACGAATGCGACACATCCGTCGGCAACGGCAACCGCGATGGCGCTAGCGTGCAAGGGCAGCGCACCGCGCTGGTGCAGCACCGCGCCCATTGCTGAACCCAGCAGGAACGGGCGCAGGAGATCGTCAGAAATCCCAGGCGGCCGCTGGACCCGAATGTCGCTGCCATCGCGCACGATGAGCCGAATCCCACCGGGAAGAGTAATCCGCAAGCCGCCCCTGACTGCGGCAACTGGGGCCATGACCGCCGGCTCGGCCAGATGTCCAACGGTGATGGTCACGTCGGGCTTGCCCTCGCGCGCACCGTGTTCGGCCAAGCCGCTGATTAGCAGTTCAGACCACACGTTTAAACCACAGAAGTGGTAGGAGTACAAAGCCAGTCGTAGACGCACTCGAGAATCGCCACCGCCTCGGATTCATCCATAGTACGCGCCGGGCAGAGGCAGGTCAATGCAAATCGTCTATAAAGGCGCGCGCTTTGTCGGACAGAGCGCTCCCTCCTCCAGGCGCTCCACTTCAGCGACCGCACGCCGCGCGCGCGCCACCAGCAGCAAGGTGACGGGTAGGGATGCGTTGATTGCGAAACTACGCAGCACCCACCGGACCCGCTTGCCCATCGAAGGCCATAGCCGTTGCAGTGATCTCATCGCACGAAAGCGGGAGGGAAGCTCCAGTCCGCTCCGCTGCCCCGTCCAGTGCCAACGCAGCTTCTCAGTGGCACACCCGCCTAACTGGTAGAATACGCCAATCCGCACTTGTCGCTTCAAGGACGCGGAGAGCGGAAGGGGGGCGATGCCATGCGTCCAGAGGTACGACGACGCCGCGGTCACGCGAAACGGATCTGTGGGAACGGTCTCTTTCACGACCGCCTCCGCCATACCGAGCAGGGCCAGGATCGGCTGGGCGCACTCGTGCTGGCTGGCGCGCCCGTGCACTTCCGCCAGCCCCGCGGATGTGCACGATAATACAGCTTCCCGCAGCAGACAGAGGTCTCGCAGGCGGCCCCTGCGGTTGGGGTGCTGCAGGGTACAGTGCACCAGCAGGTGCCACAGCCGGTCGCTGGCGTCCAGATCGGTAAACCCTGCGTGCCCCGGTAGTGGCCTGACGCGGCTCCACACATCGCCCCCGTGCTGGAACAGCGGAATGGCGAAGTGCAGTTCGATGGGTAACGCGCCGTCCCGCACCAGCTTGGGCGTGCGGTAGGAGCCGGCCTTTCCCGTCTCTCGATAGCCAAGTTCCAGGAGCCCGGCTCGGACATCCATCAGACAGTCTGGATGGGCGAGCAGGTCCACGTCGGCTAGGTCCACGTGTCCGGAAGGACTGATCGCCGCACGTCCACCCTTCATGACCGCCAGTGACCAGCCGCGCGTCGCCGCGAGCGCCTCAATTTCGCTGCACTGCTGTCTCGCTAGTAGCACGCGGTAGAGTTCCCTGGACGCCGCGAAATCAATGATCTCGCACGTCCGCTCCGCGAACGAAGCCGGCGCGGAGCAGAACACGGCGCGTATGGGCAGCGCGCACTTTTCAGAGTTGAGCATCAGGGTCCAGCCTCCGAGGCCACACCACTGCGGCACCTCGACGGGAAGGCGCGAACCGGGAGCAGAAAGCACGCGCAGCGCCCAATCGCGCAGCAGCAGTGCCTCGCTTACGACGGCGTCGCGTGAACGGACCACTGTTGTCCCTCCATGCTGGTATGTAAGCAGGGTCATACCGCTGTATGTGCCCCATAAATCGTGTGAAGCGGGAGGGCGATAGGGGCGCCAGACAAGTCAGCCGAGCCCTCTCCCCTACCCCTCCGCCACCTCTTCGCCGCCCACCATCCCCAGGTCGCGGCGCAGCAGCGCTTCGGGGTCCGGCTCGCGGCCCATGAAGCGGCGAAAGAGCTCCGCGGGCTCCTCCGCGTCGCCCTGGCTGAGCACCGCTTCCACGAAGGCGCGGCCGGTCTCGCGGTTGAACAGGCCCTCGCGCTGAAAGCGCGTGAACGCGTCCGCCTCGAGCACCGCCGACCACATGTAGCTGTAGTACCCCGCCGCGTATCCCCCGCTGAAGATGTGGGTGAACGAGGTGATGAAGTGGTCGCGCGAAAAGTCCGGACGGGGATGGAAGCCCTCCATCACCTGCTGCGCGCGCTCCACCGGGTCGCCGTCCCCGGACGGGTCGAAGCGCACGTGCAGCTCCAGGTCCATCGTGCCATAGCTCAGCTGCCGCATCTGCTGGTACGCGCCCATGAAGGTGCGCGCGGCCCGCATCTTCTGGTACAGCTCCTCGGGAATCGGCTCGCCCGTCTGCCAGTGGCGCGCGAACAGGTCCAGCGCCGGGCGCTCCCACGTCCAGTTCTCCATGATCTGCGACGGCAGCTCCACCCAGTCCGAAGGCACCCGCGTCCCCGCCAGCGCCGGCACCTCCACCCGAGAGAGCACGTGGTGCAGCAGGTGCCCGAACTCGTGGAAGATGGTCTGCACCTCGCGGTGGGTGAACAGCGCCGGGCGCCCCCCCTCCGGCGGCGACAGGTTGCCCACCATCAGCGCCAGGTGCGGCTCCCACCCCTCCGGCCTCGGCCCGCCGGTCACCAGCCCGTTCATCCACGCGCCGCCCCGCTTGCTCTCGCGCGGAAACCAGTCCGTGTAGAAGCTCCCCAGCAACGCGTCGTCCTCGTCCACCACGTCGTAGAACGACACCTCCGGGTGCCACACGGCATCCAGCTCCCGCGGCCGCACGCGCACCCCGAACAGCCGCTCCGCCAGCCCGAACAGCCCCTCCAGCACCCGGTCCATGGGGAAGTACGGGCGCAGCAGCTCGGCGTCCATGTCGTAGCGCGCCAGCCGCAGCCGCTCGATGGCGTACGCCACGTCCCACGGCTCCAGCGGGGCCAGGCCCAGCTCCGCCGCCGCGAACGCCTCCAGCGCCTCGATCTCCCTGCGCCATACGGGGCGGGTGCGCTCCGTAAGGTCCTCCTCGAACGCCACGGCCCGCGCGCCGCTGCCCGCCATGCTTTCTTCCAGCGCCAGGTCCGCGTAGTCGCGGAACCCCAGGATGACCGCCAGCTCGCGCCGCAGTTGCAGGATGCCGCGCACCAGGGGGCGGTTGTCGTGCTCGCCCTCCGACGCGCGGTTCATGTACGCCAGGTACATGCGCCGCCGCAGGTCGCGGCGCGCGGAGTACTGGATGAACGGCTGATAGGAGGGCTGCTGCAGCGTGAACCGCCACCCCTCCACCCCCCTGGCCTGCGCGGCGGCGCGGGCCTGCGCGCGGGCGGAGTCGGGGAGCCCCTCCAGCTCCGCCTCGTCCGTCAGCACCAGCTCCCACGCGTTGGTGGAGTCCAGCACGTGGTTGGCGTACTCGGTGCTCAGCCGCGACAGCTCCACCCGCAGCGCCTCGATACGCTGCTTCTGCTCCGGCGGCAGGTCGGCGCCCGCGCGCTCGAACGAGCGCACCACCTTGTCCAGGTGCCGCCGCCGCACGCCGGTGAGCGCCCGGGCGTCGTCCGTGCGGCTGTACTCCCGCACCGCGTTCCACAGCTCCGGGTTCAGCGGGATGCGCGCCCCGAACGCGGAGAGCTCCGGAAGCACCGTCTCGTACGCCTGCCGCAGCTCCGGCGAGCTCATCACCGAGTTCAGGTGGGCGATGGGCCGCACCACCTGGCCCAGCCGCTCGCCCATGAGCTCCAGCGCCTGCACCGTGTTCTCGTACGTCCGCGGCGCCTCCAGGGCCACCAGCGCGTCCACCTCCGCCTGCGCGCGTGCCAGCGCCTGGCGCACGGCGGGCACCACGTGCTCGGGGGTGATGCGGTGAAAGGGGATGGGCGACTCGCCCGACAGCAGCGGGTTGGCTTCCAGGGCCGCGGGGGCGGCGGTCGTATCCGTCATCGAGAGGCTCTTGTGGGTCAGGCCGGGGCGAATGGCTCCGGCCCCGGAAAGATGGAAAGGTCCGCCTGCGCGGCAAAGCGGCTTCGGCCGCCACGCCCGCACCCGCACGCGCCGCGCCATCACGCATCCAGCGCAGCCGAGGAAGCGAAAGGGGCGCAGCCGCACGGGCTTGCGCCGCATCCACCGGCACTTCGCGGATGCCGTGTCGCGCCGGGAAGCGTCCGAAAGTGGGGCGACGCGTCCCGGAACGGGTCAGCCGGACACGTCCGCCAGCAGGCGCTCCGGCCAGTCCGGACGCGAAAAGACCATCCGGAACCAGGGGGTGAACGCCTCCGGGCTCTCCCGCACCTCGCGCGCGACGTCGGCCAGCGGGACCCAGCGCCACCCATCCACCTCGTCCAGGCTGGGCGCGGGATCGCCGTCCCAGCGGCCCACGAACAGGTGGTCGTACTCGTGCTCCACCAGCTCCGGGCCCACCTGGGCCCGGTAGGTGAAGGCGAACAGCGGCGCCAGCGTGGTGTCGATCCCCATCTCCTCGTGCAGACGGCGGCGAGCGGCCTGGTCCACCGGCTCCCCCGGGCGCGGGTGCGAGCAGCAGGTGTTGGTCCACAGCCCGCCAGAGTGGTACTTGCCCGCCGCGCGCCGCTGCAGCAGCAGCTCGCCGCGCGAGTTGACCACGAACACCGACAGGGCGCGGTGCAGCCGCCCCTCCAGGTGGGCGCGCTGCTTCTCCAGCGTGCCCACCTCCACGTCGTTCTCGTTCACCAGCACCACGCGCTCTTCCATCCGCTCCGGCTCTCCCCTCGTGCGCTCCCTCCGCCGGCGGCGTGCCGGCGGAGCGTGTACTAACCTCCCGCGGCGGGTGTCGCAACCCGTCGCACGCGTTTTCGCGCGGCGCCCGCCGCCACGAACGGTGTCCAGCGCCTCCCCACACGACGCATTCGACCGCCAGATCGGCAAAATCAGGGGTTCCGGTCCGGCCCGAGCAGAAAGGTGCGGAATAGGTCTGCAATGAGTCAGACTCAATTGCGCATCTTTTACGACATTGCTCTATGGACCATGGCGCTGCTGCTGGGGGAACCCGAGGCGCGGAAACAAAGCCGCCGTCCCGCGGGTACGGGACGGGATACGTAGCGGGTTGCGCACCCTTGACGACATCACACCCTGTTGTTACAGTTTAGACACTGCCCGACCGCACTGCGCAAGGCACGTTCATCCCGGACCCTTCTTCCGCCGTAATTCCTTCATACCGGGAAGACCGCAGCTCCTGGGATCATCCACCCGGGTGCCTGCTCGCGCGTTTCGCCGGGACCCGCCTCCGCACGACCCTCACCGTCCCTCGGGAGACCCACATGTCGAGCGACCTGTTCGATTCACCGCTGTACACACACTTCGTTTCTCACTACTCCAACCCCGGCGGCGCGGACCTGCTGGCCCGCACCGAGCCGTTCTTCGAGTGGCAGGACGCCCGGCGGCAGGCGGGGCTGTGGCCCTACTCGCGCAGCCTGGACACCGCCCCCCGCCCGGCGTGCGCCGTGCGCAGCGAGACCGGAACGGGGGCCGTGGGGCTGAACTTCCTGTCGCAGGACTACCTGTCGCTTTCCACCGATGCGCGGGTGATCGAGGCGGCGCAGCGGGCCCTGCGCGAGCACGGGCTGCACAGCGCCGGCAGCGCCATGCTGGGCGGCAACACGGCGTCGTCGCTGGTGCTGGAGAACGCGCTGGCCGAGGCGCTGCAGACGCCGCACGTGGCGCTGTTCTCCACCGGCTGGGGCGCCGGCTTCGGCACCATCACCGCGCTGGTCAAGCCCGACGACTACGTGGTGATGGACACGCTGGCGCACGCCTGCCTGCAGTCCGGCGCCTCGGCGGCCACGCGCAACGTGGTCCGCTTTCGCCACCTGGACAACGCCGCCGTGCGCCGGCACCTGCGCAAGATCCGCTCGCGCGACGCGCAGAACGCCATCCTGGTGGTGACGGAGGGGCTGTTCTCCATGGATTCGGACATCCCGGCCATCGAGGAGCTGCAG
>Ga0190267_10000177_pt1 | contig 13550 bp, 21 predicted proteins | sample Popmic239T_FD_140332 | JGI IMG/M metagenome (GOLD analysis project Ga0190267, IMG submission 140332) | Populus adjacent soil microbial communities from riparian zone of Oak Creek, Arizona, USA - 239 T | ecosystem: Environmental > Terrestrial > Soil > Riparian zone | place: USA: Arizona... | reverse complement strand
GGTCGAAGAGGCCGAGCGCCGGGGAGGCTGTGCCGTCTTCCTCAACGGCCCCGGCTTCCTCGCCTCGCAGGTGAGCCTCAAGAACCGGGTCCGGATCTTTGGCCGCGGCCGACGCGGCACCTGCCTGCATCAGGTCCACCAAAGCAACAAGCCGCTGGTCATCACCGACTACACCGAAAACGACTCGGCGACCTCCTGCGGGGTCGAACATCTCTGGGTCGATGGCGCTCGCGCCCGCCAGTCAGACGTGACCACCACGCTGTCCTCGGCCTACACCGCCGGAGACACCGTCCTCAAACTCACCGACGCCTCGAAATTCCTGCCGATCGGCATGGTCATCCTCGGCACGACGCGGATCACCTACACGTCGAAATCCGGCAACGAACTGAAAGGCGTGACCGCCGGCCGCGAGGGCACCACCGACGCGAGCGCGGCGAGCGGCGCCACCGTCACGCAGAAGAGCAACAGCGCGATCTACATGATCCGCCAGCCCTTCAACACGGGCGGCACCTACGAGGAGTCCTTCGACTCCCACCACACCATCCGCACGGTGCTGATGAAGAACTTTCGCGCCGACGGCTTCCAGAACTGGGGGCAGTCGGAGGTCCGCTGCGATGACGTCTGGGCGCGCAACTGCGACGAGTACGCATTCCGGCCGAGCTTCGACACCTTCATCGCCAACTGCCTCGCCGACACCAGCGGGCGCGCCGGCTTCTACACCTCCTGGGCCTCCACCGGGGGATCGAACAACAAGGCGTTCTTCTCCGGCGGCGTCACCACCGAAGCCGGACACGGCTTCTTCTTCGAGGGCAGTGCCACGGTGGACAACGAGGGATCGAAGCCTTGGCTGGGCTGCATCGCCCAGGACAACAAGGCCCACGGCTTCTACGCCCGCAACGCGGACCTGGTCGTGGTCAGCGGCGCCTCGAGCTCAAACAGCACGTCCTCGAAAGGCACCTACTGCGGGGTCGCCCTCGACGGCTGCCGGCGCAGCATCTTTACCGTCGCCTGCACCGAGCGCGAAGGCGCCACGTCGACTCAGCAGAACGCCCTCCAGCTCCTCTCGACGACCCGCAAGTGCGCTGGCAACACGATCACGATCAAGCACTGGCGCTCTGGCGGAACCGCCACGGTCGGCACGGCGATCAAGGAAGGCTCCGACCTCAGCGGCGGCAACGACATTTCGATCAACGGCATGGGGGGGACGGTCACGCCGAACTACGCGGCCGAATACACCCCGGACCCCTACGAAGCGACCACGCACATCATCGGGGCGCTGACGGGCAACATCACGATCAACGCGCCGCCCAACGCCCACCTCGGCTGCGAGCTGCGGATCGTTCTCACGCAGGACGCCACCGGGGCCCGGAGCGTCACCTGGAACTCCGCCTTCAGCACGGGGGGCCTCGCGGTCAGCAAGTCGCCCAGCGCCACGACCACGCTCGACTTCTTCTACAACGGGACGAAATGGGTCTACCGATCCTCGGCAGCACCAGCTCACCGGCTTGTCGCTCCCAAGGTGGTCGCCTTCTCGCCGGATTGGTACCTCCCGTCCGGCACGGCAAGCGTCGGGTCGGCCAATAACTGGCTAGGGACGATCTGCCGCGTACCCGAAACGGGAGAACTGCGCGACCTCATGGTCTACGTCCACACCGCGTCGGGGAACGTCGCCGTCAGCGTCTACAACGTCGCGACCGGAGGCAATAACCGGACCCGGAAATACACCTCCGGCTCGATCGCCTGTCCGGCGCAGGGCTGGAAAGTGATCGGCGATCCGAAACTCGCCGTGGTGGAGGGCGAATTGATCACCCTGGGCTTCTCCTGCGACAACATCACCGCGGCCTTCGGGCGGTACGACAACCTGTCGAGCGCCTCCGCCGGTGAACTCCCGGCCGGCTACGTCCCAGAGGGCTTGCTGCGCCTGGCGACGGTTAAGTCGACGGCATTCCCCGACCCAGGGGAAACCTTGGTCGGCCCGTCGTCGACCACCCTGGAGATCATCGTCGTCGGCCGGATCGCCTGATGCCGTTCGTAGTCAAACCGCCCGCGCCGCCGCCGCTGGCCGCGCCGATAGACGACGGCTCCAACCTCTGGGAGAGCCTCTACGAGGCACTTGGCTTCCACCGCGGCCCCGACGGTGAACACGACTTCGCGCTGCGCGTCTTCTGCGAAGGCTGGTGCTCGACGCTGCAGCCCGTCCACGATCTCGTACGCGAACGTGCTGACGGTCCGGCCTGGGCGATCTTGTTCGACGTCGACATGTGTCCTGCGGAATCGCTTCCGTACCTGGCGCAATGGGTCGGCGTCGTCATCACCCCGGAGATGAGCGAGGCTCAGATCCGCGAGGAGCTTCGCGAGCCGACCGGCTGGGCCCGGGGCCAGCTCCCCTCGATCCGACTCACGGGCAAACGCACTCTCATCGGTTCGCGCCGGGTGATCGTCCGGGTCCGCGAGCCGGCCGTTGGCTTCCACTACATACGCACGCTGAAATCGGAGACCCCCGAAGAGGAACGGACCCGCGCCCAGTTGAGGACGGCAGTGCCGGCCTGGGAGGTGCTCGACTATGCGGCGATCGACGGTGTCACCGTCTCCGACGTCGCCGCCGGCTGGGACACGGTGGCCGACCTGGCGGCTGCGTTCACTTCGGTTGAAGACCTGGCCGACGTCCTGCCCGACGAGTTGCCCGAGCCCTAAGTAGGAGGAACCACCTTGGCCGTATCCGGAAAAACCGCATCGCCTCATCAAATCCCCTACTTCCTGGGTACCGACACGCCGCCCGACATGGCGGCGGTCACGAAAGCAATCGCCGACCAAGTCCACGCACGACTGAATGCGATTGCCCTTTCCCAACTGGTCACCGGGGGAGAAGCCAACGACGGCAAGCTGGTGATCGTCAAAGACGGGGCAGCGGCCTATGCCGCCATGAAAGGTGACGCGACGATCGCCGACGACGGCACTCTGACGATCGGCGCGGGCAAAGTCGGCACCGATGCACTGGCTGCCGAGGCCGTCACCGGCGCCGAGCTTGCTCCCTCCGCGGTCACCCGGAGCAAGATTGCCGCGGGAATGCTCAAGACGTTCCGCTCGGCTCAGATCGGCCTGTTCGCCGAAAACGCCTCCGTCGACTTCCCGGTCGTCTGGAACGAACCCTTCCCGGACGCTGCCTACACCTACTCCGTCACCCTCGAGTCCAAAGAAGGCCAGGCGGACTGGATCGTCGTGGAAAGGGTTGCGAAACAGATCAAGGTCCGACTGAACGCCATCAAACCCGGGAACTTCTTCATCCACGCGACGGCGATTCACGACTAACTAAGCGACCGGCTACCGGGAGGGGCGATGAACGATGAGCACACTCACGACGATCGCTCTACGGCGCCTCGTCTCGAGGAGAAGGTGGACAAGCACGAGTACGCCCTATTCGGATTTAACGGGAGAAACGGCTTGAACGGCCGGGTCCGCGACCTAGAGGAGGCACGCGACATGGACATGCGCGATCGGCTGAGCGCCCAGCGGCTCGTCTTACTGGCCGCCTTGTCGGCGGTCATTGCCCTGATCGGAACCATCGCAGCGCTCGTGATGGCGGTGAGCTCATGAGGCTGACCGAAAACCCCGGCCGCGTCGAGGCGTGGGTCTATCGCCACGCCTCCTGGCTCGTCGCCTTCCTGATCGTCATCGTCATCCCCCTCTCAGCGGTGACGGGATGGCTCGTTATCGACGAGCTCAAGCAGGGCGGCCAGCTTCGCGGGGTAGGGGTCGCCGGACCCTGCCGCGCCTTCGGCATCCGCAACGACGAATGCCAGAAACAGTCGCGCCGGATCTTCGCCGCCTGCTACATCCAGCACGAGGAGTGCTGGGACAAGTATGGCCTGCCTGACCTGATCCGCCGCTCCGTCAACCCCTTGAAGGCGGTCCCGAAATACGGGAGCCCCAGCCGAGGAGGTGATGCCCTCCAGACCGGTCCTACCGGCTCCCAGCAACCAGGCCCCCGTGGAGGGGGCGGAAGTGAAACTGCAGCAGGTAAGGGTGGTGGCGGTCGGGCCGCGCAGCCAGGACAGGGCGGCACCGGTGGACCATCGGCACCGGTCGCCGGCGGCAGCGACCCTGTGCCCTCGCCGCCTTCAGGCGGCAGCGACGGCCACCAGAGCTCGGCACCGCCGCCTCCACCCGCCAACGAACCCGCCGACCCCGAACCCCACCCGCTCCCTGAAACCGTCGAAGCAGCCGGAGGGGCTGTAGAGAAAGCCGGAGATGCTGCTCAGGATGTGGTGGAGGAGACCGGCAAAGCTGCCGGTTGTGTGCTGCGGGGGAGCTGCTGATGGGGGAGGCGATCGCGACCCCAAGGCGCGGGCCTCTGCATGTTGGCGAACCGAAAGCTCCCGATGCCCCCAAAGGCGTCTGTCGCTGGTGCGGCGAGGCGATCGTCCTCGTCGATCCGAGCGACTACCGCCGCGCTCGGCGCCGGTACCACTACGGAGACGAGCATGAAGTCGGCGACCAAGACTGCCTGAGCCGGTGGAAAGGGTCGGTGTGCTGGGACGGCCGCGGTGCTGTGAAGCTGCGGGATCTGGAGGCACACGGGCGCCTGTAACTGCGCGGACTGCGGAGAGGTTGTCTACGAGCCTGCGAAGCGCCGCTGGGACGAAAAGCCGCTGCATCGCATCCCTCGCCACGAACGCCCCGACCTTCTGCCGAGCGACCACCCGATCCACGATCTATACCGGCACCACGAAGTGCCGTGGGAGGCTGACCACCGTATCCCGCTGGAGGATGGCGGGCCGCACCACATCGACAATCTGCAAGTCCTTTGCGTCCCCTGCCACCGCCAGAAGACCGCCGCTGAGGCTTCGGCGCGCGCGGCCCGCCGACGACGGGCGCGCGGCGTGCCCGATCCTCTGCCTGCTCACCACCCCGGCCAATCGTCCCTAACGGCCGCGGCTTGAACTGCACCAAGTAGTCCCACCCGCCGCCTAAGCGCGGCCTTCATAGAAAGGAGGTCCGCTCATGCGGCGGACTACGGCTGCGTTGATCGCAGCCCTCTTCATCATGCTCGGCCTCGGCGCTCAAGGCGCCGGCGCCTACTCCAACGGCCACCTGCCGACCTCGGTCCTCTCGCCGATCTCCTCCGGGGTGAAGTGCGAGAAGCCGGCGGGCGAGCTCGCAGACCCGGCGGCGGCTGCCTACAACTCGATGGCTCTCGCCGCGGCGCGGCAGCTGCCGACCAACGGCTGCGACTCCGCCTACCGCTCCTACGAGCGCCAGCTCTACTACTGGAGCCTCTACACCTCCGGCCGCGGCAACCTCGCCGCCTTCCCGGGCAGCTCCAACCATGGCTGGGGGATCGCGGTCGACGCCTCCCGGCTCACCGTCGGCGTCATCGACAAGGTGGGCAACCGCTTCTGCTGGGGGAAGACGGAAGCCTTCAGCGAGTGGTGGCACATGAACTACACGGGCTGCTGGCACCGGCCGGACCCCGGCCTTAACCTCCACTCCCCGACGCTGCGCCAGCACTCCGGCGGCCCCGGCCAGGGACCGTACGTACGTAAGGCGCAGAAGCTCCTGCGCGGCCACGGAGACAGGACCGTAGGCGTCAACGCGAAGTACACCCACAACACTGTCGTCGCCGTCAAGCGCTTCCAGAAGGGCCAGCGCATCCCGGTAACGGGCGTGATCAACAAACGGACCTGGAAGCGCCTGCGCCGACCCATCTCCAAGCCGGTGAAGACGACCCCCAAGCACGTCCCGAGCGGCGGCACCGCTGCACCTCCGGCCCACCCGAAAAAGAAACCGCACCACAAAAAGAAGAAGCACCACAAAAAGCGCCACCACGTCAAGAACCGCAAGGCGTGGGGGATCGACATCTCCTCCAACAACGGCTGCGCGATCGACTTCGAGGCGGTCCGCCGCGACGGCGCCACCTTCGTCATCACGAAGGCCACGCAGGGCACGACCTACATCAACCCCTGCTTCGGTCGGGCCCAGACGCGAGCAATCGGCTCCGCCAACCTCGTGACCGGCTACTACCACTGGCTCGAGGTAGGCGGCGAGTACGGCGGCGGGCCTGGGACGGGGGCGGCTCAGGCGGCGTTCTTCGCCAACGCGATCGGCCGCGCCGGCTACGGCAAGGGATCCCTCATGCCCTTGGTCGACGTCGAGGAAGCGACCTCGGTCTCCGACGCCGGCGTCTGCCGGACCGTCGGCGAATTCGTCCACACCACCAAGAAGATCCTCGGCGAGAAGCCGATCTTCTACAGCAGCTACAGCTACCCCCTCGAACACCTCAGCGGGTGCCCGTTCCTCAAGCACTACCTGCTCTGGATCGCCAACCCCGGCAACAGCCACCCGATGATCCCTTCGCCCTGGAAGGGCTGGGCGATCTGGCAGTACTCGTTCACGGGCAATGTCGACGGCGTCCCTGGACCGGTCGACGTGAACAAGGTCTACGGCGGCACCAAGGCCCTGGCGAAGCTCCGGGTCCGCGACCTACCCCGCCGGGTCCGCAAGCCCCCGCGGGCGAGGACGGTCAAACCGGCCCTGGCCGGAGCCTCCAGCGTGGAGCTGAAGGCCGACGTGCCAGCCGCCACCCTCCCCTCAGAACCGGAGCAGTTCGGCCGGTTCATCTTCGGCGGGGAGTAAGGGGGTTGGACCGCAACCCCCAGCTCGAGCGCGAGCTGCTCGAGCTGGCCAGCAACAACCCGGTCTACCGCCAGCAGGTACAAGCCCGCCTCGACCGCTTCGAAGAGGACGACGGAGGCAACCTGCAGGGCTGGGATGCCGACGTGGACCAGATCCTCGTGGAGGCCCAGGAGGAGACCGCCGACGTCTCAGGCTGGCTGATCGGGGCGGCGATGAAGCTGGAGCCCCAGCAGATCGGCCGAGCGCTCTCCGCCATGCGCCTCGCAGCACTCGCCCATACCCAGCTAGAGGAGTTGCGCAAAGAGCTGGCTTGGGAGTAGCGTAGCGTCACATAGGCAACCGGTCCTCCGGTTGCCGCCCCCCAGGAGCCCCGTCGTCCTCTCGTGCCCTCTGGGCTGGAGGGCGGCGGGGCTTATTGCGTTTGCCATCAGGTACGGTCCCGGCCTTCCCAAGAAGCGCAGAGAGAAAGGTAGAGGGACCAATGAAGAAGCGACTGCTGATCACGGCTTCCGTGCTCGCCCTTGGAGTGGGCGTCGCTGGATGCACGGAAGAGGCTGAAAAGGAACTCGAGAAGCTTGAGCGCTCGACGACGAACAACCCCGCCTTGAACCGAAAGGTGGCGACGATCGCGCTCGGCACCTCGGTAGAGACCGTGAAGAAGAAGCTCGGGAAGCCCGACAACTACCAGGTGTCCCGCACCGCTGGCCTTGGGAAGACCGAGTACCTCTACTACGGGCAGTGGCAGATGTCGTTCACGAACGGCAAGCTGGACTCGAAGAATAAGTACTGACGGCGATCCGCTTCCGATATCGTCGCCGCCCAATGGTCGAGAGGGTTGAAAGCAGGCCCCGCCTGGCCGCGGGGCCGCTGGGCGGTCAGCTGCCCTTGGTCATCTCGCAGGGTACGACCTGCGCCGTGGTGAGCTTCAACGTCTCCACCTCCCTTCCCAGTCCGTCGTGGCCGGATCGGACTAAGGATCGGGCGAGAGGCGGACGGGATGGTTGACACGCTGCTCACCCTCGACCAGCTGACTGACGAGCAGCGGAAGGTGCTCGGGCACGATCTGCGCTACGCGATCTTCATGAAGCTCGGCGATCGCCCTCGCAGCGCGACCGAACTCGAGCAGGAGCTTGAGGCCGATGTCAAGGAGATTTCCCGGCAGATCCGTGGGCTGGCCAAGTTCGAATTGGTCGAGCTTGTAGGGGCGGCACCTGGCCCTCGTGGTGGTCTACTTCATAGATACCAGGCCTGCCGGCATGTGTTTGACCGCAGCGAATGGGAGCGGCTACCGGAGGCAAAGCGGCAGACGCTCAGTGCTCGCATTACCGAGACGCTGACCCGAGAGATGCACGCGGCCCTTGACTGCGGTTCATTCGATTCGCACCCGAGCCGCGTGCTAGGTCGGCGCCCGCTGGAGCTGGACGACGCCGGAGCGGCCAGGGCCGACGAAATCCTGACCCGCGCTGACGAGGAACTCGCCGAGGCTTCGGCTGAAAGCCTCGAACGCGGGACGAAGACGCGGCCTTGGGTGAGCGCGGTCACCGCCTTTCCGGCTGCCGAGTAGTCGCAGATTTCTGCCCTCTTGACGGGCTTCTTCCTCATCGGTTGACTGCGCGAAAAGTTCGTTCCTAATAGAGCGAGCTACAGCAACCACGAGAGGGGCGACAGGCGTACACATGCGGCAGGGGAATGTCAGGCAGGCCGACGAGAGCGGGACCGAGCAGCAACCACATGACGGTTTCTTGGCCGAGGATCGTCTGAATGACGGTGCCCTCGATCCCGCTCTCGTCCGGCAGCCCGGAAGGGTTGGCCCCCTCGATGAGCTGACTGCTGCGCGCGAGCTAGCCGACGCCCACCGTCGTATCGCACAGCAGCTCCCTACCGACTCGCCGACCCGCGGCCTCGCTCTCCGTTGCGCCTCTCACTGGTCTCGCTTGGCGGGCGAGCCGCGGCGAGCTCGTCTTCAAGTTCCCCGCTCACCTGCTCGAAGTCGACCGGAAGGCCAGCGGCTAACAGCAGCCGATCCAACTTAGCCTCGATGCGCTCCAGGGCGTCGGCGTCAGGGGGCAGATCAGGCAACAGGTCCGCCTCGTCTACCCCGAGCACCTCGGCGAGGGACTTCATGTAGCGGGACTGGGGGCGGCGCTCACCACTTAGCCAGCGTTCGACGGTGCGGGTGCTTGCGCTCACTTTGTCCGCCAACTCCCCAGGGCCCATCTGCTTCTCCCTGAGGCGGTCGCGGATCTTCTCCGCCATGCGTTCTCGGTAGCCCTCCATCTGGGAGCCGACGGTATGGCGAAAAGTCGGACATTGCACCGTCATTAATTTGTCTCTTGACATCGACATAATTCTGTCGGTAGTATGACGGTCATGCAGAAGAACGCAACTGCCAGCTTCGGCCGTCAAGTCCGAAACGCGCGGGAAGCCGCTGGTCTTCCGGTCGAGGGCCTGGCTTTCAAAGCGGGGATGACCGTTCGCACGATCGAACGGATCGAGGCAGGACAGGTCACCAAGCCACACCGCGCAACCGCGCGGGCTATTGCTGACGCTCTCGGGCTTGAGTTGGCCGACCTGCAGCCCATCCCCGCAGGGACCGGGGGGGCGGCATGACCCGATACGTCGTCTTCCGACACGACCCCCTGCGGGACTCGTGGGAGATGCTCGGCCAGCAAACCGCGTCCGATCCTGCCGCCGCCGGCATGGCGGCTGCGACCGTCAACCCAAACCGCAATCCTCTCGGCGAGTACCACGCCTACCCACTGGATGGGTCGGCTGCAATCGGCTTGGAGCTGCAGGTCAGGGCGCTGGAGGAGAACGGGGAGGAGGTGGGCGCGTGACGGTCACTGCCCCGCTTCGCCCCCGCATCACCGAGGAGGTCATAGCAACCCACCGCCGGCAGCGACTCCTCGACGGCCTCGCCGCCGTGGTCGCGGAGAAGGGCTGGCGGGGAGCGCAGATCGCCGACATAGTTCGGAGCGCTAGCTGCGGGCGCAAGACCTTCTACGACACCTTCAAGAGCAAGGGGAAGGCAGGCCAAGCGCTGCTCGGCGAGGTCTGCCCGCTCATCAACCGCAACCCGGAGGACGAAGCAAGCGTCGTCCTGGCCGTCGAGCTGGCCGCACTCTGGCGGTCGGGGCAAACCGACGCCGCGCTCGAGCAGGCCCAGGAGGCGCAGCGCCTTCTAGCCGACCTCGCCGACCGTGACTTACAAGCCCCGGTCGACGACGACTCCCTCACCGGCACCCTTCCGCCGGGAAGGCACGGCCTGCCCAAGGAGTTCGTCCGGGCCAACCAACGCCACCGCCTGCTGTCAGGGCTGGCCGAGGCAGTTGCCGAGAACAGCTACGCCTGCACGACGATCGCCCACGTCACCCGCTGCGCCGCCGTCTCCCGGCGCACCTTCTACGAGCACTTCGAGTCGATCGACGCCGCCGGGGCCGCGCTCCTGGAGTCGGCCGATGTCAACGCCGACCCCTCGACCACTCTCGGCGCTGTGGCCGTCGAGGTCGTTTCCAGCAAATGGGTCGGCGGCGACGGTCGAACCGCAGCGGAGTTGCTGGTCTCGCTGCTGATCAGACGCTTCCGGGAGGCCGACTAGATGCACGCCCTCTACTCCCTCTGCCGGCGGGGCGGGTGAGCGGAATGCCACCGAAGGTCCACGACAGGCAGGGCCAAGAGATCGAGTGGGGAGCGCGGGTCCAGTTACAGAACTGGGGCGACGGGACGTTCGTCGGCTTTGTGACTGTCTCGGCCAACGGGGCTGGCCATGGGACCGCCTTCGTACGCCTCGACGACGAACGGGGGGGGATGCTCGCGATGAAATGGAGGGCGCTTCCCCTGGATTGCCCCGGCTCCTACTACTGCCCTGATCTTCGCCTTCCCGCCGCCTTCCCTTCCACCGATAGCGAGGGCCAGGACTGATGGCCATGTGGATCTGCTGCTGCTGGGTGGTCAACCCCGCGAAGAAGAAGGTCTGCTGGTCGTGCGGGCGCCACAAAAGCGAAGCGTGCCAGTCGCCCGATAGCCAGAGAGGGGAGTCGAAGTGACCGAGATCCTCGACCTCCTCCTAGCGTTCGCCACCATCGCCCTCCTCCTGGCCAAGGCCCTCATCGTCGGCTGCGGCCTCCTGATCGTCGCCATCTTTGTCGACGGCTACCTCTCACAAGCCTGGCACGCCAGAGAGATGCGCCTCCACCATGAGGCCCAGCTGCGCGCCCAGCACCGGGCCACCTCGGCCACCCCCTCACCCGGCCCCTCGATCAAAGACCGCCACCACCCCCTCTACTGCCACGGAGCCCGACGGGGGCCTGACATCACGAACCGGGAGTACTACCGGTGAGCCAGCCCGTTCGCCTCCTCGAAGGCACCATCACCCGCGAGCAGCTCGACCGCGTCTGCATCATCACCTCCCGCACCGCGGTCGAGCTCTCCTGCTCCAGACACCCCGACGCCGGCAACAACGTCATCTACACCGACGGCTGCCTTCGCCTCCTCTGCCACAACTGCGGAGTCGAGATCCTGAGGGCCAAGGTCGCTCTGGCCTCGCCGCCCAAGGCAGTCCTTCCTCCCGACACCCACACCCGCCTCGAACAAGCGGCCCGGATGATCGACCGGGAACTGCTCGGAACGCAGGCCAGCGAGACCGCCGAGTTCCTGCGGGACACGGCCAAGCTCCTCGCAGAAGGGAAAGAGGAGTGACCACTAGGGAGCGCGACCTCCAGGAGAAGCTCCACGCCCGCCTCTTCAAGGCGCGCAAAGCAGCGCAGCCGGTGAAGAAGGAAGGCGAGAGCGAGCGGGGCTACTCCTTCGCCCGCTTCGAGGATGTTCTGGCCGAGGCCGAGCTGCGCCTGCAGAAGCAGGGGATCCTCATCGTCCCTCAGGTGATCAACGAGGGCGTCAGCTTTCGCCCCGACGGCAGCGCCATAGCGAAAATCGCCATGGAGTTCGACGTCATCGACACCAAGGACGGCGGCAAGATCACCCGCCGCTGGTCTGGCACTGGCCACGACGAGCCCGGAGACAAGGCTCTCTTCAAGGCACAGACGGGCTGCGAAAAGTACTTCCTGGCCAAGCTTCTCGGCATCCCCTTCGGGACCGACCCAGAGGCCGATGCAGCCCCGGCCCCGGCCACCCAGCCCGAGACCGCAGAGGCCCGTCGCGTCCGCCGCGAGCAGGACCGCGCGGCCGAGGAACCGCAGGAGTCACCCACCTTCGAGGAGGAACTCGAAGCGTCGGCCGCAGGAGTGGCAGCCTCATGAGTCGCGCCGTCCGTCCCGCCCCCGAGCACCCCGACCTGGCCCGCCAGCACCGCCGTGAAGTCACCCGCCTAGCAGCAGAGGACCGCCGCCGCCAGTGCAGGGAGGAAGAGGATGAGCGCCGCATCCTCGTCGGCCCTTCAACCGCCGCAGACGACGGCCACGACTTTCACGACCCGGCCGAGCGCGACTACCTGCGCATGGAAGCAGAAGACCACGGCCCCCACCCAAACGACTGGGGGGGCTGATGGTTCGCTTCGTGGCGATACGTGTCGAGCGGCGCAAGGGCGAGCGAGTCGCCCACCTTCGGGACACGCACAGCGGACGGGATCTCTTCGTCGTCTGCCGCCGGGGCCGGTACCTGCACTGGGACCGTTGCGGTAGCAAGGTGACGGTCGATGCGCTCGCTGCGGCTGCCGCAAGGGCACTGGGGCCGGAGCCGCAGATTGTCCGAGCCCGGATGGTCCACCTCGCCGAGTCGTGCGTGAAGTGCGGACGTAGCTTCGAGCCGCGAAGGCGGGCGCGGACCGTCTGCCCGTCGTGCAGAGCGACTGAATCTCGGAGGGCGCTGGCCACTTGGCCTGGGAGCAAGCGTCAGGCGGTGGAGCAGTAGATGGCCGATCGCTCACTCGTCGGAAACGCTGCTGGCCACTCGATTGCCGTGGAGACCCCTCCTGGGGCCAGCAGCGTTTCGGGCGAGAAGCTCAGCACCGGTGTCCCGACCTCGCAAGAGCCGGGGGGCGTCCCAGGTACTTCCGCCTCTCCTGCGCCGGTCGCTGAGCCCGCCCGACTCTGTGGCTGCGGCTGTGGAGCCTCTCTCGCCGGAATGAGGCGAGATGCGCAGTATCACTCCACGGCGTGCAAACGTCGCGCAGAACGAGCGCGTAGGCGGAACAAAGGCGGAACTAGAAGGCGGTCCCGAAGGCGCAACGGCCAAGGCGTACGGATCTACCTCGTACGCCAGGAGCTACAGGCAGTAGCCCGAGACCTCACCCCTACCTCCCCTGAGTCCGAGCGCTTCGAGGAGAAGCTGCGGGCTGCGAGGGAGCGGTTGGAGGGGAGGGCGGCGTGAGCGGCAAAGTCGTCGGCTGGGCCTTCGACGAGGGAGAAGCTCGCGACCTCGAGCTGTCGCGCCGCTTCGTCCTGGTCGCCTACGCCGACAACGCCGACCGCGACGGGAAGTGCTTCCCGAGCATGAAGGAGATCATCGGGAAGACCGGTGCATCCCGTGCGACTTGGTACCGGGCAAAAGATGAGCTGGAGGACGCGGGCCTGATCGAGTTCACCGAGGACGACAGAGGCCGTGAGTACGTGCAGCTCGCCGTCCCGTGGGCGTCTCATGGTGAGACGGATCTGTCTCAGGCTGAGAAAAGCGCCTCAGAAGCGCTGTCGCAGCGTGAGACGGGAAGTTCTCACGGTGAGACTTCGGCGTCTCATGGTGAGACCGGCTCTAATAAGGGAACCGTCAGTGAACCGTCATCTAACCAAAAACAAGGTGACGATCTTCCAGATTCAGTTCGCGAGATCTACGACACCTGGAAGTCTCTCACCGGCCGCAACGGCCACACCCAGCTGACCCCCGGCCGTCGCCGTGCTATCGAAGGCCGTCTGAAGGAAGGCCGACCCGTCGCATTCATCAAGCAGGCGATCGCCAATGTCGCC